>FTIH01002447.1_pt4 | contig 35542 bp, 38 predicted proteins | sample 1658451 | NCBI WGS metagenome assembly FTIH01 (sample SAMEA3914826, study PRJEB12502) | metagenome | biome: forest; material: soil | place: Canada | collected 2011-07-03 | depth 0.3 m
ATGCGCCTGTCCTTCGCCCCGGTGGTCAAGAAGGCCGCGCCGGCGGTGGTCAATGTGTTCAGCCGGCGGGTGGTGCGCCAGCAGGTCGACCCGTTCTGGCAGATGTTCGGCGTGACGCCTCGCGAGGGCGTGGAGCAATCCTTGGGCTCAGGCGTGATCGTGCGGTCCGACGGCGTCCTCGTCACCAACCATCACGTAGTGGAGGGCGGCCAGGAGATCATGGTGGTGCTCAGCGACCGGCGACAGTTCGCGGCCAGGGTGCTGCTGGACGACGCCCGCGCCGACGTGGCGGTGCTGAAGATCGATCCCAAGGGCGAGCGCCTGCCGGTCCTGGCCATGGACGACACCAACGACGTGCAGGTCGGCGACCTCGTGCTGGCCATCGGCAACCCGTTCGGCGTCGGCCAGACCGTGACCAACGGCATCGTCTCGGCCCTGTCGCGCACGGACGTGGGGATCACCGACTATTCCTTCTTCATCCAGACCGACGCCGCCATCAATCCTGGAAATTCCGGCGGCGCCCTGGTGGACATGAACGGCGATCTGATCGGCCTGAACACCGCGATCCTGTCGCGGACGGGCTCGTCCAGCGGCGTCGGCTTCGCCATCCCGGCGGTCATGGTCAAGCAGGTGGTGGAGGCGGCCCTGGGCGGCGGCCACGCTGTGGTGCGTCCCTGGCTGGGCGTTCGGGGGCAGGTGGTGACCAATGAGATCGCCTCGAGCATCGGGCTCGACCGCCCCGAGGGCGTGCTCATCGGCGACGTTTATCCGGGCAGCGCCGCCGAACGCGCCGGCGTGCGGACGGGCGACGTGATCCTGGCGGTGGACGGCCAAGCGGTGAACGATGAGGCGGGTTTGAACTACCGCGTCGCCACCCGCCATCCGGGCGACAAGGTGGTGCTGAAGGTTCGCCACGGCGCCGCGGCGAGCGACATCGCTGTTCGGGTCGAGCCCGCGCCCGATACGCCCGCGCGGGACGAGCGCACCATCGCCGGGCGCAATCCGCTCGGCGGCGCCACGGTGGTCAATGTGTCGCCGGCCGTGGCCCAGGAGCTGGGCGTGGATCCTTTCGCCGCGCGCGGCGTGCTGGTGGTCCGCCTGGCGGACGGCGGCTTGGCTCAGAACGTGGGCATGCGTCCCGGCGACGTGATCAAGAAGATCAACGGCCGCGACATCCACACCACCGCCGAACTTCCGGCGGCGCTGGCGACGGGCGCCGGCGCCTGGCGCGTCACCATCCAGCGCGGCGACCAGGAAATCACCGGCGACTTCCGGCTGTAGCGGACGAAGGCGCTCCGCCGGGTCTATTTGGTCGGGGTGACCCTGAAGATGGTTCCGTTGGCGTCGTCGCCGACCAGCAGGGCGCCGTCGTGGGTGACGGCCAGGCCGTAGGGGCGGCCCCACACATCGGAGTCGTTGGCCACGAAGCCGGTCATGAAGTCGATGTACTCGCCGGTGGAGACGCCGTTCTTCATGGGCGCCAGCACCACCTTGTAGCCGGTGCGCGTCGCCCGGTTCCACGATCCGTGCAGGGCCACGAAGGCGTCGCCACGGTATTCAGCGGGGAAGGCGGCCGACCCCGCGGTCGCCTCGTAGAACGCGATCTGGACAGCGGCGGAGTGGGCCTGCAGCATCAGGTCCGGGACCGTCACCTTTCCCTTCAGGTCAGGCCTGGGGAACATCCGGGCCTCCACGTGGTCGCCCATGTAGTACCAGGGCCAGCCGTAGAAGGCGCCTTGCCTGACGTGGGTGATGTAGTCCGGAACCAGATTGTCGCCGGTCATGTCCCGCTCGTTCACCGAGCACCAGATCTGGCCCGTGGCGTGCTGGAGCGTCAGGCCCGAGCAGTTGCGGATGCCCGCGGCGAAGACGTGCAGGCCCTTGCCAAGCGGGTCGGAGACGAGCACGTCGGCCCGGTTGATGTTGGCGTCCCACGCGGCGCCCAGACCGTGCGCGGCTTCCCACGTCTTGATCTGCGCGGGAGTCTTCTTGGGCATCTCCTCAGCCAGGTTGTTGACCGATCCCACTGAGATGAACAGCTGCTTGCCGTCCGGCGAGAACACGATGTCCCGGGTCCAGTGACCGCCGGTGGTCGGCGAGATCCTGGGAACGATCACCTGCGCCGGTCCCCGCGCCTTCAGGTCGCCATTGCGGTAGGGATAGCGGACGACGCGATTGTTCTCGGCCACATAGATCCACTGGGGACTGGCCCCCGCGGGATAGAAGGCCACGCCGAAGGGCTGGTCCAGGCCGTCCACGAAGTCGGAGTTCTCCGACGGTTTCGTCGCGCCGTCTGGCGCGCGCAGCACCCGCACCCGGCCGGCTGGCTGCTCTGAGACGAAGATGTCGCCGTTGGGGGCCACGGTCATCGCCCGCGGGCCTTCCAGCCCGCTGGCGAAGGTCGCCACGCTGAAGCCCGCCATCACCTTGGGAACCGCGCCAGGCGGCGGCGGAACCACGGAGGACGGGCTGGCGGCGCCGGCGGACGGCGCTGGCAGGTCCGCAAGGGTGATCTTGTGATGCACGCCGGGCGCATCGGAGCGCCAGTCTCCGAACACGACCACGTCGCCTGATTTGACAGTGTTTCCCGGCCCGGCCTGGGAGCAGGCCGAGGTGGCGGCGATCACGCCCGCTCCGGCGACGGCGGCGGCGAGCGACAGGGCGAGGCGAGACGACATGGCGGGCTCCGATTTCGGATGCTTCGATAGATGGCTATCGAAACCTAGTGCATTTCGCAGGGGCCGCCAGCCTAATGCGCCGGCTTCAGGGTGGCGAGATAGGCGACCACGTCATCGCGGTCCTGCGGCTTGGCGAGGGTGATGGGCATGGCGGTGCCCGGCACCAGCTTGCCGGGGCCGGACAGGAAGGTTTCCAGCTGGGCCGTCGTCCAGGTCAGGCCTGAGGCCTTGAGCGCCTTGGAATAGGACGGGAAATGCGCGTCGCTGGCGGCCTTGCGCCCGACGACGCCGAACAGGCTGGGCGCCGCGCCTTCCTGTCCGGCGACAGCCGAATGGCACAACATGCACTGCTGATTGAAGACGAGCTTGCCCTTGGCGGGATCGCCACCGGCTTGGGCGGCGCCAGCGGCGATCAGGGTCGCGGCGACCGCGAGGGCGAAAGTACGCAGGTACATGTCAGGCTCCTGGAGAAGATTTTCCGGTGACCGGATGGGGATAATGGAACGGCGTGATCCGCGTGTGCGGCCAGGCCTTGGGTGTGATGGCGGTGAGTTCGTCCGGACCGACGGGGTCCTCGGGGTAGATCCTGGTCAATGGCTTCAGGTGGACTTCCGAGTTGGCCCACCCTTTCTCGTAGCTGGCTTGCCACAGCATGTTGTAATCGAACAGCCGGAACTTCCAGACGCCGTCTTCGCGGACATATTCATTCTCATAGACGCCCGCCTCCCACGACTGGCGAGGCAGGGGCTTGTCGCCCATTGGAACGCTCTGATGGAATCCGCCCTGCATCAGGCAGCGGAACCTGCCTTTGGCGGTGCGCCGGTCAGGCGCGACATCGACGATGTCCTGCATCATCAGGTGATCGTAGAGCAGGCCGTGGACGGGGCCGTTCGCGCCGCCCGTCCAAAGGGTCCGCAGCCAGTCGCAGTAGAGCCGCCGCACGCTGGCCTTGCCCCGGTAGATCCCGTTCAGGAACTTCAGTTCAGCGTCCTCGGCGAACAGATCGACCACGTCGTCATAGAGGCAGGCGTCCAGGTAATAGCCGTACTTGAAGTGCAGGGTGCGCACCGCGTGTGTGTCCTCCAGCACGCCGACCTGGCGCGTGAGGCGTTCGACCTGGTCTTGCAGCGCCTTGAGGGCGTCGGGTTCGGCCATGGTGGATCCTCGTGAGCCGGCTTGTGCCTGACGCCGGATGAACGCCAGCTGACCTCAGCCTGCGCTGGTCTGGGCGATGAGTGCATCGAAGTCGTCCTGCGGCTCCAGGTAGCGGCCGGACAGGGCGTCGTAGCGGCCAGACAGCAGGTCCGTCACCATGTCGCCGCAGCGATCGAACACCGCACGTCGCACGGCGGGATCACGCTGGGCGTCCCGCACGGCGGTCAGGAACGCGATGCCGCCGGGGATCCACTTGTGGGCCTCCGGGTTGTTCAATGTACCTTCCGCCATGCCGGTGATCACCGTGCCCGGCTCGATCGAGAAGGCCGCCACGCCGTAGTCGGCGTTCTCGACGGCGACGTGGTCCGTCAGCCGGATTTCCGCCGCCTTGCCGACCCCGTAGGCCGACATGTGGGCGGTGACTTCCTGGCCGCCGCGCGAGGCGATGTTGACGATGCGTCCTCTGCGGCGTGCGCGCATGCCCGGCAGCACCGCGCTCATGAACAGCAAAGGGCCTCGCACGTGGATGGCGTGCGACGCCCACCACTCGTCCGGATCGACCAAGCCAATCGGGCCGAAGGGCCTGTCCACCCCAGCATTGTTCACGAGCAGCGTGGTCGGTCCGAAATGCGCCTCGGCCGCCTTGACCGCTCCTTCGACGGCGGCGCGGTTGACCACGTCGGCGCTGGCCGCGAGGGCGCGACCGCCAGCGATCTCGATTTCGGTGACGACGGCGTCCAGCTCAGCCCTGTTGCGCGACACCAGAGTGACCGCGGCGCCCTCTCGCGCCAGGCGCAGGGCGATTTCCTTGCCGAAGCCGCGGCCGGCGCCCGTGACGATGGCGACGTCTCCCGCCAGTTGACCAGTCACGGCATCTCCCCTCTTTGGTTAGCGTGACAAGCTCTTAGCCGAAGGCCCCGGCGCCGCCTAGGCAGGCTCAGTCCGGCGGCTTGTGCGTTCGCCGGGCCTGGCGCCAGAGCAGCAGCCCGTTCGCGACCCATCCGGCGGCGACGATGACGACCACCGCGACCAGCGGCGCGTATCCGGGTCCGATCAGCAGGTTCAGGGCGACGCTCAGGCCCCACCACAGGGCGAAGGTCACGACCAGGACGACCATTCCCACAACGACGTATTTCAAGGGACCCGGCAGCCGCTTCATCGGCGCCGCCGCGGCATCGGTTCAGCCATCGTATCCTCCGTCGGTTTCCTGCTAGCTTGGCGCCATGGCCGACCTGTTTGAAGCCGCTGGACTGCAGCCCCAGGCGCCCGCGCCCCTGGCCGACCGGTTGCGGCCGCAGGCGCTGGACGAGGTGGTCGGCCAGGACCATCTGCTTGGACCTGAAGGGCCGATCCATCGCATGGCCCTGGCGCGGCGGCTATCGTCGATGATCCTGTGGGGGCCGCCCGGCACGGGCAAGACCACCATCGCGCGCCTGCTCGCCAAGGAGGCGGGCTATGAGTTCCAGCAGCTGTCGGCGGTGTTCTCGGGCGTCGCGGACCTGAAGAAAGCCTTCGAGACGGCGCGCGGCCGCCGCGCTGCCGGCCAGTCGACCCTGCTCTTCGTCGACGAGATCCATCGCTTCAACCGCGCCCAGCAGGACGGCTTCCTGCCTTTCGTCGAGGCGGGCGTCGTGACCCTGGTGGGCGCCACCACGGAGAATCCGTCGTTCGAGCTGAACGGCGCGCTGCTGTCTCGCTGCCAGGTCTTCGTGCTGAAGCGCCTGGACGACGGAGCGATGGAGAAATTGCTGGAACGCGCCGAGGCCCACGAGGGGCGGCCGCTGGCGCTGCAGGCCCAGGCGCGTCAGGCGCTGGTCGCCCTGGCGGACGGCGATGGCCGCTACGTCCTGTCTCTGGCCGAGACCCTCTTCAATATCGCGCCGCCCGAGCCCCTGACCACGGCCGAACTGGGCAAGGTGCTGCAGAAGCGCAGCCCCGCCTACGACAAGGATCGCGAGGAGCACTACAACCTCATCTCCGCCCTGCATAAGTCGATCCGCGGCTCGGACCCGGACGCGGCGCTCTACTGGCTGGCGCGCATGCTGGAGGGGGGGGAGGACCCCCTGTTCATCGCCCGCCGGCTGATCCGCGCGGCCAGCGAGGACATCGGCGCCGCCGATCCGACGGCTCTGCTGGTGGCGATGGCGGCGCGGGGCGCCTACGAGGTCCTGGGCTCGCCGGAAGGGGAGCTCGCCCTGGCGCAATGTTGCCTGCACCTGGCCTCGGCGCCCAAGTCCAACGCAGCCTACGCCGCCTTCGGCGCGGCCCGACGGGCGGCCAAGGAGACCGGCTCGCTGATGCCGCCCAAGCACATCCTGAACGCCCCCACCAAGCTCATGACCGAACTTGGCTATGGGGCGGGCTATCAGTACGACCACAAGGCCGAGGGGTCGTTTTCGGGCCAGAACTACTTCCCCGACGGCCTGGAGCGTCAGGTGTTCTATGCGCCCAGGGGCGACGGCGCCGAGGGTCGCGTGAAGGAGCGCCTGGACCGCTGGGCGGAGCTGCGCCGGCAGCGGGGCGCCTAGTGCCCAGAGCCCAGCGCAAGCCCCGCGCGATCGACCGGCCCATCATCCTGACCCCGGAAGAGATCGCCTTCGTGCGGGGCATGGTGATCCACGAGGACGCCCAGGTCCTGGCGTTGAACAAGCCGTCGGGTCTGTCGAGCCAGGGCGGGCGAGCGCAGGTCAACACCCTTGACGAGCTGCTCTGGGCTTTCGCCAAGTCCAGCGGCCAGCGGCCGCGGCTGGTGCACCGCCTGGACCGCGACACCTCCGGCGTGATTCTCACGGCGCGGACCAAGCCCGCGGCTGGTTTCCTCGGCAAGGCCCTGATGGCCCGCCAGATGAAGAAGACCTACCTCGCCATCGTGTCGCCCGGCGCGCCCGTTCCCGGCAAGGGCGTGATCGAGGCCGCCCTGCGGCGCGAAACCATCGGACGCGAGGCCTATATGCGCGTCTGCCCGCCCGAACACCCCGACGCCGAGCTCGCCCGCTCACGCTACCGCACCCTGGCGCAGGGGCAGGGGGCGGCCCTGGTGGAACTGGAGCCCGAGACCGGACGCATGCATCAGCTGCGGGTGCATCTGGCGTCGATCGGGCGACCCATCGCCGGGGACGTCCGCTATGGCGGCGCGCTGACCCTGGCGGGACAGCCGGTCCCCCGGCTGATGCTGCACGCCCGCGCCCTGGAATTCCCCCATCCTGATGGCGGCCGCAGACGGATAGATGCGCCGCCCCCGGAGGATTTCCTGCATGTCCTCGCCGCGGCGGAGCTGGAAGCGCCGAAGTAAGCGGAAAGACAATAGCCGCCCGGCCAAGTCGCTGCCCGGAACTTTTGGCCGGAACGGCCAATGCTCGGCTCTTGCAAGCGCGCAGTGGTCTTCGCGTGCGCAGACGTGGTTAAAATATCCCATTGGAGAGAGTATGCTGGCTCCTGAGCATGGTTGATGTAAGCTTAGGTCAGCGAGGAAGCCTGCTATGGACGTTCGTAGCTTTGTGGAGTTGATCGCCGCCCTGATGATGCCGGCGGGGGTCGCCCTGGTGTTCTGGGAGCGCATGCGCAGCGGCCGGGGCCTGGGCGCGCGGGCGATCCAGTACACCGCCGTCGTCATCATTGTGCCCCTGATCATCATCCTGGCGCTGGAGAAGGTGCTGGAGGCCAACATCATCGGCACCCTCTTGGGCGCCCTGTCCGGCTACCTGCTCACCGGCATTTCCGCGCCTGAACAACAGTCCCCGCGCGGCCAGCGGGCCGGCCCGGGCGAAGCAACGGCCAGCGGCGAAATCGACCGCTCGCCGGGGGACTGAACGCCCCGCCTCAGAGCGGGATGTTGTCGTGCTTTTTCCACGGGTTTGAGAGGACCTTCGTGCGCAGTCCCTTCAGCGCCTTGACCAGGCGCTTTCGTGTCTCGCGCGGGACGATCACGTCGTCCAGATAGCCCAGCGAGGCGGCGACGAAGGGGTTGGCGAAGCGGGCCTTGTATTCGGCCTCGCGGGCCTTGAGCTTCTCGGGATCCTTGGCGTCGGCGCGGAAGATGATCTCCACCGCGCCCTTGGCCCCCATCACCGCGATCTCGGCGGTGGGCCAGGCGTAGTTCATGTCGCCCCGAAGGTGCTTGGAACTCATCACGTCATAGGCGCCGCCGTAAGCCTTGCGGGTGATTAGGGTCACCTTGGGCACGGTGGCCTCGGCGTAGGCGAAGAGCAGCTTGGCGCCGTGCTTGATCAGGCCGCCGTACTCCTGGCGGGTGCCCGGCATGAAACCCGGCACGTCCACGAAGGTGATGATCGGGAACTGGAAGGCGTCGCAGAAGCGCACGAAGCGCGCGGCCTTGCGGCTGGCGTCGATGTCCAGCACCCCGGCCAGGGCGAGCGGCTGGTTGGCCACCACCCCCACGGGCTGGCCGTCCATGCGAGCGAAACCGGTGACGATGTTCTTGGCGAAGTCCGCTGAAATCTCGAAGAAATCCGCCTCATCCACGACCTTCCAGATGAGCTCCTTGATGTCATAGGGCTTGTCGGCGCCGGACGGGATCAGGGTGTCGAGCGACGGCTCCTCGCGGTCCGGATCGTCCAGGGCCTGGCGCACCGGCGGGCGCTCTCGGTTGGACAGGGGAAGGAAATCCACCAGCCGGCGAACCTGGGTCAGGGCCTCCAGGTCGTTATCGAAAGACCCGTCCGCCACGCCGGACTTGCCGCAATGGACCCGGGCCCCGCCCAGCTCCTCGTGGGTGACGTCCTCGTGGGTGACGGTGCGCACCACGTCCGGCCCGGTCACGTACATGTAGCTCGTGTCCTTCACCATGAAGATGAAGTCGGTCATGGCCGGGGAATAGACGTCGCCGCCCGCGCAGGGGCCCATGATCACGCTGATCTGGGGGATGACGCCGGACGCCATGACGTTCTCGAGGAAGATGTCGGCATAGCCGGCGAGGCTCTCCACCCCCTCCTGGATGCGGGCGCCGCCGGCGTCGTAGAGACCGATGACCGGCGCCCCCACCTTCATGGCCTGGCGCTGGATCTTCAGGATCTTCAGCGCGTGCGCGCTGGAAAGCGAGCCGCCGAAGACCGTGAAATCCTTGGAGAAGACATAGACCTGACGGCCGTTGATCGTCCCCCAGCCGGTGACCACGCCGTCGCCGGGGATCTTGTTCTTGTCCATGCCGAATTCGACGGCGCGGTGTTCGACGAACATGTCGAACTCCTCGAAGGAGCCTTCGTCGAGCAGCAGGTCTATGCGCTCGCGCGCCGTGAGCTTGCCCTTGCCGTGCTGGGCGTCGATGCGCGCCTGGCCGCCCCCTGCGCGCGCGCCGGCGCGCCGCTTCTCCAACTCGTCCAGGATGTGCTGCATGGGGGCGCCTTCGCGGTTGGGTCTGGAAGCTATGGCGCCTCCAGGAGTCTGAGCAAGTTCCGCCCGCTTCAGGATGGACGGGACAAGGCCCTGAACCACCTTTCCAGCATCACGGCTTCCGTGCGCAGGCCTGCGCTGCGGAGGGCGGCTTCCTCGTCGACGCCCCAGCGCTCCTCCTGGAAGGCTTCGTCCAGGCGGGAGAGGTCGAAGGCGGCCTCACCGGTCAGTTCGTCCCGCTGCAGCGCCAGGGCCAGGATAGCCGAGCCGAGCAGGGCGGCGGCGTGGGCGGTCGCCGTCAGGACGAAGACGTCAAGCTCCAGCGCGAGCTCACGCACCCGCGCGACAGCGGCCGGCGGCTGCGCCTGATGGATGATCCCCGAGACCTGTTCGAGCCTGACGCCCAGTGTCTGTTCGGCCCAGTCCAGCATCCGGCCCCATCGCTCGCGCTCCAGCTCCACCAGCGGCCGCGGCCCCTCGGCGAGGTAGCAGAGCAGGTCCGAGCCGGCGTAGTCCGCCAGGACGCTGGCCAGAGGCTCGTGCGCGTCGGCCGCGTGATCGACAACGGTGAAGGCCATGCGCGTCGCCCCCATGCTGGGCAGGACGATGTCTTCCTTCTGCGCCGACCATTCCGCGGCGATCAGCTCGGCCAAGGCCCGGGTCGGCAGGACCAGGACCCCGCCTTGGGGCGTGCGGACGGGCCGGCCGTCCAGCAGCACGCTGAAACCGCCATCCCGTTCGCCGGCCGCGGCGGACTTGTAGAATCGGCGCGGGCGGGTGGGCGCCTCGGACTTGCCGCGGGTCAGCACGGCGGCGGCTCCTGGCAAAAGGTCATCGGCCGCTCCGGGCGAAGGGATCGTCGGCCGCTTCGTCCGCCGAAAAACCGAAGCGCTCGAACCCGGCCTTCATTTCCACACTCAACGGCGCCTCGACGATCAGCCGGCCTCCAGACGGATGGGGCAGGGACAGGCGACGCGCGTGCAGCTGCAGCTTCAGTCCATTGGACAGGGCCGCGGACGCCTCGTCGAAGTATTTCGGGTCGCCCACGATGGCGTGGCCGATCGCCTTCATGTGCGCGCGCAGCTGGTGCGTCCTGCCGGTGAGGGGCCTGAGCGCCATCCAGGCGGCGCGCGGACCGGCGCGGGAGATGGTGACGTACTCGGTCTCGGCGGGCTCGGCCCCCGCATCCTTGGGGTGGGCGGGCTGCACCATCTCGCGGTCGCCGACGCCCGCCTTGGCGAGCGGCAGTTCGATCACCCCTTCGGCGGGCTTGGGATGCCCCGCCACGATGGCCCAATAGGTCTTTTCGGCGCGCCGCTTGGCGAAGGCGCCGGCCAGCCGCGCCGCCGCGGCGGGGGTCTTGCCCAGCAGCAGCACGCCGGATGTGTCCCGGTCCAGGCGATGGACCAGACGCGGGCGCTCCAGTCCCTCGCCCCAGGCGCCCAGCAGGCGGTCGACGTGGTGGAAGGTCTTGGTGCCGCCCTGCACCGCCAGGCCCGAGGGCTTGTTCAACGCCAGGACCTCGTCGTCCTCATAGATCACCAGGGAGCGGGCGAAGGCGGCGTCGCGGTCCGACACGGCCTCGCGCGCCTCCTTGGGAGCGGCCTCGGGCAGGGGCGGCACGCGCACCTGGGCTCCGGCGCCCAGGCGGGTGTCGGCCTTGGCCCGGCCGCCGTCCACCCGGATCTGACCCGAGCGCAGCAGCTTCTGGATCTGGCCCTGGTTCAGGTGCGGCCAGTGGCGCTTGAACCAGCGGTCCAGGCGCACCCCGTCCTCGGCGCGGCCGACCTCGAGGGTCAGGACCTGCTTCATCCCACCAGCTTCCGGGTGATGAGCAGACCCGCGAACAGGGCGGCGATGGCCAGCAGCACGGAGGCGGCGACATAGGCGAAGGCCTGGGCGTAGTCGCGCTTCTCGATCATCAGGGCCGCCTCCAGCGAGAAGGCGGAAAATGTGGTGAAGCCGCCGAGCACGCCCACGGCCAGAAGCAGCCGCCAGCGGTCCTGGTCCGCGCCGCCGCGGTGCGCCAGCCAGCTGGCCAGGACGCCCATGCAGAAGCCTCCGACCACGTTGACGGTGAAGGTGCCATACGGCCAGCCGGAACCGAACATCCGCATCGTCTGGGTTCCGACCCAGAAACGGGCGAGGGCGCCCGCGCCTCCACCCAGGAACACGAGGAGCAGTCTGATCATGACCCGCTCATAGCCGAGGCGAGGGCCAGGACTCAACGGATGGCGGCCGGCCGGGCCGGCGGCGGCTCATTTCTCGACGACTTCCTTGCCGATGGGCGCCAGGGCGATCTGGGCCAGCTTGAAGTGCTGCAGGCCAAAGGGGATGCCGATGATGGTGACCATCAGGAGCAGGCCGATCAGCACATGCATCAGGGCGAGGTACCAGCCGCCCAGGAAAAACCAGACGATGTTCAGGATCAGGCCGAGGGGGCCGGTGCCCAGGTCCTCGCGTCCCGTCAGCTCATGGCGGGGGACCACCTCGCGGCCGAAAGGAAAGAAGGTGAATAGCCCGATGCGCACCGCCGCCTGGGCCCAGGGCAGGCCGACAATCGTCACCGCGAGCAGAATGGCGGAGACGAGCCAGGCCAGGCCCGAGACCCAGCCCCCGAGCACAAACCACAGGACATTGAGGATCAGGGTCATCTGCGATCGGTTCCGTTCATAGGCGCGGGACGCGGGCGTCGGCCCTCATATCTAGTGCGCCTCCCCCGGCCCCCGCAATGCGCCGCGACGTCCGCCAGCACTGGCACAGTCGTTGCAAGTCGTCGCGCGGCGCGGCCTGGATTCGCGCAGTCGAGAGCTGGAGTGTCCGACGAAGGCACAATGACGCGTACATAAGGCGGCCGACCCGGGAGCGGGCGCGCAACCCCTTGAAGATGCTGGAGCCGTTACCGAATCCAGCGCCCCTTCGAGGCGGCTGCGGATGGTCACGGTCCGGAGCTATAGTTTCGCTTCACAGGGGCGAGGGTGGGTTAACCTTACTCCTCCCGTGAGGGGAGCCGTGCGTGGAGCGACTTCAACCCTCCGGGGAATGCGATTGCGTCCATCTGGACCTGAGTTAGTTTCCCCTCCAGGACATGGATGGGGATTTAGTAATGTCTTTGATTTCGAAGAATCGATTTGCGCTGGCCACGGCCGGCGCGCTGGCGGCGACGATGATGTCGTTGGCGCCCGCTCACGCCGCCGATCTTATGAAGTTCGCGGACTTCAGCCAAGATCCGAACAACGGCAACAGCATCAACGTTCGCTGGGTCAACGCCGGCACGGGTGGCAAGCTGTTCACCATCGCCAACCCGACCGACACGCTCCTCGGGAGCGCCAAGGTGATCTTCAACTTCGACCTGCCCTCGCTCTCGGGCCTGTCGCACCTCACGGCCGACTATAACCTGAACGTCGTCGTGGACTCGGGCAACGCGGCCCAGAACGTCGGCGCCTCGCTCGACCAGCCCGGCCTGCATGGCACGTTCTCGTTCACCTACACGGGACCGACCACGGTCCTGAACGGGCATGCGATCAGCAACGGCGCGAACCTGCTGACCGCCACCTTCTTCGACGAAGGTGACATCACCGGCAAGAAGAACGGCACCGCGGGCTCGATCTTCGCGTCCACCGACTCCGGCAGCACGATCACCTATTCGTCGGACTTCATCGACTTCACGGGCTCGACGGTGCGCGATCTGGCATACACCCTGAACGCCGTGAAGCCGGGCTTCGGCTTCACCGCCGGCCAGGCGCTCAACGGCTTCACCGCCGCTGAAACAGGTGAATTCGCCTACACGGCGGTTCCCGAGCCGGCGACCTGGACGATCTCGATCATGGGCTTCGGCCTGCTCGGCGCGACGCTCCGTCGCCGCCGCCAGCAAGGTGCGGTCGCGGCGGCCTAACGGCCCGTCACGCCTCATCCAAGCTTCGGGGCCCCGCGCAGGCGACTGCGCGGGGCCTTTTGCTGTGGGGCGGACACCTCCGATGTCCGAAAGCGCGCAGGCGTGTGACTGCGCTCAAGCAGCTTCCCTTCGGGTTCCGCCCTACCGATAACTCAGACAAGGCTTGCGACGCGCCGAGCCGATCCCGGCATGGGCGCTCATCGAGCATGCGTGGGTCAGGAATCCCGGGCGCCGGCTTGATCACCTGCTAATATGTCTGACAAATTGGCAGGCGGGGGCTTGGGGAATAAGCATGTCGTCATTGAAGCGTTTGGGCTTGTACGCGGTGCAGGCCGCGGCGGCTGTCCTTGCCTGCAGCTTCCCGGCCCACGCGCAGGCGCCCCGACTGGTCGCGCAGATCGACCTCGCCAAGGCCCATGCGCCGGTCACGCCGTACGAGTACGGCATGTTCATCGAGCCGATCGGCGGGCTGATTGCGCGAAGCCTCTGGGCGGAGATGCTGGACGACCGGAAATTCTACTTTCCCGTCGCCGCCGAGGGGAAGGACCCGCCTCTGCCGAACGGCGTCGAGGGCCGGCCGGGCATGGCCAACCGCAAGTGGCGGCCGATCGGCTCCGAGGCGGCGGTGACCATGGACGCGCGCGACGCCTACGTCGGCGCGCAGAGCGTGGCGGTGGCGCTGGACGGCCTGGCGCCCAGTGGCTTGGGCCAGGCCGGGATCGGCCTGGCCAAGGGCAAGGCCTATGTGGGCCATGTGGTGATCCAGGGCTCAGCCGGCGCGAAGGTCGAGGTCGCGCTTGTCTGGGGGGCGGGGGCGGATCAGCGGCAGGTCGTGCAGCTGCCGGCGCTGGACAAGGCGTGGAAGAGCCTGCCCTTCACCTTCACCGCGGCCGCGGACGCTAGCGACGCCAGCTTCGAGATCACCGGGACGGGCGAAGGCGGCTTTCGGGTGGGCGTCGTTTCCCTGATGCCCGCCGACCACATCGACGGCTGGCGGGCGGACACCACCTCGATCCTGAAGACCCTGCATTCCGGCTTCTGGCGCCTGCCCGGCGGCAACTTCCTGTCGGACTGGGACTGGCGCGGGGCGATCGGACCGCGCGACCAGCGCGCGCCCGTCTTCGACTACGCCTGGAGCGCCATGCAGCCCGACGACGTGGGCATGGACGAGTTCATGACGCTGACGCGCGTGATCGGGGTGGAGCCCTACGTCACGGTCAATGCGGGCCTGGGCGACGCCAACTCCGCCGCCGAGGAGGTCGAATACCTGAACGGGCCGGCGGCCAGCGCGTGGGGCGCCAAACGCGCGGCCAACGGCCATCCCGAGCCCTATCGGATCCGCTGGTGGAACATCGGCAACGAGCCCTACGGCTGGTGGCAGATCGGCAGGACCTCGCTCGACTACTTCATGATCAAGCACCGTGACTTCGCCGCGGCCATGAAGAGGGCGGATCCCTCCATCGTGCTGATCGGCTCGGGCGCCATGCCCGACCAGATGCATCCGCGCGACGCCAAGGAGAACGCGACGCTCGAGAGCATCGCTCCCAGGTTCGGCACTGAGGCCGACTGGACCGGCGGCCTCTTCGCCCATGCCTGGGGGACGTTCGACGGCGTCAGCGAGCACTGGTACGACCGCGCCGAAAAGCGCCCCGACGCGCCGCCGGCGGACGAGCTGATGGAGTGGGCGCGCTCGCCGTCCAACCAGGTGCGCATGAAGGCGGAGGAATGGTCGATCTACCAGCAGCGCTTCCCGGCGATGCGCCAGACGCCGATCTTCCTGTCGATCGACGAATATGCACTCAACGGCGACTGGGGTGAGCGGCCGAGCCTGAAGAGCGCGCTCGCCTATGGCATGGTGCTGCAGGAGATGCTGCGCCACACCGACTTCCTGAAGATGAGCGCCTTCACCACAGGGATATCGACGCTCGACATCACCCCATCGGCGTCGACGCTCAACGCGGTGGGCGAGGTGTTCGCGCTCTACGGCCAGCACTTCGGCGCGGGCGCCGTCCCGCTGGACGTCGGCGGCGACGCGCCCCAGCCCGATCCCAGGTTCCCGGTCGGCTTCGACCATCCAAAGGTGAAGGCGGGCAGTCCGACCTATCCGCTGGACATCGTCGCGGCGCTCAGCCCCGACCGCAGGACGCTCAAGCTCGCCGTGGTCAACGCGACCTTCCAGCCCCAGCCCGTGTCGCTCGCCCTCACGGGGGCCAGGCTGCATGGCGCGGGCCAGGTCTGGCGCCTGACCGGCGCAGGCCTCGACGCCCACAACACGGTCGGCGCGCCGCCGCAGGTGACGATCGTCGAGGGCCGGGCCCGCGCGCCGGGAGGGGTGCTGACCGTACCGCCGCTCACGGTGTCGATCTACGAGTTCCCGATCGCGGAATAGGGCAGGACAATGGGAAGCGCTCTGCGCCCTGATCGTGGGATGAGGCGGCTTCGCCGTTTCGCCGTGGTGGCCCTGGCCTGCGCGGCCGGCGTCCTGGGCGCGGCCGCGGCCCGCGCCGGCGGCCCATCGGCGCCCACGCCGCCGATGGGCTGGAACAGCTGGGACGCCTACGGCTTCACCCTGGACGAGGACCAGTTCAAGGCGAACGCCGAAGCGATCCAGAGCCTGAAGAGCTATGGCTGGCGCTACGTCGTGATCGACGAGGGCTGGTACATGCGAAATCCCCTCGGCGACAAGCTGGAGACGCGCGACTACCAGCTCGACGGCCATGGCCTGCTGGTCCCCGACCCGGTGCGCTTCCCGTCGGCGGCGGACGGGCGTGGATTCAGGACGCTCGCGGCCTGGGCCCACGCCAGGGGACTGAAGTTCGGCCTCCACATCGTGCGCGGCATTCCCAAGCAGGCGGTGGACAGGAACCTGCCCATCCAAGGATCGCGCTTCAGGGCCGTCGACGCCGCGGACCAGGCCGAGACCTGCGGCTGGGATGACGGCAACTACGGCGTGGCCGACACTGCGGCAGGGCAGGCCTACTACGACTCCATGCTCAGCATGTACGCCGACTGGGGGCTCGACTTCCTGAAGGTCGACTGCGTCGCCGACCATCCCTATCGCCCGACCGAGATCCGGCAGATCGCCGAGGCCATCCGCAAGACCGGCCGGCCGATCGTGCTGAGCCTGTCGCCCGGGCCGACCCAGCTGACCCGTGCGGACGAGGTCCGACGCGAGTCGCAGATGTGGCGCATCGCCAACGACGTCTGGGACGGCTGGAACTTTCCGCACCAACGTCCCGACGAGGACTTCCCCAATGGCGTCAGGCCATTTTTCGACATCCTGGCCGCCTGGAGCCGCTGGAGCGGGCAGGGCCGTTGGCCTGACGCCGACATGCTGCCGATCGGATCGCTGCGTCCCCATCCCGGCTGGGGCGAGCCGCGCCAGTCACGGCTGACGCCGGACGAGACCAGGACCCTGTTCAGCCTGTGGGCGATCGCGCGCTCGCCGCTGATCCTGGGGGCCAATCTGACGCAGCTGGACGCCGATACGCGGGCGCTGGTGACCAATGCCGAGGTCATAGCGCTCGATCAGCGCGCGGGCGCCGGCAAGCCCGTCCAGGCGCCCGGCGCCAGCCCGGACCGGGAGCGCGTGTGGGTCTCCACGCCGCAGGGCGAGCGCCGGCCGGATACGGTCGCGGTGTTCAACCTTTCGGCCGAGCCTCTGCCTGTGAAGGCGCCCTGGACCGACCTCGGCTTGCCGGCCGGACGCTTGCGGCTGTGCGACATCTGGACAGGCGAGCGCCTCGCGCCTGCTGCCGGCGCCGACTTCGTCGTGGCCCCGCACGGGGTGAAGCTGCTGCGCGTGGAGCGGGGAAGATAGGAACGGCCGGCCGTCTGCTACCTGACCGTCAGGGCGCCAATGGAACGGCCTTGTCCATCGTGAACCCCGCCGACCGGACCGGGACGCCCGTGTCCGGCTGGCCGGAGCCAACGCTCACCTCATAGCGGCCCGGCATGGTCTGACGCTGGCCGTCGCGGTCGACGAAGCTCAGGTCCCGCGGCGACAGCTCGAAGGTGAGGGTCCGGCTTTCCCCGGGTGCGAGCGACAGCCGCTCGAACCCCCTGAGCGCCAGCCGCGGCGCGCCCTCCAAGGCGGGCGGCTTCAGATAGAGCTCGGCCACCTCCTCACCCGCCCGGCCGCCTGTGTTGCTGACGGTCGTCGTGACCCTCGCGCCGTTGCCGAAGCCGCCGGCGGCGGGCTCGATCGCGAGCGCGCCATAGGCGAAGCGCGTGTAGCTCAGGCCATGGCCGAACGGATACACAGCCTTGCCCTCGAAATAGCGGTAGGTCCGCCCCTTCATGACGTAGTCGTCGAAAGGCGGCAGGTCCGCGACGCTCCGGTAGAAGGTCAGCGGCAGCCGGCCCGCTGGATCGCTCTTGCCGGCTAGCACGTCGGCGACCGCCAGACCGCCGGACTGCCCCGGGTACCAGGCCTCCAGAATGGCCGAAGCGTTGTCTTTCTCCCACGACAGATCGATCGGGCTTCCGTTCATCAGCACCACGACCAGCGGCTTGCCGAGCGCCTTGGCCTGTTCGAGCAGGCGGCGCTGCGGGGCCGGCAGGTCCAGCGAGGTCTTGTCGCCGCCCGCGAAGCCTTCCATCTGGCGCGGCATCTCCTCGCCCTCGAGGTCCGAGCTGAGGCCCACGGCGGCGACGATCACGTCCGCATCGGCCGCGGCCGTCCTGAGATGCTCCTGCCACTGCGCGTCGACGCGCTTCCACATCAGCATATCGCCGCTCGTGCTGGGGCCCTCGCTGGCGATCCGCACGCGGTAGTGACGGCCGTTCTGCAGAGGCACGGTCCAGAGAGCCGGCAGCTCACCCCAACGCCAGGTCTCGAGCTTGCCGATGACCTTGCCGTCGAGCTCCAGCTGGCCCGCGACGCCGGTGAGGCCGATGCGCCAGGTTCCGCTCTCCGGCGGGATCAGGAACCCGGTCCTGACCTCGCCGGCGTCAGTGTGCTCGACCTTCAGGCCCGGCCGGCCGTCGGGCGTGCGCAGGGCGGTGTCCGGAACCGGGTCACCGTCCATCAGGGTCGGCTCGAACGGCGCTTCGATGATCGTCGCGCCGGACATGGCCTGGCGCAGGCCGTCGATGACCGAGATCGGCGGGGCGGACTGCGAGGACGAATAGTTGCCGCGCAGCACGTGGGTCGAATCCCTATGCGGCCCGATCACCAGGATCCTCAGGCCCGGCTTGAGCGGCAGGACCCCGTCATTCTTCAGCAGGACCAGGCTTTCCTCGGCGCTCCTGAGCGCGAGCGCCCGGTGCGCCGGCGTGAGGATCTCGCTCTCCGGGACGCGGCTCGGGCTCCGTTCCGCCAGGCCAGGAAGGTCGCCATTTCGCAGCCGCGCCGAGACCAGGCGCACCAACGCCTGGTCGATGTCGGCCATGCCGATCAGCCCGCGCCTGTAGGCCTCCTTGTAGCGCTCGCCCAGCCCCGTGGCCGCGCCCAACGTCTGGGTGTTGCACTCGTTGTCCACGCCGGCCTTGAGCGCGGCGGCGACGGCGGCGCCAGGATCGGTCGCGTAGCGGTGATGCTCGAAGATGTCCGTCACCGCGTCGCAATCGGACACCACGTAGCCGGAAAAGTTCCAGGCGCCGCGCAGGTGGTCCTTCAGCAGAATGTCGTTGGCGCAGGCCGGCTGGCCGTCGATCCGGTTGTAGGCGCACATCACCGACCCCGCCCGGCCCTCCACGATCGCGGCGCGGAAGGCGGGCAGGTAGGTGTCCTCCAGATCGTGGGTGGAGACGAAGACGTCGGCCGCGTGGCGCGTGGACTCCGGTCCGCTGTGCACGGCGAAGTGCTTGGGCGTGGAGATCACATTCGGAAGCTCGGGGTTCGGCCCCTGCATGCCGGTCACAAAGGCTACGGCCATGCGGGCGGTCAGGTACGGGTCCTCGCCGTAGGTCTCCTGCCCGCGCCCCCAGCGGGGGTCCCGGAAGATGTTGATGTTGGGCGACCAGGTGTCGAGGCCCGTGCCGATGCGGCCCAGGCGACCGGTCTCCCGGCCGCGCGTGTGCAGGGCGCGCACCTCCACGCTGACGGCGCCGGCCACCTCGTGCACCAGCGGAGCGTCGAAGGTGGCGGCCAGGCCGATCGGCTCGGGGAAGTTGGTGGTCGGGACCTCCCCGATCGCGCCGTGCAGGGATTCCGTCCACCAGTTATAGGCGGGCACGCCCAGGCGCGGGATCGCAGGGGCGACGTTCAGCAGCTGCTCGACCTTCTCGTCGAGCGTCATCTGCGCCACCAGGGCGGAGGCCTTCGCCCGCGACTCCTCAAGGACGGCCAGCGGCGCGGGCTGGCCCCGCGGGGTCTCGGCCAAGGCCCGGTCGAGGCCGGCGACGGCGACGCTGGACAGGAGCGCGGCGGTGAAGACGGCGAGACGCATCCGATTCCCCCCAAGGGCAAGATTCGCGGCCGACGTTCATCGGCCGGCCTGGGGTGATATAACTCAGACAAATGGGCGCCGCGCCAGCCGCGCTGAGACCGATCAGGAGTGTGCGGGACCCGAAGGTTGCGGGGCCTCGTGAGTTGCGACACTGTCGATCAAGAGGCAGGTCTTTTTTCGCCGGGGGCCCGGCAGGGGTGCGCTGTGGCGGAAGAACCGGACATTGAGGCCCCGCGGCCGGAGCCGACCAGGTGAGCGTCCAGACCTCGGCGCCGCGTTCGCCCATCGACGGGCTCGCGGACAGCAGGCCGCGCACCTTCTTCGGCCATCCCATCGGCCTGGCCTATCTCGCCTTCACGGAGGCCTTCGAACGGTTCTCCTACTACGGGATGCAGGCGCTCGTGGTCTTGTACATGGTGGACCAGTTGCTTCGACCCGGTCACGCCGAGCACGTGCTTGGACTGGTCGGACTGCGCCGAGGCGTGGAAGGGGTGTTCGGACCTCTGTCGATCCAGGCGTTCTCCTCCCAGATCTTCGGCATCTATACCGCCCTCATCTATGTGACCCCGGTCTTTGGCGGGGTCCTGGGCGACAGGTGGCTTGGCCGCCGCCTGGCTGTCACGCTGGGCGCGCTGATCATGGCGGCCGGTCATTTCATGATGGCGTTCGAGCCGTCCTTCCTCCTGGCGCTGGGCTGCCTGGTGCTGGGAGGAGGGCTGATCAAGGGCAACATCGCGTGCCAGGTGGGGCAGCTCTACGCCCCGGGGGATGGGCGGCGCGACGACGCCTATCAAGTCTTCGTAGCCTCCATCAACATGGGCGCCATCGCTTCGCCGCTGGTCTGCGGCACGCTCGGCGAAGTCCTTGGGTGGCATTACGGCTTCGCGGCCGCGGGCGTCGGGATGCTCGTCTCCATCGGCGTCTATGTCGCCGGCTATCCGCACCTGCCCCCTGAAACGGCGGGGCGCAGCAAGCACGTCGCGCCGCCCCCGGTCCCCCTCACCCGCGAGGATTGGCGGGCCGTGATCGCGATCGTCTGCATGCTGCCGCTGTTCGCCTGCGTGATGGTTCCCAACAACCAGATCTTCAATGTGGGGCTGCTCTGGGCGCGAAAATACCTGGACCTGAACGTCTTCGGTCTGCGCATGCCCGTCACCTGGACGCAGTCGATCGATTCAGTCCTCACCGTCGTCGGGCTTGGCCTGGTCGTTGCGGGCTGGCGCTGGCTCAGGAGCCGGGGCGTCGCGCCCGATGAACTGACCAAGACCGCCCTTGGCGCCGGCCTCGCGATCACCGCCGCGGTGGTGCAGGCGGCGCTTTCGCTGGCGGCGGACCAGACGGGCTGGAAGATCCCCATCCCGGTGTACATGATTGTCAGCTGCATCATCGTCGCCGCCTACGCCAACTACTTTCCAACCGGATACGCCATCGTCAGCCGCGCCGCCCCGCCCCAGCTCGGCGCGGCGATGCTGGGCGTCTTCATGCTGTTTCTGGTGGGAACCAACTTCATCGTCGGCTGGATGGGGAGCTATTACGAGAAACTCGGCGCGCCCCTGTTCTGGCTAGCTCACGCCATCTTTCCGCTGATCACCCTGCTGATGCTTACCGTCTTCCGGCGACCGCTGAGGTCGGCGCTGCGGCTGTAGCGAAGGGTGAAGACACCGCCTTATCGAAGACTCTCGGACCGTCAGTTGGACGCAGGCCCGTATCCAGAATTTCCCAACGTTCACTACGGGTCGAAATTGGTGCCGGTTGCAGGATTCGAACCCGCGACCTTCGCTTTACAAAAGCGCTGCTCTACCAACTGAGCTAAACCGGCGCGCCGCCGCTTATGCCGCAGGCGGGGCCTGCGGCGCAATGCCGGCCGCCTGGGGCGGTGCGGACGCGGCAGGTCAGGCCGCGGTCCTCTTGGGCGCCATGGCCCCCAGGATCGCGCCGGCGATCACATAGGCGGCCAGATAGAAGCCGCCTTCCGGAATGAGGCTCTGCCAGGCCGCGCCGTGGATGACGGTGGTGGACACCACCGTCAGGGCGAAGCCCACGCAGGCGAGGACGCCGACGCCAAGGCCTGTCGCCAGGGACCGGTCGCGCAGGCGTCCGATCACCCAGCCAAGGGCGGTCGACAGCACCAGGGCGTTGACCAGTTCCAGGCCCGCCGCCTTGCGGTCAGCCTGGACGTCCGCCGCCGCTTTGCCGATGAAATGGCCCCAGTCCGCCCCGCCGAAGTGGGCGTTCCACAGATAGCGCAAGAGCACGATCACGATCGCGCTGATGATCACGCCCAGAAAATTGATACGCATGGCTTCCCCCGTCTCGCGGGTTGCGCTCGAAACTTATGCGGGCAGCCCGTGCTGGCAGGATTATTTGCCGAGAATTGAGGCATTGGCGAGGGAAAACAGTTCCGCATCTCTCGCCCGGCGAATTCGTCGCCCCAGGCGCGAAGGCAAAGGCCGCCGGCCCCGGTTTGGGGCGGCGCGAGGAGGCCTGGACCGGCGCCAGGCGGCCGCGCCTGTTGCACGGGCCGGCGAGCCCTTATATGCCCGCGTCTTTCCCGGACCCTCGCCCTGTCATGGCTCGCATCCTGATCACCTCGGCCCTGCCGTACATCAACGGCGTCAAGCACCTGGGCAACCTCGCGGGGTCCCAGCTGCCGGCCGATGTCTACGCCCGGTTCAAGCGGGCCCAGGGGTGCGAAGTCCTCTACATCTGCGCCACCGACGAGCACGGGACGCCGGCCGAGCTGGCGGCGGCCGAGGCGCACCAGGACGTCTTCACCTATTGCCAGGAATGGCACGAACTGCAGCACCGGCTCGGGCGGTCGTTCGGCCTGTCGTGGGACTGGTTCGGCCGGTCGTCCTCGCCGCAGAACCGCCTGCTCACCCAGCATTTCGCCGAGGTGCTCGAGGACAACGGCCTGATCGAGGAACGCGTCGACCGGATGATCTATTCGATCGACGACAAGCGTTTCCTGCCCGACCGTTATGTGGAGGGGACTTGCCCCCACTGCGGCCACCGGCCCGCGCGGGGCGACCAATGCGACAACTGCGGCCGTCTGCTGGACCCGACGGACCTGATCGAGCCCTATTCGGCGGTGTCGGGGTCGACCAATCTCGAGGTTCGAGACACCCGGCATCTTTATCTGCTGCAGACCAGGCTGGCGGACCGCATCCGGGCCTGGGTCGACACCAAGACCGAATGGCCGCCGCTGGCCCGCTCGATCGCCTACAAGCACCTGGACGAGGGCGTCATCGACCGGGGTATCACCCGCGATCTCGCCTGGGGCGTGCCGGTGACGCGGGGCGGCGTTCCCCGACCCGGTTTCGAGGACAAGGTCTTCTACGTCTGGTTCGACGCCCCGATCGAATATATCGCGGCGACCAAGGAGCGGGCCGACGCCGAGGGCGGCGACTGGGAGCGCTGGTGGCGGCTCGACAAGGGGGCCGACGACGTCCGCTATGTCCAGTTCATGGGCAAGGACAACGTCGCCTTCCATGCCGTCAGCTTCCCCGCGACGATCCTGGGGTCCGAGGAGCCCTGGAAGCTGGTCGACGTGCTGAAGGCCTTCAATTGGCTGAACTGGTACGGCGACAAGTTCTCCACCTCGCAGAAACGCGGCGTGTTCATGGACACGGCGCTGGAGCTGCTGCCGCCCGACTACTGGCGCTGGTACCTGACGGCCAACTGTCCCGAGGGGTCGGACACGGCCTTCACCTGGGAGCAGTTCCAGTCGGCGATCAACCGCGACCTGGCCGACGTTTTCGGCAATTTCGTCAACCGCATCCTGAAGTTCTGCGAAACGCGGTTCGACGGCGTGGTTCCGGCGGGCGGCGAGCCGGGCGAGCTGGAGCTCAAGCTCCACGCCGACGTCTCCGCCAAGCTGGCCGAGCTGACCGGCCTGTTCGACGCCATGGAGATGCGCAAGTCGGCCCAGGAGCTGCGCGCCCTCTGGGTGCTCGGCAATGAATATCTGACCGTCGCCGCGCCCTGGACGGCGATCAAGACAGATCCCGCGCGCGCGGCGGTGATCGTGCGTACGGGGATCAACCTCGTGGGCCTGTTCGCCCGTGTCGCCTCGCCGATCATCCCGTTCACGGCCGAAATCACGGCGCAGGCGGTGGGCGAGACCTATCCGGCCGCCTGGCCGAGCGCCGGCGCGGCGGCCGAGCTGTCGCGCATCGAGCCTGGCCGGCCGGTGAAGGCGCCGGAGGTGCTGTTCCGCAAGATCGAGGACGCCCAGATCGCCGAATGGGCTGAACGGTTCGGCGGCGGCGCCTGAGGCCGGCGCCGGCGTTGAACCCGGGCGGGTCTGTCGCGTTAATGCCTGGTCGGGCGGGGCTCTCGATTGGAGCCTGTCCATGTCCACAATGCCGATGAGACTCAGTCTGGCGCTCGCACTTGCGACGACGAGCGCGACCGCCGCCTTGGCCCAGTCCTACACGGACCCCCGCGCCGACGCCGAATATCAGCAGCGCGCCGAGGACTACAGCGCCCGCCAGCAGGACTATCAGAGCCAGCAGCAGGACTACGACGCCGCGGCCGCGGCGGCGCGGGCGAACAGGGACACCTACGACGTCCAGCGCGACCGCTATGCCCACGACAAGGCCGCCTATGAGCGTGAGCGCGCGGATTACGACGCCCGTTACGGCGAGGGCGCCTGGGCGCGGCGGTATGCGGATGCGAGCCGGCGCGACCACGACGATCGCGCCCCGCCGCCCTGTGAACGCGACAGCCACGTCGCGACCGACTCCGCCCTCGGCGCCCTGGCGGGCGCCGCCGTCGGGGCAGGAGTCGCGGGCCGGGGAAATCATACCGAAGGCGCCGTGCTGGGCGGGCTGGCCGGCGCCGCCATCGGAGCCGCGGCCGGCGCCGACAGCACGCCGCGCTGTGACAGCCGGGGCTATTACTTCACCTTCAACCAGACCTATCCCTATCGCGAGCGTTGGGGCGATCGCGGGCGCTCCAGCGGCCGTTACGACTATGACGCCTATCGACGGATGGGGTGCCGGCTGTCGGCCGCCCCGGCCTATACCGACGGCGATCTGTCCACCCGTTACGTGCGCGTCTGTCCCGACGACGACCGGCGCTATCGGATCACGGGCTGAGTGCTCGACGTCGTCATGATCTGGGCTTCTGCGCCTTGTGTTCGGCCACCTCGGCGGGCGTGATGCGCAGGGGCTCAGGCATGGCGGCGTTGTACTGCGCGGTCTGGTTCGTATCGATGACCACGCCCCGGTGGCCGTCCCAGATCATGTGCAGCGCTACGTAGATCACCACCACCAGCCCGAAGTAGCCGATCCAGCGGAACCGGACGAGCATCCGCGCGATCCAGGACGCCGCCACGCCGACCAGGGCGATCGACAGGATCAGGCCGAAGACCAGCAGAGCCGGGTGGTCCCTGGCGGCCCCGGCGACGGCCAGGACGTTGTCGAGCGACATCGACAGGTCCGCCAGCATGATCTGCAGCAGCGCGGAGCCGAAGCTCTTCACGTGTCTCGGCGCGGCGCTGGCAGGGTCCGCGGCGTGCGCCCGGTGCGCCTTGGCGTGGGCGCGCAGGTCGCGCCACATCTTCCAGCAGACCCACAGCAGGATCAGGCCGCCGGCGAGCGTCAGGCCGATGATGGCCAGGAGCCTGGTGGCGATCAGGGCGAAGGAGATCCGCAGCACCACCGCGGCCGCCAGGCCGGCGAAGATCGCAGACCGGCGCTGCTTCTGGTCCAGGCCCGCCACCGACAGGCCCACCGCGACGGCATTGTCTCCGGCCAGAACCAGGTCGATCAGCAGAACCTGGCCCAGGACCAGAAGGTCGGCCACGAGGGCGGCGGGCGCGAACGCTAGGGACGCGTCGAACATCCGCCCTCAATGCGTCAGTCCGCGCCCGCGGACAAGCCGTGGACGCTCAGTGGCCGGGTTCGTCCCCGAAGCCGGTGGCCTCGAAGGTGCGGAAGCGCCGGCGGCGTTCCGCCCGCGCCTTGCGACGGGCGGCGTTGCGGGCGATGGCGACAAGGAGAACCAGGATCAGGAACAGGATGCCGGCCGTCACCAATTCTTCCGACGGCGTTTCGCCCAGGCCGGGGACATTGATCGTGGCACGGCCCGGGATCGCCAGGTCCTTCAAGTTCAGATGGGTGATGTCGGGCGTCTTGAGGTCCGACAGCCGCAACGAACCGAGCTTGGACAGGCTGGGCAGCTTGAACCCGGAGGGCGCCGGGGCTGGCGGGGCGATGTCGAGCATCACCTTCACCAGCGGGAAGGTCTTCGCCTGGCCTTCGCCGGTCAGCACGCCGTCCACTTCGGCGGACATCGCCGCCTTGATCGGCGCGCTGGGCTTCACCCGCCAGGTGAAGGTCGTGGGCTGGCCCGCGGCGAGCCGCGCGGTCTGGTCGCCGTTGGGCGTGATGTCGTAGCCGTCCGCCGACAGTCGCGCTGCGACCGAAACGTGACGCGCGGCCTTGCTGAGCCCCACCTTGGCCGATTCCGACTGAATGCTGTCCAGCAGGCTCGCGGGCAGTGTGACGGTCGCCTGGCCTGGCCGACCCGCGCCGAAGTCCGCCGCGGGCGCGTCCAGCTTGACGTCCTTCAGCGCCGGGGCGAGGGCGGTCGAGAGCTGGCCGAGTTGGTCGGATGGCCCCGTCGCCGCGGCGGTCGCGGAGACCGGCTGGGCGGCCGCTCCGGTCGCGACCATGGGCGCGGCCAGGAGCGCAGCAACAACCAATCCGCAGGCTGACCACCTGAAGACACCGTTTGGCATCTGGACTTCCCCCTGTCCGCGCACATCACCCGACGCGCAGGACGCGAACGAGTTCGGGGGTGAGCAGAGCACGCCCGTGGCCAGAATCAAGATGTTAGATGGTCGTTAGGGTATCGGATTCGCCGGAGAGGCGAGTCTACTGGCCTCGTAGAGGGCCACGGCGGCGGCGGCCGAGACGTTCAGACTCTCGAATCCTCCGGCCATTGCGAGTCTGGCGACGGCGTCACAGTGCTCCGCAACCAGTCGACGCATGCCTTCACCTTCGGAGCCCAGCACCAAGACTGTGGGCGCCCCGTCCAGAACCTGATCCAACGTCCGGGTCGCTTCGCCCGCCAGCCCCACCGTGCGCCAGCCCAGGTCGGCCAGCCGCTCCAGCGCCCTGGAGAGGTTCACCACCCTTGCGACGGGAATCTTGTCGACCGCGCCGGCGGCGGCCTTGGCCAGAACGCCCGACAGCGCGGGGGCGTGGCGGTCCTGGATCACCACCCCGCGCGCGCCAAACGCGGCCGCGGAACGCAGGATGGCCCCGATATTCTGGGGGTCGGTCACCTGGTCCAGCATCAGGATCACGCCCTGGGCCGGCTCCGCGATCTCTTCGAGGGCGGCCGATTCGAGGGGGCGGGCCAGGAGGGCGAAGCCCTGGTGCACCGCCCCGGGGGGCAGGATGTGCGCGATCTCCCGGTTATCCAGGCTCTCGGCGGTGGGCGGCGACAGGGCGCCGGTCACGGCCTTTCCGGGCGCCAGCACCAGGCGCTGCAAGCCTTCGCGGCGCGGATTGGCCAGGGCGGCCTCCACGGCGTGGCGGCCCCACAGCCATTCCAGATCGCCCGAAGGGGCCGGATCACGCGGACGAAAACCTTTGGTCCTGCGGTCGTTGCGTCGGCGGGGAGGTGTCACTATAAAACGCGCTCTCGATTTGGGCCGTAAGGGCCTTCGGTGGTCGGAACCGTCCGCACAAGGGCGCAAACCGGCTTCCGGGGTCTTGTTGCACGCCTCGATCTCGCGCGTCGGGGGAATGTCCCGAGTGGCAAAGGGGGCGGACTGTAAATCCGCTGGCGTACGCCTTCGCAGGTTCGAGTCCTGCTTCCCCCACCACGCGCGAACGCGGCTGGAACTTCGCAGGCCTGGATCCATACGATGGAGCCAACGGGTTCTTGCGGGTATAGCACAATGGTAGTGCAGCAGCCTTCCAAGCTGAGGATGCCGGTTCGATCCCGGCTACCCGCTCCAGACCGGGCCCGACCCGGCGAATAGACGGCGGTTCTCCGCCGAAATGCGCTAAACACCCCTGAACACGTCCGCGAAGGTAGAAGTCATGGCCAAGGAAAAGTTCGAACGGAACAAGCCGCACTGCAACATTGGCACGATTGGCCACGTTGACCACGGCAAGACGACGCTGACGGCGGCGATCACGATGGTGCTGGCGAAGTCGGGCGGCGCGACCGCGATGAAGTACGCGGACATTGACGCTGCGCCGGAAGAGAAGGCGCGCGGGATCACGATCAACACGGCGCACGTGGAATATGAGACCAAGGCGCGCCACTACGCGCACGTCGATTGCCCGGGCCACGCGGACTACGTGAAGAACATGATCACGGGCGCGGCGCAGATGGACGGCGCGATCCTGGTGGTCTCGGCGGCGGACGGTCCGATGCCGCAGACGCGCGAGCACATCCTTCTGGCGCGCCAGGTTGGCGTTCCGGCGCTGGTGGTGTTCCTGAACAAGGTGGACATGGTGGACGACCCCGAGCTGCTGGAGCTTGTGGAGATGGAGGTTCGCGAACTTCTGTCGAGCTACCAGTTCCCTGGGGACGACATTCCGATCGTGAAGGGCTCGGCGCTTGCGGCGGTTGAAGGCAAGAACGCGCCGATCGGCGAGGATGCGATCCTTGAGCTGATGACGGCGGTGGACACCTACATCCCGCAGCCGGACCGTCCTGTGGACCTTCCGTTCATGATGGCGGTCGAGGACGTGTTCTCGATCTCGGGTCGTGGCACGGTGGCGACGGGCCGGATCGACCGCGGGATCATCAAGGTCGGCGAGGAAGTCGAGATCGTGGGCCTTCGCCCGACGCAGAAGACGGTCTGCACGGGCGTCGAGATGTTCCGCAAGCTGCTGGATCAAGGGCAGGCGGGGGACAACGTCGGGATCCTGCTGCGGGGGACCAAGCGCGAGGACATCGAGCGCGGCCAGGTGCTGTGCAAGCCGGGTTCGATCACGCCGCACACCAAGTTCATGGCCGAGGCCTATATCCTGACCAAGGAAGAAGGCGGCCGTCACACGCCGTTCTTCACCAACTACCGTCCGCAGTTCTACTTCCGCACCACCGACGTGACGGGGATCATCCGTCTGAAGGAAGGCGTGGAGATGATCATGCCCGGCGACAACGCCGAGCTGAACGTGGAGCTGATCACGCCCATCGCCATGGAGGAGAAGCTGCGCTTCGCCATCCGTGAAGGCGGACGCACCGTCGGCGCCGGCGTCGTCGCCAAGATCCTCGAGTAGCCGCCGCCGCCCGGCCCATCCGCCGGACGCCTGCGTGCGAATGGAATGCGAAGGGCCGTCTTGGGCCTGTCTGAGATCTGACTGGGCCGCCGGAGGGAAACCCCGGCGGCCTTTTCATTCGGGCGTTCGGCGGGCTTGCAGATGGACGGCAAGTCATGACCGCGAATTAAGCTGCCCGACAGACCGCCCGGGGATAGCTTCACGACGGCTGGGACAGGGGAAACATATGGAACGCACATGGATGTTGGGCGTCGCCGCCCTGGCCTCGCTGGCCGCCGGCGCCGCTTCCGCCGCGCCGCTGGCGGAGGTCCGTAACGCCGCCGCGCGCGTGGTGGTGATCCCGGAAGACCGCCAGGACGTGAAGGTGGAGTTCGCAAGCATCAATCCGGCCCTGCCGTTGACGATACGCGAGGACGTCGGGCGCGTGATCGTGGACGGCGGCCTGCACCGGCGCATCGGCGGCTGTCAGGCCGAGTTCGGCAAGATCACCGTCCGGGTCCATGGCCTCGGTGACGTCGCCTACGACAACCTGCCCCAGATCATCATCAGGACCCCCCGGCAGGCCCGGGTGGAGGCGTCCGGGGCTGTCTTCGGCTCTGTGGGCCGCACGGACAGTCTGGAACTGTCCAACGCTGGCTGCGGCGACTGGACCATCGCCAATGTGAAAGGCGAGCTCAGGCTCAACCAGTTGGGCTCCGGGGACTCCCGCACAGGCTCCGCCGGCGTTCTGGTGGCGCACGTGGCCGGCTCGGGGGACGTGATGGTCAAGGACATCGGGGGCGGAGCGACCATCGATATCGCGGGATCCGGCGATGTCTCCGCGGCTTCGATCTCCGGGGCCTTGAAGGCCAATATCGCGGGCTCCGGCGACGTCAGGATCGACCGCGGGCGGGCGACCGAGTTCGACGTCCATATCGCCGGCTCTGGAGACGTCCGTTTCGGCGGCGTCGCCGACCGGGTGAACGCGGCGGTGGCCGGCTCTGGCGACGTCGATGTCGCCAAGGTCACCGGCCCGGTGAGGAAATCCATCCTCGGTTCGGGCGACGTGATCATCGGCGGCTGACGCCGCCGCGGGGCTGCGGCGACAAAGCCCGCGCCAAGCCTTGACGGATACGGAATCCCCGCGTAGATACCCGCGCTCTGTTGGACCGGCCGTACCCGCCAAGGGTAGACGCGGTTCGCGAGACGACCTGACATGACGCCGCCGAAGCTTCTTTGAGCCCGAGCGACGTGATATGGGCCAGGGCCCCCGCGATCCGTCGCGCGGGCCTTGATCGTTTTGCGGAATTCCGCGCGTCGAGGTGCTGAGGGCTCCGGCCCAAGGGACCTCACTGGTCTTTGACAGAGTGACGGACGTCGCGGGCGCAACTGAGTAGGAAACTTGTGGCGTGGCCATTGCGGCGCCACCGGGGAACAAGAGCGAATGGATCGACAGAACATACGCATCCGGCTCAAAGCCTTCGACCACCGTGTCCTGGATCATTCGACCCGGGAGATCGTGCAGACGGCCAAGCGCACCGGAGCCACCGTCCGCGGGCCGATCCCGCTGCCCACGCTCATTGAGCGTTTCACCGTCAACCGCTCGCCGCACATCGACAAGAAGTCGCGCGAGCAGTTCGAAATCCGCACGCACAAGCGCGTGCTCGACATCGTCGACCCCACCCCGCAGACCGTTGACGCGCTGATGAAGCTCGACCTGTCCGCCGGCGTGGACGTCGAGATCAAGCTCTAGGGGCCGTTACGATGCGAACCGGCGTAATCGCCAGAAAGCTCGGCATGACCCGCTTCTTCGATGAAGCCGGCGCCGACGTGCCCGTGACCGTGCTGGCCCTCGACGGCTGCCAGGTCGTGGCCCACCGCACCAAGGACAAGGACGGCTACGTCGCCCTTCAGCTGGGCGCCGGCGCCAAGAAGGCCAAGCGCACCACCAAGGCGCTGCGCGGCCACTTCGCCAAGGCCCTGGTCGAACCCAAGCGCACCGTCGCGGAATTCCGCGTCTCCGAGGACAATCTGATCGAAGTGGGCGCGGAAATCACCGCCGACCACTTCGTCCCCGGCCAGAAGGTGGACATCTCCGGCGTCACCGTCGGCAAGGGCTTCGCCGGCGCCATGAAGCGCTGGCACTTCGGCGGCCTGCGGGCGACCCACGGCGTCTCGGTGTCCCACCGCTCGCACGGCTCGACCGGCCAGCGCCAGGACCCCGGCAAGGTGTTCAAGGGTAAGAAGATGGCCGGCCACCTCGGCCAGGACACCCGCACCACCCTCAACATCACCGTCTGGCGCGTCGACACCGAGCGCGGCCTGATCCTGGTCCGCGGCGCTGTCCCCGGCACGGAGGGCTCCTGGGTCAAGGTTCGCGACGCCGTGAAGAAGGCCCTGCCGAAGGACGTTCCCATGCCGGGCGCCTTCAAGACCTCCGGCCAGGCCGTCGCGGCCGCTCCGGCTGAAGCGCCGGCCGAAACGCCGGCTGAAGACGTCCAGGCCCCCGAGGCCACGACCGACGGGGGAGACGCATGAAGATCGATATGACCAAGCTCGATGGCGCCAAGGGCGGCTCCATCGAACTGCCCGACGACATCTTCGGCATCGAGGATATCCGGGCCGACATCCTGCAGCGCGTGGTGACCTGGCAGCTGGCCAACCGCCGTTCAGGCAACCACAAGATCAAGACCCGCAACGAGGTCTCCCGCACCGGTAAGAAGATGTACCGGCAGAAGGGCACCGGCGGCGCCCGCCACGGTTCGCGCAAGGCGGCCCAGTTCGTCGGCGGCGCCAAGGTGTTCGGCCCGGTGGTCCGCAGCCATGCGGTCGACCTTCCCAAGAAGGTGCGCGCGTTGGGCCTGAAGCACGCCCTGTCGTCCAAGGCCAAGGCCGGAACGCTGGTGGTGATGGAAGCCCTGGCGCTGGACTCCGCCAAGACCTCGGCGCTGAAGGCCTCCTTCGACAAGATGGGCCTGAAGAACGTGCTGGTCATCGCCGGACCGGAAGTGGACGGCAACCTGAAGCTCGCCGCCCGCAACATTCCGGGCGTGGACGTGCTGCCGAACGCCGGTCTCAACGTCTATGACGTCCTGCGCCGTGACACCCTGGTGCTCACTCGGGCTGCGATCGAAGCGATCTCGGCCCGTTTTGCTGAGAAGGAGGCCGCATAATGGCCGCCACGGTCCGCCACTACGACACCATCCTGGCGCCGGTGATCACCGAGAAGGCCACCTATCTGTCCGAGCACAACAAGGTGGTCTTCCGCGTCGCCAAGGACGCCTCCAAGGACGAGATCGCCGAAGCCGTCGAACAGCTGTTCAAGGTCAAGGTGGTCAAGGTCAACACCCTGACCGTCAAGGGCAAGACCAAGCGCTGGCGGGGCCACCTCGGCCGTCGCTCCGACGTCAAGAAAGCGATCGTGACCCTGGCCGAAGGCCAGTCGATCGACGTGGCCACGGGACTCTAGGCGATGGCTCTCAAGCAATATAATCCGACCTCGCCCGGCCAGCGCGGCCTGGTGCTGGTCGACCGCTCCGAACTCCACAAGGGCAGGCCTGAAAAGAGCCTGGTCGAGGGCCTGACCAAGTCCGGCGGACGTGGCGGCGGCGGGCGCATCGCCGTGCGCTTCCGCGGCGGCGGGGCCAAGCGGCTCTATCGCATCGTGGACTTCAAGCGCCGCAAGTTCGACGTGGCCGCCACGGTCGAGCGCCTCGAGTACGACCCCAACCGCACCGCGTTCATCGCGCTGATCAAGTACGCCGATGGCGAGCTGGCCTACATCCTGGCGCCGCAGCGCCTGAAGGTCGGCGACCAGATCATCGCCGGCGAAAAGGTCGACGTGAAGCCGGGCAACGCCTCGCCGCTGCGCTCGCTGCCCGTCGGCACGATCATCCACAATGTCGAGCTGAAGCCCCTCAAGGGCGGCCAGATCGCCCGGTCCGCCGGGGCCTACGCCCAGCTGGTCGGCCGTGACGCCGGCTACGCCCAGATCCGCCTGCAGTCGGGCGAACTGCGCATGGTGCCGGACAGCTGCATGGCGACCGTCGGCGCGGTGTCCAACCCCGATCACATGAACGAAGTGATCGGCAAGGCCGGCCGCAACCGCCACAAGGGCCGCCGGCCCCACGTGCGCGGCGTGGCCATGAACCCGATCGATCACCCGCACGGCGGCGGCGAAGGCAAGACCTCCGGCGGCCGTAACCCGGTCACGCCCTGGGGCGTCCCGACCAAGGGCAAGAAGACCCGCAAGAACAAGGCGACGGACCGCCTCATCATCCGGTCCCGCCACCTGAAGAAGGCCCGCTAAGCCATGACCCGCTCGGTTTGGAAAGGTCCGTTCGTCGACGGTTATCTGCTGAAGAAAGCCGATACGGCGCACGCGTCGGGCCGCAAGGACGTGATCAAGACCTGGTCGCGCCGCTCGACCATCATGCCCCAGTTCGTGGGCCTGACCTTCGGCGTGCACAACGGCCAGAAGCACGTGCCGGTCCTCGTCTCCGAGGACATGGTCGGCCACAAGCTCGGTGAGTTCGCGCCGACCCGCAGCTTCTTCGGCCACGCGGCCGATCGCAAGGCGAAGAGGAAAGCCTGATGGGCAAGAAAGCGACCGAACGGCGCCTCAAGCCGGTCGAGGCCATGGCCAAGGTCATCAACCTGCGCGTCAGCCCGCGCAAGCTGAACCTCGTGGCCCAGTCGATCCGCGGCCTGAAGGTGCAGCGCGCCCTGAACGAGCTGGAATTCTCCGCCAAGCGGATCTCCGGCGACGTGCGCAAGGCGCTCTATTCGGCGATCTCCAACGCCGAGAACAACCACAACCTCGACATCGACAACCTGATCGTCGCCGAGGCCTACGTGGGCAAGAACCTGACGATGAAACGGTTCCACGCCCGCGCGCGTGGCCGCGGCAATCGCATCGACAAACCCTTTTCCGAGATCACCATTGTGGTCCGCGAACTGAGTGAGGCCGCCTGATGGGTCAGAAGGTAAATCCGATCGGGCTCAGGCTCGGGGTCAACCGCACGTGGGACTCCCGCTGGTTCGCCAAGAAGGAGGAGTACGGTCGTCTCCTTCACCAGGACATCAAGATCCGCCGCGAGCTGAAGAAGCGCCTGAACCAGGCCGGCGTGTCGCGCATCATCATCGAGCGTCCGCACCGCAAGTGCCGCGTGACCATCTATGCCGCGCGCCCCGGCGTGATCATCGGCAAGAAGGGCGCGGACATCGACAAGCTCCGCAAGGACCTTCAGGCCATGGCCGAGGGCGAGGTGTTCCTCAACATCATCGAGGTGCGCAAGCCTGAGACCGACGCACAGCTGGTGGCCGAGAACATCGCCCAGCAGCTCGAGCGCCGGGTGGCCTTCCGCCGCGCCATGAAGCGTTCGATGCAGAGCGCCATGCGCCTGGGCGCCAAGGGCATGCGGGTCAACGTCTCCGGCCGCCTCGGCGGCGCGGAAATCGCCCGGATGGAATGGTACCGCGAAGGCCGCGTGCCGCTCCACACCCTGCGCGCGGACATCGACTACGGCTTCGCCGAGGCCAAGACCACCTACGGCCAGATCGGCGTCAAGGTCTGGATCTTCAAGGGCGAAGTGCTCGAGCACGACCCCATGGCCCAGGACAAGCGCCTGTCGGGTGAAACCGGACCGGCCAACGAAGGCCAGCTGCGCGATCGTCCGGATCGTCCGGAACGTGGGCAACGGCGTGATCGCCGCGATCAGGCGGGCTAAGTCATGTTGCAACCTAAGAAGACCAAGTTCCGCAAGCAGTTCAAGGGCCGCATCCACGGCTCGGCCAAGGCGGGGTTCGCCCTGAACTTCGGCGCGTTCGGCCTGAAGTCGCTGGAACCCGAACGGGTCACGGCGCGCCAGATCGAAGCCGCCCGGCGGGCGATCACCCGCCAGATGAAGCGCCAGGGCCGCGTGTGGATCCGTGTGTTCCCGGACGTGCCGATTTCGTCCAAGCCCGCCGAAGTGCGGATGGGCTCGGGCAAGGGCGCGCCGGAATACTGGGCCGCGCGGGTGCATCCCGGCCGCATTCTGTTCGAGATCGACGGCGTGCCCGCCGACGTGGCGCATGAAGCGTTGCGTCTTGGCGCGGCCAAGCTGCCGGTCCGCACCAAGGTCGTCAGCCGTCTCGACGCCGGCGTGGCGCACGAGGACTGACGATGAACATCCAGGACATCCGCGGCATGACCGCCGACCAGCTGAAGGATCAGTTGCTGAACCTGAAGAAGGAGCAGTTCAACCTGCGCTTCCAGGCCGCGACGAGCCAGCTGGAGAAGACCCACCGTGTGAATGAGGTCCGCAAGGACATCGCCCGCATCAAGACCGTTCTGCGGTCCAAGACCGCCGCCTGAGGAATCGATAGATGCCAAAACGAATTCTCGAAGGGGTGGTGGTTTCCGACAAGGGAAACAAGACGGTGGTGGTCCGCGTCGAGCGCACCCTGCAGCATCCGCTGCTGAAGAAGCCCGTCCGCCGCTCCAAGAAGTATCACGCCCACGACGAGGCCAACGCCTTCAAGGAAGGTGAAGTGGTCCGCATCGTGGAATGCGCTCCGCGTTCCAAGCTGAAGACCTGGGAAGTGCTGGCCAAGGACGTGGGCGAAGCCGCCGCCGCCAAGCCGGCGCGCCGCAAGAAAGCCGAGGCCTCCGCATGATCCAGATGCAGTCCAACCTCGACGTGGCCGACAATTCCGGCGCACGCCGCGTCATGTGCATCAAGGTGCTCGGCGGCGCCGGTCGCCGCTATGCGCACGTGGGCGACACGATCGTGGTGTCGGTCAAGGAAGCCATTCCGCGTGGCCGCGTGAAGAAGGGCGAGGTCCTGCGCGCCATCG
>FTIH01347999.1_pt1 | contig 35366 bp, 31 predicted proteins | sample 1658451 | NCBI WGS metagenome assembly FTIH01 (sample SAMEA3914826, study PRJEB12502) | metagenome | biome: forest; material: soil | place: Canada | collected 2011-07-03 | depth 0.3 m
CGGCGCCGGCGGGGGCGGCGGGGCGGCGTTCTCCACGGGCGGTTCGAGCGGAACGTGGCCGCTCAGGCGACCAACGCAGGCGGCCAGGCCGTCCGTACTGACGGTCCCGATCGCCCCGCCGATCCGACGCGAGCGCTTCTGCACGTAGGGGCCGGGGACGTCCGCCCGCCATTTCAGCGGATCGGGCAGGATCGCGGCCAGGCGCGAGGCCTGCAGGTTGGTCAGATGGGCGGCGTCGGTCCCGAAATAGCGCTGGGCGGCGGCTTCCGCCCCATAGATGCCGGGACCCATCTCCACGATATTGAGATAGGTCTCCATGATCCGCCGCTTGCCCCAGAGGGCCTCGGTCAGGACCGTGAAATAGGCCTCCACGCCCTTGCGCACGAAGGATCGGTCCGGCCACAGGAAGGCGTTCTTGGCGGTCTGCTGCGAGATGGTCGAGCCGCCCCGGATCCGCCCGGGCCGGCGTTTGTTGTGCGCCATGGCCTTCTGCATGGCCTGGACGTCGAAGCCATGGTGCTCGCAGAAGCGGGCGTCCTCGGCGCCGATCGCCGCCTGGACCATGGCCGGGGAGATCTTTGAAAGCGGCCGCCACCGGTAGTCCAGTCCTTTGCCCTGCAACATTCTCTGCATCATCAGGATGGTGATGGGCGGCGGGAGCACCCGGTAGATCACCACCCAGGCGGGGGGCAGGACGAAGACCACGATCAGGATGATGGTGACGATCCGGCGCAGCAGGCCGTCCCGCCGCCAGGGCGAAGGGCGCCGCGCCGCCGTCTTTACGATCCTCGGGGGCTTCCTGGCCATGCCTGGGTCCGGCTCCTGCAGACGTGCTGGCCCCTTGTTAGCGAGCGTCGGCGGCAAACATCAACAGGCCAAGCTGAAGCTCGGCGTGGCGAATGGGGCAGGCGGCCAGGCTCACGCGGTAGGAACCTCCGCGACCCCCGCGCCGCCGGCTTCGTCGCCCCAGGCGATCCGGCGGCCCTCCGTGGACAGGGCCAAGGCGCTGACCGGCGGTCCCTTCTCGGCCTTGACGAACCGGACCGCCCCCCCGTCGAGGTCCGCCGTCCAGACCCGCCCGTCGTCCAGACCCGCCGCCACCCGCGATCCGCCCGCCAGCACGGCGACGCGCGTGACCAGGGCGGTCTCATCGTAGCCGATCTCGGCCGCTTCCTTGCCCATGGGGCCCTCTGCGCCGCCGAAGGGCCAGATCACCAGTCCGGCGGCGCCGGCCGTGGCCAGCAGGCGACCCTTGTCCAGGAAGGCCATGGCCTTCACCTTGGACGGATACCCGCCCATGCGCATGTCCTTGCCGTCGGCCAGCCGCCAACCGTGCAGCTGGTTCTCCTGCATGGACGAAATCAGAAACTTGCCATCGGGGCTGAAGGCCACCGCAATGTGGCTGCCGGCCCACTTCAGCTGGTGCGGCTTCTGATCCCTCACCGTGGCGTACCACAGCAGCGCCCCGCCGTAGGTCGCCGCGGCGAGGCGACGGCCCTTGGGCTCGAAGGCGAGGCCGGCCACGGTGCGCTCGTGGGCCAGGACATTGTCGACGGCCGGGTTCGAGGCGTCGCGGACGCGGACCTCCCGCCCGGCGGCGAAGGCGATCAGCCCCGACGCCGCGCTCGTGGCCACCACGTCGATCCAGCGGCCCTTCTGCTCGGCCAGGACCTGCGCGCCCCCGGTCCGGCTCCAGACCAGCTGTCCGTCGTCGCCGCCGGTGACCAGGCCGTCGCCCGATGGATGGGCGGCGGCGCACAGGACCGCCCCGTCATGGGCGTCCACGCGCTGGCCGGACTCCCAGCGGACGGCGCCGTCGCCAAGCGCGAACACCGCCGCGCCCGAGGCGTCGAAGCGGGCGTCGGTGACATAGGCCTTGAAGTCATCTTGCATGGCCGGACGGCATATCCGGCGGATCGGGCCTTGCCCAGCACCGCCGTGTCAATTCGCCCGTGGGGCGAGGCCACGCGGTCAGATGAGGCGCAAACCACGGCGCTGAGGCAATCTGCGACTTTACTTTCGTCCCTTCCGCGGCGTAATTCCTGCCGAGAAGATTTATAGGCCCGGCGTATCGGGTCCGATGAGGGACGATTCCATGGCGGCGAAAGTTGGCGGCGGCGGCGGCGGAAACAGGTACGACCTCGGACAGAACGCCGACATCAACGTCACCCCGTTCGTGGACATCATGCTGGTGCTCCTGATCGTGATGATGGTGGCGGTTCCTGTCGCCACCCTCGCGATCAAGGTCGACCTGCCGCCGGCTACCGAAACCAAGGAAAAGCCCAAGCCCCCGACCTTCATCTCCATCCGCCAGGATGGATCGATGCTGATCTCCAATCCGGATCGCGGCAATCAGGACACCAACCTCAGCCGCCTGGCCGGCGACCTGGTGGTGAACCTGGGCCCTGGCGCGCGGGAGGACTCGATCCTGATCCGCGCCGACCGCGCGGTGCGCTATTCCGCCTTCATGTCGGTGGTGAACCAGCTGCAGACGGAAGGCTTCTACAAGGTCTCGCTGATCACCGAGAACGCCCCCGGCGCCTGACGCGAACGGCGGGGACGCCCCCGCCGAGTCCCAATTTCCTCACCAGGCGATCACGTGTCCGTCGTGGCCGAAGAAGCCGTGCTGGCCTGAACCGGCCTTGGCTTCCACCACATCGATGACGCCCTTGGCGCTTTCGTCCACCGTGATCATGGCGTTCGGTCCGCCCATGTCGGTCTTGACCCAGCCCGGACTGATCGACAGCACCGTCAGCTTGCGCGGTCCAAGCGCCGCGATGAAGGCGCGCGTCATCTTGTTCAGCGCCGCCTTGCTGGCCGAATAGAGGTCCGGCTCGCCGAAGAAGAAGTCCGAAGCGACGCTGCCGAGGCCCGAGGTCATCAGGCCGATGACGCCCGACCCATCCTTCACCTGGGCCTTGAAGGCCTCCGCGACGTGGATCGGCCCGACCACGTTGGTCATGAACACCTGGGCGGCGTCCTGTGCGGTCAGCTCGCCTACCGGCGCGCGCCGCCCGCTGATGCCGGCGTTGACGAACACCAGGTCCAGCGCCTCGCCCTTCAGCCGTTCGGCCAGGGCGTCGATCGACACGGGGTCCTCGATATCTACGGTCTCGACCCGCACCGCGCCGCCCGACTGGTCGGCGAAGGCCTGAAGCCCCTTGTCGCTGGCGGGCGACCGCCGGGTCGCGATCACCGCCCATCCCCGGCCCGCAAGCTCCTTGACCAGCCCCAGACCGATGCCGCGGGACGCGCCCACGATCAGCGCTATCTTGTCAGCCATCTTCCACCCTTTGGTCCTGGTTCAGGCGGCGCAGGCCTCGAAGCCCCGCCGCAACTCGTCTTCGTCCAGATTGCGCCCGATGAACACCATGCGGCTGTCGCGGGCTTCCCCCGCCTTCCAGTCGCGCTGCCAGTCGCCCTCCAGGATCATGTGCACGGCCTGGAACACCAGTCGGCGGTCCTCGCCTTCGACGTCCAGGATCCCCTTGGCGCGAAGGATGTCCGGCCCCTGCGCCTGCAGCAGTTCGTTCAGCCAGCGGGTGACCTTGTCGCCGTTCATCGGGCGGTCCAGCCGCAGGGACACGCCCTTGATGTCGTCGATGACGTGGTCGTGGCCATGGTGATCATGGCCGTGATCGTGGCCGCAATGCTCATCGTGCACATGGCCTGCGTCGCCGTGCGGCGGATTCAGGAACTCCGGCTCCAGGTCCAGGATGCGGCTGAGGTCAAAGCCGCCGCGGCCGAGCACAGCGTCCAGCGGCACGTCAGAACGCACCGCGCGGTGGATCGGCGCCAGGGGATTGATCCGGCGCAGCCGCGCCTCGACCTGGCCCAGTTCCTCAGGGGTGACGAGGTCGGCCTTGTTCAGCACGATCTGGTCGGCGAAGGCGATCTGCTCGCGCGCCTCGCGGCTGTCGTCCAGCCGAAGCAAAACATGCTTGGCGTCCACGACCGTGGTCACCGAGTCGAGCCTGGTCCTGGCCCGCACATCCTCGTCCATGAAGAAGGTCTGGGCGACGGGGCCCGGATCGGCCAGGCCCGTGGTCTCGATGATGATGGCGTCGAAGCCGCGGCCCGCCGCGCCCTGGCGTTTCACCAGGCCGGACAACACCCGGATCAGGTCGCCGCGCACGGTGCAGCAGACGCAGCCGTTGTTCATCTCGTAGACTTCCTCGTCGGAGCCGACGATCAGGTCGTTGTCGATGCCGATCTCGCCGAACTCATTGACGATCACTGCGTAGCGCTTGCCGTGGTCCTCCGAGAGGATGCGGTTGAGCAGGGTGGTCTTGCCGGCGCCGAGATAGCCGGTCAGCACGGTGACGGGGGTCTGGGACATGCGGGCTAGATAGGGGTTTTCACGCGCGTGCGACAGGGGCGGGTTCAGCGTTCCAGAAGGATCACCAGGACGCCCAGCAGACAGAGCGCGCCCCCGAGCACCAGGCCTTCGTAGCGCTCCGTGCGCCGTTTGCCGAGCCAGCCGACCCCCGCCAGGGACAGGCCGGTCAGGCCCACCATGCTCGTCATCGCCGCCGCCGCCAGCACAAGGCTCAGGACCCCGAATCCCGCCCAGCCGAAGCGCAGGCCCGACAGGTAGACGGGAATGAACGCCTCGCAGGGCGACAGGGCGAGGATCGCCAAGAGCCCCAGGACCGCGGCGCGGTCGGAAACGGCCGCCGCCGGCGCGCCGTCATCGAATTGTCCATGGGCCGGCGCCAACCGGCCGATGAAGGGCAGGTGCACGTGGCCGCCCCGGGCGTGATTGGCGAGGTAATAGACGCCGAACAGGATCAGCAGGCCCCCGGCCGCCAGCGGCAGGGCTGGACCCAGGCGGTCGCCCACCGCCAGGCCGAGCGCCACGAGCAGCAGGCCGAGCAACATGGTGACGGCCGCGTGGCCCAGGCCCGCGAGGGCCGTGATCGCCAGGGTCTTGCCGGTCGCCCAGCCCTGCCGGCGGCCGACCAGGACGAAGGGCAGCCAGTGGTTGGGCAGGGCCCCATGCAGGAAGGCCACGGCGAACCCGGTCGACAGGATCGAGACGAGCAGGGGGCTGGTCATGGTGCGTGGGCGGGTCGCTCATCCGGAAACGCGTCCGCTATCATGTTACATTATAACGGTCCAGGTCAATCGCCCCGGTTCGAAGGCCGAAGCCCAGCAGGCGGCGCAGCTGCGCGGGCGCCATGCCCCGGTCGCGCAGGTCGCGCAGGGTCTCGGCCGTGTCGCGCTTGGCGAAGCGCATGCCGTCGGGCCGAAGCAACAGGCGATGGTGGCGATAGACGGGGGCGTCCAGGCCGAGGAGCGCCTGCAGCAGCCTCTGGACATGCGCGGCCTCGAACAGGTCCTCGCCGCGGATCACGTGGGTGACGCCTTGCGCGGCGTCGTCCACGACGACGGCAAGGTGGTAGGCGACGCCGAGGTCCTTGCGAGCCAGGATGACGTCGCCGGCGCGCGTCGGCTCGGCCTGGATCCGCCCCGTCTCGCCGGCCGGCCCGGCGCCCTCCTCGACGAAGGCCAGGGTCTCCCACGCCGCGCCGAGGGCGCGCCGCGCGGCTTGCAGCGACAGCCGCCAGGCGAAGGCGTCCCCGCGCGCCAGCCGCGCCGCTTCCTCCGCCTCAGGCAAGGCGCCGCCGACGAAGGGCGTGGCCTCGGGTCCCTGGGGCGCGCGACCGATCTCCTCCAGCGCCTCGCGCCGGGTTCGAAAACAGCGATAGACCAGCGCCTGCGCGCGCAGGCGCTCCAGCGCGCGAGCATAGTCAGCGCCGTGCTCGGACTGGCGGCGCACCGGCCTTTCCCACCGGACGCCCAGCCACGCGAGGTCCTCCAGGATCGCCGTCTCGAACGCCGGCCGGCAGCGCGCCACGTCGATGTCCTCCATGCGCAGCAGGAACCGCCCGCCGGCCGCTCGGGCGGCTTCGACGGCCGTCAACGCCGAAAAGGCATGTCCCCGGTGCAGAAGACCGGTCGGCGAGGGCGCGAAACGGGTGACGAACGGCGTGGTCATGGACGCCCCGGCGTAAACCGTTCTGAGGCCGCCCTCCAGGGGGGCGGTAGACGGGACGACACCGTTGTCTCCACAATAGCGTCGATGATCCGGACACGTCTCAAGACCGCGCCCGCGACCTGCGCGCTCAGCGGATTTTCTTCGATTCCCCTGGGGGACCGGCTTGCGCAGACCGCGCGCGTGGAGGATGAGATCGCCATCCTGGCGGCGCTTCGGCAGATCTCCCAAATGACGGACGGTCGAGCACGGACCGTCCATCACGAGATCGACTGGATTTCACGTCCGCAATGTTCAGCCTCACTTTGCCCATGATCACTCCCCACGTTGAAACCGATCCCGCGCTTGCACGTTGGAGCACCGGACTGGGCCGCCGGGTGCTTTCGTTCGGGCGCGACTCCCATTCAAAGTCCGCGAGACCTCATGGACGATAAACCGGTCCAGTCTTCGACCGCCGCCTCTCCGTTCCGAGGAATGGAGATTTCACGCACCGGCAAACGCCCACGCTGGCGTTCAGCACTGCTGATCGTGGCGGTGGTGCTCGTCGCCGTCGCGGTGGCGTTCGGCCTCAGCAAGTGTGTCGGCCAGGGCGGCCCTGGCGGGCCAGGGGGCCCGGGGGGCCGTTTTGGCCGCGCGCCAACCACGGTGGGCGTGGCCAAGGCTGTCGCCGGGGAACTGCCGATCCAGCAGGACGCCCTCGGGACTGTGACGTCGCGGGCCACCGTGACGGTCACTTCCCGCATCGCGGGCAACCTCACGCGCGTGGCGTTCCGCGAAGGCCAGATGGTGCGCAAGGGCGAACTGATCGCCGAGGTCGACGAACGACCCTACACCATCGCCCTGAAGCAGGCGCAGGGGCAGCTACTGCGGGACCAGGCCGCGCTCGACAATGCGAAACTGCTGCTGTCGCGCGACCAGACCCTGCTGGCCCAGGACTCGATCGCACGCCAGGACGTCGACACCCAGGCGGCCACGGTAAAGGCGGACGAGGGCGTGGTGCGGACCGACGAAGCGGCCGTCGACAACGCCCGGCTGAACCTCGTCTATTGCCGCGTCACCGCCCCGGTCGCCGGCCGCATCGGCCTGCGGCAGGTCGACGTGGGCAACTACGTGACGGCCGGCTCGTCGACGGGCCTGGCCGTGATCACCGAGATCGACCCGATCGACGTCGTGTTCACCCTGCCCGAAGACCAGGTCCCGCAGGTCAGCGCCCGCATGCGCACCGGCGCGGTCCTGCCGGTCACGGCCCTCGATCGCACCGGCGGTCAGATCCTCGCCAAGGGCGTGCTGTCGACCCTGGACAATCAGGTCGACGTCACCACCGGCACGGTGAAGGCCAAGGCGGCGTTCTCAAATTCCAATGGGGTCTTGTTCCCCAACCAGTTCGTCAACGTGCGTGTCCTCGTCGACACCCGCAGGAATGCGGTGATCGTGCCGGCGGCCGCTGTCCGGCATGGGCCGCAGGGCGACTTTGTCTGGCTGCTCCAACCCGATCGCACCGCCAAGATGCAGGCGGTGAAGCTTGGCCCCAGCCTCGCCGAGCAGGCCTCGATCCTCTACGGCGTCCAGGTCGGCCAGACGGTGATCACCGAAGGCGGCGACCGCCTTCGCGACGGCGCGCCCGTCCTCCTGCCGGGACAACGGCCCGGCGGCTTCGGCGGTAAAGGCGGTCGTGGCGGACGCCGCGGCGGCCCAGGCGGCGGCTTTGGCGGTCAGGGCGGCGGCTTCCCGCCCCAGGCCGCTGACCAGGGTTCGCCCACGGTCCCTGCCGGCCCGCCCGGCGCGGGCCCGGCGGACCAGACGCCAGCGGCGCCCGCGGCGGGCGCACCCGGCCCGGGCGGTCCAGGCGCTCAGTTCTGGCGTCGGCGCCACGGCGCCGGAGCGGACGGCGCGCCGCCTTCCGATTTCGGCGGCGGCCAGGGGCCCCCGGCGGGTCAGGGCGGCTTCGGCCCCCCCGGTGCAGGCCCGCCCGGCGCCGGTCAGTTCTGGCGCCATCGCCGCGATGGCCAGGGCGGCCCCGGTGGCCCCGGTGGCCCGCCCAGCGGCGGACAGCCCGCGGATGGCGGAGGCGGTGGATGACCTCCGCGTCCGCGCGGGGGCCCGATAAGGCCGCAACCCTATGAGTCCGTCCCGTCCGTTCATTCTGAGGCCCGTGGCGACATCGCTGCTGATGGCCGCGATCCTGCTGGCGGGCATGGTCGCTTTCCGCTTCCTGTCGCTGTCGGCCCTGCCGGAAGTCGATTACCCGACCATCCAGGTCCAGACCTTCTATCCGGGCGGCAGTCCCGAGGTCATGGCGACGACCGTGACCGCTCCGCTGGAGCGGCAGTTCGGTCAGATGGCCGATCTGAACCGCATGTCCTCGATCAGCTCGGGCGGCGCCTCGATCATCACCCTGCAGTTCAACCTCGACCTCAATCTCGACATCGCCGAGCAGGAGGTCCAGGCGGCCATGAACGCGGCCGGCAACCTGTTGCCCGCCGACCTGCCCGCGCCGCCCATCTACGCCAAGATCAATCCCGCCGATGCGCCGGTCCTGACCCTGGCCCTGACCTCCAACACCATGCCGCTGACGCAGCTGGAGGACCTCGCCGACCAGCGGCTGGCCCAGAAGATCTCCCAGCTGCCGGGCGTGGGACTGGTCAACATTTCCGGCGGCCAGAGGCCCGCGATCCGCATCCAGGCCAATCCCGGCGTCATGGCCTCGTATGGCCTCAGCCTGGCCCAGCTGCGCACCGCCATCGGTTCGGCCAACGCCAACGGCGCCAAGGGCTCGTTCGACGGCCCGACCCGCGCTTTCTCGATCAATTCCAACGACCAGCTGTCCACCGCCGCCGACTACATGAACCTGATCATCGCCTACAAGAACGGCGCGCCGATCCGGCTGAAGGATGTGGCCAAGGCGGTGTCGGGGCCCGAGAACACCCAGCTCGGCGCCTGGATGAACACTACGCCGGCGGTGATCCTGAACGTGCAGCGCCAGCCGGGCGCCAACGTCATCGCCACCGTCGACAAGATCAAGGCGTCCCTCCCGGCGCTGGAGGCCGGCCTGCCCGATGGCGTAAGGGTGGTGGTGACCAGCGACCGGACCACCGGCATCCGCGCCTCCGTGCACGACGTGGAATTCGAGCTGGTGCTGGCCGTGGCCCTGGTGGTGGCGGTGATCTTCGTCTTCCTGCGCAGCATCCCCGCGACATTCATCGCCAGCGTCGCCGTGCCGATCTCGCTCGTTGGCGCTTTCGGGGCGATGTACCTGCTGGGTTTCTCGCTCAACAACCTGACCCTGATGGCCATGACCGTGGCCACGGGTTTCGTGGTCGACGACGCCATCGTCATGATCGAGAACATCTCGCGCTACATCGAAGAGGGGGAGACGCCGCTGCAGGCGGCCCTGAAAGGCTCGGCCCAGATCGGCTTCACCATCATCTCGCTGACCGTGTCGCTGATCGCGGTCCTGATCCCACTGCTGTTCATGGGCGACGTGGTCGGCCGGCTGTTCCGCCAGTTCGCCATCACCCTGGCGGTGACCATCGTGATCTCCGCTCTCGTCTCCCTGACCCTCGTGCCGATGCTTTCGGGCCGCTGGCTGAAGACCCACGACAAGGCCAAGGACACCCCCTTCGGCCGCTGGGCCGGCGATCAGTTCGACGCCCTGGTCGACCGCTACGATCAGGCGCTGCAGTGGGTGCTGGAGCGCCAGAAGGCTACGATCGTGGTCGCCCTCGCCACGCTGGCCGTCACCATCCTGCTCTACATCTTCATCCCCAAGGGCCTGTTTCCGACCCAGGACACCGGTCTCGTGCAGGGGGTCGTGGTGGCCGGGGAGTCGGTGTCCTACACCCGCATGGGCGCCCTGCAGCAGGAGCTCGCCGGCGTCCTTCTGGAGGATCCGGACGTCGACAACCTGACGTCCTTCATCGGGGTCGACGGGGCCAACACCACCCTGAACCAGGGGCGGATGCTGATCAGCCTGAAGCCGCTCGGCCAGCGGACCTCCTCCCAGGCCGCGACGCTGGAGCGCCTGACCCAGCGGGCCGCGACGGTGGCGGGTGTACAGCTGTTCCTGCAGCCGGTGCAGGACCTGACCATCGACGCCACATCCAGCCGCACCCAGTACCAGTTCTCCCTGGAGGGCTCCGATCAGACGGTGGTCAACGACTGGGCGGGCAAGATCGCCACCAAGCTCGAGTCCGTCAAACAGCTGCGCAACGTCGGCGCCGACGTGCAGAGCCAGGGGTTGTCAGCCTTCGTCAACATCGACCGCGACACCGCCGCCCGCCTGGGCGTGACGCCCTCGACCGTGGACGAGAACCTCTACGACGCCTTCGGCCAGCGCATCGTCTCGACGATCTTCACCCAGTCCAACCAGTACCGGGTGATCCTGGAGGCGGACCCCGCCATCGTGCAGTCGACCCAGGGGGTCCAGGGGCTCTACATGCAGTCCACCAGCGGCGGCGCCATCCCGCTGGCCGCCTTCGCCAGGGTGACCGAGCAGGCCTCGCCGCTGCAGGTGAACCACGTGGCCCAGTTCCCGGCCGCCAACATTTCCTTCGACACGGCCCCTGGCGTGTCCCTCGGCGCCGCGGTGCAGGCGATCAAGTCCGCGGAGGTCCAGATCGGCGTCCCGGAGTCCCTGACCACGACCTTCCTGGGCGCCGCCAACGCCTATCAGTCGTCCCTTGGCAATGAGCTGTGGCTGATCCTGGCGGCGATCGTGACCGTCTACATCGTGCTGGGCGTGCTCTACGAGAGCTTCATCCACCCCATCACCATCCTCTCGACCCTGCCGTCGGCGGGTGTCGGGGCGCTGCTGGCCCTGATCTTCGCCGGCGAGGATTTGGGCGTCATGGGCGTCATCGGCATCATCCTGCTGATCGGCATCGTGAAGAAGAACGCGATCATGATGATCGACTTCGCCCTCGACGCCGAGCGCCAGGAAGGCAAGAGCCCCCGCGAGGCGATCCATCAGGCGGCCCTGCTGCGCTTCCGGCCGATCCTCATGACCACCCTGGCCGCGCTCTTCGGCGCCCTGCCGCTGATGCTGGGCTGGGGCGTGGGATCGGAGCTGCGCCACCCGCTGGGCTTTTCGATCGTCGGCGGCCTGATCGTCAGCCAGATGCTGACCCTGTTCACCACACCGGTGATCTATCTGCAGTTCGACGCTCTGGCGCGGCGGTTCGGCGTGACGCCCAACCTGCGGCGCAGGGACGATCCGGCGCCGGGCGTCCCGCCGGAGACCCAGCCCTCGTGAACCTCTCCGGCCCATTCGTGCGCCGGCCCATCGGCACGACGCTCCTGACCATCGGCATCGCGCTCGCCGGGATCGCCGCCTATTTCGTCCTGCCGGTCTCACCCCTGCCCCAGGTGGATTTCCCCACCATCTCCGTGCAGGCCAACCTGCCTGGCGCGAGCCCGGACACCATGGCGTCCAGCGTGGCCACGCCGCTGGAGCGGCGGCTGGGGCACATCGCCAACGTCACTGAGATGACGTCGTCGAGCGGCGCCGGCTCCACCAATGTCACCCTGCAGTTCGACCTCAACCGGGATATCGACGGCGCCGCGCGCGACGTGCAGGCCGCCATCAACGCCGCCCGGGTCGACCTTCCGGCCACGCTGCGCAGCAATCCGACCTACCGCAAGATGAACCCGGCCGATCAGCCGATCCTCATCCTCGGTCTGACGTCCAAGAGCCGCACGCCGGGGCAGATGTACGAGGTGGCGTCCAACGTCATCCAGCAGCAGCTGTCCCAGATCAAGGGCGTGGGCGACGTCGAGATCGGCGGGGGATCGCTGCCGGCTGTGAGGGTGGAGTTGAACCCCCTCGCGCTCGCCCGCTACGGCGTCAGCATGGAGGATGTTCGCGCGGCCCTGGCCTCGGCCAATCCCAATCGCCCCAAGGGAATCGTATCGGACGGCCGGCGGCGGCTGCAGGTCTACACCAATGACCAGGGGATCGTGGCGGCCGACTACAAGGGGCTGGTCATCGCCTGGCGTCATGGCGCCGCGGTCCGGCTCCAGGACGTGGCGGACGTACAGGACGGCGTTGAGGATGTGCACAACCTCGGGCTCGTCAACGGACAGCCCGCGATCGTGGTGCCGATCCGTCGCCAGCCCGGCGCCAACATCATCAACACGGTCGAGCTGATCAAGAAGGCCCTGCCCACCGTCCGGGCCGCCCTCCCGCCCGATATCGACATGCAGGTGGCCATCGATCGCACGATCACCATCCGCGCCGCGCTGCAGGAGGTCGAGCGGACCCTGCTGATCGCCGTCATGCTGGTGGTGGTGGTGGTCGCCTTCTTCTTGAAGAGCGGGCGCGCCACGATCGTCCCCGCGGTGGCGGTCACCGTGTCCCTGCTGGGCACTCTGGCGGTGATGTACCTCCTGGGGTTCAGCCTCGACAACCTGTCGCTGATGGCCCTGACCGTGGCCACGGGCTTTGTGGTCGACGACGCCATCGTGGTGCTGGAGAACATCACCCGCCACCTCGAGGCGGGCGTCCCTCGCTACAAGGCCGCGCTCCTGGGCGCCAGGGAGGTCGGCTTCACGGTGCTCTCGATCAGCGTGTCGCTGATCGCGGTGTTCATCCCCATCCTGATGATGGGCGGCATCGTCGGGCGCCTGTTCCGCGAATTCGCCATCACCCTGTCCACCGCGATCATGGTGTCGCTGGCGATCTCCCTGACCACCACGCCGATGATCTGCGCCTATCTGCTGCAGCCGCCCGGCGGCCCTGCGCCCAAGGGCGTGGTGCGTTGGTGGGGCAAGGCCTCGGACGCCGTTTTCGGAGGCATGCGCAGGGGCTACGAGCGGGTGCTGGACTGGTCCCTGGACGCGGGGCCGGTGACCCTGGCGATCCTCATCTGCACCATCGTGCTGAACGTCTATCTCTTCACTATCGTCCCCAAGGGTTTCTTCCCCCAACAGGACAACGGCATCCTCAACGGCGGCATGCAGGCCGACCAGTCGAGTTCGTTCCAGATCTCCAAGCAGCGGCTGACCCGGTTCGTGGGCATCATCCGTCGCGATCCGTCGGTGCAGACCATCGTCGGCTTCGTGAACGGCGGCCGCGGGGGCGGAGGCGGCGGCTTCACCTTCCTGTCGCTCAAGCCGCGCGGCGAACGGACGGGCGGGTCGCAGGAGCTGATGGCGCGGCTGCGGCCCCAGTTCTCACGGGTCACCGGCGCCAGCATGTTCCTGCAGCCTGTTCAGGACGTCCGCGTCGGCGGCCGCCAGGGCAACGCCGCGTACCAGTACACGTTGGAGGCCGAGGACATCACAACGCTGCGGGCCTGGGCGACCAAGCTGGCGGAGGCCATGAAGCAGGAGCCGGTGCTCACCGACGTCAACACCGACCAGGAGGACCATGGCCTGGAGAGCTTCGTGCAGGTCGACCGCGACTCCGCTGCGCGGCTTGGCCTGAGCTCGGTCGACATCGACAACGCCCTCTACGACGCCTTCGGCCAGCGGCAGGTCTCGACCATCTTCCGGGCCGCCAACCAGTACCACGTGATCATGGAGGCGGCGCCGCAGTACGCCGAGGACCCGACGGCGCTGGCCAACATCTACGTCTCCACCGCCGCGGCGGCCCGCACGAGGGCCAATGCCCTCAGCGCCGGTCAGGCCTCCGCCGGCGCGCCTGGCGCGGCGTTCGGCGCCAATGTCGTTGCGGCCCCCTCGGCCGCCGGCGGGGCGTCAGCTTCCTCGGGATTGAACACCCTGGCGGGCTCGGCCGGGTCCAGCGCCGCAGGGAGCCAGGCAGCCCAGCTCGCGGGGCCGGCTCCGCCGCCCAGCCGCACCGCCTCATCCGGCGTGGCGATCAGCGCCGCGGCGGAGACCATGACGCCGCTGTCCGCATTCGCCCATTGGGCGGACTCGTCCCAGCCCCGCTCGATCAACCACCAGGACGAGTCGATCGCCACGACGATTTCCTTCAACCTGGCGACTGGCAAGTCCCTGAGCGACGCCACCGCCGCCGTCCGCGACGCCGAGGCGGCGATCGCCATGCCGGCGACCGTGCACGGCAGTTTCCAGGGCACCGCCCAGGCCTTCCAGCAGTCCCTGGCCAACGAACCGGTGCTGATCGGGGTGGCCCTGCTGGCGGTCTACATCGTGCTGGGCGTGCTCTATGAAAGTTACATCCACCCCCTGACGGTGATCTCGACCCTGCCATCGGCGGGCGTGGGAGCGGTGGCCGCTCTGCTCATCTTCAAGACCGAGTTCAGCATCATCGCCATGATCGGCCTGGTGCTGCTGATCGGCATCGTCAAGAAGAACGCCATCATGATCATCGACTTCGCCCTGGAAGCGGAGCGGTCGCAGGGCTGCACCACGCGCGAGGCGATCCGCCAGGCGTCGCTGATGCGGTTCCGGCCGATCATGATGACCACCTTCGCCGCCATGTTGGGGGCCTTGCCCCTCGCCATCGGCTGGGGCGAGGGGGCCGAGCTGCGCCGCCCCCTGGGCATCACCATCATCGGCGGCCTGCTGGTCAGCCAGGCCCTGACCCTCGTCACCACCCCGGTCGTCTATCTCTATCTCGACCGCTTCCGCCGGCGCTCGCCCCAAGAACACCGGCTGAGCCGGGCGGGCGCATCCCTTCCCGGCGACGCCCCGCCCGAGCCCGCCTGAGGCCAAATCCATGAGCCCGACCCCCTTTCGCCGTACCGCCCTGATCGCCGGCCTGCTCCTGACCGGCTGCGCCGTTGGCCCGAACTATGTCCGTCCGACCGCGGCCGCGCCGCCCGCCTTCAAGGAGGCCGAGGGCTGGGTCCGCGCCGAGCCCGCCGATGCGGCCCCCCGCGGCGACTGGTGGACCCTGTTCAACGACCAGCTGCTCAACGAGCTCGAAGGCCAGGTGGTGGTGTCCAACCAGAACCTTGCGGCGGCCGAGGCCTCCTATCGCCAGGCCCACGCGACCGTGGCCGAGCAGCGGGCCGCCTTGTTTCCGTCGGTGGACCTGACCGGTTCGGCCACTCGCTCCGGCCGCAGCGGGTCGTCCACCATCTCATCGGGCGGATCGGCCGTGGCCGCCGTGAGCGGGACCCACAATTCCTATCAGCTTGGCGTCGGCGCCAGCTGGGAGCCGGACCTCTGGGGCCGCATCCGCCGCCAGGTCGAGGCCAGCAAGGCCCAGGCCCAGGCCAGCGACGCCGACCTCGCCAACGCCCGGCTGTCGGCGCAGTCGGAGCTGGCCAGCGACTACATCCAACTTCGGGCCGACGATGAGCTGAAGCGCCTGATCGACGTCACCGTCGACGGCTATCAACGGTCGCTCAAGATCGCGACGAACCAGTACAACGCCGGTTTGACCGCCAAGAACGACCTGCTCTCGGCCCAGACCCAGCTGGCCAACGCCCAGGCCCAGGCGATGGACGTGACCCGCCAGCGCCAGCAGCTTGAGCACGCCATCGCGGTCCTGACGGGTCAGGCCCCGGCGAACCTGACGATCGCCCCGGCGGCGGCCTGGACCCTGACCGCGCCCGCGACGCCCCTGGCCGTGCCTTCGGTGCTGCTGCAGCGCCGGCCCGATATCGCCGCTGCCGAACGCAAGGTCGCCGCCGCCAACGCCCAGATCGGGGTGCAGGAGGCGGCCTATTTCCCCACCCTGTCCCTGTCCGGCCAGTACGGCTTTTCGTCCAGCAATCTGGGCAACCTGTTGAACTCCTCCAACAGCCTGTGGTCCCTGGGGGCCAATGTGGCCGAGACCCTGCTCGATTTCGGCGCCCGCAACGCCCGGGTGCGCGAATCCCGCGCCGCCTACGACCAGACCGTCGCCCAATACCGCCAGACCGTGCTCGCGGCCTTCCAGGACGTGGAGGACGCCTTGGTCGCCCAGCGCGTCCTGGCCCAGGAGCTGCCCCTGCGCCAGCAGGCCTCCCAGGCCGCCGACCAATCCGAGCAGATCGCGCTCAATGAGTACAAGGCCGGGACCACCAGCTACACCACCGTGGTGGTCGCCCAGGCCAGCGCCATGAGCGCCCGCCAGTCCCTGATCACCGCCCAGAGCAACTTGATCACGGCCGCCACTCAGCTGATCACGGCCCTCGGCGGCGGCTGGTCGGCGACGGACATGAAGGGGTAGGCCCCTACGCCTCCAGTTCGATGTCCCAGTACAGGTAGTCGAGCCAGCTTTCGTGCAGGTGGTTGGGCGGGAAGCGGCGGCCGCGGTCCTGCAGTTCGAACATGGTCGGGCGGCGCGGGGCGTGGCGCGGGTGCATGCCCGCTTCGCGGGGCGTGCGCCCGCCCTTGGTCAGGTTGCAGCGCGCGCAGGCGGTGACGATGTTCTCCCAGGTGGTGCGCCCGCCCCGCGACCTCGGCACCAGGTGGTCGAAGGTCAGGTCATCCCCCGAACCGCAATACTGGCAGGCGAAGGCGTCCCTGAGGAACAGGTTGAACCGCGTGAAGGCCGGCGGCCGGTCCTGGGCGACGAAGTGCTTGAGCGAGACCACGCTCGGCAGGCGCATCTCGAACGAGGGCGAGTGGATCAGGGTGTCGTAGGTCGAAATCACGTCCACCCGGTCAAGGAACACGGCCTTGACCACCTCCTGCCACGGCCACAGCGATAGCGGGTAATAGGACAGAGGCCGGTAATCGGCGTTGAGGACCAGGGCGGGGCAGCCGGACGGCGGTCGGCTGAGCACCTGAAGACCAGGGCTCCTGGCCGGTGCGCCAGGGCGCAGAACGGGAGACGCGAGCTGACTGAAGGCGGACCTCCATCTTGCGCCGGCTTTGATTCGAAACGGCCGTGTGGCCGGCGCGGGGAGAGCTATAGGCGATTTTTCGTGACGTCGCCATGACGCCGGCATTGGCGCTTCACCAGCGTTCGGGTAGGGGCGCCCGCCGGATATGGAAACGCCGCCCCGGTTTCCCGAGGCGGCGTCTTGAAGTCCATCAGAGTCTGAGGCCGCCGCGAGGCGGGCGGCCGGGTCCTAGGCCAGACCCTTGAGTTCGCTGACGAGGTCGGTCTTTTCCCAGGAGAAACCGCCATCGGCCTCGGGCTGGCGTCCGAAGTGGCCATAGGCGGCAGTGCGGGCGTAGATGGGCTTGTTCAGGCCCAGGTGCTCGCGGATGGCCCGGGGGCTCGCGCCGCCGACCAGTTCGGGCAGGAGCTTCTCCAGCTTGGCCGGATCGACCCGGCCGGTGTCGTGAAGATCGACATAGAAGCTCAGGGGCTTGGAGACGCCGATCGCATAGCCGATCTGGATGGTGCACTTGTCCGACAGGCCCGCGGCCACGACGTTCTTGGCCAGGTAGCGGGCGATATAGGCGGCCGAGCGGTCCACCTTGGTCGGGTCCTTGCCCGAGAAGGCGCCGCCGCCATGGGGCGCCGCGCCGCCGTAGGTGTCCACGATGATCTTGCGCCCGGTCAGGCCGCAGTCGCCGTCAGGGCCGCCGATCACGAAGTTGCCGGTGGGGTTCACGTGCCACTCGGTTTCCTTGGTGATGAAGCTCTCGGGCAGGACCTTGCGGATGTAGGGCTCGACGATCACGCGGATGTCGGCGGGGGTCAGGCCGTCCTTGTGCTGGGTGGACAGCACGATGGACGTGGCGCGAACGGGCTTGCCGTTTTCATAGACCAGGCTGACCTGGCTCTTGGCGTCGGGCTCCAGGCCCATGTTCCGGTCGGCGTGCCGGGCGTCCGTCAGCACCTTCAGGATGTTGTGCGAGTACTGCAGGGTGGCCGGCATGAGCTCGGGCGTCTCATTGGTGGCGTAGCCGAACATGATGCCCTGGTCGCCGGCGCCTTCATCCTTGTTGCTGCCCGCGTCCACGCCCATGGCGATGTCGGCGGACTGGGAGTGCAGGTAGCAGGCGTAGTCGGCGGTCTTCCAGTGGAAGCCTTCCTGCTCGTAGCCGATGTCCTTGATGGCGGCGCGAATCTTGTCTTCCAGGCTCTCGACCACGCCCGCGGGGCCGCGCACTTCACCGGCGATGATGATGCGCTGGGTGGTGACCATGGTCTCGCAGGCGACCCGGGCGTAGGGGTCGGCGCTGAGGAAGGCGTCCACGACGGTGTCGGAGACGCGGTCGGCCACCTTGTCCGGGTGTCCCTCGGATACGCTTTCGCTCGTGAAGATGTAGGAAGAACGCGCCACCCTGGCCTCCACAAATTGAAGCCGCCGAGAGCTCCGGCGGCGGGGATGTGAGTCAGCGTATAAAGATATCTTTATGTCGTTCAAGTGACCTGTGCGCGGTTTTCCGGCATGGCGAAGCCCCGGCGGCCCAAGGGTGTTCGGGCGCCCCGTGTCGCGGCTCGTACAGGCGAAATCAGGTCCGGGCGATCCGGCCGTCGACAGCCGCTGGCGCTGATGTGCGCCGACGGTGATGCCGGTGGCCGACCCCGCCAGGAGCGCTAGAGGGCTTCGTCGTCCTCGACCAGGGCGCGGACCAGTTCCAGGATCCGGCGCCGCAGGCGCGGCCGGCGGATCTTCGGGAACACTGCCGCCAGCTCCAGACCTTCGGGCGTCATCAGGAAGTCATGGACGACCTGTTCGGGCCCGTCGCTCACCGCCCCGGCGCTGCCCGGTATCGAAGGATCAGAGAGTCCTTCGAAGAAGTAGGACACCGGCGCCGCGAGGAACCGCGCGATTTCGTAGAGTTTCGAGGCGCTGACGCGATTTGCGCCCCGCTCGTACTTCTGGACCTGCTGGAATGTGAGCCCTAGGGCCTCCGCCAGGCGCTCCTGGCTTACACCCAGGACTTTGCGCCTCATTCTCACCCGGCCCCCGACATGCAGGTCCACCGGATTGGGCGCCCGCTGCGCCTCCGAATCAATCTCACCCATCGCTTACTTCTTTCGACCCCCCAAAAGACGATGCAGTCTTAGGGACATCAAGGAGGCGTTGTCACTGGCTTTTTGTGCAGGCTGGACAATACCCTCCAGCCTGAGAGCAATAGCGTCAGGAGAACTATTCCCCCCAAAGGCGAATCTCCAAGCCTACCGTAGGTGGTAATATTCAACGCTTGCGGTAGTTGCGCGTCAATGACGCCACTGACTCTCAGTCCTAACTTCGCGCCAGGGACGAGGCGGCCATAGGCGTCTATCACCGCCGAGACGCCATTGGGGGTGGCCCGCACGATCGGCAATCCCGTCTCGATGGCGCGATAGCTGGCCTGGTTCAGGTGCTGCGTCGGGCCCGACGTCACGCCGAACCAGGCGTCGTTGGACACATTGACGATCCAGCCCGGCCGGGTCCGGCCGCGCCGCACCGCGTCGCGCACCAGGTCCGGGAACAGGCTTTCGTAGCAGATCAGCGGCAGCACCGTCGGCGCCCCCGGCGGGCTGATCGGCGCGGGCGGGGGCCCCGCCGTGAAGCTATCACCGACATGTGTCAAATCCTTGAAACCCAAGGGCTGCAGGATCTGTTCGGCCGGCAGGTACTCCCCGAAAGGGACCAGCTTGAACTTGTCGTAGACACCGGTGACCTCGAGATCGTCGCCTCGGGCGCGCACCGCGATCAGGCTGTTGAAGAAGGCCGGATGGGCCGCCGCGCCCTGGGCGCGGTAGGCGCCGACCAGCAGGGTCCGGTCCGGTCCCAGGGCTCTCGCGATCGCCCTGGCCGTCCATGTGCCGGGCGCCATGTAGTCGTTTGCCGCTTCCGGGATGGCGCCTTCGGACCAGATGACCACCTGAGGTCGGCGCGCCGCCGGGCGCGCCGTCAGATCGACATAGCGCTGGAAAATCCACCTAAAGCTGCCTTCGTCGTACTTGGCCAGTTGGGGCACGTCCGGTTGCACGATCCTGACCGTCAGCGGGGCGCCCCAAGATGGGTCGGTCGCGGTCAAGCGCACGGCGCCCCACGCCCAAAACGCCGCCAGAATGCAGGCGGCTGCGGCGGGCGGCGCCCACCACGCCCGTCGCGGTGATTCGTTCCCAAGGGGCTCAAGCACGGCCGCCGCGAGCGCCAGGGTCAACCAGGTCAGGCCATAGGCGCCGACCACCGACGCCGCCTGGGAGACGGCAGAGCCGGCCGCCCAGGTCTCGCCCGGCAAGTTCCACGGGAAGCCGGTCAGCACATGGCCCCTCAGCCACTCGAGCGCCGTCAGGGCGCTGGCGAAAACGACGATCCGCCATGGGCCGGCGGGCCGGATCCAGCGGTAGAGGGCCATGGCGGCCCCCCAGAACAGGCCGAGTCCCGCCGGCAGCAGCATGACTGCGAAGGGCGCCATCCAGCCCTGGCCACGCGCGTCGACCAGGAACGCCTCGGCCACCCACCAGCAGCCAACCAGGAAATAGGCGAAGGCGGCGAGCCATCCGCGCCAGAACGCCGCCCGCAAGGGACGAGGCCCGGGCGCCTGGTCCGCCAGAATCATCATCAGGCCATAGCCGGCGAGGCCTGGCAGGACGCCGAAGGGCGGATGGGCGAAGGCCGCCATCGCTCCCGCCGCCAGCGACAGCAGGGCGGCGGTCCGTGGACCGGGACGGAAGATCACCCGCCAGAGGTCCCGGGCGCGGGGACTCCATCCGGCGCCGGCTGGGCCGTGCGCACCCGTACGCGCTTGACCCGACGTGGATCGGCCTCGGTCACCTCGAATTCAAACCCGGCCGGGTGGGCGATCACCTCGCCGCGCTGGGGCAGGCGTCCAGCGATGGCGCTGACCAGGCCCGCGACGGTGTCGATCTCCTCCTCGAACTCCGGCGGCGACAAATCGGCGTCCAGCACCTGTTCCAGCGCCTCCAGCGGCGCGCGGCCCTCGACCTCGTAGACCCCCCCCGTCCGCTCGACGATCAGGGGCGCGGTTTCGTCGTACTCGTCGTCGATGTCGCCGACCACGGCCTCGATGAGGTCCTCCATGGTGACCAGGCCATCTGTGCCGCCGAACTCGTCGATCACCAGGGCCATATGGATGCGGCTCGCCTGCATCTTGATCAGCAGATCCGCCGCCCGCATCGACGCCGGGACATAGAGGATCTCACGCCGAAGCCGGCGCAGCACCTGTTCCTTCCAGCTGGCGCGCTGCTCTCCGGACGACTGCAGAAGCTTGAACACGTCACGGATGTTCACCACCCCGATGGGTTCATCAAGGGTCTCGCGATAGATGGGCATGCGCGAGTGCTCGGCCTGGGCGAACTGCCGCGTCACCTCGTCGAAAGGCGTGGAAACCTCCAGCGCGACAATGTCCACCCGCGGGGTCATCACCTCCGAAACGCGCAGGGTCTGGAAGGCTTCCGCCTGGTCGACGATATCGACGGCCCCGTCAGGCGTCGGGTCGCGCTGATCGGAGGGATCGTAGTGGTGGCGACGCCCGTGCCCGTGTCCGTGATCGCCGCCCAGCTTGCGGCCGAGGCCGATCAGGAGGGCGCCCAGGACCCGTCGCGGCCGGGGCGGCGTCCAGCCGTCGCTGGCGTGGTCGTCGTCAGCGGGCATGGGAGCCGGCTGGGGGCGCGTCCGCGTAAGGATCGCGCACGCCCAGATCCTTCAACAGGTGGCGCTCGAGCGCCTCCATCGATTCGGCCTCGCTGTCGGTCTCGTGATCGTAACCCAAAAGATGCAGCACGCCATGCGCCACCAGGTGCATGAAATGATGCTCCAGGGACTTGCCCTGGTCCTGCGCCTCCCGCGCGCAGACGCCGAAGGCCAGGGCGACATCGCCCAGGTGCGGGCGGGCGCTGGCCGCCGCGGGGAAGGACAGGACATTGGTGGGCCCGGCCTTGCCGCGAAAGCGCAGGTTGAGGTCGGCGATGGTCTCATCGTCCGTGAGCAGGATCGCCAGGTCGACGTCTTCGTGAACGTGCTGGCCGTGAGCGAGCGCCGCCGTCGCCGCCCGCACGGCGATCCGCTCAGCCTCAGGCAGGGCCGCGGTCCAGGCCGGAGCCTCCACCTCGATCTCGATCATCGCCCCCGGCCCCTTGGCGGCGGCGGGGACGCGGCGAGATCCGCGTCGTAGGCCCTGACGATGCGCTCCACCAGCGGATGGCGCACCACGTCCTCGGCCGAAAACTGGGCCACGCCGACGCCCTTGACCCCTGTCAGGATCCCGATGGCATGCGACAGCCCCGAATCGGCGGGGTTGGGCAGGTCCACCTGGGTGGGATCGCCGGTGACGGCCATGCGCGCGCCCTCGCCCAGGCGGGTCAGCACCATCTTGGTCTGGAGCCGCGAAGCGTTCTGGGCCTCATCCATGATGACGAAGGCGTGGTTCAGGGTGCGGCCGCGCATGAAGGCGATGGGCGCCACCTCGATCTCCCCCCGGTCGCGGCGACGCCGCAGCTGTTCGGGCCCCAGGATTTCGGTCAGGGCCTCCCAGACCGGCGCCATGTAGGGATCGACCTTCTCGGTGAGGTCGCCGGGCAGGAAGCCGAGCCGCTCGCCGGCCTCGACCGCGGGCCGGGTGACGACCAGGCGGTCGACCTCGCCCTTCAGCAGCAGGGACGCGCCGTAGGCGACCGCGAGGAAGGTCTTGCCCGTGCCCGCGGGACCGGCGGCGAGCACCAGCTCGCAGGCGCCCAGCATGTCCAGATAGCGTGACTGCGCCGCGGTCTTGGGCGCGATCGCGCCGCGCCGGCCCACCGGCAGGGCGGCGCCGCCGGGACCCTGGCCGTCGGTGCGCGCCGCCGCCACCGCCACCCGGATGTCCGCCTCGGAAATGTCGGCGCCCGCATCGGCGCGCTCGGCGATCAGCCGCACCGCGCGCTTGGCGCCTGCCCGTCCCTTGGAATCGCCGCGGATCGAGACACCGCCGCCGGGGGCCTCGAGCAGGATGTGGAAGGCGTCCTCCAGGAGGGCGGCGTGGCGGCTGTGGGGACCGGACACGGCGCGCACGGCGGTCTCGGACAGGGTCAGGAATTCCTCGCCGCGCGGACTCAAGCGACCTCCAGCTCCAGCGCCGCGCTCAGGCTTTGACGCGCCGCATCGGTGATGCGCACCGGAACGATCTGGCCGATCAGATGGTCCGGCGCTTCGGCATGCACGCCCTGAAGATAGGGGCTTCGGCCCACGAGCTGGCCAGGGTGCCTGCCGGGGCGCTCGAACAGCACCGGCAGGCTGCGGCCGACCACGGCGGCGTTGAAGGCGCGTTGCTGCGATTCCAGCAGGGTCTGCAGGCGCGTCAGCCGGTCGGATTTCACCTCGTCGGGGACCTGGCCGAGCATGGCCGAGGCCGGGGTGCCGGGGCGGCGGGAATAGGCGAACGAGAAGGCCTGGGCGTAGCCCGCCTCGCGCACCACATCCAGGGTCGCCTGGAAGTCGGCCTCGGTCTCGCCGGGAAAGCCCACGATGAAGTCTCCGGACAGGGCGATATCCGGCCGCGCCGCGCGAATGCGGGCGACGAGTTTCAGGTAGTGCTCGGCGGTATGGCCGCGGTTCATGGCCTTCAGCACCCGGTCGGATCCCGCCTGAACCGGCAGGTGCAGATAGGGCATCAGGGCCTCGACCTCGGCGTGGGCCGCGATCAGGTCGTCATCCATGTCGCGCGGATGGCTGGTGGTGTAGCGGATCCGGTCCAGGCCCTCGACGCGGGCCAGCCGCCGGACCAGGGTGGCCAGGCCGCCGGTGTAGGCGTTGACGTTCTGGCCCAGCAGGGTGACTTCGCGCACGCCCCGGGACGCCAGCTCGCGGGCCTCAGCCTCGATGGCCTCGGGCGGACGGGAGTATTCCGCGCCGCGGGTATAGGGCACCACGCAGAACGTGCAGAACTTGTCGCAGCCCTCCTGGACGGTCAGGAAGGCGCTGTAGCCCGCCGTCTGGCGCGCCTTGGGCAAGGCGTCGAACTTCTCGTCCGGTGCGAAGTCAGCGGCCAGCCGCTCGCCGATGACCCGCGACGCGCGCGCGATGAGCTCGGGCAGGCGGTGGTAGGACTGCGGCCCGACCACGAGATCGACCACCGGCGCGCGGCGCATCATCTCCTCGCCCTCCGCCTGGGCGACGCAGCCGGCGACGGCCACGGTCATGGCGCCTCCCGCCTCGGCCTTGCGGTCCTTCATGGGGCGAATGCGCCCAAGCTCGGAATAGACCTTCTCGGCCGCCTTTTCGCGGATGTGGCAGGTGTTGAGCACCACCAGGTCCGCGCCTTCCGGCTCGTCGGTCAGGCCGTAGCCGAGGGGACGCAGGACATCCGCCATGCGCTCGCTGTCATAGACATTCATCTGACAGCCGTAGGTCTTGATGTAGAGCCGTTTTTGCGGAGGCTGGGGCATCGGGCTGGTTATGGGGTTCGAGGGCGCCGCGCGCAAGCGTGCGGCCGGAACGGAGGCTTCGGATGCCGTACGAGCTCTACTACTGGCCATCTATCCAGGGGCGCGGCGAGTTCGTGCGCCTGGCGCTGGAGGCGGCGGGCGCCGGCTACGTCGATGTGGCGCGCGGGTCGGGCGCGGGCCAGGGCATGGCCGCGATGATGGCGCTGATGAACGCCGCGGACCTCTCGACGCCCCCGTTCGCGCCGCCGGTGCTGAAGGCGGACGGGATCGTCGTCGCCCAGACCGCCAATATCCTGCAATTCCTTGGGCCACGGCTGGGCCTCGCCCCCGCGGACGAGGCCGGGCGGCTCTGGACGCACCAGCTGCAGCTGACGGTGACGGATTTCCTGTCGGAGGCGCACGACACCCACCATCCCATCGCTTCCAGCCTCTATTACGAGGACCAGAAGCCTGAGGCCCTGCGTCGTACCGGCGAGTTCCTGAAAGCTCGCGCGCCGAAATATCTCGGCTATTTCGAGACGGTGCTGGGCCGCAATCGGAGCGGCGCGGCCCATCTGGTCGGCGCCGGCCTGACCTACGCCGACCTGTCCCTGTTCCAGATCGTGGAAGGTATGCGCTACGCCTTTCCCAGGGCCATGGCGCGGCTTGAACCCGAGCTTCCGGCCGTAGCCGCCCTGCGGGACAGCGTCGCCGCCCTGCCGCGGATCTCCGCCTATCTCGCTTCGCCGCGGCGCATCCCCTTCAACGAACAGGGAATATTCCGCCGGTATCCCGAACTGGACGCCTGAACGGCCTGACGCCGCATTCAGTACGAATGGGGCTTGAACGATCGTTCAATTATAGCTTAGTTGAGCGCTCAACCAAGGGCGCGGCATGACGACCACCCGTGACAAGCTGATCCTGGCGGCGATGCGGCTCTTCGCGGAGAAGGGCTATCAGTCCACCAGCGTGGCGGACATCCTGAAGGCGGCCGACGCCAATGCGGGCAGCCTCTATCACGCCTTTCCCACCAAACAGGACGTGCTGCTGGCGGTGCTGGAGAGCTATCGCACCGGCATCCGCCCCATGCTGCTGCAGCCCTCCTGGGCGGGGGTGGACGATCCGATCGAGCGGGTGTTCGCCCTCCTGGGCGCCTATCGCGGCATGCTGGAGGCGACGGACTGCACCTATGGCTGCCCCATCGGCAGCCTGGCGCTGGAGCTGCACGAGCCCGATCCGCCGGTGCGCAAGGCCATGGCCGACAACTTCACCGGCTGGGTGGCCCTGGTGCAGATGTGCTTCGAGGCGGCGGGCTCACGCCTGCCAGCCGACGTGGACCGGCGTGAACTGGCGATCTTCGCGCTCACGGTCATGGAGGGCGGCGTCATGCAGTCGCGAACCCACCGCACGCTGGACGCCTTCGACGCCTCCGTCCGGCGTCTGCGCGACTACATCGACCGGCTGGAAATAGCCGCCGGCGCCGAGAATTCGACCACTGGCCAAGGGAGGGCTTTGACATGAGACGCCTGATGATCGCCGCGGTGCTTGTCGCCGCGTCCTGGAGCGGGTCCGCGGCGGCGGCGGGCAAGTATCCTGACGTCGTCGACACGTCGGCCGTCGACTCCGGCAAAGAGCGGGTCCTGCAGCTCTCCATCGACCTGGCCGCGCCGACCAGCGCCGTCTGGGCGGCCTTCACGGATCCTGGAACGGTGCGCCGATGGTCCGCGCCCATGGCGATCATCGACCTTCGCCAGGGCGGCTCCATGGAGGAGAGCTACAGCCCGACCGCCAGGCCCGGGGATGAAGAAAACATCCGCCACGAGATCCTGGCCTATGTGCCGGGTCAGCTTCTAGTGTTCCGCAACACCCACGCGCCATCCGCCCTGCCGGGGCGGGAGCTCTACAAGAAGGTGGTCTCGATCCTGGAGGTGAGGGACCTCGGCGGGGGGCGTTCGCGGCTCATGCTGTCTCAGACCGGCTACGGCCAGGGCCCTGAGTTCGACCAGCTCTACGGGTTCTTTGCAGAGGACAACGCCGAGCTGATGGAAGACCTGAAGACGGCGCTGGAGACCCCGAAGGGCAAGCTGCGCGGGGCGGGGTGAGCCGGCGACGACCGCGGGTCTTAGAACGCCAGCGTCTCCACCTCGCGGCCGGCAGGGACAGCGGGGGCGTGGGCGCGGCGGCGGATCAGGAGGTCGGCCTGGGCCAGGATCCTCTGGGAGCCGGAATCCTGGTCTGAGAAGGGATCGACGCCTGCCCCGGCCAAGCGGCCGCGATAGAAGGTCTCCCGGTCGCCGGTCGCCGCAAGGTCCGCGCCGAGGGCCCTCGATCGCCAGTCCAGCGCGTCCGCCGGCCGGGCGCCGGAAAGGCCGCTCAGCAGCGGTGCCAGGAACAGGCGCGCGGTCACCAGGGCGGAGGTGGGGTTGCCCGGCAGGCCCATCACCAGCTTGCCCATGGCCCGGCCGAGCCACATCGGCTTGCCCGGCTTGATCGCCACCTTGGAGAAGACGAACTCGAGGCCGCAGTCCTCGAACATGGCGCGGGCGAAATCGCGTTCGCCCACCGAGGCGCCGCCCGTGACCACAGCCACGTCCGCCGCGTCCAGCGCCTGGCGTGCGGCCGCTTTCAGCAGAGCCAGATTGTCGGTGAGTCTGAGCCGCCCGACGCAGGTTCCGCCCCAGGTTCCCGCCAGGGCGGCGACGCCGTGGGACACGCTTTCGGGAATGCCGTAGCGGGTCAGGTGCGCGGAGCCAGGTTCGATCAGTTCGTCGCCCGTGCCCATGACCACGACCCGCGGCCGGCGGAACACCTCGATCTCGGCCCGGTCCGCGGCGCCTGCCGCCACCATGGCCCGAGCATCCAACCGGCGACCGGCGTCGAGCAGGACCTCGCCAACCTTGAAGTCCGAACCGCGCGCGCGGACGTACGCGGGCGGCGGGGGCGGCCCGTCGAGCACGGCCTCCTCGCCCTCGCGGCGGACCACTTCCTGGATCACCACCCAGTCGGCGCCGACGGGCAGAGGCGCGCCTGTGAAGATCCGAACCGCCTGGCCCTGGCCGACGGTCCCGTCGAAGCCGGTTCCGGGGAAGGACTCGCCGATCAGGCGCAGGCGGATGGGGGCGCCGCTCAGGTCCTCGGCACGCACGGCATAGCCGTCCATCGCCGACACGGCATCGCGGGGGGAATCGCCTGTGGCCGTCACGGTCGCCGCGGTGATCCGGCCAGCCGCCTCGGACAGAGGCACGGTTTCCGCGCCGAGCGGGCGCGCAAGGTCGAGGGTCAGGGCGACCGCCTCGTCGAAGCCGATCACGTGGACCAGTCCCCTGACTTGCCGCCGGTCTTGCTCGTGACCCGCACCTCGGTGATCCGCATGGCCTTGTCGATGGCCTTCAGCATGTCGAACAGGGTCAGGCAGGCGACCGAAACGGCGGTCAGGGCCTCCATCTCCACGCCGGTGTTGGCGACGGTCTTGACCTCGGCGGTGACGCGGAACCCCGGCAGTGAGTCATCCGGCTCGATGGTCACCGCCGCCTTGGAAATCGGCAGGGGGTGGCACATGGGGATCAGTTCGGGCGTGCGCTTGGCGGCCATGATCCCGGCGATCTCGGCGGTCGACAGCACCGCGCCCTTGGGGGTGGTCCCGTCCCGCACGGCCTGGAGCGTCGCGGCCGCGCATACCAGGGCGCCTTCGGCCACGGCGGTGCGGGCCGACTGCGCCTTGCCCGAGACATCGACCATCCGCGCCCGGCCGGCCTTGTCCACGTGGGAGAGGCTGCTCACGCCGCGGCCATCAGGCGCAGACGGCGCGCAGGCGCGGCACCTGGCCTGCGAGCGAGCAGGGGCGGTGGCGGCTGTCCAGCTCCAGCGACAACACGAGGTCCCATCCGTCCTTGCAGGCGCCGGTGGACCCCGGCAGACAGAAGATGAAGGTGTCGTCCGCCTGGCCGGCGAAGGCTCGCGACTGCAGGGTCGCCACGCCGACGGTGCCGAGGCTGGCCTGATGGAACACCACGGAAAAGCCATCCATCTCCCGCCGGAACAGGGGCTTTACGGCCTCGGGCGTGACGTCGCGCGGGGCGAAGCCGGTGCCGCCGGTGGTGATCACCACGTCCACCTGCGGATCGTCGATCCAGAGCTTCAGCTGGCGGCGGATGTCCGGGACCTCATCCTTGACCAGGGCCTGGCCGGCCAGGGCGTGGCCGGCGGCCTGCAGCCGCTGCATCAGGAGCGGCCCGGACTTGTCGGTGTCCTCGTCACGGGTGTCGGAAATCGTCAGCACCGCAATCTTCAGCGGGTGGAAGGTCAGGCTTTCATCGACGCCAGGCATTCAGTCGCTCCATCGTGCGCGCCGGTCCAGGTCGACCGCCGTGGGTTCGATCCAGCGGGACCCGCCGGCTCCGTCCTCCCGTTTCCAGAAAGCGGCCTCCGTTTTCAAGCGGTCCATCACATAATCCGCCGCCGCAAAGGCCTCGCCGCGATGGCGCGACGCGGTCGCCACGAAGACGATGGCCTCTCCGGGCGAAATCTCGCCGCAGCGGTGGATCACCAGCACGTCCGACACCTTGAATCGGGCGGCGCCAGCCTCGGCGATCGCCTCGATCGAACGTTCGGTCATCCCCGGATAATGTTCGAGGTAGAGCGTGGAGACCTCGTCGCCGCCGTGGGAGCTGCGCCGGGCCACGCCCGTGAAGCTGACCACCGCTCCGTCGTCGGTGCGACCATCGAGAAACGCCTCGAGCTCGGCGGCCGGGAGCAGCGGTCTGTCCTGGAGGCGAGAGATCACGGCCATTGCGTCACCCCCCCGAGAAGACCGAGAAGAAGGCGACCTCGGCGCCGGGCCGCACCCAGGCGTCTTCCGCGACCACCTGCTTGTCGATGGAGGCGCGCACGCCGGGCTTCAGCAGGATCTCCCCGCCAGGCGCATCGGCCAGCCGGCGGCGCAGGTCCGCCAGGGTGCAGCCCTCCGCCGGCATCTCGATCAAGACCTCCCGGCCGATCAGATCGGCGACGCGCCCGAAGAAAAGGACGCGCAGGGCGGTGCTTACGGTGGTGGTCATCTCCGGCTCACCCGCCGGTGGTGGACATGGTGCGCGCGACGGCGGGCGCGGCGCCGCGGCGCTCAATCCGGAAGTCGTGGCCCTTGGGCTTGCGCGTGAGGGCCTCACGGACGACGGCCTGAAGCGCGGTGTCGTCGTCGGGCGAGGCCCGCATGGGCGCCCGCAGGTCGGCGGAGTCGTCCTGGCCCAGGCACATGTAGAGGGTGCCGGTGCAGGTGACCCGCACGCGATTGCAGGATTCGCAGAAATTGTGGCTGAGCGGGGTGATCAGGCCCAGGCGGCCGCCTGTCTGCTCGATCCGCACATAGCGCGCCGGTCCGGCGGTCCGGTCCGGCAGTTCGGTCAGGGTCCAGAAGGAGGCCAGCGACTGGCGCACCTTGTCGAGCGGCAGGTACTGATCGGTGCGGTCTTCCTCGATCTCGCCAAGCGGCATGGTCTCGATCAGGGTCAGGTCCATGCCCTTGCCGTGGGCCCACGCGATCATGTCCGGCAGGGCCTCGGCGTTGTCCGCCTTCAGGGCCACGGTGTTGATCTTGACCTTGAGGCCCGCGGCCTGGGCCGCATCGATCCCGGCCATCACCTTCGCAAGGTCGCCCCCTCGGGTGATGCGCCGGAACGTATCAGGATCGAGGCTGTCGACCGAGACGTTCAGCCGCCGCACGCCCAGGCGCGCCAGGTCGTCGGCGAATTCGGACAGGCGTGTGCCGTTGGTGGTCAGGGTGATCTCGTCCAGCGCACCCGAGCGCAGGTGGCGCGACAGAGCCTCGACCAGCTGCATGAAGCCCCGGCGCACCAGGGGTTCACCGCCCGTCAGACGCAGTTTGCGCGTGCCCAGGGCCACGAAGGCCGAGCACAAGCGGTCCAGCTCCTCGATGGTCAGGACCTCGGCCTTGGGCAGGAAAGTCTGCCGCTCGGCCATGCAGTAGACGCAGCGCAGGTCGCAGCGGTCGGTCACCGACACGCGCAGATAGTCCACCGTCCGGCCGAACGGATCGACCAGAGGCGGCGTCCTTGCGGACGCGGGGGCGGTGGAGTCGTACGGGGTCATGCGGCGGCGTTGATATCCTTGAAAACCTACATGGGGCCAGCGCGAAGGTCGATCAAGCCGGCATCGTCCCGCCGCCGGGAGAAGATCAGGCCCGGAATAGGAAACGCCGCCGGTCCTGGGGACCGGCGGCGCGCCTTTAGCTCTCGATGTCGAAGGCTCAGACCGCCGTGGCGGCGAGCCTCCTGCGGCGCGAGCGCAGGGCTGCGCCCAGGCCGCCGAAGCCCACCAGCATCATGGCCCAGGTGCCGGGTTCCGGCACCGCGGCGAGGATCGGCGTCAGGTTGATGTCGGTGATCCAGGTGCCCCAGCGCGATCCGCCGGTGCCTCCCGGGTGGCCATTGGCCGCGTCGTTGAACTCACGGGCGAACTCGCCGATGGCCCAGAAGCTCTGGTCGTCGGTGGGATCCAAGGTCACCTGGCTGTAGTCGCCCCAGCGCTGGCGGCCGGAGGCCGGCTTACCGTCGGTCGAGCCGTTGTGGTAGCTGTCGGTGTCGCTGACGTGGATCAGCTCGGTGCCGGTCTGGAACAGTTGGCCGCCGACCGTGGTGTCGAAGGTCGCCACATAGAAGCTGATCTTGCCGTCGACCGTGCTGGTGCCGGAGCGGTTGTAGCCGATGACCACCTGACCGGAGTGGTTCACCGCGATCGAGCCCTGGAAGATGTCGTAGCCGGCCTCTGCGATCGTGCCCTGGGACATCAGGACGCCGGTGGCGGCGTTGGTGAGGGTCCAGACCACGGCCGTGTGGTCGGTCCCCGTCGGCGTGACGGTGTGCACGGCGTAGATGATGCCGTTCACTTCCCAGACGGCGCTGGAGACGCGGTCGTCCAGGGTGTCGATCACGCGCGGATTGCCGGTCCCGGTGGTGTAGGGCTGGCGGCCCAGGTCGTTTTGGTCATAGGGCGTCGTGCCGAGGTACTTGATCGCCGTCTGGGTGGCGACTCCCGAACCCGGGTTGAGGATGTTGTAGGTGACTAGGTCGGTGGTAAAGATGCTGTCGGTCAGCACCTTGCCGGAGTCAGGGCTGCCCGAGAGCTGGTTGACGGCCTGGATCGACCAGCCGCGGTCCTCGCTCCCGTAGGGGGTGAAGAACTGCTGCAGGCTGGAGGTGTTCGGCGCGCCGCCGCCGAACAGGTCGTTGCGGTTGATCACGCTCATGGTCGTGCCGAAGAACGCGGTGCCGGCGGCATTGAAGTCGTTCGTGCCGATGTAGACCGCCTTGCTGTCGATCGCGAGGGTCGGGTAGTCGGCGATGCCGCCGGCGAAACCGGCGAAGCTCGTCGACTTCCAGCCGCCCATGGCGTCGGAGGTGTCCGATACCGCGATCTGGATGGTGTCCAGATTGGCGGCGAAGGATTCCACCAGCCAGCGCTGCGACTGGGCGTCGAACAGGACGCGGGAGTCGCCGTTGGCGCCCGCCATGCCCGCCTTGGCCCAGAAGGCCGTGTCGGAGACCATCGACTGCAGCGCGCCGGTCTTGGCATAGATCGCATAGGCGCCGTTCGAGGTTTCCATGAACTGGGTCGTGCCCACCGCGCCCATGGTGTCCGGCGGGATGAAGTTACGGCCGAAGGCGGCCGTGTTGTACTGGCTGATGCCTTCGAAGCTGCCGCCGACCGACGGACCCGACGGCGTCGGCAACGGCCCGAGCGGCCCCACGTTTGAGGGCGTCGCGATATAGTCCGCGCCGCCGTCATAATCGAAGAACCCCGGATCGGACGTCGCCGCGTGCGCGGCGGTTACGGAGAGCGTGAGCGCTGACGCGGCAAGAAACGCCAGCTTCAAGGGCGACGACGCCCTGTTCGAAGAGTTTTGCATGTTTAGGCCCCAGCCCGTTTGAACGGAATTACACAGGAAAAATGCGGTAAATTAACCATCCCACATCTGGGCGAAATGCGACACAGAAAATGCGCCCGCTGCGCGATTTGGCCAAAAACTTATCTGCGTGGCCGGGCTCAACTATACCCCGCCGGGCGAAGAATTCCACCAGCGAGCGAATCCAGGCTCGGGGCCTCTAGATCCCCGCGTACCAGGCGTAGCCGCGGTCTTCCCAGAAGCCGCCGTTTCCCGAGCCGATGTGGGCGAAATCAGCCACGGCCTCGATGCGCATGACGTACTTGGCCATCTTGTAGCCGAGCTGGCGCTCCAGCCGCAGGCGCAGGGGGGCGCCGTGGGCCACCGGCAGCGGCTTGCCGTTCATGTCGTAGGCCAGGATGGTCTGGGGATGGTGGGCGTCCACCAGGTCGATGGTCTCGTAATAGAGGCCGTTGGAACCTCCGCCGAGGTTGTCGGCGCAGTGGAACACGAGATAGCGCGCCTGGGGCAGGACCACGGCGCTCTTGAGCAACAGGCCGAGCGGCACGCCCGTCCAACCGCCGATGGCGCTCCAGCCTTCCACGCAGTCGTGCCGGGTGATCTGGCTGCGGGCCGGCAGAGCGCGCAACTCCTCCAGCGAGAGGCTGAGGGAGTGGGTCACCAGACCGTCCAGGGTCAGCCGCCAGTCGGTGAAATTACTGTCCAGCATACGCTTGTAGTCGTCGCCGCCGGGATGGATGGACCCATTGGCCTTGAACACCGGCGACAGGTCGGCGGGGCTGAACTCCCGCGCAAGCGCGTCCTGACCGATCAGCAGGCGCTGGGTCTTCAGGTTCAACCGCTCGGCCGCGGCCATCACGCGGCGAAAGCTCGAGCTGCGGGACAGCTGATCGCAGCCTGTCAGCATCACGCCACCCGCGCCGGCGGCGGCGAGCAGGGCGGCGCGGCGGGAGAAGTCGCGGGGCGCGGTCATGGCCGGTCCTCCTCGGGCTCGATCCGGTAGCGGCCGGTAAGCATGGAGCGGATCTCATTGATCGGCCCGGCGGCCAGGACGGCGATCAGGTGGATGGCGACGAAGCCGACGATCCCCCAGGCGCAAATGAAGTGGACGGTGCGGGCCGACTGGCGTCCGCCGAACAGGTCCAGGAGCCACGGGAAGGCCGTGTCCGCGCCCGGCGACATGGTCAGGCCCGTGGCCAGCATCAGCACCAGCAGGACCAGGATCCCGATGTAGGAGAACTTCTGCAGCACGTTGTAGCGCCGGGATTCTTCGCCCTTGGGGAACTTCAGGCGCAGGTGGTCCAGTGTCGTGCGGCCGATGTGGCGCAGCTGGTCGCCGGTGGGCAGGAAGTCACGGCGGAAGTGGCCGCTGAGCAGGCCGAACAGCAGATAGACCAGCCCATTGGTCACGAAGATCCAGGCGAAGAAGAAGTGCCAGACCCGTCCGGTCGCCAGGTCCTGCCAGCTGGGGATGGTGGCCCAGTGCGGGATGCCGTGGGGCAGGGCGAAGATGTTGGGGTCGAAATTCGCGCCCTTCTGGCCCCAGTAAAGCGCCGGGTGCGCGTTGAAGATCTGGAACCCGCTCATCAGCAGCACGGTGATGCAGATCACGTTGATCCAGTGGGTGAGCCGCGTGATCACGGCGTGGCGGTAGATCACCACCGGCGCCGCGGGCGCCGCCTCAACCGATGCCATGCGTGATTCCTCCGGACCGCCACGACTATAGCAGACGCCTCGCGCTTGGTCAGAACATCGACGGGCGTCGCCTGGGCGGCGCCCGGATCAGCAGTCCAGCTCGATCACGGTGTCGGGCAGGGTGTTCACGTCGTCCGGCTGGCGGGGGAAGTGCTCCGCCAGATGGGCGCCGGCCTTCTGGATGGCGGCGGCGAAACCCGCGCCGGGATCCCGGGCCTTCATGCCGGCGATGAGGGCCGCGACCACGTCATCCCAGGCTTCAGGCGCGACCTTGGCGGCGATTCGCGGGTCGGCGATCACCTCGGCCATGCGCTCGGACATGGACGCGAAGATCAGCACGCCCGCATCGACGTCGCCGAGGTGCAGCCCCCGCGCCGCGAAGAGCTCGCGCGCCCGGTGGTGGACCCGCTCACGCTTCAGGCTCCTGGGCGTCAGCAGGCGCCGGACCGGCGGAATGGAGATGATCAGGGCGACAAGCACGAAGAGGACGGCTTGCAGCGCCGCATAGGCCGCGATCACGTCCAGCGGAGAGGGACCGCCAGGAAGCGATGCGGACCAGGCGTCGGTCGCGTGCGTCAGGAGCTGCTCCGGCCTCAGCCCCAGGAGCACCGCCGCCGGGGCGGCGATCAGCGACGACGCAGCGGCCCAGGCCAGGGGCGTCTCCCAGTACTGCGAGCATTCGTGGGCGAGGACGCCGCAGACCTCGCCTGAGGTGGAGGCCTCCGCCGTCTCGATGGCGGCCTTGATGCGGTCGTGGTCCGCCGATGTCAGCAACATGGTCACCAGCTCCCCGATGCGCCGCCGCCGCCGAACGAGCCGCCTCCGCCGGAGAACCCGCCGCCGCCGCCAAATCCGCCGCCGCCGCCGAATCCGCCTCCGCCGCCCCAGCCGTCGCGGCGGCCGCCGGACGACAGGAGCAGGGGCAGCAGCCACCATGCCGAAGCGCCGCCGCGGCGGCCGCCGAGGGCGCCCATGAAGCTGGATATGACCCAGAACAGGATCAGGCCCGCGAAGATCAGGCTGACCAGGCTCTCCTTGCGGGGCGGCGCGGGCCCCGCCTGCCCGGCCTGGTCGACCTTGGCCTTGGCCTCGGCCGCAGGCAGGGCGAGCTGTTCCAGCAGGGCGGCGGTCCCGTCGACGACCCCGCCCTGGGTGTCGCCGGCGCGGAATTTCGGCAGGACGCGTTCCTGCAGGATGACGCTCGACAGGGCGTCGGTGAGCACGCCCTCCAGCCCATAGCCGACCTCGATGCGGACCTTGTGATCACTTGGCGCGACGATGAACAGCACGCCGGTGTTCTGGCCCTTCTGGCCGATTCCCCACGCGCGGCCGAGCTGATAGCCGTAGTCGGCGATGTCATCGCCCTGCAGCGAGGGCAGGGTGACGACCACCAGCTGGCGGCCGGTCTGGGCCTCCAGGGCCGCGAGCTTCGCGGTGAGATCCGCCTGGGTCTGGGGCGACAGCACGTGGGCGTCGTCCACCACCCGCCCGGTCAGGGGCGGGAAGGTCAGGGCCGCGGCCGCGGCGAGCGTCGAGACGCACAGCGCCAGGACCAGAACGAAGGCCCCAAGGACGGTCCCGGCCGGCGACCCGGAAGCGGCGCGCGACGCGCGAGGGCTCATTTGGCCGGCGCCGGC
>FTIH01000003.1_pt2 | contig 35072 bp, 27 predicted proteins | sample 1658451 | NCBI WGS metagenome assembly FTIH01 (sample SAMEA3914826, study PRJEB12502) | metagenome | biome: forest; material: soil | place: Canada | collected 2011-07-03 | depth 0.3 m
CCGCGCCACCCGCGACATCGCCAGGGCCAACGCCTTCGGGGCGAGCATGTCCCATCGCGACTGGCTGAGGCTGGACGAGGAGCGCCGCCGCTACCGGACAAAGTGGATCGCGTTCTTCGCGGACTTCGACGCCCTGCTCTGCCCGCCCCTGTCGACGGCGGCCTTTCCGCACACGACCACGCCGCCGCAGGGGCGGACCCTGACCGTCAACGGGCGCGAGGTCCCGTTCGAGAACCAGCTGTTCTGGGCCGGCTATGCTGGCGCGCCCTACCTGCCGGCGAGCGTGGCGCCCATCGGCCTGACGCCTGAGGGCCTGCCCGTGGGCGTGCAGATCATCGGCGCCCCATACGCCGATCTGACCTGCCTGAGGCTGGCCCAGCTGCTCGAAGACCACTACCGCGCATTTGTCCCCCCGCCGGGATTCTGAGGGTCCCGGCGGCGCCTATTCCGCCGCCGGGACGCCCCTCGCCTGCTCTTCCGCGACCAGCCGGGCGACGACCTGGCGGGCGAGGACGGCGCCCTTGTCCCGGGGAAGGATCACGGGCTTGAGGTCGAACAGGTCCGCGCCAGCCATGTTGGCGGAGATTCCCTCGATCATCGGCCGGTCCTCGGTGCGGAAGATGTTCCCGAAGAACTGGGTGTAGCGGGCGTCCGCTTCGGGCCCGAGGTCGAAGGTCCGGCTCGCCGCCCAGAAGTAGTGGCTGGAGGTCGCGGTCTCGGGGGTGATCAGGTGGGACTGCGCCATGTAGGGCTCCACGTCCCGCGGCCCGCCGGTCGGCGTCGAAAAGAGGTCGAACCGCATGTTCGACGGCGCGTCCCACCAGGTGTCGTTCCAGCGGTCGATCCGGTCAGCCTCGGCGCCCACTCCGTCGCTGATCACCTCCGAGCGCGCGTGGCCGGGGGTGTAGGTGTGCGAACGCAGCCGGCGGCCGAGCTGCTCGACCTCATAGGTCTCCCCGGGCGGCGGGGAGCCATCCGGCCGGCCGCCGCCGATCGAAGACGTGTGCAGGAAGAAGAGGTGCGTCAGCTCCATCAGGTTGTCGACGCCCAGCAGATAATCCGCCGCGAACATGTCGTGACCCGTCACCTGGCCATACCTCGGGTCGACCAGGTGGGGATGGTCCGGGATCAGGGCCTCGTCCGCCTGGTCGCGCGCGCCAGGCCAGATCCAGATCACCCCGTGCCGCTCGATCACCGGATAGGCCTCGACCCTGGCGTTGGCCGGCGGCCGGTCGGTGTAGGGGCTGCGCACACAGCGTCCGGCGGGGTCGAAGCGCAGGCCATGGTAGGCGCACTCGACGGCGTCCCCGACCAGCTTGCCCGCGTGCAGAAACGCGAAGCGATGGGGGCAAACGTCATGCAGGGCCACGGGTTCGCCCGCCTCGGTCCTGTAGAGCACCACCGATTTGTCGACCAGGCGACGAGCCAGCAGCGACCGGCCTAGCTCGTGGCTCCAGGCGGCGGCGTACCAGGCATTGAGCACGAAGTCCGTCACCTGCGCCTCCCTGACCAAGCGCGATTTCGCCCCATGCTACGCCCGCGAACTCGTTGTGTACACAACATTAGCCGCCACACTTCGCCGGACGTCCGGCTTGACGGCGACCGGGCGTATCTGTTCTCGACGGTCGAGGCGGCGTCCGACGCGCCTGAGACTCGGGAGGATCCAAGGTCATGCGATTGCACGTTCTGGCGGCCTGCATCGCGGGCGCGGCGATGCTGGCGACGTCCTGCGAGGCCGCCCCGGGCCACGACATCCGGATCGACGACACTGCGGTCTATCCCGAGAGCCTGAGCGCCGCGCCGGATGGGAGCGTCTACATCGGCAGCATCAAGGGGATCGTGTTCCGCGCCCCGCCCGGCGCCGCCACGGCCGAGCCGTGGATCCGGCCGACCGCCGAGAACGGCATCCTCTCGATTCTGGGGGTCCTGGTCGACAAGCCGGCCGGAACCCTGTGGATATGCTCCTCCCCGAGTTCGTTGCGGACCCCGCCCGCCGTGGGCGTGACCGCCCTGATGGCCTTCGACCTGAAGACCGGCGCCCAGAAGGGCGTCTATCCCTTCCCCGCGCCGGCCGGCGCCTGCAACGACGTGACCATCGCCAGGGACGGCTCGGCCTTCGTCACCGACACGCCCAACGGCCGGATCTTCCTTTTGAAGCCCAAGGCCAAGGGGCTCGAACTGTTCGCCGAGGACGCGCGCCTGAAGGGCATCGACGGCATCGTCTTCGGGGGCGACGGGACGCTCTATCTGAACATCGTCAGCAAGGGCCAGCTCATGCGGGTCGAGCGCGGAGCGGACGGCGCCATGACCGGCCTGACCGAGCTGAAGCTGTCCCAGCCCGTCGCCGGACCGGACGGCTTCCGGCTGATCAAGGGCTCACGCTTCCTGCTCGCCGAGGGCAACAGCGGCCGCATCGACGAGGTCGTCATCACGGGCGACGCGGCGGCGATCAAGGTGCTGAAGGAGGGGCTGGTCTCGCCCCCGGGGGTGACCCTCGTCGGCCGCACGGCCTATGGGTTGGAAGGCAAGATCACCTATCTGTTCGACCCCAAGCTGAAGGGCCAGAGCCCCGATCCGTTCGTGGTGCACGCCATCCCCCTTGCGGCGGGGGATTGACGGCGGGTCAAGGTTCCAGCTTCGTCAAGTCGGCGCTCCATTGCGGTCAAGGACGCGCCAGGACCGCTGCCCTAGGGTTCGGTCCGACTGCGACCCATCGCAGAATGGGGCGGGGGAAACATGTCGTTAGAGATGCCTGGTCCAATCTCACGTCTTCGAGCCGCATCGCTCGCCGGCCTCGCCGTGGCGGCGCTGGGTCTTGGCGGTGCGCCGGCGCACGCCGCGAGCGGCGGCCGCGCCGCCGCCATCACCGCAGAAATCGACAAGCTGGCGGCTGAAGTCGATCAGCTGGAAGGCGCCCGGGCCGTGCGCAAGCTGCAGCGGGCGTTCGGCTATTACGTCGACCGCGGCCTCTGGGACGAGGCGGCCGACCTGTTCGCCGATGATGGCACGATCGAGATCGGCATGGACGGGGTCTATGTCGGCAAGGCCCGCATCCGCGAGTACCTGCAGCGCCAGGGCGGCGGCAAGGAAGGCCTGTCCTACGGCCAGCTCAACGAACACCTGCAGCTGCAGCCCAAGGTCGACGTCGCCGCGGACGGCCTGACCGCCAAGGGCCGCTGGCGCGACCTCGCCATGCTCGGCCATTTCGGCGCGGACGCCTTCTGGGGCGACGGCATCGACGAGAACGACTACGTCAAGCAAGGCGGCGTCTGGAAGATCCGGTCGCTGCACCTCTACGTGAACTTCATCGCCCCCTATCAGGGCGGCTGGGCGCGCATGAAGCCGGCGCCGGCCGACTGGCGCACGGAGGTCAGCAAGCAGTTTCCGCCCGACCGACCGCCGAGCGAGACCTATCGCCCCTTCCCCGAGGCGCAGGTCGCGCCGTTCCATTACCAGAATCCGGTGTCCGGCCGGCCATGGAAGGGCATGCCGTGAAGCCTCTCGCCCTGACCCTGGCCGCCCTGGCGGCGTCGTTGAACCTGGCCGGCCCCTGCGCCCACGCGGCCGCGGCGGCTGACACCAGCGCCCTGGAAGCCAGGCTCGCCGACTATCGCCATCACGTCGAGCTCCTGAAGGACCATGACGCCGTCGAGAACCTGCAGGCCGCCTACGGCTTCTATGTCGACAAGTCCCTGTGGCGCGACGTGACGGACCTGTTCGCCGACAACGGGACCTTCGAATACGGCCAGATGGGCGTCTATGTCGGCAAGGCGCACATCCGCGCCGCCCTGAACCTCTTCGGCAAGGAAGGCCCCGAGCCCGGCAAGCTGAACAATTACATGCAGCTGCAGAGCGTCATTCATGTCGCGCCCGATGGCCTGACCGCCAAGGCGCGCTGGCGCGGCATGGTCCAACTCGGGCGGGCTGACGAGCCCGGACAGTGGGGCGAAGGCACCTACGAGAACGAGTACGTCAAGCAGGGCGGGGTCTGGAAGATCTCCAGGCTGCACTTCTATGTCACCGGCTTCACCGACTACGACCTCGGCTGGGGCAAGTCCGCGATTCCGATCCATGGCCCGAGCGCGGCGGTCCCGCCGGACCGGCCGCCGAGCGAGGTCTACCGGGCGTTTCCCGGCGTCTACATCCCGCCCTTCGACTATCCTCACCCTGTCACGGGCCAGCCGATCGTGATCCCGGAGCCCGCCGACTCCGTCCTGGGGCGCAAGTGATGAGACAGTCCTTCACAATCGTCATCGCCCTCGCCGCCCTCGCCTCGCCGGGCATCGGAACCGCCAAGACCAAGCCGGCGGCCGAGGATCCCGCGGCCGTCGCCGCAGCGTCGGCCAGGCTCGACGCGCTCGGCGCGCGCATCGGCCTCTTGGAAGACGCCAACCAGGTGGAGATCCTGCAGCGGACCTACGGCTATTTCGTCGACAAGGCGCAGTGGACCCAGCTGTCGATGCTGTTCTCCAAGACCGCGACGCTGGAGATCGGCGGACGCGGGGTGTTTGTCGGCCGCGACCGGGTGCTGGAGTACATGCAGAAGGCCTTCGGGCCCGACGGCATCAAGGAAGGCAGCATCATCAACCACATGCAGTTCCAGCCGATCGTGGACGTGGATCCCGACGGCCTGCATGCCAAGCAGCGCATGCGCGCCTTTGTGATGAGCAACGGCGGCTGGGGCATTCCCCTTTACGAGAACGAATATGTGAAAGAGGACGGCGTCTGGAAGATCTCCAAGCTCCACGGTCCGTTCACGATGTACACGAGCTGGGACGGCTGGGCGAAGAACGTGATCCCGAACACCCGGCCCGACAGCTTCCTGCCGCCGCCGGACCTGCCGCCGACGGTCGTCTACCTGACCTACCCGTCCTACTACATCGTGCCCTTCCACTATCCGAACCCGGTGACGGGCAAGCCGTGGGTCCCGCTGACCGCCCAGGCCGGGGGGCTCGCCTCCCCGACCCAGGTCTCGCTCCCGGAAAGCCCGAAATGAGCGGACTAGTTTGACCGTGCTCTGGCGCGGGCTGCTCGCGTTGGCGCTGGCGATAGGCCTCGGCGCGGCCGCTCAAAGGCCGGCCGGTCCCGCCGCTGTCGACGCCGCCCGCCTGCTGGGGGCCGGCGCGGAGCCGGACCAGTGGCTGTCCGACGGCCGCACCTACGACGCCCAGCGCTATAGTCCCCTCAATCAGATCACCCCGGCCAATGTCGGCAAGCTCGGCCTCGCCTGGTACGCGGACCTGAACACCTACCGCGGCGTCGAGGGCACGCCCCTGTTCATCGACGGGGTGCTCTACGACGTCTCGGCCTGGAACATCGTCACCGCCTACGACGCCCGCACAGGCAAGCAATTGTGGACCTACGACCCGCAGGTGCCGCGCGAGTGGGGCCGCTACGCCTGCTGCGAGCCGGTCAGCCGGGGCATCGCGGCCTGGAAGGGCCGGATCATCCTCGCCACCCTGGACGGCCGGCTGATCGCCGTCGACGCCAGGAGCGGCCAGCCGGTCTGGACCACCCAGACCTTCGACAAGACCCAGCCCTATTCCATCACCGGGGCTCCAAGGGTGTTCGACGGCAAGGTCGTGATCGGCAATGGCGGCGCCGACCTCGGCGCGCGGGGCTTCGTCGGGGCCTATGACGCCGACACCGGCAAGCCGCTCTGGCGCTTCTATGTGACCCCAGGGGACCCGGCCAAGGGCTTCGAGGACAAGGCCATGGCCATGGCCGCCAAGACCTGGAACGGCGAGTGGTGGAAGCTCGGCGGCGGCGGCGCGCCCTGGGACTCCATCACCTACGATCCCAAGCTGAAGCTGGTCTATTTCGGCACCGGCAACGGCACGCCCCTGGTCGCGCAGTACCGCAGCCCCGGCGGCGGCGACAACCTGTTCCTCTGCTCCGTCGTGGCGGTGAACGTCGATAGCGGCAAGTACGCCTGGCACTACCAGGAGGTGCCGAGCGAGGAGTGGGACTACGACTGCAACCAGACCCTGATCCAGGCCGACCTGAAGATCGGCGGCAAGCCGCGGCAGGTGCTGCTGCACGCCCCCAAGGACGGCTTCTTCTATGTGCTGGACCGCAGGACCGGAAAGCTGATCTCGGCCAAGAACTACGTGCCCGTCACCTGGGCCAAGGGGATCGACCTCAAGACCGGGCGGCCGATCGTCAATCCCGAGGCGCGCTACGACACCACCCCGGTGCTGGTGACGCCGGGACCGGGCGGCGGCCACAACTGGTTCCCCATGGCCTACAGCCCGCGCACCCGGCTCGCCTATTTCCCGAGCTACGAACAGTGGGTCCCCTATGCGCGGGACCCCAACTTCAAGCCGCAACCCTTCCGCTCCAACTCCGGCTGGGGCGGCTACACCGGCGAGGCCCTGAAGACGCGCATCGCGCTGCAGAAGATCGGCGATCCGCGCGAGAACGCCGCCCTGACCGCCTGGGACCCCGTGAACCAGAAGCTGGCCTGGCGCGTGCCGCTGCCGCGTCACGGCAACGGCGGGGTCCTCGTCACCGGCTCGGACCTAGTCATCGAAGGCACCACTCGCCAGACCCTAAGCATCTTCGCCGCCCGGACCGGCAAGCTGCTCTGGGAGACGCCGACCCAGAGCGCCCCGGTGGCCGGGCCGATCACCTACATGCTGGACGGGGTGCAGTACCTGGCGGTCAACGCCGGCTGGGGCGGAGGCGCGGCCCAGATCGAGCGCGGCGCCGGCAAGGAGCTGCCTCGCGCGGCCGCGCGCCTGCTGGTCTTCAAGCTCGGGGGGACCTCCGTCCTGCCGGCGATGAAGCCGGAGGAGGAGATTCCCGAGCCCCCGCCCCTGCGCGCCACCGAGGCCCAGGTGCAGAAGGGCGCCCAGCTCTACGCCCGCACCTGCGCCCTCTGCCACGGCCAGCAGGCCATCGGCGGCGTCAAGGACCTGCGCCACCTGACCCGCGAAACCCACGCCGCCTTCAAGGACATCGTCCTGGGCGGGGCCCGGAAGGACAAGGGGATGGCCAGCTTCGCCGACATCCTCACCGCCGACGACGCGGACGCGATCCACGCCTATCTGATCGCCCGCGCCAACGAAGACTGGGGCGCCAAGGGCGACCCGGACAGCCACTGAAGACGCCCGACGACCGGAGCCCGACCGTGACGAAGCCTTTCCCGAACACCATCACCTACGCGGGGTACAACGCCCCGTCCCGGGTAGAGGCCGACATCTTCGACCTTGAGATCCACGGCGAGCTGCCGCGCGAGCTGAACGGGTGCTGGTACCGGATGACGCCGGACCCGCAGTTTCCGCCCCTGCACGGCGACGACGTCTTCATCTCCGGCGACGGCATGATCTCCATGTTCCGGTTCGAGGACGGCCACGTCGACTACAGGAGCCGCTATGTGCGCACCGAGCGGTTCCTGGCCGAGCGCAAGGCGCGCCGGTCGTTGTTCGGCCTCTACCGCAACCGCTTCACCGACGACGCGGCCGTCGCCGGCGCCGACCGGACCGTGGCCAACACCTCGCCGATCTGGCACGCGGGCCGGCTGTTCGCGGCCAAGGAGGACGGCCTGCCCTACGAGATCGATCCGGTGACGCTGGAGACGCTCGGCCGCTTCGATTTCAACGGCCAGCTGAAGACCCGGACCGTCTCGGCCCACCCCAAGATCGACGCGCGCACCGGCGAGATGCTGTTCTACGGCTATGAGTCCTCGGGCGACGGCAGCCGGGACATGTCGTTCTGCGTCGCCGACAAGGACGGCGCGCTGGTCAGCGAGGAGTGGTTCCAGGCCCCCTACCCCGGGATGGTCCACGACTTCGCCATCACCGAAGACTACGTCGTCTTCCCGATCTTCCCGACCATCGTCGATGTCGAGCGGATGAAGGCGGGCGGCCCGCACTGGATGAGCGACATCTCGCAGGACGCCTGGCTGGCCGTGATCCCCCGCAAGGGCGGCGTCGCCGGCCTCAGGTGGTTCAAGCGCCCCGGCGGGCAGTTCTTCCACGTCATCAACGCCTGGAACGAGGGCGAGCGGATCACCCTCGACCTGTGCGTCTCCGAGATGAACAGCTTCCCCTTCATCCCGGACGTCTCGGGCATGGACTACGATCCCCGCAAGGCCTCGACCCTGCCCTCCCGCTGGACCCTGGACCTGACCCGCAACGACGACTCCATCGACGAGCGCACGGTCAGCTTCACGCCAGGCGACGTGCCTCGGATCGACGACCGCCGCATCGGCCAGCCCTATCGCCAGACCTGGATGGGCATGGTCGACCCCATGCGGGCGATGCGCGTGTCAGGCCCGGTCGGGGGCGGCTTCAACATGGTCGGCCGGCTGGACATGCAGACCGGCGAGACCGACGCCTGGTTCGGCGGCGACGACGACACCTTCCAGGAACCCCAGTTCGCGCCCACCGGCGCGGGCGAGGTCGACGGCTACATCCTGTCGGTCATCGAGAAGCATGCCGAGAACCGGTCGGACATCGGCGTGTTCAGGGCCGGCCGCATGGCCGACGGGCCGGTGGCCCTGCTGCGCATGCCCCTGCGCCTGCGCGGCGCCGTCCACGGCTGCTGGACGCCGCTGCACGACTAGGGCGTGGGTCCAGGCCGGTTCGAACGAGGACGGGGGCTTCCCCTTCCCGCGCCCATCCCCGCTAAAGCGGGCACCTAGGGTGAGCCCGCTCGCGGCGTTGGTCGCCCTAATCGTCACTTCTGCCGGTTTCGCAAACCTCGGCAATAGTGGCACCCCCGGCATCGATGTGCACATTTTGGCACATGAACGTGTGATGTGGCCGGTCAAAAAGATCGAAATAAGTTATGGCGACGAAGAGGTACATCCTACCGAAACCGCTCTTCAAAACCTGAATATCTCCATCGGTAAGTCGCTGTTTTTGTTGCAGCGTGTCCGGGGCATCTATTCCCGGTTGGATACTAAGCGTTACCGAGTTCGATCCACCACGGGAGAGAAGCGACATCATCTTGCCGCCGTAAGGATAGCGCAAGATGGCCATTCCGCTCAAAATGGCGACCCTGCGCGCTGGCGATTGGCCAGAATTGATCAAGTCAATTATGGCCGTTGCTTGGGAGCCAACGGAGAAGCCCTGAAAGCCCCTCACGACAACTTTGACGTATGGCCGTGTTTGAAGAGCGATCGAGTTCCGGGCGTTTTGAAGTTGGTCGCGGGCAACACCAACCCCCTGCTTGGCAACATCGACGGACGACTGGAGGGCGTTCACTTGATCCCTCGCAGCCTGCGCCTGGGTCTTGGCCGCATCGGCCAAGGTTTGGGCCGCGACAACTTGTTTTTCGATGAGGCGACTTCCGGTGTGTGCCTCCCACCACTGCAGACCGGTGAAGACACTCGCAGCGATGGCAGCAATAGCGGTCACGCAGGTGAGCGCGACGATGGCCCATGCCGCCTTGTCGGGGGGATCGCCCTCATGGGGATGATGGCCGCTGCCGTCACCGCTGGGATCATGCTGTTCGTCTACTCGCGGCGGAAGCTTCCCGGCACCACCTTCGGTGCCCTTCTGTTCTTGTTGGGTAGCGCGCTCACGTTCGGCGCCGCCGTCTGCTTCGCCGGCCTCTAGTCGGCTTCGTGCAGCCGCACCGTGTGCGTTCCGATCGCGATCAGGCATTGGACGAAGAAGACAGCGGTGAATCCCCTACAGCTAATCTTGTTCGCAATGTTCGGCTCTGTCTCGGGGAATCCCATTTCGGTTAGCTTCGCGGCTAGGTCGCGGATATCCGGGGACACTATACATAATTGACACCTCCGCCTGGGCCGGCCACTCTGTCGCCATGGCTCGCCTCGCCCGCGTCGTGGCTCCCGATGTCCCGCATCACGTCACCCAGCGGGGGAACCGGCGTCAGACGGTGTTCTTTTCCGACGACGACTACGCCGCCTATCTGGACCTGCTCGGCGAGGGCTGCCGCGGCGCGGGGGTTAAGGTCTGGGCCTATTGCCTGATGCCCAACCACGTCCACCTGATCCTGGTCCCCTCGGACGAGGACGGCCTGAGGGCCGCGCTCAGCGAGGCCCACCGGCGCTATTCGCGGCGGGTGAACCTCCGCGAGGGCTGGCGGGGCTTTCTGTGGCAGGGCCGTTTCGCCTCGGTTCCCATGGACGAGGGGCATCTTATGGCCTGCGCGCGTTATGTGGAGCTCAACCCCGTCCGCGCCGGGCTGGCGGGGCGGGCGGACGACTGGCGCTGGTCGAGCGCCCGCGCGCACCTCGAGGGCCGTGACTACGGACTGGTCTCGGCGGCGCCGCTGCTCAGCCGCGTCGAGGACTGGTCCGGGCTCCTGGCCGGCGGGCTGTCGGAGGTCGAGCGTGAGACGATCCGCGCGGGCGAGCGGACCGGCCGGCCCCTGGGCTCAGCCGCCTTCGTCGCCGGCCTGGAACAGCGCCTCGGCCGCCCGCTCGCCAGGCGCAAACCCGGGCGCAAGCCGGCGGTCCCGGCGACGGGGATATAAGTACTGTGCCCCCGGAAATTGACTCGGAAATCAGACCGAAGTTCCCTAGTGGCGCATTGAGATTACGGTAAGCTTTATGAGTGATTTGTTAGATATATTTGTCGTCGTTGCCGAGGGAATAGCGGGCGGAATTCTTGCTTCATTTTTGAACATACCAATAGTTATTATCAAATTGTTTCTTTCTTTAAGAATAGTGACCATTAGAGATTTCTCTATTTCATCTATAATGGATTCAGTATTATCCATAGTGTTCGACATATTTATCTACACTAGGTCTCATTCCAAATTGAGCCCATTGAATTGACTATATACTGTAATGATGGGGGTGATTACGATGATATTGTTTGGGGTTATTGTCAGGTTTGTTCGACGCGCTGCGGGCAGATGGCGGCCATTCGAACGTACCTAGATTTTCCGGGGATATCCCGATATCCGGGGAGATATCCGTGGACGCTGTACACAATAGACACCCCCGCCTGGGCCGGCCAGGCTGGCGCCACGGCTCGCCTCGACCGTGTCGTGGTTCCCGACGTCCCGCATTACGTCACCCAGCAGGGAAACGGCGTCAGACGGCGTTCTTCTCCGAAGACGACTACGCCGCCTATCTGGACGTGCTCGGCAAGGGCGGTCCCGGCGACGGGGATATAAGTACTATGTCCCCGGAAATTCCTCAGTGCGCGGTCGACGCCCCCTGGGCGCGCCAGTCGCGGGGGGTGTGGCCGAAGCGGGCCTTGAAGGCGCGGGAGAAGTGCGCCGCGTCCTCGAAGCCGGCGCCGAAGGCGATCTGCGAGACGGACTGGGCGCGGAAGCGGGGATCCACCAGGTCGGCGGCCGCCTGTTCCAGCCGGCGGTTCCAGATCTGGCCCGTCACCGACACGCCCATCGCCCGGCGCAGGACCTGATCCAGCCGCCGGCGGCTGACTCCCTGGGCGCGCGCCACCTGATCGGCGGTCAGGTCGCCGTCGCCGAGGTTCATCTCGATGAAGGCCATGGCCGCGCGAACGCGCCAGTTGACGTCGTCGACCTGGGCTGACCGGGGCGAGGCCGCGGCGCCGAGCAGTTGCACCATGGCGGACAGCACGGAGCTGCGTTGATCCTCGCGCAGGTCCGGCGCGGACTGGACGACGTTCTGGAGGGTGTCGCGCAACAGGAGCGCGCCCGGATCGTCCCGCGCCAGCAGGCCGGCCGTGCGGTGCTCGAGGTAGGGGTGGCGGCTGAGGACCGCCCGCCGGGGCATGCGCAGGAAGACGAGTTCGCTGCGGCCCTGGCCGTGCAGGTGGAACGGGAAGCGTTCGTCGATGAGACACAGGTCGCCCGCGTTGAGCTCGCAGGCGCGGTGGCTCTGGCCGACCACCATCGCGCCATCCATCAGCATCATCAGCGAGATGCTCGACCTTGAATCCTCCATGCCCGTTGCGGGCGAGTAGCTGACCATGACCGGCGGCGACAGGATCGACCAGAGCGAGCCTCCGCCCATGGGGATCGACCGGATCTGCCCGACCGGCGCGGCCTCCGGCAGGTCGTTTATGGACAGGCCAGGGAAGACGGAAGTCGCGGCGAGCGCCCACACCCCGGCCCTGCGCTCTTCATCTACGCTGCTGAGATCAAGCAGAGATGGCACTTGGGGCGAAAGCGGCGTTTCCATCTGCGGCAATTCATTGCTCTAGTTCAGTCAAGGCCCCCACTCGGGGTCCATCGTAGAAGAATACCTGCAATCGATCAGGGGTGGTTGATTGGCGGACTCCTGAACGTTTCAGCCAGCCTGACAATCGGAAGCTTGCCCCTGAAGATCGCCCAAGTCCACCGGCAAGGTGGAGGACACACAGGTTGAGGGACGTAGCAGCGGGGGACTCGCGGCGCGGCGCGATGCGGACCGCAGCGACTCCCAAGAACACATCTCAAGGCCTCGGCGGCTTGACCGCTGCAATTGAGAAGCAATTCCAACAAATAGAACGGGAGAGCAGGACCATGGGGACAATCAGCAGTAGGTATCGGTCGCGTCGATGCTTGGCGGGGACCTCCGCCCTGGCGCTGACCGCGGCCATGTGCGTGGGCGTTACCGCCGCCGCCGCCGCCGACGCGCCGAAGGACAAGGGCGCCACCGTCAGCGAAGTCGTCGTCACCGCCCAGTTCCGCCAGCAGAACCTGCAGCAGACCCCGATCGCCATCACGGCCGTGAACGGCGCCATGCTGGACGCCCGCGGCCAGACCCGCATCTCGGACATCGCCGCCGAGGCGCCGAACGTGCAGCTCGAGCCCAACCCCGCCGGCGCCGGCAACTCGCTAAAGGCCTACATCCGCGGCGTCGGCCAGTCGGACCAGGACCCGGCGCTGGATCCCGGCGTCGGCATCTATGTCGACGGCGTCAATTTCGGCACCATCACCGGCTCGATCTTCGACCTTCTGGACCTGGACCGGATCGAGATCCTGCGCGGACCGCAGGGCACCCTGTCGGGGATGAATTCCCTGGGCGGCTCCATCAACCTCTATTCCAAGAAGCCCAACGGCGCGGGCGGCGGCTATGTGGAAGGCACGCTCGGCAGCCTGCACCGCACCGACGTGCGCGCCAGCGCCGACTTCACCGCCGTCCCCGACAAGCTGTTCTTCCGGATCGCGGGCGTGTCGCGCCACCACGACGGCTTCGTCACCCGGCTCGACTATGCCTGCGTGCACCCCAACGACCCCTATGTGATCTCGGGCGCCATCGGCAAGGGATCCTCCAACCCGGACTGCAAGCTCGGCGCCGAGGGCAACCAGAACATGAGCGCCGTCAAGCTGTCGGCGCGCTGGGTCGTCAATGACAAGCTCGAGGTCAACCTGATCGGCGACTGGACGGACGACAAGTCCGAGACCCAGGCCGACACCCTGCTACGGGCCGCCGAGATCATCCCGGGCGCGTCACTGGCCTACGCCGGCGCCCCCTACGACAACCGCTTCGTGGCCTACGGCCCCTATCGCGGCGACACGGTGATCAACAATCCGTACGTCACCTACGCGAACTTCATCGACCCGGGCTACACCTATCAGGCCATCAACACCGGCGGCGCGCCGGGCGCGCCGAACGGCGCCTGGGCGCCGACGCCGCAGGACGGGATCCAGTCCTGGGGGGTGTCCGGCGACATCAACTTCCACGCCAACGACCAGTTCACCCTGAAGTCGATCACCGCCTATCGCCACTACGTCGCCACCAGCACCGACGACAACGGCGGCTCGCCGATCACCCAGGTCATGGAGCTGGCGAAGTTCACGCACGAGCAGTTCAGCGAAGAGCTGCGCGCCACCGGTTCGATCCTCGACAGCAAGGTCGACTACGCGGTGGGCGGCATCTATTTCCACCAGAAGACCATCTACGCCAACCGCGAGGACGATCCGTTCCTGGCCGGGATCTTCGGCACCCTGTCGCACCCGACCTTCGATTTCCTGGGCGACGACCCCACGGTGGTCAACACCGAGGCCGGGTTCGCGCACCTCACCTGGAAGGCGACGGACAAGCTGAACTTCGCGGGCGGGGTCCGCTACACCCACGAGCGCAAGGCCTACACCTTCGAGCGCCTGAACCTGGACGGCCAGACCCCGTACCTGGTCCTCAGCGACCCCGCCAATCCGCTGAACGGCGTGACGGGCGTCTATGACGGCGGCCACTGGGACTACCGCGCGGACGTCTCCTATCAATGGACGATGAACCTGATGACCTACGCCCAGTTCTCGACGGGCTTCAAAGGCGGCGGCGTCTCGCCCCGCCCCTACGTTCCCCAGCAGGTCACGCCGTTCGGCCCCGAGACGCTGGACGCCTACGAGGGCGGCATCAAGAGCGAGTGGTTTGGCCAGCGCCTGCGCCTGAACCTCGCCGGGTTCTATAACCAGTACCATGACTACCAGGCGCCCGCGAGCATCTGCCTGGACAAGAACGGCACGCCCCTGGCCGAGCCCTTCGGCACGATCCTCTGCGGCGAGTACCAGAACGTGGGCGAGGCGACGATCAAGGGCGTCGAGCTGGAGTCCGAAATCCATCCGGTCGACGGCATGACCATCGACGCCTCGGTCAGCTACCTGAAGTTCCGGTTCGGCAAGCCCATCCGCCCCACCTCCGCCGTCATCGAAGGCGCCGGGGCCCCCGGCGTCGGCGACCTCAAGTGGAGCATCGGGGTCCAGTACGCCTTCCCGTTCATCGCGGGCGGCACCCTGACGCCGCGGGTCGACGTCAACCACACCCCCGGCTATTGCAACGGCCTGAACGCGACCTTGAACTGCAACCCGCTGTCGAAGAACGAGAACTACACGCTCACGAACCTGCGCCTGACCTACAGGCCGATGGACAGTTCCTGGAGCACCTCGCTGGAGGTCACCAACGTCACCGACAAGCTGCACTACCTGAACAAGTTCGCCTCGTCCTACACCGAGGCGCAACCGGGCATGCCGCGTGAGTGGGCGATCTCGGTGCGGCGCACCTTCTAGGGAATGACGCCGGATTTCGATCCGGCAAGAAAGGCTCCCTTGGCGCCCGACGCGGATTTCCCGATCCGTCCGTGTCGGGCGTCGCCTTTTGACCCGAGCCCGTGCAATGTCCGCCGAGGCGCCGGCGTAGACCGCCCCTAACGAGCCAGGAGGAAGCCATGAGCAGGACCACAGTCCTGGCGTCGATCGCCCTGGGGGCCGCGCTCGCCGTGATCGGAGCGGCGCCGGCCATGGCTCAGGCGCCCGGCATGGCCAGCGCCTATACGGCCGTCGCCTGTGATCGCGCCTGCCTGATCGCCGATCTTCACAGGTACATGGACGCCCTGACGCATCGGGCGCCGACGCGGGCGCCCCTGGCCAAGGGCGTGGTGTTCACCGAGAACGACGTCGCCATGCCCATCGGCGAGGGCCTTTGGGGCACGATCAGCGGCGCGTCGGAAACCGGCCTGGAAGTCGCCGACCCGTCGACCGGCCAGGCGGCCTGGTTCGGCCTGGTCGAGGAACATGGCCAGCCCGCCTATTACGCCATGCGCATCAAGGTTCAGGACGGCGCCATCGCCCAGGTCGAGACGGTGGTGGAGCGCAAGACCGGCCTTCCCGCCCCCTTCGGGGATCCGGCCCAGTACAGCCACGATCCCGCCTTCGCCGAGGTGCTGGCGCCCGAACAACGCAAGCCGCGCGAGCGGCTGCGCGCCGTCGCCGACAGCTATTTCAACACCGTGGAGCTGAACGACGGGACGGTGTTCGCGCCCTTCGACGCGGACTGCGGCCGCACCGAGAACGGCATCTCCACCACCCGCGGGGGCGCGGGCGCGGCGGGCATCGCCCAGGGCTGCGAGGCCCAGTTCAAGCTCGGCATCTATAAGATCAACAAGCGGGTGCGCGACCGGCGCTACCCCCTGATCGACGAGGAGCGCGGGGTGGTGGTGGCCACCGGCTTCTTCGACCACGCCAACGGCTTCGACAGCTACCAGACCACCGACGGCAAGACGATGAAGACGGCGCTGAAATGGCCCAACTCCATCAGCCTGATGGAGGCCTTCAAGATCCGCGACGGCAAGATCTGGCGGGTCGAGGCGATCTTCACCTACGTTCCCTATTTCATGCACTCGCCGTGGGCCGCGCCCTCGGCTGACCGGTGAGGCGGACGGCCATGCGCAAAGCCCCTCTCCTGCTCGCCCTGGTGGCCGCCGTCGCCGCGGCCAGCGCCGCTGACGCCAGGTCCGCCGGGGGCCACGCGTCCAGGTCGGCCGCGGCCTGCGACCGCTCATGCCTGGACGGCCTGGTCGACCGCTATTTCGACGCCATGGTCGCCCGGGCTCCGGCCGACGCCCCCTGGGCCCCGGTGGTGCGCTATTCGGAAAACAGCGTGCCGATGATGATCGGCGACGGGGTCTGGGCCACCATCACCGCCCGCTCCAAGTCCGCCCTGCGTGCCGCCGACCCGGCGACCGGCGAGGTCGCCTGGCTCGGCGAGATCGAGGAGCACGGCCAGCCCGGCTTCATGGCCCTGCGCCTGAAGGTCCAGGGCGGCAGGATCGCCGAAGCCGAGGCCGTCGTCCGCCGCAAGGGCGGGCCGGCGCAATACGGCGACCCGACCCAGTACGCCCACGATCCGTCCTTCAGCGAGGCGGTCCGCACCGGACGAAAGCTGTCCCGGACCAGGCTCGTCGCCGCAGCCGACGGCTATTTCGACGCCCTTGTGGGCAAGGCCGGCGCGCATGCGGCGTTCGATCCGGCCTGTGCGCGCCAGGACAATGGCGTGGCGACCACCTCAGGCGACACGGCCGAGGGCGGGGTTCAGGGCTGCGCGGCGCAGGTCAAGGCGGGCATCTTCAAGCCGATCAGCCGGGTGCGGGGCCGCCGCTTCCCCATCGTGGACGAGGCGCGCGGCGTGGTGATCGCCGCGGGCTTCCTCGACCTGCCGGCCCGGGACGACAAGCCCGACCCCGCCAAGGGCCTGGCCTGGGCGGCGACCTATCCCTATTCGCTGGGCTTCATCGCGGCCTTCAAGATCGAGGGCCGCGGCGTCCGCCGCATCGACTCCATCTCCAACGCCCAACCCTATCTGATGCCCTCGCCCTGGGGCGGTGACGGGGGGCGGTAGGGCCGGAGATCAGTCCACGCGGGCTAATGTGAGGGACTCGTTGTGATCATTCGACTGCTCGCTACTATGTTCGCGTGCGCGCAGCCAACATCACAACCGCCATCGCCGTTTTCCTGTGGTTCGGCCTAGTGCTCACAGGCCGTGATCTTACCGGCGGCGTCGCTGGGCGGATGGGCGGCAACGTCAACATCAACCAGTTCGACTACTATGTTCTGTGGCCGGGCTATGTGGTGACGGCGCTTCTGGTGTGCGCCTGGGCCTGCAACACCCTTCGCCGCTGGTACGGGTTGCTCACCCTATGCTCTGGTGTGTCGTTGCTGGCGCTCCTGCCGTTCCTGCTCTTCTACACTGGTGGCATTTGACGACTGGACTTCCTCAAAGCGGCCAGTAGCCCCAGCGGACGCACGTTGTCCTAAGCGCGCCCGCTCGGCGCAGTCAGGACGGGCGGCCTTCGGCGGGGCCCATGCTGGAGAAGAAACCGACCATGTCCCGCGGCGCGTCAGCGGCGAAGCACAGGTCGAGCCCCGAAGCGGAGGCTTCCGCAGCGACCTTGGCGCGGATGAACATGGCCTCTTCGTAGCGGCCGAGCCCCGCCTCGACGTCGGCGCCGTGGTCGATGAGGACCGTCGCCAGCTCCGTTGCGTCCAGCATCGCCATGTTCGCGCCCTCGCCGGCGAACGGCGACATCAGGTGGGCGGCGTCCCCGAGCAAAGTGACGCCTGGGGCGCGGTCCCAGCGGTGACCGGCCGGCAGGGCGTGGATCAGGCGCGGAACGATTGTCTCGTCGCAGTTGCGGATGAGGTCCGTCAGGTCGCTGTTCCAGTCGACGAATTCCGTGAGCAGGGCGTCGCGGGCGGCGGGCGTGTCCGACCAGTCGACGCCGCGCGTGGCCGTCCAGTCCGCCGGGGCCCGAAAGGCGGCGCCCAGATGGATGTGCCGGCCGCCGTGACCTATCAGGGCCCTGTTGTCCGACAGGGCGAAGAAGACGCCCGGGCCCACGAGGGCCGCCAGCCCGGGATGGCGCGCCTCGGCGTTCGAGAGCCGAATTTCAAGGTAGGAGATTCCGCAGTAGGCCGGCGTCACTGACGAGAGCAGCGGACGCACCTTCGACCAGGCGCCGTCGGCGCCGACGAGCAGATCCGTCGAGACGCTGGAGCCGTCGGCGAAGGTCAGCCGATGCCGGCCATCGCCGAGCGGGCCGACGGCGGCGACCTTATGGCCCCACAAGATCCGCCCAGGATCGAGGGACGAGATGAGCAGCTCGCGCAGCGCTGACCGGTCGATCTCAGGACGGCCCCCATCGCCGGCAGGCGCGCGCTGGTCGATGAACACCGCGCCGGTCTTGTCGAGGACCCGCACGGCTTCACCCTGGGGATGGGTGAGGCGGCGGAACGCGTCATGGAGGCCGGCTTTGCGCAGGGCAAGTTGTCCGCTCTGCTCGTGCAGGTCGAGAACCCCGCCCTGCCCGCGGGCGTCGCCGGCCGCGTCCATCTCGTAGACGACGGCGCCGACGCCATGCAGCTGGAGCAGCCGGGCGAGCACCAGCCCGCCCATGCCAGCGCCGACGATCGCGATGGAGACGTGCGGCACGACGCTTCCTCAGGACACGACCGCCCTTCAGGGCGCCGCGGCGCAGGTGAAGCTGTCGGCCTGGTCGGTCGGCCCCTGGCCCTTGTAGCGGGACACCAGAGGGAACGGGCAGAGCGGCCGGGACATCGGCGTCTGTTTCGGCCCGGCCGGGCGGGAGGCGATCAGGCGCTCAGGCGCCTTGCCGCCCGAGGCCCACTGATCGATCGCGGCCAGGGTGTCGATGCTCGAAGGTCCCTCGCCGCCGCCGCAGTGATCCATGCCGGGGACCATGAACAGGCGAACCTGGCGTCGCGCCCGCCCGGCGGGCGCCCGGGCCGACAGCTTCTGGTAGAAGGCGATGGTGTTGTTCGCCGGGATCAGGCCGTCGGTCCATCCGTGGCTGAGCAGCAGCTTGCCGCCGCCGGCGAGGAAGGGCGCGAGCCCGTCCGGGGGCACATCCAGGATCGACGCGCCGAACGCCCGCGCCTTCACGGTGTCAGCCTTGTAGTCGAAGCCGCGGAAATCCCAGCCCGGCGCGCCCGCGAACACGAGAAGCCGCATGTAGCTGGTGGCCACGGGGAAAGGCTCGGGCCCGGAGATCATGACGGCCAGCTGCAGTTCGCTTCCGGGCGGGTAGCCCGCCAGGATCTGCGCGCCCGTCTTCGGGTCGCGCACGCCGCCATAGATCGCGCGCATGGTCTCGACCTGGCTGGCGGTAAGGCAGTCGGGTCCATCGGCGCCCTTGCACTGGACCACGGCCGGGTCGAAGCGGCAGGCGCGCGGCGCGGACACCAGAGCGTCGACCAGCCCGTCCTTGCCGTCGCACGCGGAGACAAAGGCCTGGTGCAAGGCCAGGAGCTTGGGCCGGGTCAGGCCCGCACCCGGCGCGCGCACCGCCTGGTAGCCCGTCCAGAGGCTCTGGGTCATCAGGTCGGTCATGGGATTGGCCGGCGCCATGGCCGAGATGGCGTCGTAGTCGCGAGGATAGCGGTAGGCCTCCATCAGCCCCTGGCGGCCGCCGGTGGAACATGAGTTCCACAGCGATATCCTGGGGCCGTCGCCGTAGAAGTCGCGGATGGCCGCCTTGGCCGCGACGGTCATGTCGTGCACGGCGCGGTAGGCGAAATCCGTCAGTTTTTCGGTGTGGCCCACCGCGAAATCGGCGGACAGGCCGGCGCCGGTATGCCCGGTGTCGGTCGCCGCCACGGCGTAGCCGCGCGACAGCGGATCTCCCAGCTGGACGTAGCTGATGGAGCCCGCCCAGACCCCGTTGCCGATCCCCACCAGCTTGCCGTTCCAGCCGGAGGCCGGCATCCACACCTCGACCTTGATGTCGGAGTCCGGGGTGGGCGTGAGGGTCGCCTGGATCCGGCAGAAGGCGGGAAGGCCCTTGAAGCCCGCCGCGGCCACGCCGGGCGGCGGTCCGAAAGGCGTCGCCGGCGGCTGGAATCCGCCCGCCGGAACCAGGGTGGCGGTGATGACCTTGCCTTGCGGCAGGGCCGCGCCGGCGAGCTCGGCGCAATCCTTGGCCGCCGCCGGCCCGCCTATGGCCAGAGCCCCGGCGAACGCCGTCGCCGCCCCGGCCCACGCCCAGGACGCCGTTCGTCCACGTCCGCCCAATTTCATCCCCGCCATCGCGCCCTCCCTGGTGATTTCTTAGGTCTGTTTCGGAGCGTCAGGCGCTCCAGCCCATCCATTCAGTACAACATCCGGCGGTTCACGGATGCGGCCCCCAGGGCGCCGCCAGCAACAGCTTCACCTCCTGAGACGCCAATAGCGGGCGGAACTTGCTGGCGAACCCCTCGATGAAATCGGAGTCGGCGTAGAGGGACGCCCAGTGCCGGCGACGGTCGGCGTCGTCGTCGAACTTCCACAGGTGGACCAGCTGGTTGATCACGCCGGTGTCGGCCTGGAAGTAGCCGACGAGCTTCTTGTCGTGCCCGCCCTTCTGCATCGCCGGGAATCCCAGCTCCTGATAGAGCTTCACGCCCTCCGCCATCTTGCCGACGTGAAGCGTGTAGGTGCGCAGTTCATACAGCGCCATGTGGAGGCTCTCCCTTCAATCTCGAACCCGAGCGACGATCGATCCAAGGATTTTCAAACCACGAACGACACGAACAGCACGAACGGGGGCCAGAACCGATGACGGGTCCACGGAAGATCCACGTGTGCAAGGTGTTCGTGTGGTTCGTGTCGTTCGTGGTTTCCCCTCTTAAGACGCCCTTCAGTGTCCGCGCGTCTTGTCCACCACGACCTTGCCTTCCTTCACGACGAGGACGACGCGGGTGAGGTTGAAGATGTCGTCCAGGGGATCGCCGTCGACCATCACCATGTCCGCCAGCTTGCCGGGCTCGAGCGTGCCGAGGTCCGCCGAGCGGCCGACCACGGCGGCGCTGTTGGGGCCCATGATCTTGAGGATCTCCCGCGGCGCGAAGACGAGGCTCAGGCCCCGCAGCTCGTCCTTGAGGCTTTCGCGCGGGTCCCACTGAGTGTCGGTGCCGAAGGCGTAGGTGACGCCCTTGTCCCACAGCAGGCGCGCGTTCACCGGGCCCTGGCCGGCGCTCGACAGGGGCCGGGGCATCGGGAAGGGCCCGCCGTCGCGATACAGCGGCTGATCCTTGTCACCGAAGTGGGGGATGAACACCCCCAGGGTCGAGACCACCGGGATATGGGCGTCGACGATGGCCTGCAGGGCCGGAGCGTTCTCTTCCAGCTGGCCGATGTGCGGGGTGTGGGCCAGGACGTCGACCCCGGCGTTCACCGCCGCCAGGGAGTCCAGGTAGTGGGTGGCGTGGGTGAAGACCCGCAGGCCCTGCTTGTGGGCCTCGTCGACGATCACCGTCAGGGTGTGGGCTTCCGGCGCGCTGGGCGTGGACACCAGGATGGTCTTGATGGCGTCGAAACCCTCGGACTTGGCCTGGTCGACCAAGGCGCGCGCATCGGCGTCAGCGATGGCCGGGGCGGACTTGATGGGCCGCGCCGGCGGGCGGGCGGGGTCGGTGCGTCCGGGATCGCGCCAGGGGCTCGGCGGATTGGGCACGGCGGGTTCGGGAAAGCCCTTGGCCAAGGGCACAATGCGGGCGGCCATGAGCCGGGGCCCCGGCACCTCGCCCGAGGCGACCTTGGCGCGGATCGCCAGCATGGCCTTGGGATCGTCGCCCATGGAATAGACGGTGGTGAAGCCGCCATCGAGGAAGCCCCGCATCTCGGCCGGGGCCTTGTTCGCCAGCCAGGCCTGGCCCTCGCCCTGGACCAGGTGGCGGTGGGCGTCGATATAGGCCGGCAGCACGGTGCGCCCGTGGGCGTCGATCTTCACCGCGCCCTTGGGCGCCTTGCCCGGCGCCGGGCCCGCGGTGACGGACACGATCCGGCCGTCCTTGGCGACAATCGTCCCCCGCTCGATGGCCTTGCCCGCGTCGAGCACCCGGGCGTTGGTGATGACGAGGGTCTGGGCGCCCGCAACGCCCCCCACAACGAACGTCATCACGGCCGCCGCCGCAGCCGCCAGCACTGGCTTCATGTCTGTTCCCTCAGTCCGCTCTTGATCCCAAGGAGGTCAGGTTTCGCTGGCCGTGTCGAGACTGGCGCGGCGCCTCGATTTGCGCATGGCCTGTTCGTGGGGTTCGTGAGGTTCATGGACAATCTTGTTCGGAGCCGCGGTCCGACCGGCGCCGCAAGGTCGAAACCACCAACCTCACGAAAAACACGAACGAAAACAAGAAGTCTTGGTCCCGGCTTGCGCCGGGATGGCGGATATTGGGCCTAGGCCAGGGCGGGCCTGGCGGGCCGAGACGGAGGCACGTGGCGGTCGAGGACCAGGGCCGCCGCCGCCACCAGGACCGCGCCCACCGCGAGCGTGCCGAAGAAGGGGATCACGCTGCCATGGCCGAGGTCCAGCAACGCGCCGCCGAGACCGCTCGCCGCGATCGCCCCCACCCGGCTCATGAAGATGCCGAAGCCGATCCCGGCGGAGCGGCACGACTGCGGATAGCCCAGCGCCATGACCACGTACATGGTGGCGATCGCGGCGCTGAACACCGCCCCCGCCGCGCCGATCAGGGCGAGGACCAGCAGGCGCTGGTCGGCGTCGGGCCTGGCGGGCAGGGTCTCGATGACGAAGGCCAGCGCCACCAGCAGGGCCACCAGGGTCGCACTGACCAGGGTCAGGACGAGCTTGGACCCGAACCGGCGGGTCAGCATGCCCGCGAGGACCGATCCGACCATCGAGGTGATCCCGGCCACCGACACGACATTGCCCGCCTGGGCGAGGGTGAACCCCGCCGCGGTGAGGAAGGTCGTGGTCCAGTTGAGGATGCCGTAGGCGACCAGCGCCGCGGCCGCGAAGGCGACGCCGACGCCGATGTTGAGCCGCAGGTTGGTGCGGTGGAGCACGCCGACCGAGGGACCGGCGCCGACGTCCGAGTGGTGGCGCTCGGCCACGAGCTCGACGTCCTGGATGAGCACCCGGCGGGCCGCGAGCGCGGCCTGCTTCGGCTTGCCCCGCGACAGCAGGAACGACGGGCTGTCGCGCAGGACCGCGAGAATGACCACGATGAGCAGCAAGGTCCCCAGGCCGAACACCACGAAGGTCCCGCGCCAGCCGTAGGCCTGGGCGAGGCTGGGGCCGAGCCAGCCGACCACCGTGCCCCCGAGCGGGGTGCCGACCGAGAGGGTGCTGACCGCCACCGGCCGCCAGCGCTCGGGCAGCCACTCGCTCGCCATCGCCAGGGCGTTGGCGTAGGCCGCGCCGAAACCGATGCCGCCGCACACGCGCCACATGGCCATGGTCCAGACCCCGTCGGCCTGGCTGGCGGACACCGTGGCGAGGGCGAACACCAGCGCCGCGAGCGCCAGGGTGTAGCGCCGGCCGATCCTGTCGCCGAGCCAGCCTCCCCCCAGGCCGCCCAGGCCAAAACCCACCAGGGCGGCGCTCATGGCGATGCCGAAGGTTCCGCGGTCGACGTGGAAATCTTTGATCACCAGCGGCGCGACGATGCCGAGCAGCTGCATGTCGATGCCGTCGCACACCAGGACCAGCAGGCAGACCGCCAGCGTCGCCCACTGGAAGGCGCGCATGGGCGCGCGTGACACCGCTTCGGTGAAGGTGCTGAACGTCATGGCCGCCGACGCCGCCGCGGCGGCATCCTCCCTTTTCTGTAAGGACATGTAGCCGCTCGCCGGTCTCCTGTGGAAGGGCGCTCGCGGCAGAATTAACGCGCTGGAATGACGGGGCGGTCGCGCTCCAGGACAAAGCGCGGATCGGCTGGGCCGCGGACCCATGGGGCTTGAAGCTATGGCTCCGGCCTTCCCCCTCCCCGCCTTCGCGGGGATGAGCGGGGTTGGGGCTCGCCGCCCGCCCGTTTGAGCGTTGACGGCCAGGGCCGGGCCGTCAACGATGGCGCCGCCTGGACGTCGGTTGGGGGCGATGCGCTCTGTCCCCTGAACGGCGTCAATCAGGCCCAGAATAATCGTCGGCCGGACGGCCGTTTGTCGGGGAGAAGACTGCCATGTCCATCAGCATGATCCGCAAGGCCGCCATCGCGGCGGCCGCCCTGCTGCTGCTCGCCGGTCCGGCGTCGGCCGCCCATGCGGGGCAGCCCAGGTACTCCCACAGCTACGCCGAGGATCGCGCCGAGATCGAGGACCTGATGGCGCGCTATCTCTTCGCGATCGACTACAACGACTGGGACGCCTACGTCGAAACCTTCGCCCCCGACGGCGAGCTGGAATTCGCCAGCGGAACCAGCAAGGGGCGCCCGGCGATCCGCGAGATGGTCGCCAAGTTCGCGGAGGGCATCGGCCGGTTCTACCATACCGAGGACGGCAAGCCCGCCAAGCTGCGCCACGTCATCCTGCAGTCGGCCGTCCGCGTCGAGGGAGACCACGCCTGGGCGCGCTCGCTGTGGCTGGAGATGGCCAACCACGGCCCGCAGGACACCATGAAGATGGGCACCTACGGCCTCTATGAGGACCAGCTGAAGAAAGTGAACGGCCAATGGCTGTTCGCCAAACGCCGCGTCCTGAACGAATTCATCAAGAGCCGCTCATCCGGTCCGGGTGACCCCGTGCGCGACATGGACGCCGCCGCCGAGGCCTTCCGCGCGGGGGGTCACGGGGCGAAATAGACGGGCGCCCGACTGTGCGCCATCGCAGCTACCGTCTCTGAAGCTTCGGGTCGAGCCTCCGGGAGGTGTCGTAGTCAGCCAGGGCGAGCTTGTTCTCGTTCTTGGCGGCGTAGGCGACGGCGCGGAAGTCGTAGGCCCGGGCGTCCTTGGGATTAAGGGCGATCGCCGCGGTCAGGTCCGCGATCGCCGCGTCGTAGCTGTGCAGCGACAGCTCAGCGAAGCCCCGGGCGCGCAGCGTCTCCTCGTCTTTGGGATCGACCGTGATCACCTGTCCATAGTCGGCGGCGGCCTCGGCGAACTGGCGCCTGTCCAGCTCCAGCTGTCCGCGACGACGCAGGGCCATGACGTTCCCGGGGTCGAGACGCAGCGTCTCGCTGAAATCCGACCTGGCGGAGTCGGCTTCACCCTTGCCCTCCCGCGCCAGTCCGCGATTGAGATAGGTCGAGGCCTGGGAAGGATCCAGCGCAAGGGCGGTGTCGAAGTCGGCGATCGCATGGTCCCAGTCCGCCTTGCCCAGATAGGCCACGCCGCGGTTGTTGAATGCCGAGACCAGCTTCGGATCGAGGGCGATGGCGCGGCCATAGGCGGCGATGGCGCCGTCGCGGTCGCCGGCCGCCAGGGCGCCGTCGGCCTGGGCCATGATCGTCTGGGCGTTCTCGGGATCGAGTTGGAGCGCCCTGGCGGCCTCCGCCTTGGCCTCGTTGGTTTCGCCCCTCTGTTGCAGGATCACCGACAGGAGCCGATGAGCCTGAGCCGATGTCGCATCCAACTTGATCGCCTGGCGGGCGTCGGCCGCAGCCTTTGCATGTCCGCCCGTGGACTGTTCGACGAACGCACGGCCCAGCCACGCCTGCGCGTAGGAGGGATCGAGGGAGATGGCCAGGGAGTAGTCGGCGATGGCGGAATCGAACTGACCCTGGCGGGCGCGCAGGGCGCCGCGGCTGACACGGGCGCCGACGTCGTTCGGCGCCAACCCGATCACCGCATCGATGTCGGCAAGCGCCAGGGCGTCATCACCCCGCCTCATGTGGATCGCCGCCCGGTCCAGACGAGCGACGCCAAGGCTCGAATTCATCCTCACCGCCTGGTCGTAGTCGGCCAGGGCGCGGCTATCGTCGCCCTTGCGGGCATAGGCCATCCCACGATTCACATAGCTGCGGGCGTTGGTCTTCAGGCCCGGCAACTGAAGGACGGCGGTGTAATCCGCGATGGCCCGGTCATAGTCGCCCAGGCGCAGATAGGCCAACCCTCGGTTCTGCAGGGCGGCATAGGCCTCGGGATTGTACTTGTCGCTGAGGATAAGGCTGCAGCCGGCGATCGCGGATCGGGGGTCAGGGTCGCTGCACTTGAGCCGGTCGATGTTCCCCGCCAGCGTGGCGAAAGACGCCGACGACTCATCAGCAAGACCCCAATCGGCCACGGTCATGCAGACGTGCTTGGTGAAATGCGTGCCCGTCTGGATCTGTTCGCGGCAGATCACCCGGTCCAGACTGTTCACAGGCGCCTGGGACGCGGTCCCTGACGGAGCCGTCCTCGGTGCGGCGTCGGACGCGGCCAGGAGCACTACCGCCGCAGCAAGGACTAAGGCCGCCATGGCTTCCCCCGCATCGAGCCACATGGTCAGGACACTTCCCTGAACAGGCTAACACTTGCGACAGCGGATCGGAAACCAGTGATACTGGCGGACCTTCCGCATGTCGGGCGTGGGCGGATTGTCGCCGTGCGGGTTATGGTCATCGAATGGAGACGCAATCATCGAATGGGCCGAGAGTGGGCTGCGGCGTGGCTATCCTGCGAGACCGGACGTTGCTGCTGATCCGGCGCGCCCGTCCGCCCGAAGCCGGATTCTGGAGTCTGCCAGGAGGCAAGGTCGACCTGTGGGAACGAACCGAAGAGGCCGCCCGCCGGGAGATCGCAGAGGAGCTTGGCATCAAGCTCGGCGCGCTCGACCTGCTCTGCGTCGTGGACTATGTGGCGCCCGAGGAGCGCGAGCACTGGGTGTCACCGGCATTTCTAGCGAACGAGTTTGAAGGCGAACCAGCCTTGCTCGAACCTGAGAAGCACACCGGCCTGGGTTGGTTCCCGCTCGACGCCCTACCCAGCCCGCTCGCTCAATCCGTTCTGGGGGCTGTCAGAGCGCTCCAGTCACGCTGAGCAGTAATTCTGGGGACACTATACTTTTGTCCCCCGCCCCCCTCACTTCCTTCGCGGATGCATGTAGTCCGGTTGCCAGTCTTCCTGGGCGCGGGAGATCAGGTAGGCTTGGATGGCCTGCGCCTGATCCTCGGTGAGTTTGTCGGCGAAGCTGGCCATGCCGAGCGCCTGCCGCTTGCCGTGGAGCACGATGTCCAGGAACTCCGCGTGGGTCGCCTCGGACATGTGACGCAGGTCCTTGACCCCGCCCACGGCGTTCTGGCCGTGGCAGATGGCGCAGGTGGTGGAATAGAGCGCCGCGCCCTGTGCCACCTTGTCCAGCGGCTGGTCGCCGGAGGGCGGCACCGGGATCGTGCCCGAGGGCTGGTTGGGCGGCAGCTTCACGCCCTTGGCGTCGAGCGCGAAGACCAGGAGCCGCGCGGGCGAGAAGGTGAAGGGAACGCCGCCCTCGTCCAGGCCGTTGACGACGGCGCTGTTCCAGCCGGCGTTGATGGCGATGTACTGCCGGCCGCGCACCGAATAGGTGGCCGCGCCGCTGACCGGCACGCTGTCGATGGGCATTTCCCAGAGCTTCTTGCCATTGTCGGCGCGGTAGACCGCCAGGGTCTTGCGGATGGTGCCCTGGACCAGCAGGTTGCCGGCGGTGACCATGGTGCCGCCGCTGCCGGCGTGGGGATAGGGGATGCGGAACGCCTCCTTCTGGCGCACGGGATCCCAGGCCAGCATGTAGCCCTTCTCGCGGCCCGAGGCCTGGGCGTTCAGCACCTTGCGCAGTTCCGGCTCGTTGCGATAGTTCGCCCCCAGGGTCGACTGGCCCGGCCTGAACTTGAACTCGCCGTCCGGCAGCACGGATTCGACCATGTAGGTCTCCTGCGCCGGGATGTAGACGAGCCCCGTCCTGGGGCTGAACGACATGGGGTTCCAGTTGTGGCCGCCGCCGGCGCCGGGCGACAAAAGGTGCGGCGACTCGGTCACAAACGCGTCCGGATAGATCTTGGGCCGGCCGGTCTTCAGGTCGACGCCCGAGGCCCAGGTGTTGGGCACGTAGTTCCTGGCCGAGATCAGCTTTCCGGTGCGCCGGTCGAGCACATAGAAGAAGCCGTCCTTGGGTGCGTGCAGGAGCACGGGACGCAGCTTGCCGCCGATCTTCAGCTCGGCCATGGCCAGGGGCGCGGTGCAGTCGTAGTCCCACTCCTCGCCCGGGATCTCCTGGTAGTGCCAGCGGTACTGGCCGGTGGCCGCGTCCACCGCCACCACCGAGCAGAGGAAGAGGTTGTCGCCGCCGCCGGGGCTGCGGAACTTCTGGGCGTGGGGAGAGCCGTTGCCGGTGGCGAAGATCACCAGGTGCTGGGCGGGATCATAGACGATGGTGTCCCAGTCGTTGCCGCCGCCGCCCACCTTCCACCACTCGCCGTGCCAGGTCTTGGCGGCCATGGGCATGACGGGATCGGACGCGGCGCCGTCGGGCTTGGCCGGGTCGCCCGGCACGATGTAGAACTTCCAGGCCGGCTTGCCGGTGTCGGCGTCGTAGGCGGAGATGTAGCCGCGGGCGCCGAGGTCGCCGCCCGAATTGCCGATCACCACCTTGCCGTCGGCGATGCGCGGGGCGCCGGTGATGGAGAGCGGCTGGTCCTTTTCCAGGGTGTCGGTGGTCCAGATAGGCTGGCCGCTCCTGGCGTCCAGCGCGATCAGCCGCCCGTCGACGGTGGCCATGATCACCTTGCCATGCCAGGCGGCGAGGCCCCGGCTGCCGGGGCCGCAGCAGGTCAGCCGCGCCCAGGCGACCGGAACCTTGGGGTCGTAGGTCCACAGCACCTTGCCGGTGGCGGCGTCATAGGCGGTGGTGATGTCCCAGGCGGAGATATTGTAGAGCACGCCGTCGATGACCAGCGGGGTCGCCTCGACCCCCCGGTAGGTATTGAGTTCCGAATACCAGGCGAGGCCCAGGCGCTGGGCGTTCTTGTCGTTGATCTGGGTGAGCGGGCTGAACCGCTGCTCCTTCCAGGTGCCGCCGACCGACATCCACTGGGACGGCTCCTTGTCGGCGTTCTCCTGACGGTGCTGGTCCACGGCCGCGGCCTGGGCCGGCGGGGCCGCCCGCCTGGATCCGGCCGAGGCGACGTCGCCCCCCGCCGCCAGCGCACACAGACCCAGGAGCACGATCAAGCGCAATGTCGTCATTCCCGCCCCCGCCGGCCTGTCCATCCGCAGGGGCGCCGCAATCGGGCGCGCCCTCGCCAGGCCCGGTCACTCAGTAGATAGAACCCCCGATCCGGCAAGGATTGACTGAGCTGGAGCCATCGCTTGACCAGGCTGGAAGCTCGCTCAGGGCCGCTTGAGGTGGGCGATGCGGTTGAGGTTCCACATCCGGCCCATCTTCCAGGTCTCGTGGGTGGCCGGCCGCTCGTAGATCCGGCGCAGCCATTCCATGACGTGCGGGGTGTCGGCGTCGTTCATCGGCGCATTGGGCCGCAGCGGGACCATGTAGCAGTGGCAGAAGGCGGCGATGTCGGCGAGGGAATAGGTCTCGCCCGCCAGCCAGGCGCTGCGGCTCAGGGCCGCTTCCAGCACTCCGGCGCCATAGGTGACGCGGCGGTCGGACTCCGCCATCTCCTCGGGGCTGAAGGTCCCGAACAGCGCCTTGCTCCAGGAAACCTGCCGCTCCTTCTGGGGGATGGCCGCGATGCGGCGGCGCAGGGCCTCTTCGTCGCGCTCGCCGACCTCGGCGATATTGCCGCGGCTCCAGGCGGTCATGCTGATGGCGGGGGCGTGGTATTCGTCGCAGAACTTCATCCACCAGCGCATGCGCCAGCGGTCCACCGGGTCGGCCGGCCGCAGCGCGGGGCCGTCGAAGGCGGCGTCGACGTATTCCATGATGGCGGTGGACTCATAGAGGTTCACGTCGCCGTGGATCGCCGCCGGGATGACGCCCAGGGGATTGATCGCCAGGTATTCGGGCGTGTGGTGCTCGAACTTCTGCAGGTCGACGTAGACGCTCTCGAAGGCCACGCCCTTTTCCTTGAGCGCCAGCATGGGCTTGCCGATGTTGGCGTTCGGCTCCCAGTGAAAGAGCTTGAGCATGGCGGGTCCTCCGGCGACCGAAGAAGTCTAGGCCGTCGCAGGGCGTCGCGTCACGCAGGAAGGCTGCGGCGCCCGCCTGGCCCCGAGGCGCTCATGTCACCGTTCCAGATCCCGCAGGTCGCGTCCTCGCGTCTCCGCCCCGAAGGCCGCGATGAGCAGCATGGCCAGGACATTGGGCGCGGCGATGGCCAGGGCGGCCAGGTTGAAGCCGGGCACGGCCGACATGATTGCCAGCGACTGGGTGATCAGGCCGCCGGCCTTGCTGCAGGCGGCGACCCAACCGGTCGCCCTGCCCCGGACCCGCAGGGGATAGTTCTCGGCGGCATAGGGCAGAAGGGTCGCCAGGACGCCGTTGGAGCCGACGACCAGCAGGCCGATGGGAAGAACAAGGCTGTGGGAGGCGCCGGAACCCACCAGCAGGTAGACCCAGACGAGCCCGGCGACCGTCAGGGCGATCATGAGCACCAGCGACCACTTGGATCGCCATTTGGCGTAGAGCAGCGCCGTCAGCGCCACGGTCGGCAGGGCGATCAGGGCCGACTGTCCGATCAGTTTGCTCGACACCCCCATGCTGTAGCCGCGGGCGACCAGCTCATTGGGCAGCCAGAGCAACAGGCCGTAGTTGACCAGGCTCCAGCTGAGGCCGGTGATGCTGAGCGCGATGGTCTTGGCGATGTAGACGGCGGGCGCGAGCTGGGGCCCGGACTTCGGGTCATCGGCGGCCTCTTCCTCTTCGCCCGGCGCGAGCAGCCGGACGGTGGAGCCGAAACGCCGCATCACACCCTGGGCGTCGACCCTGCGCCCCATCGCCATCAGGAACTTGGCGGATTCGGGGATGAAGCCGTTCATCAGGATCAGCAACAGGCCCGTCGGCAGGTTCAGGAACCACATGATCCGCCAGCCCAGCATCGGCTGCAGCCACGCGGAGGCCCAACTGGCGGCGAGATACCCGCCCGCGGCGCCGATGCCGCCCACAAGCACGAGGCTCCAGCCCCGGTGGCGGGTCGGCATGGCCTCGGCCAGCAGGGCGTAGGCGATCGGCAGCATGCCCCCCGCCGCAGCGCCCATCAGGAAACACATGCCCACGTTCCACCACAGCGACGGCATGGCGCCGCAGATGGATGTGCCGACGAACATCACCGCCGAGAGCAGGATCGAGGCCCTGCGGCCGTAGAGGTCCGCCAGGACGCCCCAGACCACCGATCCCACGACCGTCCCGCTGAGGGCGGCGAAGGGCAGCCAGGCCACCGTGGATTTCGGGACGCCGTATTCCTTGATCATACCCGGGACCACGAAGCCCAGGCTGGCCGGCTTCATGACGTCGACCACCAGGGCCAGCATCAGCACGGCCATCAGGCTCCAATGCGCGGAGGTGAGCGGCGCGTCCTCGGGCGGGCTCACCACCAGGCGGGCCCCGTCAAGTTGCAAGGCGTGGACGGTCTTCGGCAGGAGACCATAGGCCGTCACACCGATGCCCAGGACGATGAAACCCATGCCGGCCAGCATGCCCGGATCCATCGCCATGCCGGCCAGATGGAAGCCCATGTCGCGGGCCATCCAGTACATGGGCAGGTGGAGCAGGACCCCGATCGTGACGATCGCGCAGCCGCCCCAGAAGGCCCAGAGCGAGCGCCGGTCGCTGAAGATGCGGTAGGGCGTCGCTGCGGCGGTGGCGGCGGCGCTCAGGGGATCGGTGACGGTCAACATGCGTGGAGGCCTGGATCAGATGTGGGGCGCGTGCGGCGCGGAGCGCGGCGGCGCGGCTTGAATGGCGGCGGCGATGGCGGCGCGCATCGGCTTGGGCTGGTCGTCCCGGTCATAGGGGCACGGCCGCCGAGGCAGGCCGTCGGGCCTGGGCGCGCGGCCGTTGAGCCAAGAGAAGCGATCGACCATGCCCCAGGCGAGGACGTCCTGAACCTGGGGAAAGCTCAGGGTCAGGTCGAAATAGGCGCGCGTGTAGTCGGCGCTGACCGCGTCGCGTCTGGCGGGGTCGCCGGGAAAGGCGCGGTCATTGATGTCGAACTCGGTGCAGAGCAGGTCCAGGCCCATCCCGGTCGCCTCCTCGAGGAAGCGCCTCCAGGCGGCCTCCTGCGGGGCTCCGGCCGGGCCTGTGAGGTCGCTGTCGCCACCGATGTGGCTTTGCAGGCCCAGGGCGTCCACGGGGACCCCGTCGCGGCGCAGGCGCTCGAGCAGCTTCAGCACCCCCGCCCGGTGGGTCTCGTTGCCCGCCTCCCACTCCACGTAGTCGTTGTAGACGAGCTGGCAGTCCGGCAGGGCCTGGCGCGCCGCGTGGAAGACGATGTCGATCACGCGGTCGCCGAGGTGGCGGGTGAGGACGGTGTCGCGCATCGCACCCGTGGCGGGATCGATGGTCTCGTTGACCACGTCCCAGGACTTTATCCGCGTCCCGAAGTGGCGGCAGACGGTGTCCACGTGCGTCGTCAGCAGCTTTTCGGCCGCCGTCGCGGGCCTTGATCCGAAGTCGAAGTCATTGACCCAGGCGGGCAGCCACCGGGTGTTGTGCCAGAGCAGATTATGGCCGCGCACATCCAGCGCGTGATCGGCGGCGAAGGCCATGAGCCGGTCGGCGCGGCGGAAGTCGAACGTCGCCGGGTCGGGGCGAAGGGCCTGCATCTTCATCTCGTTTTCGGGAACGAGCAGGCCGCACTCGCGCGCGACGACGGCGGCATAGGCCGGGTTGTCGATCGTGCCGCCCTCCGGCCGCGAGCCTTGCGGGCCCGCGGCGATGGCGCTGCCGAACCGCATGCCTTTGGACCGGGCGAGCGCCTGCAGCGACGGCGACGGCGGGGCCGGATCGGCTCCCGCCGCGCCGGCCAGGGCGATGCCCAGGCCGCCGGCGGCGCCCGCCAGCGCCTGCCGGCGTGACAGTGTCCCCCCCGTCACCTCAGCCGACCATGTCTTCCAGCTCCCGCCCCTTGGTCTCCTTCACGGCGGCGCTGACGAAGAAGAACGAGACCAGGGCGCTCGCCCCGTAGAAGGCGTAGGTGACCACAAGGCCGAGCGAGGCGGCGAGCGCCGGGAAGCTGACGCTGATGCCGAAGTTGGCGATCCACTGGCCGAAGCCGGCGACGGCGAGGCCGGACCCGCGGATCTGGTTGGGGAACATCTCTCCGAGCATGACCCACATCACCGGGCCCCAGCTCATGTTGAAGAAGACGACGTAGGCGTTGGCGCTGATCAGGGCGACCAGCCCGGCCTGGTCCGACAGGTGGACCGCGCCGTTCACGAGCGTAGCGGTGGAGAAGGCGGCGGCCATCAGGCCGAGGGTGACCGTCATGCCCGCCGAACCCAGCAGCAGGAGCGGCTTGCGCCCGACCTTGTCGATCACGCCGATGGCGACCAGGCAGGACAGGATCGACAAGGCGCCGGACAGGATGTTGATCTTGAGCGAGTCGTTCTCGCTGAAGCCGACCGACTGCCACAGCACCGCGCCGTAGTAGAAGACGACGTTGATGCCGACGAGCTGCTGGAAGATCGCCAGGCCGAGGCCGACCCAGACGATCGGACGGATGCGCCCGCGGGTCTTGTCGATCAGGTCCGAGAATTTCGGGCGGTGATGGTCGGCGGCGAGCGAGGCCTTGATTTCCTCCACCTTGCGCTGGCCCTCCTCGGCGCCGAACAGGCGGGTGAGGACCGCCAGGGCCTTGGCCTCCTGCTGCTTGAGCACGAGGTAGCGGGGGCTTTCGGGAATGAACATCAGCGAGACCAGGAAGACCGCGGCCGGCACGGTCTGCACCCAGAACATCCAGCGCCATGCCGGAAGGCCGCCCCACAGGATGGCGGTGGACCCGCCGGCGGACTGCGCCAGCAGGTAATTGATCAGGAAGGCGCCCGTCAGGCCGGTGATGATCATGATCTGCTGGACGCTCGACAGCCGTCCACGGATCCGGGCCGGGGTGACCTCGCTGATGTAGACCGGGGCCAGCACGCTCGCCGCGCCGACGCCCAGGCCGCCCACCAGACGGGCGATGATGAACATCGCCGACGAGTCCGCCGCGCCCGCGCCGAGCGCGCTGACGATGAACAGAAGGGCCGCGACCACCATCAGGTTGCGACGACCGAACCTGTCCGCCAGCCGTCCGGCGGTGAAGGCGCCGACCGCGCAGCCGAGCAGGATGGCGCCGACATTAAGACCTGTGCCGAGCTTGCTGAGATTGAAGGCCTTTTCCAGCCCCTGCTGCGTGCCGTTGATGACGCCGCTGTCGTAGCCGAACATGAAGCCGCCGATGGTGGCGACGGCGACGATGGCGGCGATGAAGGCCGTATTGACCTTGATGTTTCGATCGCCCGCGCCTGAGACAGGTCCGGCCATCGCGCTTACACTATCGACCATTGGTTTCCCCGGTGCGGGCTTTAGCCCGCGTTTCCTGCCCCACCTTTCCCGTGCATGGCGGGTAAGGTCTTCTCGATGCTAATGTTAGCGCCACCAGCTTGCAAGCGCGGACGTGGTCGCACGCCCGGCGGCGATGACGGCCAGCCAACTCGGTCGCGCCCCCATGCTAGCCCCTCTTCAGGGTGTTCAGCACCCGCGTCCGGACGCGGCCGTAATTGTCCGGCTGGAGGGGGCCGAGGATCCCGTGGTGGCCGCTGGCGAGGTGTTCCAGCGGGTGGCCCTCGGGGCGAAAGACGTAGTGGTCGAAGAATGCGCGCCAGGCGGCGCGCTCCGCCGGCGGCCGCTCGCAGATGCTGATCATGGCGAGCATCAAGCTGGCATAGGGCGCATCGGGACCCGCGGCGAAGGCGTCCCACCAGTAGTTCACCAGCCCGTTGACCGGGGCGGTCGAAGCCACCTGGTGCCACCAGAGCTTGGGCAGGTAGAGCGCGTCGCCGGGCTGCAGCTCCACCTCGATGGCCAGATGCCTGACGCGCTCGAAACGCGGATAGCGGTCAGGATCAGGCGCCGACGAGGCCGCCAGGCTGACCGGCTGTCCCGCCATGGTGAGGTCGATGGGGCCGACATAGAGGTCGGCGATCGCCTCGGGCGGATAGAGGGTGAAGGTGCGCGCGCCGGCCACGACGCAGGCGAGGTTGTCGAGGGTGTCGTAGTGGCAGGCCACCTGGGCGGCGTGGCCGGCGCGCGCACCTTCACCCTCTATCCGCCCGAGGCG
>FTIH01039281.1_pt1 | contig 34829 bp, 29 predicted proteins | sample 1658451 | NCBI WGS metagenome assembly FTIH01 (sample SAMEA3914826, study PRJEB12502) | metagenome | biome: forest; material: soil | place: Canada | collected 2011-07-03 | depth 0.3 m
CCGGCGCGGTCGCCGCCGCCGTCGACAAGCGCCTGGGCGCCCTGGGCTTCCGCGTCGCCGACATCCAGCTCCAGGGCGCCTCGCCCATGGCCAGGGCCGACATCCTCAAGGCGTCGCAGCTGCGCCTGAACGACCCCATCCTGGGCGTCGACCTCTCCGCCATGCGCGGCCGCATCGAACAGGTCGGCTGGGTCAAGACCGTCAAGGTGGTCCGGCTCCTGCCCGACACCCTGGTGATCGCCGTCGCCGAGCGGCGGCCGGCCGCGGTCTGGCAACATCACGGCCGCACGCTGGTGGTGGACGAGACCGGCCAGGGGATCCCGGAGGCCGATCCGGTCCGCTTCACCGACCTGCCGCTGGTGGTGGGCGAGGGGGCGAACCAGAACGCCGGCGAGATCCTGTCCCTGGTGCGCGCCCGGCCACGCCTCCTGGCGCGGCTGGAGGCTCTGGTGCGGGTCGACGATCGCCGCTGGGACGTGCGGCTCAAGGATGGCGGGCTGATCCAGCTGCCGGCGACGGGCGAGGATTCCGCCCTGATTCAGCTGGACCAGCTCGATCAGAAGGCGCGGATCCTGGAGCTGGGGTTCGCGAGGATCGACTTGCGCGATCCGGACATGGTCGGGGTGAGGCCGAAGGTCGGTGCGGCGCCTGCGCCGGCCGTCGTCGCCGGAGCTTAGGGGCGTCCTGAATGGGACGGTTAGTGTTCCTCCGGGGGGAGGGAACCGAGAAGCGGTTCGAAGGGGTTGGGTATGACGCGTCCGAGTGACCACCGTGGGACGCAGGGTGGGTTCAAGATAGCGACCGGGCGACAGCCGCTTGTGGCGGCGGTGGACCTTGGCGCGTCCAAGATCAGCTGCTTCATCATGAAGCCTGAAGGCGTGAACCGCGCGGGCCGCACCCTGCAGACGGTCGGCGTCGGCTATGTGCAGTCGCGCGGCGTGCGCGCCGGCGTCATCGTCGACACGGACCTGGCGGTTGAGGCCATCGCCCAGGCCGTTGAGCGCGCCGAGACCATCGCCGGCGTGTCGGTGTCCGGCGTCACGGTGGCCACCTCCGGCGGCCAGCTGCAGAGCTGCCGCGTCTCGAGCCAGGTGTCCCTGGGCGCCCGCCCGATCTCCGAGGTGGACTGTTCGCGCGCCATCGCCGCCGCGGTGGCCCAGGTGCGGATGCCGAACCGCCGCGTCATCCACCTGCTGCCCGTCGCCTGGTCGGTCGACGCCCAGAGGGGCGTGCGCGACCCCCGCGCCATGTTCGGCCGCACCCTCGGCCTGGAGCTGCTGGTGGTCACCATCTCGGAGACCGCCTTCAACACCCTGGGCTACTGCGTCGAGCGCGCCCACCTGTCCTTCGAGGGCGCGGTGGCCGCGCCCTTCGCCTCGGCGCTCTCGGCGCTGGAGGACGACGAGATGGAGCTCGGCTGCATCTGCATCGACATGGGCGGAGGCTCGACCTCCGTGGCCGTCTTCGCCGCCGGCGCCCTTGTGCACGTGGACAGCCTGCCGGTGGGCGGCAACCACGTCACCTCCGACGTCGCCCGCGGCCTGTCGACCACCATCGCGGGGGCCGAGCGGATCAAGACGCTGCACGGCTCGGCCATCGCCTCGGCCAACGAGGACCGTGAAATGATCGAAGCGCCCCCGCGCGGCGAGGACGCCGGCGCCGGGCCCGTCATCGCGCCGCGGTCCCTGCTGAAGGGCATCATCGCACCCCGCGTGGAAGAGACGCTGGAGCTGTTGCGCGACCGGCTGAAGGCCGCCGGCGCCCAGATCGATCCGGGCGCGGGCATGGTGCTCACCGGCGGGGCGAGCCAGCTGGCCGGCGCCCGCGAGGTGGCGGTGCGGGTGTTCGACCGGCCCGTGCGCATGGGGCGTCCGCGCCGCACGCCGCACCTGGCCGATGCGGCCTCCGGACCGGCGTTCTGCGCCGCCGCGGGCGTGCTTCAGCGCGCCGCCTTCGGTCCGCGCGAGGCGGTGTCCGCCCAGTCCCTGATCGACGGCAAGCCCCGCCCCCCCAGCGCCCACGACGGCGCCGGTCCCTGGGAGCGGGCCGTGGGCTGGCTGAAGGAAAACCTCTAGGCGAACTTCGCCGCAGCAAAGAAGAAGGTTCGACCACGAACCTCACGAAAGACACGAACAGAGCCCGTCGCCGGGGCCGTTTCGAGCCTCGCGCAAAAGCGCTGGAGTCGCCCGTTCGTGAGGTTCGTGTGGTTCGTGGATTCGGTCTTTCTAGCCCGGGGGCGGCTGGCCGTTCTCGCCAAGCTGGACCACCAGGGCGGTGAGCGCTCCGCCGTCGCCCTTGGTGGCCACCACCACCGTCGCCACGCCGGGCTTCAGCAGGGTGCGGTCGCCTGGGGACATGGCGATCACCGGCGTGCCCGGGGGCACCACCACATGCCGCACGCCCTTGCCGCCGCGGCCATCGTACTTGATGTCCAGCTCCTGGCCCTTGGCGCCGGTCACGACCATGGTCACGTCGCCATTGGTCATCATGTTGCCGCCGGTCATCGGATAGTGGCCCTCGCCCATGCGGACGCCGGGCGCGAAAACGTGAACTTCCGTGGATTGTCCGGAGCCGTCGGCCTTGTCCACATTCGTGGTGCCGATGAAGCTGCCGGACTGGATGGCGGACACGTCGATTTTCTTGATCACCGAAATCGTGGCCGTCGACGGCATGGCGATCGCGGTGGCGGCCCCGTCCTTGACCACCGTCAGGGTCGTGGCGTCCAGCGACTGAACGGTTCCCGCGACGCGGACGATGTTCGCGGGCGGCCCTTGCTGGGCAAGGGTTGGCGCGGCGATCAGGCCTGCGCCCAGGATGCCGACGATAGTGGCGATGACACGCCGCATGATGAATTCCCCAACAGATTCAGATGACGGCCCCCGATCCACACTAGGAGAGATGGTTGACGGTGGCAATCGCGGCTCGCGTGCGCGGACCGCCGCCGCAATCGTCCGCGAATCTTGGTTAATCCACAGAATCGCCACCAACCCTGGGGGCAAGTGTTGGCCAACAATAAAAATTCCGGCGGCCGCGGCTAGACCCTGCGGCGACTCGCCTTATGCAGCTTAACTCCCAGTTAACGATGATGGTTCTCTAGTTAACTCATCCGTCAAAAAGACGCCCGGCGGGCGGGTCGCCGGGCTTCACGGTCGAAGGAGACGGCTCCCCATGGCCATTCATTTTTCCGCTCCACGCATCACTGAGCTGAAGCCGCGCATAGTCGTCTTCGGCGTTGGAGGCGCCGGGGGGAACGCCGTCAACAATATGATCGAGACGGGCCTCGAAGGCGTCGAGTTCGTCGTCGCCAACACCGACGCCCAGCAGCTGGCCTTCGCCAAGACCGAGCGGCGCATCCAGCTTGGCGTCACCGTGACGCAGGGTCTCGGCGCCGGCGCCCATCCCGAGATCGGCATGTCAGCCGCCGAGGAGTCAGCCCCCGAGATCGGCGAGCAGCTCGACGGCGCCCACATGGTGTTCATCACCGCGGGCATGGGCGGCGGCACCGGCACCGGCGCCGCGCCGATCATCGCCAAGTGCGCCCGCGAACGGGGCATCCTCACGGTCGGGGTGGTCACCAAGCCATTCCACTTCGAGGGCCGCCACCGCATGCGTCTGGCTGACTCGGGCATCGCCGAGCTGCAGCGCTATGTCGACACCCTGATCGTCATCCCCAATCAGAACCTCTTCCGGGTGGCCAACGAGCGAACGACGTTCGCTGAAGCCTTCTCCATGGCCGACCAGGTGCTGCACTCGGGCGTCCGCTCCATCACCGACCTCATGGTGCTGCCGGGCCTGATCAACCTCGACTTCGCCGACGTCCGCACGGTCATGACCGAGATGGGCAAGGCGATGATGGGCACCGGCGAAGCGTCGGGAGAGGCGCGCGCCATGATGGCGGCCCAGAACGCCATCCAGAACCCGCTGCTCGACGAAGTGTCGCTCAAGGGCGCCAAGGCGGTGCTGGTCAACGTCACCGGTGGTCCGGACATGACGCTTCTGGAGGTCGACGAGGCCTGCAACGCCATCTCCGCCGAGGTCGATCCGGACGCCAACACCATCTTCGGCGCCGCATTCGACGAATCCCTGACCGGCAAGATCCGTGTCTCGGTGGTCGCCACCGGCATGGACGGTTCGGCGATCTCGCAGATGGAGCCCAAGCCCATCCGCATCACCGCGCCGGCGCCCACGCCCCGGTCCTATGATCCGCCGTCGCCCGCCGAATCGATCGACGTGATGATCGAGGAGCCGGCCATGTTCATCGAGCCCCAGGCCCAGCCGGACCTGGCGCCGATAGCCATGGCCCAGCCGTCGCCTGAGGTCCGGCCCCAAGCCGCCATGGAGCGCGCCTCCCCCGAGCCCGCCGCGGCCCAGGAAACGTTCCGCCTGACCCCCGTGGAGGATCCGGCCCCGCCGGTGATCACCACCGCGACCCGCGAGCCTGTGGCCGACGACGAGCAGGTGGACGAGGATCCGCTGTTCATTCCCGAACGGCGCACGGCCCACCAGAAGCCTGGCTGGCGCAGCCTGTTCGGCGGTCGCCAGCGCTCCGAGACCGGCGAGGACATTCCGATCCCGCAGTTCCGCAATAAGAACGCCGTCGCCGGCTCCCGCCCGGTCGCGTCCGCCCTGGCCATCGACGAGCCCGAAGCCGGGCAGGACGACCTCGAGATACCGTCCTTCCTCCGGCGTCTGGCGAACTGACCCGTCCAAGACTCTTGTGATCAAGACGTGGCCCGGACCTCCGTCCGGGCCACGTTCATGTCTGGCGGGCGAAACACGGCGAAACATCGATTGTTTCGCGGCGCGGCGCGACGCTCCGTACAGTTCAGGTATGACCTTGGGGACGATCCTTCCGCGCGCGGGCGCCCGATGACCCACGCCGCCACGCACCAGCACACGCTGGCCGGTCCCGCGGTGGTCGAGGGCGTTGGCCTGCACTGCGGCCGCCGCGTGCGCGCCGCCATCCTTCCCGCGCTGGCCGGGGAGGGGATCACCTTCGTGCGCACCGACGTGCAGGGCGACAACCGAATCCCCGCGACCGTCCGGCACGTGGTCAACACCCGCCTGAACACTGTGATCGCATCCGCATCCGGAGTCTCGGTCTCCACCATCGAGCACCTGATGGCCGCCCTGGCGTCCCTCGGCGTCGACAACGCCGTGGTGGAGGTCGACGGGCCGGAGGTGCCGATCCTGGACGGGTCGGCCGAACCCTTCGTGCGCCTAATCGATCAGGCCGGTCGCCGCCGGCAGCAGGCCGCCCGGATCGCGATCGAGATCCTGGAGCCGGTCGAGGTCGTCCACGGCGACAAGCGTGCTTCGCTCACGCCGTCCGCACGAATGGAGATGGCCTTCGAGATCGCCTTCGAATCGGCGGCGGTCGGCCGCCAGCGGATCGATTTCGCCATCGACGAGGCCAGTTTCCGCGCCGAGCTCGCGGACAGCCGCACCTTCGGTTTCCTGCACGAGGTCGACGCCCTGCGCCGGGCCGGCCTGGCCTGCGGCGGCTCGCTGGAGAACGCGGTGGTCGTCGATGGCGACCGGGTGCTCAATCCAGAGGGCCTGCGCCGGCGCGACGAGTTCGTTCGCCACAAGGCGCTGGACGCCCTGGGGGATCTCTATCTTCTGGGCCATCCGGTGCTTGGCCGCTACGAAGGGGTCTGTGCGGGCCACACGCTCAACAACGCCCTGACCTGCGCGCTCATGGACCGGCCGCGGGCCTTTCGCCGGCGCGCCCTGACCCCCGATCTGGTCCAGGCTGACTGAGACGCTTCGCGCACGGCAGGACGATTTGCGCCCGCCCGGGGGTGGTGTAAGAACGGCGCGGCGCGCTTTGCCTTGGCGCTGGTCGCGGGGGCGCGAGAACCGAGGGTCGTTCGTGATTTCCAAGCTTTCCGCAAGAGCGCCGGTCCTGATCGCCCTTATCGCCGCCGCGGTGGCGGTTTCGGGCTGCAGCACCTTCGGCATGAACAAGAAGCGCAAGACGGACCTGTCCTACGTCGAGCGGCCGGTGGACCTGCTCTACGCGACGGGCGCGGACCGGCTCGACCACCGGGAATGGAACGCCGCGACGGACTATTTCCGCGAAGTCGAGCGCCAGCATCCCTATTCGGAGTGGTCGCGCCGCGCGATCCTGATGACGGCCTACGCCCACTATGAATCGGGCCAGTTCCCGGAATCGATCGGCGACGCGGACCGCTTCATCGAACTCTATCCCGGCAATGCGTCGGCCGTTTACGCCTACTATCTGAAGGCGGTCTGCTACTTCGAGCAGATCATTGATGTGGGGCGCGACCAGGCCGCCACCGAACAGGCCCTGGCAGCCCTGCGCGAAGTCGTGCGCCGCTATCCGCGCTCCGCCTACGCCACCGACTCCCGGCTGAAGGTCGACATGGTCAACGACCAGCTGGCCGGCAAGGAAATGACCATCGGCCGCTTCTACGAGAAGGCCAACCAGCCCGTCGCCGCCATGAGCCGCTACAAGCAGGTGATCGACCGCTACCAGACCACGTCCCATACCCCCGAGGCGCTCTACCGCCTGGTGGAGCTGGACCTGACCCTGGGCCTGATGCAGGACGCCCAGCGTAACGCCGCGGTGCTGGGGACCAACTTTCCGGGCGACCGGTGGTACGCCGACGCCTACCACCTGATGACCAGCAAGGGCCTCAGGCCCTCCATCGAGCCGAAGAACAAGAAAAGCCTGCCAGAGAAGCTCGGCATCGGCTGAGGTCGAGGTCAAGTTATTGATTTCATTCGCATAAGATGGATGGCATCCCGGACGGCCTGCAAGGCCGAGCCGGGATCCCGGCTCCCCGCGCAATGCGCTCCGGCCGGGATGACAACTTCGTCAAAGTGAAAGGGGCGCCAGCGCGCCCCTCACCGCTGTTGAGGCCCGAGGGATTCCGCTCCATCCTGCGGGCATGCTGATCGGCCTGGGAATCCGCGACGTGGTGCTGATCGAGGCGCTGGACCTCGACGTCGGGCCGGGCCTCACCGCGCTCACCGGCGAGACGGGCGGCGGCAAGTCCATCATCCTGGATGCGCTGGGTCTCGGGACCGGGGCGCGCGCAGACGCGGGCCTGGTGCGCCAGGGCCGGCCCCAGGCCTCCGCCGCTGTTATCTTCGCCCCGCCTCAGGACCACCCCGTCTGGGCGTTCCTGGAGGACAAGGGCCTGAACCTCCCCCGCGACGAGGATCTGGTGCTGCGCCGCCAACTGTCCGCGGACGGGCGGTCGCGCGCCTTCGTCAACGACCAGCCGTCCAGCGTCGGCATGCTGCGCGAGCTCGGCGCCATGCTCATCGAGGTGCATGGCCAGCACGAGACCGTCGGCCTGCTTGACGCCCGCACCCACCGCCCCCTGCTGGACGCCTTCGGGGCCTTGAAGGCGGACGCCGCCGCGGTCGCCGGCGCATGGTCCACCTGGCGCGCCGCGCGCGACCGCGCCGATGCCCTGCGCGAGCAATCCGGCCGTGCGGCCGCCGAGCTCGACGAGCTGGCCCTGCGCCTGGGCGAACTGGACAGGCTGGACCCCAAGGATGGCGAGGAAGCGCGGCTGGCCGAGGAACGGGCGATCCTGGGCGCGGCGGAAAAGGCCCTGGCGGACATCACCGCGGCGCGTGACGCCATGGGCGGCGATGAGCTCTGTGGCCGGCTTGGCCAGGGCCTACGGGCCCTGGAGCGGGCCCGTGAGCGCACCCTGCAGGCGGGGGCGAGCGACCAGTCCGACGCCGCCCGCCGCATCGTCGAGGCCGCCTCCGGGGTCGAGCGGGCCTTGGCCGAGGCCTCCGAGGCCCTGGCGGCCATCGACGCCGCCGCCCGCGCCTTCGACGTGGAGCCGGGCCAGCTCGACAAGGCCGAGGAGCGTCTCTTCGCCCTGCGCGCCATGGCCCGCAAGCTCGCGGTCCAGGTGGCCGAACTGCCGGCCGAGCGGGTGCGCATGGTCCAGGCCCTGCACGCCATCGAGACCGCCGGAGACGCCCTGAAAGCCGCCGAGGCCGAGGCGGCCGCGGCGCGCGGCGCCTATCTGGACGCCGCCGGCCGCCTCTCGGGCGCCAGGCGCGGGGCTGGCGATCGCCTCGCGGCGGCCGTCCAGGGCGAGCTTGCGCCGCTCAAGCTCGACAAGGCGCGGTTCAAGGTGGCGATCGAGGACCTCGGCGAGGCCCAGGCCGGTCCTTCCGGCCTCGACCGCGTCCAGTTCCAGGTCTCCACCAATCCTGGCGCGCCCTTCGGCGAGCTCGGCGCCATTGCGTCCGGCGGCGAGCTGGCGCGCCTCGCCCTGGCGCTGAAGGCGGCGCTGGCCGGGCGGGGCGAGGGGCCGTCGCCGGTGATGATCTTCGACGAGGTGGACCAGGGCGTCGGCGGCGCGGTCGCCGACGCCGTCGGGGCCCGGCTGAAGCGCCTCGCCGCCGAAGGCCAGGTGCTGGTCGTCACCCACAGTCCCCAGATCGCCGCCCGCGCCGACGCTCACTGGCGGGTGGCGAAAGCCGGCGACGGGGAAGGCGTGCGCACGACGCTCAAAGTGCTGGATCCCGCCGCCCGCGAGGAAGAGATCGCCCGCATGCTCGCCGGCGCCGAAATCACCGACGCCGCCCGCGCCGCGGCCAGGGCCTTGATGCATGCTTGAGGGTGGCGGCAGGAACCCTCTCCCCTTGCCGGAGAGGGAGGGGCCCGTCGCGAAGCGATGGGAGGGTGAGGGGTCGCACCGGCCATCCAGCCCAGAGATCAACCATAGGCGCTGTCTCGCCGGTGCGTCCGCTCGACCCCCCATCCGTCCGCCTGTCGGCGGCCACCTTCTCCCGCAAGGGGCGAAGGGAAGTTCGGGTTGGACTGAAATCTAGCCATGCACCCCATCCCCGACCTTGCCGAAACCGACGCTGCCGAGGAGCTGACGCGCCTCGCCGACGAGATCGCCGCGCACGACATCCGCTACTACCAGGACGAGGCGCCCGCCGTTTCGGACGCGGATTACGACGCGCTCAAGCGCCGCAACGGCGAGATCGAGGCGCGCTTCCCGCATCTGGTCCGCGACAATTCCCCGAGCCTGCGGGTCGGCGCCGAGCGGGCCGCGCAGTTCTCGCCCGTCGAACACGGCGTGCCCATGCTGTCGCTGGACAACTGCTTCTCCGAAGACGAAGCCGCCGAATTCGAGGCCCGAGTGCGCCGCTTCCTGCGCCTGCCTGAGGACGCCATCGCCTACACCGCGGAACCCAAGATCGACGGCCTGTCGGCCTCCCTGCGCTATGAGCGCGGCGTGCTGGTCCAGGGCGCCACCCGCGGCGACGGGCGGGTGGGCGAGGACGTCACCCAGAACCTGCGCACCCTGAAGGAGATCCCCCACCGCATGGCGGGCTCCGGCTGGCCGGACGTGATCGAGATCCGCGGCGAGGTCTACCTCGGTCACGCCGAGTTCGCCGCCTTGAACGAGGCCGCGGCCGTCGCCGGCGAGCGGACCTACGCCAATCCCAGGAACGCCGCCTCCGGCTCCCTGCGCCAGATCGATCCAGGGATCACCGCCCGTCGGCCGCTGCGCTTCTTCGCCTATGCCTGGGGCCTGGTGTCGGCCCCCTTCGCCGAGACCCAGCAGCAGGCGCTGCAGGCGCTGAAGGCATGGGGCTTCCAGACCACCCCCCAGGCGCGGCGCGTGGAGGGGCTTCAGGGCCTCCTGGGCGCCTTCCGCGACCTCGAGGCCCAGCGGCCGAACCTCGGCTATGACATCGACGGGGTGGTCTACAAGGTCGACCGGCTGGACTGGCAGGGCCGTCTGGGCTTCGTCTCCCGCTCCCCGCGCTGGGCCATCGCCCACAAGTTCCCCGCCCAGCAGGCGCGGACAATCCTCGAGGACATCGAGATCCAGGTCGGCCGCACGGGTTCGCTCACGCCCGTCGCGCGGCTGAAGCCCGTGACCGTGGGCGGGGTGGTGGTCAGGAACGCCACCCTCCACAACGCCGACGAGATCGCCCGGCTCGACGTCCGCATCGGCGACACCGTGATCCTGCAGCGGGCCGGTGATGTCATCCCCCAGATCCTCGCCGTCGTGCCCGAGGAGCGGCCAAAGGACGCCGCGCCCTACGCCTTTCCCGGCATCTGCCCGTGCCCCCTGAAGACGGCCGTGGCGCGCGAGACCACGGCCGGGGGCGCCGAGACGGTGGTGCGCCGCTGCACCGGCGAATTCGCCTGCCCGTTCCAGCGCATCGAGCACCTGAAGCACTTCGTCTCCCGCCGCGCCTTCGACATCGAGGGCCTAGGCGAAAAGCAGCTTCAGGCCTTCTTCGACGAAGGGCTGATCAAGGAGCCGGCCGACATCTTCCGACTGGCCCGCAACGAGGAGATCACCGCCTTCCTGCGGGACCGCGAGGGCTACGGCGAGACCTCGGTGCGCAACCTCGTGGCCGCCATCGAGGCGCGCCGGCGCATCGCGCTCGACCGCTTCATCTATGGCCTGGGCATCCGCCACATCGGCGAGAGCACGGCCATGACCCTGGCGCGGGGCTATGGCTCGGCCCAGGCGTTCCTCGCCGCCATGGACCAGGTGGCCGCCCGCGACGAGGCCGCCATGGCCGAACTCGACGCCCTGGACCAGGTGGGCGGAGCTGTGATCGAGGCCGCCGCCGGCTATTTCGCCGAGGACCACAACCGCCGCATCGTCGAGGATCTGGCCGAACAGCTCCAGATCCTCGACGCCGAACAGCCCAAGGCCGACACCGCCGTGGCCGGCAAGACGGTGGTCTTCACCGGCGCCCTGGAAAAGCTCACTCGCGACGAAGCCAAGGCCCAGGCCGAGATGCTGGGCGCCAAGGTCGCCTCGTCCGTCTCGCGCAAGACCGACCTCGTCGTCGCCGGCCCCGGCGCCGGCTCCAAACTCAAGACCGCCGCCGAACTGGGAATCCAGGTCCTCACCGAGGACGAATGGCTGGCGCTGGTGCAGGGACCGGCCTGACCTTGGTTTCCCCTCCCTCCGGGAGAGGAAGGGGCACAGCGCGTAGCGATGGGAAGGTGAGGGTTACGCGGTCGACGTCCGAACCCCTCAGTCGGCCGCTCCACGACGCGCCATGCGGTCGGCAAGGCGTCCGATGGATGTCGGTCGGAACACAACAGACAGTTGAATATCGCGATGGTCCGAGGGCAGGGTGCTCGTGGCGCTGGCCGCCGACGTCACGTCCGCCGGGGAAGGTCGCATGAATCTGGTCTACGTCGGATCGCTCGACGACTCGGTTGTTCGAAATCCCTGGGCGGGAATCAGGGGAAACGATTTCATGGAAGCTGTGCTGAGGCAGACCCTCACCAGCGACCCCATGGCCATCAACGACGGCTACATATTCCAATCCAAGGGCGATTGGGCGCTCCTGGACATTCAGAAGAGGGAGGAATCCTTCCTGTTCAAGTTGGCGAGTGCCGGATTCTTGAAGGTGCTCTGCAGAACCAAGAATTTGGAGGAAATGCCGGAACGGATGTCTGGCGTCGTAGATACGCACACGGCGCTAGTCCAGCGATCGGATTTCTCAGAAATCAAGAAGGCAGCCTATTGGTTCGGCGACGCGCTCTTGCAACACAATGCGTTCGCGTCCTGGCCGACCATTGATATTGGGTACGGCTTCTATCTTTCTTGTGTCGCCGCATACCGGATGGTTCGCGATACGAAATCAACAGATGAGTTGGGCCTTACTGGCGTTCCCAGGGCGATGGTGCTGTCCGCGTTCCGGGACCTGATCCGGATGTTCCACGAAAACCCAACCAGCATACGCGGCAACCTCGAAAGCAAGGTGATCCCAAAAGTGATCGCCGAGACCGCCTGTCAGGCGCGGGTCGCGAATAAGTTCAAGGCCGTCATGATGGGTTTTGCGAACGAGCTGTATCACCTGAATTTTGCTGCGTTGCTGTCGGCTGAGAGCCATCCGGACCATGGGTTTGCCGGCATTGCGGTGGAGACCCGCCATTCACCCCTGTTCATGGGCCTGGTCGACCGGGGCGTATTGCCCGCGGTGGCCGGCGGCGATCGCCGTGAAGCGGTCCAACTTGATGTGCCGACAAAGATCGCCGCGGACAAGATCGATGCAACACTCGCCTTCGTCACGCCTGGGACGGGGGCCTTCGATGCGAAAGCGGCGTTCCTGCGCGGAGAAGGCGCACTTTTCGCCGGGGATCCCGACGCCGACAGGGAGCGCTCCAACCACGCCAGAGCGCTGAACGGCGCGATATATGACTCGTTCTATGGACGCAGGGACGAAGCGCTGGTTCACCCCGTCAACCGGGTGCTGGAATTTACCAGGGAGTATTCGGGCCCACTCTTGGAACTGACAGAGAAGTTGCTGAGCTTTGTGGACATCGAACTCTACACCGGCCCCGGCATGGATGACGCCGTGGAGTACGGTCTCACCTCTATCGATGTCGCCGCGCCGTCTGTCGTTCGCCGGGTGGGAATGGCCGCGTCGCCCTACCCGAAGGCCAAGGCGCGGCGGCGGGGAGCCAGGCGCTCGTCCCTGATGAGCGTCGGCCTTAGTCCGGAGCCGTGCCGGCGCTACCGAGAGGCGTCGCTAGGAACATACAGGAACTTCGCCTCCCGCTTCCTCATCGACGCATCCGAACTCGCCGAGGCGCCTTCCGACGGCTAAGTGCGACGCACCCAAAGCCAACTGAGTCCGGGTTCCCCTCTTCCCACGGGACAAGGATCAACGCTCCACCTCCGCCTCTTCGACCTCATAGACGCGCACGTGGTTGCGGTAGAAGGCGAGGCAGCCCTTGATCGCCATGACCGAGGCGAAGGGGTCCTCGTAGGACCAGACGGCGTTCTCGGCCAGGTCGCCGTCCATCATGATCGACCAGTAGCTGGCGTCGCCCTTGTAGGGGCAGTGGGTCGAATGGGCGGTCTTGCCCAGAAGGCTCGTCTCCACATCGGCCATCGGGAAATAGTAGACGGGCGGATAGTTGGCCTCCCGCAGGACGAGGGCGTCCTCGGTGTCCGCGATCACGTGATCGCCGAAGGCGGCCCGCACTCGCCTGCGGCTGGCCTCGATGGTGATGGGGTGGTCGGGTCCCGGGATCTTCATGGGCGGCTCCTCTTGTATCCTCCAAACGCGCGGCCCTGGCGGTCGGCTCCGGCGGGGCATGGGCTTGCTTGTGCGTCGCCCGGACGCGTGATCATCTCGCGCTCAGGATCGAAGATGGGGTGAGCGTTCGCCGCCCCGCAAGAGGCGGAGCGCCTTGTGAACAACATCGTCATCATCCTCGGGGTGATCATCACCATCGTGACCGGCGTGCCGGTCATGACCCAGCTGGTTCGCCAGCATCCCCGGGGCCTGATCGTCCTGTTCTTCGCCGAGATGTGGGAGCGGTTCTCCTACTACGGCATGCGGGGCTTGCTGGTCTTCTACCTGACCCAGCACTTCCTGTTCCCGGACGCCCTCGCCAACGCCCAATACGGCTCCTACGCCTCGCTGGTCTATCTGTTGCCCCTGGTCGGCGGGGTCCTGGCGGACAGATACCTCGGGACGCGCAAGGCGGTGCTGTTCGGCGCCGTCCTTTTGACCATCGGCCAGCTCAGCATGGCCATCACCGCCGCTCCCGCCGCCCAGACCCTGACCTACCAGGGCCACGCCTATGATTTCCGCATCGACGGCCGCGTCGCCGCCCGCCAGGTCCGGCTGGTGATCGACGGCCAGCCGCACGAGTTCGCCTCAAGCCCCGACGGCGGACTGCAGATCAAGGGCCTGGCGGCGGGCTCAGCCTTGCCGGCCGAGCTGCCCAAGGGGTCCTATCAGGTCGAGGTCAAGCGCAACCCGCTGGGCGTCGGCCTGTTCTATTTCGCCCTGTCGATGATCATCATGGGAGTCGGCTTCCTGAAGCCCAACATCTCCACCATCGTCGGCCAGCTCTATCCCCAGGGAGACCCGCGCCGGGACGCGGGCTTCACCCTCTACTACTACGGCGTCAACCTCGGCGCCTTCTGGGCGGCGGTGCTGTGCGGCTACCTCGGCGAGAACGTCGGATGGTGGGCGGGCTTCGGCCTGGCCGGCATCGGCATGGCCCTCGGCTGGGTGGTGTTCATGCTGGGCAAGGCGTCGCTGGAGGGCCACGGCGAGCCCCGCGACCCCGCCCTGCTCAAGGCGCCCTTCCTCGGGCCCATCAGTCGCGAGTGGCTGATCTACATCCTGGGCGCGGCGGGCGCGGCGGTGATCTACGTCATGGTCCAGCACAACAGCTGGGTGGGGGCGGGCCTGCAGGGCGCCATCGTCCTGTCGCTGGCCTTCATCTTCTGGTTCATCTTCTTCAGGTGCGACAAGGTCCGTCGGGAGCGCATGCTGCTGGCCCTGGTGCTGATCTTCGGGGCTGTGATCTTCTTCACCCTGTTCGAACAGGCCGGCACCTCCCTGAACCTGTTCGCCGACCGCAATGTCGATCTCGGCGTCACCAAGTCTGCGTCCGTCATCTCGATCTTCGGCCAGAAGATCATCTTCGCCACCGCCGGACAGCTGGCGGCGGCGGGCCATCCCGTCGGCCTGTGGATCGACACCGCGATCTCCGCGCCCCAGACCCAGTCCTTCAACGCGGGCTTCATCCTGATCTTCGCGCCGATCTTCGCGGCGGCCTGGTCGTTCCTCGCCGCGCGCAAGCTCGACCCCAACCCGATCCTCAAGTTCGGCATCGGCCTCTTGCAGGTGGGCCTCGGCTTCCTGGTGGTGGTGTGGGGCGCGGGCCTGGCGGACGCCAGCGGCCGCGTGCCGATGATCATGCTCGGCCTGCTCTACCTTCTGCACACCACCGGCGAGCTCTGCCTGTCGCCGGTCGGCATTTCCGAGATCACCAAGCTCGCCGTGCCCACCATGGTCTCGTTCATGATGGCGGTGTGGTTCCTGGCCATCTCCATCGCCCAGTTCGTCGGCGGCAAGATCGCCAGCATGATGGGGACCGCCACCCTGGGCGGCCAGGTGCTGGACCCCCACGCGGCCCTGGCCACCTCGATCTACTGGTTCGAGCGCATCGGCTGGGCGGGCGTCGCCTTCGGCGTCGGCTTCATCGTCCTCAGCCCTTTCCTGAAGCACTGGGCCCACGGCGTGAACGATCCGGAGAACCACGCGCCGGCGGCGGAAGCCTAGGGGCGCGGCGCATGGCGCGGTCCGGCCAACCTCTCGACTGGCGACCTGGACTCAGTCAGGCATAATCTCAACCGAACTGCACGTTCACGGAGGAAAACCAATGAGCTTGAAGTCCGTCGCTGTACTGTCGCTGGTCGCCATGCTGACCGTTGGGACCGCCCAGGCGGCGACAATCCATTTGGCCGCCACGCTCACCGGGACCGACGAGGTCCCGGCCAACACCACCACCGGCCATGGCGAGTTTTCCGCCGAGGTCGAGACCGACGAAAAGACGCTGGTCTACCGGGCGACCTACACCGGCCTCAGCGGCCCCGCGGTCGCGGCCCATCTCCACGGTCCGGCCGAACCAGGCGCCAACGCGCCGCCGATGGTCATGGTCCAGGACACCTCCAGTCCAATCTCCGGACTGGTGCTCCTGACCGGGGACCAGGTCAGCGATCTGCTGGCGGGCAAATGGTACTTCAACGTCCACACCCAGGCGCATCCTGGTGGTGAAATCCGCGGCCAGATCAAGCGCCTGAACTGACTGGGCTGCGCCGGCAGACGCGACAACGCCGCCGATCGGGCGACCGGCGGCGCGCCACGCGTCGAGTGCGGGATGGATCAGGCCGCGAGGGCCGCCGTCCGGCGACGGGTGCGCAGCAACGCCCCCATGCCGCCGAAGCCGATCATCATCATCGCCCAGGTGGCCGGCTCGGGAACGCCCGCCACCGACACGTCGTCGAAAAACACTCCGCTGTTGCCGGCGACGGTGGCGTCCAGGGTCACGGTGCTCGCGGCGCCGCTCGCCACGAAGTCGAAGGACACGGGCTTCCAGATCATGTTGTAGCCGCTGCCGAACGAGCCGTCGTTGGCGGCCGACACATGCACTACCTGGCCGCCGGCGCTGACGTCGGCGGTCGCCGGGTCAGGGGCGCCGGCCGCGTTGCGCGAATAGACGAAGCTGACCTTGTAGGTCTTGCCCGGCGTGGTCGCGAAGGTCTGGGAAATCTGCCCGGCGTCCCAGCCGTTGATGTCGAGCGAATTCACCCCCTCGAAGGCGGGGCCCCAGGTGGAGCCCGTCTGGGTGACGTCCACCGACCCGCTGTCGATGGACCAGCCTGGCAGCACCGGCGAATAGCCGGCGCCGAAGGTGTAGCCGCCCCATCCCTGAGGCGAAGCGCCGCCCAGGTCCTCGAAGCCGCCGTTGATCAGCAGGGGCGCGGCCATGGCCGAGGACGTCATCAGGACGCCGGCCGCAACGGTCGCCGCAAGTGCGCCAATTTTCATGATTGAACTCCGATTGGAGGGCGGACGACGCCGCCTAAGCCTGCGCCAGGCAGGCGATGGCCTGCCTAGCGAATTGAGATTCTGCGAAGACGGATGCAGCCGTCATGCCAGCGCCGCTGTTCGCACCCTGCCGTGCGCGGCGTGCGGCGCGCCCCGTTCTTCGGCGGCCCAGGACCTGATCAGCGCCCGGTCCAGGCCAGCCACGCCCAGCTCTCCGCCGGCGTAGGGTTTGATCAGGGCCGACGGCGCGCCTGCCACCCCGGGTCTGCGATAGAAGATGTGGGCTCCGATTCGGTTCACCTGCACCAGGCGCCGCTCCCAGGAGGGATGCACGTAGCTGGCGTGATAGTGGGTGGCGGTTCCCACCTCGGCTGTGACGCGGCCGGCAAGCGCCTGTTCAGCGATGTTCCGGGCGCGCGACAACTGCTTCACGCCAGGTGGGCGGCGGCGGAAAGAGCCATCGCAGACAAATGAGAACTGGCAGCCGGCGTGTCGCCGGGCGTGCTGGAACACCACGCCGCAGATCGAGGCGGGGAACTTCGGGTCGCGCACCCGGTTCAGCACCACCTGCGCCACCGCCCGCTGCCCCTCCAGGGGCTCGGTCCCGGCTTCGTAGTAGACGGCCGCGGTCAGGCAGTTCACCGCCCGCTCCCGCTCGGCGAGGCTGGCGCTGCGCAGCACGAAGGGCGCGGGCGCCCACGGGTCGACGGCCGGGACGGGCGCGGTAGCGGGCGCCGGCCACAGATCGAGGATGGCGTTCCTCAGGGCGTCGGCGGACGGCCGAAAGGTCGGGGTGCACAGCAACGCCGCGACGAGGAACAGCCATGAGAAGGCCGCCGGGGATTGTTCCCGTTCCGGTCGAAGCGCTACATTCATCTGGATGGCCCGAGCTGACTAGAGATCAGCATTCGCCTGCAAGGCGAGGACCAGGCGCCGTGTCTCGAATTGATCCACCCTGGAACTGAGGGTCTTGGCGCGCGTGACTTCGCGATGCCGATCTATGCTGCGCGATGGCCCACGCCGCGCCGGCGCAGTTCTCTTGGGTCGTCTCGAGGCTTGGACATCGGGCGTGCGTCGCCCACGGCTGGAGCCATCGGGGTCTGGCGCAGAAAGCGGTTCGGAGACTGTAAGATTCCGCCGTCGTCCGGGACTACCCATGACGGAGCAGGAGCAATCAGGCCGTGCCGCCCATGGCCAGGGAACAGGTCTCGCGTCCCCGGCGGTTGCGGCCGCGCTTGTAGGCGCGCGCGAGTTCAGGCGCCTTGGCGATACCTGGTTGATTTTGCAAACGACAGCGGACCGGACGCGGCTATGATCGCCGCCAGACGATGGTCACGCGGGGCGAGGGGGGACGAGCTTGTCGGTGTTGATGCTCGATCGAGTGGTCAAACGCTTCGGCGACTTCACCGCCGTCGACGACCTGAGCTTCGCCGTCCCCGAGGGCGGCGTCTTTGGCTTCCTCGGCGGCAACGGGGCGGGCAAGACCACCTCGCTGCGGATGGCGTTGGACATCATCCAGCCGACGTCGGGCCGCATCGAGGTGCTGGGCCGCGCGCCGAGTCGCGAGAACGCCGCCCAGATCGGGTTCCTGCCCGAGGAGCGGGGCCTCTATCGCCGCATGACGGTGCTCGACACCGTGGTCTATTTCGGCCGGTTGAAACGGATGTCCAGCGGTGACGCGCGCACCTCGGCCAAGGCGCTGATCGAGCGCTTCGGCCTCAGCGACTGGGCGAGGCTGGCGGTGGACAAGCTGTCCAAGGGCATGTCGCAGAAGGTCCAGCTGGCCACGGCGCTGGTCAACAAGCCCCGCCTGCTGATCCTGGATGAGCCGTTTTCCGGGCTCGACCCGGTGAACCAGGGCGTGCTGGAGGACCTGATCCTGGAAATGGCCCGCGGCGGCTCCACGGTGGTCTTCTCCACCCACGTGATGCAGCACGCCGAACGCCTCTGTGACCGGCTGCTGTTGCTGGCGCGCGGGCGCAAGGTGTTCGAAGGCAGCCAGGCGGAGGCGCGGCGGACGCTTCCCGGACGCCTGACCCTTATCAGTCGCGCCGATCCAAGCGGCCTGCCGGGCGTCCTTTCCGCGTCCCCGTCGGGACCCGCGCAGGACGGGTGGACCGAGTGGAGCGTGGCGCTGGCCCCGGACGCCGACGCCGCGGACCTCCTGCAGGCCTGCACCGCCCAGGGCTTCGCCCTGAGAGGCTTCGATCTCCACCGACCCGGCCTGCATGAGGTCTTCCTGCACCTGGTCGGTCCCAGCCAGGAGAGCGCCCAATGAGCCGCGCCCTGCTGGTCGCCGTGCGCGAATATCGCCAGATCGCCGCCACCCGCGGCTTCTGGGTCATGCTGCTGGTGGTTCCCCTGGCGATCACGATTTCCATCACGGCGGCGAGGTTCCTCGGACCTCCGCCAAGCGTCGCCTATGTGATCGTGGACGCCGGCGGTCATTACGCGCCCGCCATCGAGCACCGGATCGAGCTGGAATATCAGCGCCAGGCCCTGATCGACCTCTCGGCCTACGCCAGGCGCCGCGATGTCCAGTCGGCCGACCCAGGCGCTGTCTGGGCGCGAGGCCAGGGCTGGTTCAGCGACCCACAGGTCGAGGCCTTCGTCGCTGCCGGCGGCGTCGACGCCGCCCTGCGCCGGATCGGGCCGCGCCTGCCGGCCGGCGCGCCGGTCTTCGCCCCGAAACCGAGACCGTTCATCAGGACGCCGCCGCCTCGGGACGCGCCTGCGGGCCAGGGCCCCGACCGCTTCGGCGCAGCCCTTGGTCCCTATCTGCAACACGGGGTCGATACGCCCGCCGGCAAGCGCCCCCTGTCGCTGGCGGTCTATGTTCCCGATGGGTTCGGCGCCCCGGGCGCGGTCGTGCGGATGTGGACGGATGGCCGGACGAACCCCTTGCTGATCGATGCCGTGCGCTCGGAACTGACCCGCGCGATGCGGACCCAGGCCATGCAGGCCGGCGGCGTTCCGCCGGGGACGGCCGAGGGCATCGAGTCCCTCAGTGCGCCGCTTCAGGTGATCCAGCCGACCTCGGGCGGCGGGCGCGAGCAGGTGTTCATCCGGTCCGCGGTCCCCCTCGCCCTGGTCTATCTGTTGTTGATCACCGCGATCAGCACTGGCTCGATGATGCTGCAGGGCGTGATCGAGGAGCGGTCCAACAAATTGCTCGAGGCGGTGCTGGCCTGCATCCGGCCCGGCGAACTGATGTACGGCAAGCTGCTCGGGCTCGGGGCCGTCGGCCTGACGATCGTCGCCGTCTGGCTGGGCGGCGGCATCGGCGCGGCCTTTTCCGTGCAGGGCGTCGCCGCCGACGTGCTGCGTCCGTCGCTGAGTGCGCTCAATCAGCCGTGGATGATCGGCGCGCTGCTCTTCTACTTCCTGACGGGCTACCTGATCGTATCGATGATCTTCCTGGCCATCGGCTCGCTCAGCAACTCGATGCAGGACGCCCAGGCCTATCTGACACCCGTGCTGATGCTCTTCATGCTGCCGGTCATCTTCATGATGAACTCGGCGCTGATGAATCCGGACGGGCCGCTGCCGCACATCCTCTCCTGGGTCCCGATCTACACCCCCTTCGCCATGCTGGCGCGCCTGGGCGGCGGGGTGTCCATGACCGAGGTGCTGAGCACGGGGGCCATGGTGATCGTCTTTGTCGCCGTCGAGATCCTGCTGCTCGGCCGTGTTTTCCAAGCCAGCCTGCTGAGCGCCGGCCAGCCGCCCAAGCTGTCGGGCTTCATCAGGCTGATGTTCCAGTCGCCTTCGGGTCGGGCCTGAGGACAGGGATCGCGCCCGTGGCCACTGACCATCCGCTGGACCGGCCTGTCTGGAGCGCGCTCGCCACGCGGCAGGCAGCTCTGGCGCTGGGAGACGCGCGGGCTCGCCGCTTCGCCCCCGAATACGGCCTGTTCGCGGGGGCGGCGGACGCGTCGCCCGCATGCCTGGCAGCCCTCGCCGCGTTGATCCCGGCAGGCGGGCGGGTCGGGATCGTCGAGATCGAGGACATGCCCACGCCGCCTGGCGTGGCGGTGGTGAGCCGCGCCCTCTGCTGCCAGATGATCGCTCCTGCGCTCGCGCCGGGGGAACCCAGCTTCGCGATCACGCCGCTGACGGACGCCGACGCCTCCGAAATGCTGGCCCTCGCGACCCTGACCGAGCCCGGCCCTTACTTCGCGCGCACCCATCAGATGGGGGATTTCGTCGGGGTCCGGCAGGACGGCGTCCTGGTCGCCATGGCGGGCGAGCGCCTGAAGCCCGAGGGGTTCACCGAGGTCAGTGCGGTCTGCACCCACCCCGATCACCGCGGCCGCGGCTACGCCAAGGGTCTCACGCGCCTGGTCGCCAAGCGCATCCTGGCGCGGGGCGAGACGCCGTTCCTGCATGTCTACGCCCACCGGAGCGCCGCGATCGCGCTTTACGAGACGCTGGGGTTTGGGCTGCGGACCGAGAACACACTGACGGTTCTGACACGGGCATAGGGCTGCGGGCGGCCACGACGGGGGTGGATCCCGGATATCCCGCTCGCGCGGAATCCGGGATGACATCGAAGGGAGAGATCCTGCTGTCCTTGGTGGTAAGAAGTTCTCTGAGAATACAATGTCATCCCGGCCGGAGCGGCGTCAGCCGCGGAGAGCCGGGATCCACCCGAGGTCGGCGCCGGCGCCACCCGCCCCGGCCCATCGGCGCTCAGCCCGCGTGTCGCGCCGCGGCGTCGCGGGCCTGGCGCAACTGCGTCCAGGCCGGCGTGATCTTCAGGGCTGCGTCGTACCGGGCCAGCGCCGCCTTCCACTGGCCCTGGCGCGCCAGGACGTCGCCTGACCCCTTCAGCGGATCGGCGAAGCGTGGGCCGAACCTGCTGGCTTGGGCGAAGTTGGCGGCCGCGCCGGCCAGGTCGCCCCGGGCCAGCAGCGCCTCGCCCCTGGCCTGATAGGTCATGGGCAGCCGCGGCGCCTGGCGCACGGCCTCGGCGAACCAGCGATCGGCGCTTGCCCGGTCGCCAGCGAGCTCTGCTATGCGCGCCCGCGTCTGGACGCAGATCTCGCAGTCGGGCGGGCTGCCCGCAATGAGCGCCTGGGCGGCGGCGATATCGCCAGTCATGGCTTCGGCCAGGGCCAGCCACGGGCGATAGACCGTCTGCAGGCTCTGTTCGACGGCGCCCGCCTGGCCTGTTCCGGCCGCCTTGGCCTTCTCCTGGTCCGCGGCGTCCACCATCGCCCTGGCGTCGACCAGAGCCTGGCGCCAGTCCCCGGCGATGGAGCTGACGTACCAGCGCGCCTTGCGCAACCTGACCCCGTCAGGCCCCGCCGAGACGGCCAGGTCGAGCAAACGCCGCCCACCTGAAACGTCGTGCGCCCGCGCCGCCGCCTGGGCGGCGAGGGCATAGTGATTGGCGACGGAGTTGAAGCCGACGCGATAGTCGACGGTGAGCGCGGCGAAGTCGCCCGTGGCGTCTGCAATGGTCACTCGGCCAATGTCGAGGATATGCGCGAAGCCTGCGCGCAGCGCGGGCGGCTGGTCGTCGATCCTTGTCTCGATCAGGCGCCGGGCGTAGTCCACGGCGGCCTGATTGTGGCCAATGGACTGGCTGGCGTTGGCGGCTTCCATCCAGGCCACCATGGCGCGGGGGTCGAGCTCGATCGCGATAAGTGCGTGCGACAGCGCCCGCCGCGACTCATTTTCCGCGGAGGCCCAGAGGGAATAGGCGCTTGCCTGCTGCATGGTCGATTCGCCATTGTTGCCAGCCTCCATGGCGGATGCCTGTGCGGCCGCCAGGGCCTCGTCTGGCCGGCCGACGGCTGACAGATAGACGACATAGTTCCCCGGATCGAAGGCCGCGAACGCCTTCTCCGCCGTCTGCTGCATCAGGGCGTCGAAGTCCGCGGCCGGCCCATTTACGTCGATGGGGTCCGCGCCGGCGATGTGCAGGCTGACCACGATCCGACCATCCGCCGCGTCGCGCACCGCGCCGGTCAAGAGGGTCTCATGGCCCAGCCAGCGGTGCAGGAAGCGTTCGATCTCCCCGATCGAGACGCCTGTCTCCGGGATCTCCACCTTCAATCCGTCGGCCTGATCCGCGCGCACGTCGTCGGAATGGCTGAGGGAATTGACGTTCGTGAAGGACCGGATGGCCGCCACCCGGTTCATCAGCTCCTCAGCCACCGCCTGGCCGGTCGCGCCACGGGCGGCCATGTCGGCTGGCACGGTGAAGGACTCGACGACGAGGCTGTGGTCCTCGTGGGCCTGCCAGGCCATGATCGCTAGGCCCGTGGCGATCGCGAGGCCAAAGGCCATGGCGATCAGCTGCAGGCCGACGCGCAGCCGGTCGCCGAGGAATCGCAGCGCCAGGTGGCGATGATGCAGGCGATGGTCCTGGTGCAGCTGCTCCGCCTGCAACTCGACCAGCCGGCGCTGGGCGTCCGCCAGGGCGGACTGCCGCTCAAGGAAGGCGTCCAGTTTGGCGTCGCCGCGACCGCCTCGCCCGCGGGCGACGGCCAGGGCGACGGCCGCCATGTCCGGTCCTACGCCGGCGGGCGCCGAACCACCGGCGTCGGCCTGTTGTTCCTCTTCCGCTTCCGCCATGCCCACCCCGACTGCGCCCGTTCAAGGTTGGTCCAAGGATACATGCGCGTCAAACCTCCGCTCGCGCCTCAGATGACCGGGACCCGCTTGCGGAAGCCCCACAGCACCAGGGCGAAGGCGACGCAGACGGCCCCGCTGATCAGGGCGTCGGCCAGGAAGCTGCCGTTGGCGCCGCCGAAGCCGTAACCCTGGCCGTCGAGGGCCTGCATGTAGACCAGCGGCAGGCTGCTGGCGGCGTTGAGCAGGCCGAACTGGGTCGCGGCCAGCGGGTTGTCGTGGCCGATGGTCCTCAGGATGATGGCGTTGCTGACTGAGAAGGCGGCCGCCTGGAAGACGTTCTCGCCCAGCATGGCGACGCCGAAGGTTGTCTGGTTGTGCTGAAAGAGGACCAGGGTCAGGGTGAAGATCGCCCCCACCCCGCCCACCAGCAGATAGAGCGCGCGCGGCTCGACCTTTTTCGCCAGCCCTGGGACCATCAGGCTGCCGACGACGCCGGCGAACACGGCGCCGACCCCCCCGATCAGGCCCACCAGCCGCTCCGGCACGCTGAAGTCGCGCCCCAGGCCCCCCAGGATGTTGGTCAGGGCGAAGGACGCGCAGGGCGACAGGAACAGGAACAGCGTCCACAGGACGGACGGCTTGCGCAGCAGGGCCAGCACGTCCCGGGCGAAGTCGCGGAAGCTTTCGCTGGCCAGGCGGCGGTCGGCGGGCGGGCAGGCGGTCCACAGATAGAGGGGCAGGGCCCCCAGGACGAGCAGGCTGATCAGGCCCGCGCCGAGAGCGTAGGGCAGGCCGCGCAGGAGGGAGATGGCCACGCTCGCGACCACCCCGCCCGTGCCGATGTTGGCCACGGTGAACCAGGCGCCGAGCGCGCCCTTCTTGTCGGTGCTGACCAGGTTGCCGAACCAGCCGCCCACGGCCGCGACGCACAGGCCGATCGCCATGCCGCCGGTGAACAGGAGCGCCGTCAGCAGCTTCAGGTCTCCGACGCAGAGCAGCGAGGCGTAGGTGCAGACCGCAGCGACCAGGGCGAAGGCGATGGCGTAGGCGCGGCGGCTGAAGCGCCAGTCGAGCACCGGCGCCAGGATGAAACTGCAGAACCCGGGCAACAGCCCGATCGCGGTCACGCCCGCGATCTGCTGCTCGGGAACGTGATTGGCCGCGAGCAGTTGCGGGATGGTGATCAGCATCACCGCGCCTGAGGCGCCCAGCGGCAGGAAGCCGAATCCCATCAGCCAGACCGGCGGCAGCGCCCGAGGTGTCGCCATGCGTCGCTATCCCCAATCCGCGGCCCGGGCCAGAGGAGAGACGGCCGCACCGCGAGTCGCAAGTGTTAGGGCCCAATGGGGACAAGCGCGAGCCTGTCGGCGCACTCCCACCAGCTCCCGGTGTCATCCCGGCCGTAGCGCGTAGCGCGAAGAGCCGGGATCTAACCTAGGTTTGATCCCGGACAGCCGCTGCGCGGCTTCCGGGATGACGTCCTATGGGATTGAAAGATAACAATAGGAACCAGCTGATCCGGCGACGCCCTAGCCGAACGTCTTTCGCACCCGGATGAACATGTAGGGTCCGAACTCCTGGCGGCGGTTGTCGAGATAGGCCAGGGGGCTGGTGTTGCGCGGACCCTGGTAGACCGCGAGGATTCGCTGGAAGCCCCGGCCGCCGAGGTTGTCGGCCTCGACGCGGAAGCTGAGATCGCGCTTGGGCTTGTATTCGATGAAGACGTCGATCCAGGTCTTCAGCTTGTAGGTGTCGATCTCGGTCAGGCGGAAGGACGTTTCGGTCCAACGGTTGTACAGGTCGACGCCCCAGTTGGCCTTCCAGTGCGGCAGGTCCTGGGTGAAGTGGACCTCGTAGTCGAAGCGGTGCTGGCCCGAGATGTGGCGCTCGAGTCCGGTGGCCGGATCCGTCACCCGCGAGTGACGCAGATTGCCCTGCGCCTTGATCAGGCCGCTCTTGATGCCGATGCGGTCGAGGGGAAGGGTGACGTTGGCGTCGATGTCGTTCTCGTAGCCCGATCCGATGTTGCCCGGCGCGTCGAACACGCCCCCTGCGCTCGCGATAGGAATCCGGTCCACGGCATTGGCGATCTGCTGGCGGCGATAGGTGATCACGAACACCGCGTCCTTGATGTGCTGTTCGAGGGCGGCCTCGCCCACCCAGGCGCTCTGAGGGACGAGGTCGGGATTGCCGGCGCGCACCTCTCCGCCCGCGCCGAGCGCCGACGACGCCACGAAGGAGCCGAAGTCCAGCTGACCGACTTCTCGTTCGACACGGACGCGCAGCTGGGTCCCCTCGTCCGGCGCCCAGGTGAACGCCAGGCGCGGCTTGGGATAGAACAGGGTCTTGGACAGGGAGGTGTCGCCGGACGAGCCGATGTTCGACAGTTCCGCGCGCAGGCCCGCCTCGATGGTGAACCGCTTGTCCGGGCGCCAGGTCGCCGACGCCGCCGCCTCGCCGCGTTTTTCAGTGACCGTCACATGCGCGGCCGGCAGCACCACGGGCGCCCCGTTCAAGGCGAAGCCGCTGTCGCTCTTCTGAATGTTCAAAGCCCCTTCGGCTGAGGCCTCGAGAGAAAACCGGTCATTCTTGCGGAAGCGCACGACGGTGCGCACGATGCTCTCGCCCGAGGTGTCGGTCTCCTTGAAGGCGTCGTCCTCGGCCGCAGAGGCGAAGTGGGACCTGTAGGTCTTGCGCTTGCCCTGCTGGATCGCCAGCGTCTCGAGCGTCGTGCGGGGCGTCAGGGTCTTCTCGAAGTGGACGCCGAGCTCGCCCTTCTCCTGCTGCTGGACGTCCCGGAGGGAATCCACCTCGGCGGGGGCGACCAGCGCATCGTCTTCGTCTGCGTGGTAGCGGTCGTAAAAGCCCAGGGCGTTGATCCTGAACTTGCCGCCCCAGAGGGGGGTGTCGAGGGCCACGGTCGCGGTCGCCTGCCGCCCGCCCGCGTGCGCTTTCAGATTTGAGCGGATCAGCACGTTCCCCTGGGGATCGGTGCGCTCGCGTACGCCGTCCCCCGCGCCGTCGTCCACGTACATCGATGGCAGGAACGAGCCCTCCAGGGTCGTCCCATTGGACTTGCGGGAGACCTCGAGCCGGACGGCGGGCGCGTGACGGCCGTCCGGGAACACCGCATCCGCGAGGGCGACGACTCCGTGCACGCCAGAGCCGCCCTTGCGCACCACATTGGCCAGGACCGTGCGGCCCTGCATGTCGATGCCGGGCGCGCCGCCGCGAACGAGATTGATATGGTCAACCTGGTTGGCCGGGATCCGCCGCAGGATCTCCTGGAGATTGTCCTGCTTGCTGGTGGGCCGGTCCCCGTCGATCAGCACATTGCCGGCCGCGCCCGCGAAGCCGCGCACCTGGGCGCCGCCGTCGAAGGCGAATCCGGGGAGCCGGATGATCATGTCCCAGGCGGTGTTGGGCTGGGCGTTGGCGAAATAGGCGGGGTCGTAGCGGATGATCCCGGTCGCAGAGGCCTTGGACAACAGCCGCTCGCCCGCGGCCGCCGGGACGGCGACAGGCGGCTGGGGCGGGGGATTGGCGGTGGCGAGGGCGGCCGCCGCGAGGATCAACACCAGCTCGCCCATCCACCCCGACTCCCGCCCCCATGAGTCCGCACGGATGGCGGGCGCCCCATGGCCGCGCCAGTTAAATTTACGACAGATCGATTACCGGCTCAGACCAGTTTGGCCCCGCGAAGGACCTTGAAGGCCTTCAACACCCGCTGCAGCTTGTGCTCGGCGGAGCGATCGCCGCCGTTCGAATCCGGGTGGCAACGCTTGATTAATTCGGTGTAACGCGCCCGGATCTCCTTGGCGGTGGCCAGCTCGGTGAGGTCCATGTCGCCCAGCGCGTTGCGTTCCAGCCGCCCCAGCTTGCGCCCCGCCTGTTCGGCCTCGGCACGCCGGCGAGCGGCCTTCAGCACGCCCAGGGGGTCGGCCATGTTGCGGGCGGCTCCGGTCGCAAAGGCCGCGGCCTCGCGCGACAGGCGCGAAGCCTTGAACTGCCAGGTCGGGCGGTCGCCCGTGAAGGACTGCTCGCGGCTGCGCAGGATTTCGGCCTCGCTCATGCCGTTGAAGAAGTCCCAGCCGCGATTGTACTCGGCGGCGTGGGGCTGGCAGAACCAGTAGTGCTCCTCCATCCGCTCGCGGGACTTGGGCGCCTTGGCGGTGGCGACGGACAGGCAGTCGGGGTGCTCACAGCGCCGCTCGCCCGGTTTCAGGGCGTGCACGTCGGCTTCCTCCTCGCGCGGGGGCCGCACGCGGATGTCGACAAACTTGGGTTTGTATTGAAAGGCGCCGCTCATGATCCGAAGTATGTGTTTGATGGTATCGCATGCAAGGATTGACAGGCAGGAAACATGGGCGAAGTGACCGATAGGCTGCGTACGAAGCTTGAGGGGGCCTTCGCGCCTGAACGGCTGGACATCGTGGACGACAGCGCCCGCCATGCGGGCCACAGCGGCGCGGCCGCAAGCGGAGAAAGTCACTTCAATGTGGCTATTGTATCACCCGCCTTCGCGGGTCTGAGCCGCGTGGAGCGCCAGCGCCGGGTCTACGCCGCCCTGGCCGAGGAGCTGGCCGGGCCCGTCCATGCCCTTTCGGTGAAAGCCCTGGCGCCGGGCGAAGGCTAGTTTTCCCGCGCAACGCCCTTCCGTCGTTGACAAGGCCGTCGCCGAGGCCAAGGGTCCGCCGATGCGATACGCGATAGAATTCTTCCGCCGGACCACCGCCCATCCGGGGGGCAAGACCGTCAGCCGGTACGTCGGCGACTTCGACGACAACGAACTTGCCAATGCCTACGGCCTGGCCAACCGCCCCGAAGAAGCTGACGGCTTCCGACTCTATCTCAGCGGCATTCCCAAGGGCACGGTCTCGGTGCGACCGGAAGTCCACGACGCCTGACGGCGGACTGGCGGGGGCGCCAGGCGTCGCCGTATTTGAGTCCGGCGGCGGAACCGCATAATCATCTGCACGTGCACCCGGTCGTCCACTATCTGCTGCGGCCCAAGCTGCTGTTGCTCCTGGCCTTTGTGCTGTCCGCGGTCCTGGTGCATTTCAGGGGACGGGTGCGGCTGAAGTTCGCCCGCCAGCTCACCGACCATTCCACCTTTGTCGCGCCGTACAACGCCCTGGTCTATGCGACCTCCAAGGCGCCCAACCGGCCTTATCAGGAGGCCGGCGCATTCCCTGAGCTCGCCCTGCTGACCGGCGCCTGGGAGGTCATCCGCGACGAGGGGCTCGCCCTGATGGCCCAGGGCCGGGTCGGGGTCGCTACCGGCCATAACGACATCGGCTTCCACACCTTCTTCCGCCTGGGTTGGAAGCGGTTTTATCTGAAGTGGTACGAGGATCCGCTACCCTCGGCCAAGGCGCTGTGCCCGCGCACCGTGGCGCTCCTGGAGCAGCTGCCCACCGTGCACGGCGCCATGTTCGCGGTCCTGCCGGCGGGCGGGAGGCTGGGCGCGCACCGAGACCCCTTCGCCGGCAGCCTGCGCTTCCACCTCGGCCTGCGCACGCCCAACAGCGACGCCTGCTGGATCGATGTGGACGGCCAGCGCCACAGCTGGCGCGACGGCCAGGGCGTGGTCTTCGACGAGACCTATGTCCACACCGCCGAGAACAAGACCGATGTCGACCGCCTGATCCTGTTCTGTGACGTGGAGCGGCCGATGTGGGCGCCGGCGGCGGCGGTCAACCGCTTCATCATCCGCCATGTGATGAGCGCCACCACCACCCAGAACGTCGAGGGCGAGCGGATCGGCGGCATCAACCGCGCCTTCGGGACCCTGTTCAGGATCAAGCAGGCCGGACAGGACCTGAAGGCCAGGAGCCGGGGGCTCTACTACACCCTGAAATACGCGGTGATCCTGGCCGTCGTAGTGCTGCTGGTCATCTGACGATGCGGTCGCGGCGCCGACGCCCGAGCGCCTCTAGCGGACGAGTTCGGTCTTGAACATGAGCGTCATCCGCAGCTCCGGGCAACATCTTGCGACGCCCCTTGCGATGTGCGGCACGATCCCGGGGAAGGCGATCAGCCGGTTCGGGCGCGGATAGATCGACGCAATGATGTCGGCGCCATCCCGGTTGAAGAAGACGGTCTCGCCCGCGTAATTCGGGTCCCACTTGAAGTGCGGATAGTAGATGAAGGTGTGGTGGTTCGGCGCGTTGGAGTCGGTGTGCAGTCCACCCTCGGCGCCGTTTGGATAGCCGTTGGCGTAACACCGGGTGAGGGTGTGGCCCTTCGCCAGTTTCGACTTGATCAGGCTCCAGACCCTGGAGACGGTCGGCGCCGCCGTCATCAACTCCGCCTCGATGTCCACGGCGGTCCTGACGTCGCGGGTCTCCTTGAAGTAGCCCGCGAAGTGCTTGAACCAATAGCGGCTCGCGGCCGGCGCCGTGCTCGAGTACGCGCCGTACGCCCAGCCCGGCTCCAGCAGATAGGACAGGACGCCTTCCTGGTCCTGCCGGCTGAGGAAGTCATCCACGATCGAAATATCCGTCCGGCTGAAGTCGGCCAGCAGGGAGGGTGGATTGGTCTTGGGGGCGAGCAGGATCAATTGGCGGCCGGTTGCGATGACGAATTCCCGCACACCTTGGGCCGATGGAAAGAATATTCGATGAATTGACCCTGGGGATCGATCCAATATCAACGCGTCATCGCACCGAATGCCAAACACATGGGTGCGCGAAATCGCGAGATATCATGCTCTTTTCCAGGGAAATGTTCTGAAATACGTAGGAATTTCCGGGCGCGATCCCGTTCAAAACTTCAGTCTTCTGGCGTGGTTTGGGGGCGACCTTCGCCGGTGTCGGGCGCCTCAAGGTCGCGCGCATGGGCTCTGTCAGCCGGAGCTTGCGGGACGCCGTTCAGAGTCAAGCGGGCCGGACAGGACCCCGAAGGCCAGGAGCCGCGGACCTGCACAGCCCGAACGATGCTCCTGGCCCTGGTGGTCCGCCTGATCGCCTAGCCGGGCGGCTTGGAGCGCTGACGTTCCGTGACCGCGACCACCATCAGGCCGCCGATCAGGGAGATGTGTTCGAGCGCCGTGCGCATTTCGCTGAGGCCGTCGCTCCCCTGCATGGTCCAGAAGTGGTGGACGATCAGGATGGTCAGGCCGGTGTAGACCCCCAGCGCCCCCGCGCCGAGCCAGGTCCAGGCGCCGCCGCGGATCACGATGGCCGAGCCGCCCAGGAGGGTGACGATCGACAGGATCACGAAGGGCGTCGGCGGGTTGACGTTGAAGTGGGCGAAGTCGCCCAGCGTCCCCTGGAACTGCATCGCCTGCATGACGCCGGGGACCGCGAAGGTCACCACCAGCACCACGCGGGCGAGAAAGCGGAAAAGGCTCGAATCCAGAAGCGCGGCGACCCAACTGGGCGTCATGGCGTAGTCCCCCCAAGATTTACTTCCGCGCCTGGTGGCGCAGCCGGCCGCATCTTTCTGGGATTTCGGGCCCGGCGCAATGGCAGAGCCGGATTCTGCGACAAACGGCCCGAGGGATCAGAACCTGCGCGCGAGGCCGACGTAGACCTGCACATCCGGTGTAGCCCGGTTCAGGCCGAGGTTGATCCCGCCGTCGATCTGCAGGTCCGGCTGGCGTTTCGGTTGCCAGGCGGCGGCGAGGTCCAGGGAGTACTGCCGCACGGTCCCCGACGGGTCGAAGTCCTGCTGGGTCCACAGCTCCACCGTGGCGGCGATCGGGCCCACCGCGTGGCCAAGGCCGACCGGCAGGGCCAGGGAGACGTGCCGGCCGGGACCGGCGGCATTGGCCAGCACGTCCGCTTCCGGCGTCACGCCCAGCGACCAGCCGCCCGGCAGATTGTAGGAGACGGGGATCAGCAGGCCTTCTTCCCATGCTCCGTCGCCCAGCCCCATCCGGGCGGTGGGCGCTTTGACGTAGGGCTCCAGCGCCAGCCCCAGGTCGCCGCCGGCATTGCCGGCGAGGTTCAGCTTGGCGCGCAGGTAGAGGTCGCCGACGCCCCAGAGGCGGGTGCGGGCGCCTGTGGCGCTGTCGTGGGTCCGCGCCTCTTGCCAGGGTGCGAGGTTGACCTCGACGTCGAGGGTGTCGGTGACGCCGTACTTCAGGGTGGGGTTGGTGAAGAGCCAGAGGTCGGTGGTCACACCGCCTGAGAGGTCGTGCGTCAGGTTGCCGAGATCCGTCTCCAGCTGGAAATGACCCTTGTCGAGCGTGCACGCCGATGTGCCCTTGGACGGGCGATCGGGGCAGAGGGCGCGCAGGGCGGCCGTCGCCGGGGCGTCCTCGGCTACGGCGCTGGAGGCGAGCGTGGCCCCGCCCAGCAGGGCGGCGAACGCGACCCCGCCGCGCCTCACGTTTCGCCACCCTCTTCCAGGGGCGGGCTGATCCTCAGGGCGGTGATCTGGTTGCGCTGGCGGCGCAGCACCTGGAAGCGGTGGCCGTGGAAGATGAAGGTCTGGCCCGGTTCGGGGATGGTCTGGGCCTCGTGGATCACCAGGCCCGCGACAGTCACCCAGTCGTCGTCGGGCAGGGTCCAGTCCATGGCGCGGTTGAGATCGCGGATGGTGACCGCGCCGTCCACGTGCACGGAACCGTCGGGCTGGCGGCGCACGCCTTCCACCGGCGTGTCGTGCTCGTCCTCGATCTCACCGACGATCTCCTCGAGGATGTCCTCCAGGGTCACCATGCCCTGCAGGGCGCCGTATTCGTCCACCACCAGGGCGAAGGGGCTCTTGGCCTTGAGGAAGGCGTTGAGCTGGTCCTTGAGGTTGGTGGTCTCCGGGATGAACCAGGGTTCGCGCGCGATGGTCATCACGTCGATGCTGTCGACGCCGCCTTCGGCCGCCGCCACGGCGCGCAGCAGGTCCTTGGCGTGGACCACGCCCACGATGTTCTCCGGGTCGTCCTTGAACAGCGGCAGGCGGGTGTAGGGGGCTTCCAGCGCCTGGGCCACCAGTTCGCGCGCGGTCAGGTCCGCGTCGAGCATGGCCATCGACTTGCGGTGGACCATCACCTGAGCGACGTCGAGGTCCGACAAGTCCAGCACCGCCCCCAGCATGCGCCGGTCCTTGCTTTCGACGGCTCCCTCCTCGTGGTGGAATTCGATGGCGCCGCGGATCTCCTCGTGGGCGGCGAACACATCCGCCTTCATGTCGATGTCGAAGCCGAATACGTTCAGCGTGCTGCGGACGATCCACTGGATGGCGTCCACGATCGGATCCAGCAGGCGCACGAAGAACAGGATGAAGCCGGACAGGCCGCGCGCCATGTCGTCCGGGCGGGTGATGGCCATGGTCTTGGGCAGCACTTCGACGAACACCAGCACCAGCGCGGTCATGACGGCGGTGGCGATGGCCACGCCCCAGACGCCGGGCACCGCCTGGGTGATGAACTCCGTGGCGAGGGCCGAGGTCAGGATATTGATCAGGTTGTAGCCGAGCAGCACCGCGCCGATCATGCTCTCGCGGTCGCCCAGCAGCTTGTTGACGCGGGCGGCGGCCTTGTCCCCGTCCTTTTCCAGCTGGTGCATGCGGCCGCGGCTGGCGGCCGTCAGCGCGGTCTCGGCCGCCGAGAACAGGGCCGAGATCGACAGCAGGGCGATGATGATGATGAAGACGATGGCGAGGGTGCCGATCATGGCCGAGCGCCTTCTTCGATCAGAAAGTCCAGGGTCTTCTTCGGATCGACGTCCTTGGCGACGAAGGCCTCGCCGATCCCGCGGGCGAGGATGAAGTTCAGCCTGCCGCCCTCGGCCTTCTTGTCCTGGCCCATGTGCTCCAGGAGCCGCGCGGCGGAGAAGGGCGTGGACGCGATATCGTCCAGCGCGGCGGGCAGGCCGCTGTTCGCAATCGCGGCGGTTGCGCGCCCGGCGTCCTGGCGGCTGCATAGCCCCAGGGTCGCGGAGAAGCGGAAGGCGAGGGCGCAGCCGGCGGCCACCGCCTCGCCGTGCAGCAGGGCGTCGCCGAATCCGGTCTCGGCCTCGAGCGCATGGGCGAACGTGTGGCCGAGGTTCAGCAGGGCCCGCTGACCGGAGGTCTCGCGCTCGTCCGCCCCGACGATTTGCGCCTTCATCTCCACCGAGCGGGCCACCGCCCGGCCGAGCGCCTCGGGCGCGCGCGCCAGCACCGCCTCGCCGTTCGCCTCGAGCCATTCGAAGAAGGCGAAGTCGCCGAGCAGGCCGTACTTGATCACCTCGGCGTAGCCGGCGCGCATCTGGCGGTCCGGCAGGGTGGAAAGCACCTCCAGGTCCGCCAGCACCAGCCGCGGCTGGTGGAAGGCGCCGATCAGGTTCTTGCCGCGCGCCGTGTCGATGGCGGTCTTGCCGCCCACAGAGGAATCCACCTGGGCGAGGAGGGTCGTCGGGACCTGGATGAAGTCGATCCCCCGCTTGTAGATCGCCGCCGCGAAGCCGGCGAGGTCGCCCACCACCCCGCCGCCGAAGGCCACGATCAGGTCGCCGCGGTCGAGGCCCAGCGCCAGCAGGCTGTCGCTGAGGTCCGATAGTCCCTCGAAGCTCTTGCTCTCCTCGCCGGGCGGGATGGCGATCACGGGGGCTTTGATCCCTGCCGCTTCCAGCGCCTGGGTGAGGGCCGCGCCGTGCAGGCCGGCGACGGTTTCGTCGGTGACCACCGCGGTGCGTGGACGCTTCAGGAGCGGCGCGATGAGGGCGCCGGTCTGGGCGATCAAGCCGGGGCCGATCAGCACCGGATAGGCGCGTTGACCGAGGCCGACCTCGATCCGCCGGGTCATGTGGAGGCCTGCAGGCGCTGGGTGATGGCGGCCATGATCGCGGCCGCCGCGGCGGCGGCGGGCTGCTCGTTGGTTTCGATCACGATGTCGGCCTCGGCATAGACGGGATCACGCTCCTTCATCAGGGCGGCCAGGACCTCGCGCGGATCGCGCCCGGCCAGGAGGGGACGGGTGTCCTTGCGGCTGACGCGGCGCACCAGGACGTCCAAGTCCGCGCGCAGCCAGACCGAGACCGCCTTGGCCTTGATCAGAGCCCGAGTCTCCGGGTTCATGAAGGCGCCGCCGCCGGTGGCCAGGACGTGGGGGGGCTCGTCCAGGAGCCGGGCGATCACCCGCCGCTCGCCGGCGCGGAACTCCGCTTCGCCGAGCCCGGCGAAGATCTCCGAAACCGAGCGGCCGGCGGCGCGTTCGATCTCCTGGTCCGCGTCGCGGAAAGGCAGCTGCAGCGCGGTCGCCAGCTTTCGCCCAATGGTGGATTTCCCTACGCCCATCAGGCCCACAAGCGCTATGGTCCGCTCACGCAAGGCTGGATCCGGGCTCATGGTTGCGCCTTTCGGACGTGGCGGAGGCTGCTCCGCCGAACCGGTAGTAGGGGACGCGGCGCGCGCGTGAAGGAAAAGCCCATCCATGGCTGAGGCCGCGTTTACACGATCAGCCCCCAAAGCGCCAAGGCTCGGCGCGCTGGCGGCGCTGCTGCTGGCGGCGACGCCGGCGGCGGCCCAGGTCCAGGTGCAGACCCTGGCGGCGCCGGATCTGTTCTCGGTGGGCGCGGGGCCCTCGGACCTGCCGGGCGACCTGTGGCAGGGCTCGTCGTCCGCCCTGGCCCGCGCGGTGATCCCCAACCTTCGTCCCACGGCCTTGTCTCCAGCCGCCCTCGCCCTGGCCCGGCACATCCTGTCCGCGGGCGCCAACGCCCCTGAGGGGGCTGGGGAAGACGCCGATCTGGCCGCCGGCCGCGCGGACGCCCTGCTCCAGCTGGGAGACGCCCCCGTCGTCGAGGTCATCGCCGACCACACGCCGAACCTCGAACAGAAGACCGCCCTGTCCCAGGTCGCCGCCGAGGCGGCCCTGATCGATGGCAAGGAGGACAAGGCCTGCGGCATCGGCGAGTCCCTGGCCGAGGGACGGGACATGGCCTTCTGGCTCAGGCTGCGGG
>FTIH01052003.1_pt1 | contig 33959 bp, 33 predicted proteins | sample 1658451 | NCBI WGS metagenome assembly FTIH01 (sample SAMEA3914826, study PRJEB12502) | metagenome | biome: forest; material: soil | place: Canada | collected 2011-07-03 | depth 0.3 m
CCGGGCTGTCGCCGGTCAGGTTGGCGGCGGTGAGCAGGCGCACGGCGGGGACCTGGCGCCCCTCCGGCTGGGCCGAGACCACGCCCACGGGCTTGTTCAGCACGACGCTCAGGCTGGCCTTGAGTTCGCCCTGGGCGGCGTCGGCCAGACCCTGGTCCTGGCCGACGCCGCCCAGGGCGAACTCAAGGCCAGCCTGAGCGTCGTGCTGAACAAGCCCGTGGGCGTGGTCTCGGCCCAGCCGGAGGGGCGCCAGGTCCCCGCCGTGCGCCTGCTCACCGCCGCCAACCTGACCGGCGACAGCCCGGCGATTCCTGGACGGGACACCAGCCTCGCGCCCCTGGGCCGGCTCGACCAGGACTCCCACGGCCTGCTGGTCCTGTCCGAGGACGGCGTACTGGCCAAGGCGATCATCGGCCCGCAGTCGGCGCTGGAAAAAGAGTACCTGGTCCGCATCACCGGCCAGATCACCGAAGCCCGGCTGGCGCGCCTGCGCCACGGCCTCAGCCTCGACGGGCGTCAGCTCAGGCCGGCCAGGATCAGCCCGGCCGGAGAGCAGCGCCTGCGCTTCATCCTGAAGGAAGGCCGCAACCGGCAGATCCGCCGCATGTGCGAACTGGTCGACCTCGAAGTCACCGACCTGCTGCGCCTGCGCATCGGCCCCCTCCGCCTCGGCGACCTCAAGGAAGGCCGCTGGCGGGTCCTGACCGGCGAAGAGCGGGCGGCGCTGCTGAAGGCCGGTGCGGGCGGGTGACCCCCAGGCCGTGTTGAGCCCCTCCCCTACGATGTCATCCCGGAAACCGCGCAGCGGTTATCCGGGATCCACCCTCGGCGTGGGTGACAGTTCTCTCAGGCGGCGGCGACTGTGCGCCGGCGCGTCCGCATGGTGGCCCCCAGGGCGCCGAAGCCGATCAGCATCATGGCCCAGGTCGCCGGCTCGGGGACACCGGTTCCAATCACGCTGACGCTGTCGAGGCCCAGGTCGTCTCCGCCCGGGAACTCAATTGCCAGGTCCTTGAACTGAACCGTCACATCTGAAGCCGTGGCGACGAAGTTCATCGAGTCGTGTCCCCATGGATTCCAGTAGGTGATGCCGACCGCCGGAGCTGTGAAATCCTGGGCGCCGGTCGTCGAACCACTGAGGAAGGAAACCTCGGCGACGGCGCCGGACGGACCCTGTTCGGATGCGATCGCAAAGCTCAGGTTATAGGTCTTGCCCGGCGTCAGCCCGTGGATCGTCTGCTGGATGGTGAAATCTCTGCCGGCGCCGACTTCGCCGAGGATGAGCCACTGGTTTCCAGTGTCGGCCGGTCCCGCGGAATACTGATTTACGTTCTGAAGTCCCCAGGGATAGATGCCGTCGCCGTTCGGTATGAACCAGCCCGTGACGTCATTGCCGATCAGGCCGAGCCGCTGTCCGCCACCGCCTGTGCCGAAATCATCGGCCTCGAAACTGCCGTTGACCACCATATTGGCCGCCTGAGCCCCGCCGGCCCCCAAGCCGGTCGCCAGCGCCAAGGCTGCGCCGGCCAAGAGAATGCCCTTGATTTTCATGGTATTGCCCCGCTCCATCGAAGGGCCAGTGGCCCAGGTGAATGACTTCTGCGCGGCCGTATGAAGCCCGCACCGTAAGCTTAGCAATGACGGATGGCCCACTGACTCTGGCTATCCCAAGTTCAGCAAGACCCGACGTGAAGTCATGGTCAAGGGGGATTCTTTATCGGCGTGAGTATCCATGCTCCACCTGCGGCCCGCGCCTACAGCCGCTCGCAAGTCGAGCTTTGCAATAACGTTTCAGGCTTGGCGGTGACATCACCTTGGCTGTTGGAATCTAGGGAAGCGCGGGCGGGTGACCCCCCGGCCGTGTTGAGCCTCTCCCCTACGACGTCATCCCGGAAACCGCGCAGCGGTTATCCGGGATCCACCCCCAGCGCAGGCAAAGGCGCCGCCGCCTTCACCTGAGCTTGACGACGACCTTCCCTTTGACCGGCCCGTCTCGATGTAGGCCAGGGGATGTCGCGCGCCGTGAGGGTCGCCGCGACCGCAGTTCAGGGCGCTGCGCGATAGCGCTCCGCGGCGTGCACCTCAGCGAACCCTGGGAGCATGGCCTGCCGGGCGGCTTGATAGGCGTCCCATTGCCCGGCGTTGGGGAGCGGGGGGATGGTCACCAGTTCACGCCGGTCGAAGCCGACCAGCGCCGCATCCACCAGTTCGCCGACGTCCATCATCTCTGGCAGTGCGCTGACGTCGGCGCCTGCGCGCGCCCAGATCTCGGTGAGGGTCGCGGCCGGAAGCACCGCCTGCACGTAGACGCCTTTGGTTGCGAACTCGAAGCTCAGTCCCTGGGACAGGAACAGAACGAACGCCTTGGTCGCCCCATAGACCGTTTGGCCAAATTCCGGAACCAGCCCGACCACGGACGAAACGTTGATGATCGCTCCCTCGCCGGCTTCCACGAAGCGCGCCGCGACGGCGCTGGCGAGGCGGACCACCGCGGTGGTGTTGAGCGCCACGAGGCGCGCGATGTCGTCGCTCGCCTGCTGTTCGAAGGCGCCGCCCAGGGCGGCGCCGGCGTTGTTGACGAGGATCCCGATCCGGCGGTCGTCCCGCAGGCGCGTCTCCACCACCGCGAGGTCATCAGGCCTGGTCAGGTCCGCTTGCAGGACGTCGATGGCCACGCCGCTTTCCTCGCGCAGACGGGCCGCCAGGAGCTCCATCCGCGCCTTGTCGCGGGCGACAAGGACGAGGTCGTGGCCGCGGCGCGCGAAGCGTTCGGCGTAGGTTGCACCAATGCCAGATGAGGCGCCGGTGATGAGGACAGAGGGGATAGCGGACATGGCGTTTGCTCTCTCGCGAAGGGGAACCTATATTCATGATAGTCCTCATGATTGATCCCAAATATGATGGTCATCATGTAAAGTCAACCTGGGCCGGGCGGAGAATTTAGCGATGAGAGTCAGTCGGGAGCGGATGGCGGAGAACCGGCGCCGGATCCTGGATGCGGCCAGCCGGCTGTTCCGGGCCAAGGGGTTCGACTCCGTCAGCGTGGCGGAGGTGATGAATGCCGCAGGCCTCACCCACGGCGGCTTCTATGGTCATTTCGGCTCGAAGGACGATCTCGTGGCCCAGACCCTTGCCCATGTCCTCGCTCCGGAGGCCGGCGGAGGGGGCGATCTTCGCGCCTATCTGGACGCCTATCTTTCGCCGCAGCATCGCGACAATGCCGCCGATGGTTGCCCGACAGCCGGTCTGGCCGCGGACATTCGCCACCAGACCGCGGCGGCGCGCGTGGCCATGACAGAGGGCCTTCGATCGCAGATCGACCGCATCAGCGAGGCGCTCCCCGGGGTGCGCGCGGCAGAGCGGCGGCGCACCGCCATCGGAAGCTGGGCGGCGATGGTCGGGGCGGTGATCCTCGCTCGGGCGATCGACGACCCAGCGCTTTCGGACGAGGTCCTGGACCAGACGCACGCCTGGATCGACGCCGCCGTCAGCCGGGCCAGTTAGCCGAGAAGCGCCTCAGGGCGCCTCTCAGGTCGTCGCGATGCTCTGCCTGCGACGTGATCGCATAGCCGCGCCCAGGCCGCCAAAGCCGATGACCAACATGACCCAGGCGGCAGGTTCAGGAACGCCTACCGTCAACGAGATGGGGTTGTCGTAGACCGAACTCGTGCAACCGATCCCGGGATCGGTGCTGCACAGATAGTATCCGGCGTGTCCAACGAAGTCGCCTTGGAATAGGTTATACCATATTCCTGCCGTCGCAAAGCCTAAGTCGCCCCAATCCAGGAACGGCGCCGTCGAATATAGGTGATTGTCGTTGCCAGCATAAGTAAGAGCCGGCAACATACCTGTGATCGGATTGCCATTGACGTCGCCAGTGACCGATGACGCCACGTTCGCAAGGGTGCTGTTGCAGGTAGGGCAAGGGTAGGGATTGGCCTCGGTGACAGCGCTGGTGGTTATGTCCAGGGCGCCCGTGATCCCCGAGCCTGAGAAGTGGAGCAAGGTCGTCGCCGCCTCGGCATTGCCGGCCACAAGCGCCAGGGAGCCAGTCAGCCCTGCCGCGGTCACCGCGATCGTTGACGTCAAGCGCGCTAGGTTCATCATCGTGTCCCCACAATTCTTGCAGCAACCAAGCCCGTGCCCCAGCTTTCGCCCCGGAGCCTGGCGGGATCGTCGCCCGGCGCCTGAGACAACACATCCCTCGTTTGGGGGAGGCTGGGTGGGAAAATTGCCCGCGCCGACAGGTCAGGAGCGGACCGGCGCTTCGCCGTACGGGGCGGCGATCCAGGCGGGGCTGGACAGCACCAGCTTGACCAGGGCGGCCTGGCGGCGGACGCCCAGGGCTTGCATGATGTGCTGCAGGTGGGTCTTGACGGTTTCAACTCCCACGCCAAGCCGCGCCGCGATTTCCCGCGTGTCATGGCCCTGCACAAGCGCCGAGAGCACCTCCGCTTCGCGTTCGGTAAGGCCGAACAGCCGCCTCAGCATCTCTTCGCGGGTCTCCAGAGGACGGCGGGAATCGCTCACGTAGAGGGCGACCGCCTCCGGGCCCAGGCTCAGCCTTTCGGCCGAAGCCGGCTCCAGGCGACTGACCACTACCCTGAGCTGCCCGGAATCGCCGGCTGGCAGCGTGAGGCCGACAGGCTCGCCGCCATTGCGCATGGCGAGGTGCAGGGCCGCGGCGAGGCTGGCCTGGCCTTGGGCCGTGGCCGCGGACAGACCGCCCCCGCGCCGTCGCAGCCCATCACCCTGGTCGAACAGCTCGGACGCGGCCGCATTGGCCAGCACGATCCGCTCATCCTGCAGGACGATCATGCCCATCGGCACCCGGTCGACCAGCGCCTGAGCGGCGACGGCCAGGTCGCGGGCGCGACGCAGGCCGGTGTGCATGACGACCGCGCGGGCGATGTGGGGCACGAACCGGCCAAAGTCCTCGCAGTCATCCGCGGTGAACGCCGACAAGCCAGGCCCGCGCATGAGGCCCACAATGCACTTGGCGTCAGCCTCAAAGTTCAGGAAGACGCTCATCGTGTACTCGACCCCGCCCGGCGCCAGCGCCTGCTGGTAGATCGCGCTCGCGTGCAACACTTCGTCCGAGACGACCTGCCGGCAATGGTAGGGCTTGAAGTTCGTCGGCGGATAACGCGGGTCGCTTTGGCTAAGCGCCCGATATCTGTCCCAGAGGCCGCTCTCCAGATGGTCCGGATCGAACCCGACCACCCGAAACACGGGGTTCGGATCTGAAAAGGATTCGAAGTAACTCACCTGTCCCATCGGGCACGAGAACAGCTCGCAGAAGGCGCCCAGGACCGCATCCCAGCGATCGGCGCTCAAGGCGGCGTCGTAAATGAGGGCCACCACCTGCGAAAATCTGTCGATCTCCATCATTTTCCTGCCTGAACACCATACGCGGCGAGCGTCAACTTACCTCCTCCTCGTCCCAGCGACGTCTCTAACCGGCGTAGACAGGTTCAGTTGTGAGTCCCGCCGGCTGAACCCGGCTGAGCGACTGCAATTCGGCGGAGGGTGGATGGGCGAGATCGACCCTTCCCCGCCGTTGGGACGGTCCGCATCTGGCCAGGACGGGCGGCCAGCATTCTCCGGCAAGGATCCCTTCGTCAGGACGCAGCTGGCGCCGCAACGCGTCGCGGGTCGCCTGACGCGGCCTTGGGCTTGAGCCCGAACAGAAACCGGCAGAACGCGAACGGCCGTATGCCCACCTCATAGAGGGCGAACGACCCCAGGCCGGTGGCTCCCGCCAGCAGCGAGACTTCGACCGGCAAGGGCAGGCGCAGCGGAAACAGCCAGAAGGCCGTCACCAACAGGATTGGCTGATGCAGCACATAGATCGGCAGCACCGCCTCGTTCAGATGCGACAACAGCGCCGACGACCGGTTCAAGGTCGCCTTGGCGAAGCCGCACAGGGCGCAGATCGCCGCCCAGGCGTACAGGCCCGAAACGGCGCTCCACACCGGATCGTTCACCCGCGATTGGATCCCCAGCAGCACGGCCGCGACGGCCAAGAGCTTACCCCAATGGGCTTCCAGCAGCGCCCAGAACCGGCCCTGTCGCGCGGCCAGCAGGCCGGTCGCGAACAGGCCCACCCATTTCAGGTGGCCGCCCCAGTCGTTCACCAGGGCATCGGTGATCGGCCACCTGGTCAGGATCACCAGGTTGGCGAGCGCCAGCCAGATGGGCGGCGCGAGGAACAGCAGCCAGGGTGAAACCGGCCGGCGGGTCTTGCGGCCCAGACCCCTCGCAACCCCGATCACGGCGGCGGCCACCAGCGTATAGATCAGCAGATAGAGCAGGAACCAGAGGTGGTCCCAGGTCGGCATCGCCATGTGAAAGGGCCGCACCAGGGTCTGGTCGGCGCGCATGTATTGGGTCCACCAGAAGGTGGGGAAATCCATCCGCATGACCCCACGGCTCACCAGCACCACATAGGTCTGGGGCGGGATCACCACAAACATGCCGGTCAGGATGACGGGCAGCAGGCGCCTCAGCCGGTCGCGGGCGAAGGCGCCGGGCCCGATCTTGTCGATCAGGCAGCGGCTGGCGACGCCGGAGATCACGAACAGCAGGGCCAGACGCCAGGCGCTGACCGCGTTCATCAACGGCTCGATCGCCGGATACAGCCGTGGGCTCTTCAGACTGTAGGGCCAGATGACGTAGAGCATGCCGACATGGAAGACGGTCAGCAGGGCGAAGGAGCCGACGCGCAGCCAGTCGAGGAAGTACTTGCGGGGTTCCATCGGGCGATCCTGTTCGAAGGGGCCCAAGGCAAGGCCGCCGGTTCCGGCGCCCCTCTGGCAGGCCCCCACCGGCCCCGCGCTCCGATTTCTTGAACCTGACGCCGATTGCAGAAAATGGGGTGCTTATTCGCCCCTCGGCGCGCCGTCCGCCGCCCCGCCCGCCTCCAGCCTCGCCTCACGCCAGGCCGAGGGCGTCACCCCCATGATCTCGCGAAAGCCCCGGCTGAAGGTGTTGATCGAGGCATAGCCGACCGACAGGGCGATGGTCAGGATCGGCGTGCGCCGCAGCGCGGGATCACTCAACTGCCGGCAGGCCTCGCGGATGCGGTAGTCGTGCAGCAGGGCGTTGAAGTTACGGTAGCCGAGCTGCTCATGGATCAGCCTGCGCAGGCGATATTCCGGCACGCCGACGCGCTCCGCCAGTTCCTTCAGCGACAGGCCCTCCTGCTCGCAGATGCGCTCCTCCTCCAGCAGCGCGGTCAGTCTCGCCAGCGCGGGGTCAAGGTCGGTGGTCGGCGCGGGCGCTTGCCGCACGGTCGCCCGCGCGGACTCGAAATCGAGATAGCGCCCGACGTCCCCGCCCGTCACCCGGAACAGGATGAAGGCCAGGATGGCCAGGTCGGCCACGGCCAGCGCTTCATGGGCGATGTAGTTGGCGTGACTGTCCGGATCGATCAGCACCTGCAAGAGTCCCGACGCGATGATGAGACCGCCGCCCACCGCCAGGGTCAGGGCGCGGATGGCCCGCCTGGTCTCGACCAGGTCGAACCGCCAGTCGGCGACGGTCCAATAGAGGGTGAAGCCGGCGAAGATCATCTGCAGCAGGGCGGGCGCGGTCTGGGTGGCGAACCGCGCGTACCTCCAGGCCGACGGGATCAGCGCACGTCCCGGCTCGTCCAGACCCAGCTGTATGACCAGCAAGACCAGCAGCCACCTCGGGAGCCGCCGGCGCTCCGTGAACAGGGTGAAACACAGGAGCATGACGAGGCCCGGCGTCAGGTTGCGGGCGAGGTCGAGGAACCAGGCCCAGCCGTCCAAGTCGATCCGGAATGCAGGCGGCGCCCAGTCGCCGAATTCCTGTCGGCCCAGCAGCACGCCGCACGCCATGGCGAATGCGATCAGGGCCATCAGCCTGGCGCTCGCCAGCCGCGGCTGGCTGATCAGGACCCGCGCGGCCAGGAGCGCCGCGCAGACGATCGTCGCCACGTCGATCGCCAGCAGGATGAGCGACGCACTCAAGCGGCTCTCGCGCTCCCGCGGGGTCCCGGACGCGCCTCGATGGCGGAAACCGCGATATTTCCAACGGGCCTGGACACTCAGTTTCGCTCTCGTCCCGCCTTCACGCCTTCCAGGAACTGCCTCATCGTCTGCGGCTTGCGTCCGGTGATCGCTTCGTAGTCGCGGGTGGCGATGTCGAACTCGCCGTTCTCGATCGCACGCATGGTGCCGACCGAGCTTTTCGACAGCTCGGCGGGCACGCCCCAATGCTCGGTCATGTATTGGGCCCATTGCGCGGCCGGCACGGCCTCGTAGCGGATCTGGCGACCGAAGACCTCGCTCATCAGGGCGGCGACCTGCTCGCCCGTCAGGGTCGTTTCCATGGTCTCGGTGTAGACGCGGTTCTCGTGCCCGGGCCGGGCCAGCACCGTCGCGGCCGAGACGCCGAGGTCGTCGCGGGCGATGTAGGCGCAGGGCGCCGACCCGCCCGCGCGGCGGAGTACGCCGGTGGCCAGGGTGTCATCCAGGTCGCCCACCATGATGTCGGCATAGAGGGCGTGGCGCAGGATGGTGTAGTCCATGCCGGACGCCATCAGGGCCTGCTCGGTCGGCCAGTGGACCTCAACGGTGTGATCGGCGGTGGCGTCAGGGCCCGCACCGGCGAAGCTGGTGTAGGCGACACGTTTCACGCCGGCCGTGCTGGCGGCCTGGATGGCGTTGAGGTTCTGCCCCGCGCGCTCGGAATTGGGCGCGTAGGTCGAGATGATCAGCGCTGCGTCGACGCCCTCGAACGCGGCGGCCAGGGTCTCGGGGTCATCGAAGTCGGCGCGGCGGACGGCCACGCCGGCCCCGGCAAGTTCGCGTGCGAAGGGCGATGAGGGATCGCGTGTGCCGGCGACGAAGCCGGCCGGCCCGACCATCTCCCGCAGATTGGCGATGACCAGCCCCCCGAGATTACCGTTCGCGCCCGTGACCATCAGCATTGTGTTGTCCGCTCCTCGCCGCCATCTCGTCGGCGTTCCTGATGGATGATCATACCTGGACTGACCTCACGACCAAGGGATGGGGTGTTCGCAATGTCCGCTGTTCGGACGATGGATCAGGACGGCTTTCCACCCTCGGCCGAAGTTCGGAGCGTCCGCCTGTCGGCGACTTCCGATCATGCAGCTGGGCGCTGTTGCGTCCATGCCGAGCTGAATTGGCCGCTAACCCGGCGCGGCTCGCCCCGCTTGGCGGCCTCGGTGATCTCGCGGCGGCGGCGTTCGAAGGCGAGGCGGCCTTCGGGGACGTCGCGGGCCTCGGGGAACTGATCGAGGATCTCGTCGAAGATCTCGCGCACCTCGTCTTTGAATTCCCCGTGCGCCAGGATGTAGGGGTCGTTGCGCTGGACGCCGCGCAGCACCGCTTCGCCCAGCTCCAGGGGGTGGCTCATCTACCCCGCTTTCGGCTTGGCACGCGACGCTGACGCCCTCTCCGTCGTGTCGCCGTCGAAGTGCTCCGGAACCGCATCAGCCTTGGCCTTGCTGGCGCGCACTACGCCATCCCTGTGCTCGGGCGGTCCGTACAGCGTGTAGAGCTTCATCGGCTTGTCGCCGGTGTTGATGACATTGTGCTTGGCGCCAGCCGGAACGAGGATCGCATCGTCGCTTCTGACCTTCGTGCGCTCGCCGTCGATCCAAACCTCGCCCTTTCCCTTCTCGATGCGAAAGAACTGATCGTGGCCGGCGTGGACTTCCTCGCCGATTTCCTCGCCGGACTTCAGCGTCATGAGCACGAGCTGAAGGTGCTTGCCAGTGTAGAGCACCCGGCGAAAGTCCGTGTTGGCCTTGGTCAGATCGTCAATGTCGTCGACAAAGCCCTTCATCACAGTGGTCCTCTTGAGTTTGCTCGCAATCAATCATCCCGGTCCATCGAAGTCGACGCCCATGAGCCAGATCAAACAAGCCTGGGATCGCAGCCCGGTCCGGGCCCCGCGAGCGGATAGGCCTCAGTTTCAAGGATGTTCGTCTCGCTGTTGCCCGCCCAAGGCGGCGGCGACACACGCGATGAATGCGCCGATCAGCATTGCCAGCGCCGTTGAAAATGCGAGCTTGGCCCCCGCGCGGCGAGCCGCATCCGCAGCTTCCCGCGCCTGTTGCTGCATCGCCTGTTCGCGCGCGACCACAGTGTCGACGCGTGACTGGGCCTCGGCAGGCGCGATTCCTGTGCGCGCTGCAACCAACTGGACAAGATAGCCGCGATCAGCCGCTGGCAGGGAGCCGCGAAGCGCGCCGTTCGCGAGGATGGTCGCGGTCTCCGCCCGCGAATGATCGGTCGTGGCGTCTTCAGAACGCGTCGAGCGATACAGGTCGTCGACATCGTACGCGAAGGCGTCCGTCGGCGTCTGGTGGGCTTCACCGGTCGCCTGGGCGGCGCTGCTGGCCACGCTTGTCACACTCCTGACCGCCACCAAGGCGGAAGAGGAAACGAAGATAACTGCGATCAGCGTTGCAACCGACCAAGTCAGCAATCCATGCGCGGTGTCCCGGAAGAACACTTCGTGCTGGTGGGTTCCGACCCATCTCGTCCGAAGCCTCCCGGTGACATAGCCGCCGAGCCCGGAAGCCACCCACTGTACGAAGATCAACCAGATCGCGGTCATTACCGTGAAGGTGGTCAGGGACGCACCCAGATTCGCCCATGGCGAGACGGAGGCGAGCCCCATGCCGGCGCCGACCGCAAGCAGGATCAAAGACGCCGCCACGCCAGTGGCGGCCCCAGCGAGTACCGCGGCCCAGGACACGGCGGACTTGCTCGGCTCAGTCCTTGAATCCAGATCGTCGTAGAGCACTGTCACGCCGACGCTAGCTATGTCTTCAGACATGTCGTGTCGCTCCCAGTCTTGTGTTCAGTGCCAGATCAACGCAAGTAGAATGATGATCGGAAGGGGAACTCCTAAAAGCAGAAGTAAAATCGCGCGACCCATAAACTCCTCCCAAGTCTAAGTGGATGTCATCAGAAATGATGTTACTTTAGGCCCATTGCGGGTTGGCGCAGAAATTCGGTATCGAACTGTCTGCGCCACGGGGCCGCGCGATGCGCCCGCACAGCCCCGTGGGACGCGAGCTTGCAGCGTCTACTTCTTCAGCTGGTTGGCGATCTCGTCCTGCGCCTTGCCGACGGCGTTCTGCGCCTTGCCGACCGCCTTCTCAACGGCGCCTTCCACTTGCAGCTTTTCGTTACCGACAAGCTTGCCTGCGGTTTGCTTGATGGAGCCGGAGGCCTGCTTTGCGATGCCTTCGATCCGGTTGGTGCTCATGGTGTGATCCTTTCGTATTTCCGCCGCATCTGGAAACGCGGCCTGGTCGGACCAGGGGGTCGCGACGGTCCCAGCGGAACCCGGCGGAAGGCATGCCGCAATGATCTGGATCAACGCCGCCATCTACCGACGGGAGCCGCCCCGCAATCGCATCCGCGTTCGCCGCCGCGCGCCTCGGTCGGCTTTCGGGTTTGATGAAAAGGATCGCCGCCAGTCCCTCGGCTTCAAGACGGTGTGCGGTGTCAGCCGCCGCCGCAATCGTGTCACCAAGGTTCTGAGCCGGCGTGGGTGCGGCCACGGCCATGGACCTTGCATTCCGCCCCTTCGCGGGCCTTCCCAACATCCGCTTTGGGGGCAAGGACCACATTCGACCGATTCGGTTGAAAAGCCCGATTCCGCGTCGGTGGCCAAGCTTGATTCAAGTCAATGTTCGATCAGGGTCGTGCGTTCACGATCATCAACTATGAACCACGTCACCGTGACTATAGCCCCCGTCCAGGGCGGGTGGTCCGTGCTCAGCCGACTGAGCGCCAATCCCTTGATGTTCCTGTCCAGGAGGGACGCGGAGGAACAGGCCCATCGACTCGCCAGGTTGGCGGCAAGGCTGGGCCGGAATGCGGAAGTCCGGTTTCACCACCGCGGGGGCGACATCTCTGTGCAGCCTTACGCGGCGCACGGAACGGCCGCGCCGATGGCCCCGGGGCCCGTCGACGCCCATGTCGCCGCGCTGGCGCACAGTCCCGCCAGCACACCTTCGGGAGGTGGTCTGGCGCGCAGTCTTGTGTCCGGCCCCTTTGAGTCACTGTGAAGCTTATGTGTTCTCACGCCAGCGGAGGTCTGTTCGAGAAGGGCGGCTTCCAGAACAAGGAAAATCCATGCCATGAAGAAGCATCTCGTCACTGCCGTCGTGGCGGTCGCCACCCTTTCCACCGCCGCCTGCGCAACCGGGCCCTATGACGGCCGCCATGAGTCCTACGGCGCCCAAGGCGGCGGCTGCTACGCCGGTGAACGACGCGGCGATTGCAGCGAACGCCTGCGATATGAAAGCCAGAGTCACCGTCGCTATGTCTGGCGCAACGACCATTACGAGAGCGATGACGCGGCCGGCGCCGCGGTTGCCGGTGGCATCATAGGCTTCATCATGGGGGCGGCCATCGCCGGTTCGAACAGCGACCGCGACTACTACAACGCCCACCGTAACGACCGCGACTGGCGTGACCGCTGCAACGCGTCCCATCCTGGTTTCGACTCCAGCACGGGCACCTACGCCGGCCCGGACGGCTACAGGCATTACTGCACCCGCTAGCCGTCTGAGGGGCGCAGGGCCTTCGAATGCGTCCGTCCCGCGCCTGATCCCCGACTTCGCCGACTTCAGCTGATGGCGGCCGTTGGCGAAGTCCCCGACGCCATAACCTTAAGGGAGCATCTCCATGTCTCTGGCCACTGTCGTCATGGTCCTAATCGTGGTTGGCGTACTGCTCTGGCTGGTCAACCGGTTCATACCCATGGACAGTAAGATCAAGAGCATCCTCAACGCCGTCGTCGTCATTTGCGTGGTCATTTGGTTGCTGCAGGCATTCGGAGTCCTGGGGTCGCTGAGAAATATTCACATCGGCAGAGGCCGCTAACGTTTTCAGCTAAATCCGGGGACACAATACATATTAACAGCACTCGTGAGTGGCCCCGAACGGCGGGCGAGTCCCAAGCCGCCAAAGTCCGCCCTAATATCTATAGTGTCCCCCGAGTTCGACCACTTGCGGGCCTCAGCCGGGGCTCTACCATCACCCGATGGATGATCTCTCCTTGGCTGCCAAGGGGGCTTGCGGCTGCCATGCGAAACACGGTTGAGCCGAGCGAACTGAAGCGCCGGCGGAACGACATTCATCGTGGCGGTGATAAGGGCCACGCTCGGGGGGTCGGCCAGGGACTTGGGTTACGTGAGCCGCTGGCCTTTGGCGCTGCTACTTTGGGTGGCGCTGCTTCATGCGCCCCCGGCAATCGCGCATCATTCGTATGCGATCTATGAAAACGACAAGACGCTGACCGTGTTGGCGACGGTCGAGGCATTCAGCTGGGCGAACCCGCACGCCGTGCTGCAGCTCATCTCCCACACAAATGGCGGCGAAGGCCAGACCGGGTGGACCATCGAGTCCAGCTCGCCGGGCATCCTTCGCCGGTTCGGGTGGACAGGGCATTCGGTCAAGCGGGGCGATCGGGTGCTCGTCGAGTTCAGTCCAATGAGGGACGGCTCGCACGCTGGCCGCCTGCATACCCTGACCTTGGTTGACACCGGCAAGGTGCTGAAGACCAAGCTTTCGACGCCGGAGCCGGGCCCCCCGACGCCGTAGGGCGGCGCAGGCTTTTCACATCTTCATCAGCGGCGCGGCGACGATGGTCCGCAATCCTCCCTTGGCCGAAGTTCGGAACGTTCGCTCGTCGGTGATTTCCGATAATGCGGCTTTGGTGCGATCCACCTCCATGCCGAGTTAGAACCTCCGCTAACCTGGCGCCGGCTCGCCGCGCTTGGCGGCTTCGGTGATTTCGCGGCGGCGGCGCTCGAAGGCGAGGCGGCCTTCGGGGACGTCGCGGGCCTCGGGGAACTGATCGAGGATCTCGTCGAAGATCTCGCGCACCTCGTCTTTGAATTCCCCGTGCGCCAGGATGTAGGGGTCGTTGCGCTGGACGCCGCGCAGCACCGCCTCGCCCAGCTCCAGGGGGTCCATGGCGCCGGACATGTCGTTGAACAGGGCCCCGGCCTCGGGTTCGGCGGGGCCATCGGGATTGGCGGTGGTCATGATCCGGCTGCGGGTCAGGCCGGGGCAGAGGGTCGAGACCCCGATGCCGTCCTTGGCCAGGTTCAGGCGCAGGGAGTCGCTGAGGCCGCGGACGGCGAACTTGGTGGCGGCGTAGATGCCGCCGGTCTCCGGTAGGGGGATCAGCCCGGCCATGGACGAGGTGTTGACGATGTGGCCGCCCTCGCCGTGCGCCTTGATCTTGGGGATGAAGCTCTTGATGCCGTTGATCACCCCGCCGAGGTTCACCGCCAGCACCCGGTCCCACTCGGCGTAGTCCGCCTCGTCCGTCGCCTGGCCGCTGGCCACCCCGGCGTTGTTGCAGAGCAGGTGCACCTTGCCGAACACCCGCTCCACCTCGTCGGCCGCCGCCGCCATGGCCGCGCGGTCCGTGACGTCGACCCGCATGAAATGGACGTTGTTGACGCCCTTCAGCTCGGCCTTGACCTCGTCCAGGTGGGCCTGGCTGAAGTCCATGATCACGACCTTCATACCGGCCTTCAGGAAGGTCCGGGCCATGCCGTAGCCGATGCCCGAGGCGCCGCCGGTGACGACCGCCACCTTGCCTTCAACGTCCTGCACGCGCGTTCTCCCTGGTGGCCTGGCTACTTCGGCGGGCCGCTGGGCGGGGCCTGTCCGGGCAGGTCGCCGGTCACCGTCCGCCGCTTGAACTTCCAGCGCCCGTCTTCGCGCACCAGCTCGTCGTCATAGCGTCCGGCGTAGAAGATCCGGGCCCGCTTGTCGGGATCCTGGGACACGAAGCTCCAGCGCGACCACGCCCGCCCGCTGTCGCCGTCCACCTCGATCTCGAAGTTGGTCAGGACGTGGAAATTGCCCTGCGGCCCGGTGATCAGCGTCCCGCCGATGCTCTTTTCCATCATGGCCTGGACCTCGGCGGGACCCGTCGCGGCGCCGAAGCCGCCGTCCCAGACCCCGTCCCTGGCGAAGAGGGCCGCATAGGCCTTGAAGTCGCGCCGGTCGAGGTCGCGGCCATAGTCGGTGAGCAGGCGGCGGATCTCCTCGATGTCCTCCAGCCGCCGCACGCGGGCTTCGATGCCGAGGTGGGCGGCTCTTGGCGCGGGCCGCGCGCTGGCCGCGCCGGCGCCGAGCGCCAAGAGGCTCGCGGCGATGATCAGGATTGGTCTGCGGCGCATGCTAGTTCCCCCATCCCGAGGTCATGCCGTAGGGCACGGGCCGCTGCAGCGCCTCGATCCGCGTAATCCGGCCGCCCGTGAGCTTGAACAGCATCGCGGCCATGTCGGTGGACGGCGTCAGCAGGTTGGAGGGCAGGGTCACCCTGCCGTCCACGGTGTCGATCGCCCTCACCGCGCCAGGGTGGTCGACCATGGCCACCGCCAGGACCAGGCCGCGCTCCTCGTCGACCATCAGCATGCGCCGGTCGCGGACCTTGCCCAGATAGCGGAAGAGGCCGCTGTCCAGCTGGGCCGCGCAGTCCAGGGCGAAGGGCCGGAAAGCCGCGGCGCCGAGATCCAGCGGCGGGGCGGCGCTGTTGCCGGTGGTCTGGTCGCCGTTGTCGCGGCGGCGGCAGTCGGCGGTCAGGGGGACGCCGGCGCTGGCGCTCTTCTCGACGCCGTCGAGATAGCGGTTCACGGCGTTGGCCAGGGCGCTGCGGGACACCCGTTCGGCCGGTCCCAGCGCCGTCTCGAAGGTCGGGTCCGGTGTGGCGAAGCCCTTGGCGGTGAATTCGGCGAGCAGCAGGGGCCGCATCAGGGTCATGGTGCCGCCGCGGGGTCCGGCGCCCTCCTGGCGCACGATCACCGACTCGATGTCGGCGACCTTGCCGGCGACGACGCGCACCCGCATCAGCATCATCCCCGGCGTGCCGTTCTCGTTGACGGCGCCGAAATAGCCGGCCTGGCCCGTGGCGGGGTCGGCGAAATACAGCTTCGAGGCGGCGATGCTCGGCCCCAGCTGCGCCAGGCCGTCGTCCTGCATTGCGATGGCGGTGGCCGTGCCCCAGAGGCCGTCGCCCGGCTTCAGGGCCTGGCCGTTCTCGGTGTAGCGGACGTCTGGCGACAGGGGCGCGTCACCCGGACGATGGTCGACAATGGCCTGCAGCACCATGTCCACGACGCCGCCGAGGCAGGTCCGGTCGCAGGTCGGCTTGGCGGAGGCCTCTTTCGGCCGCGCCGGCTCGGGGGGAACGTCGAAGGCCGGCTTCATGCCGTAGGGCAGCTCGGTCAGGGTCATCTCGATGCGGTGGATCTTGTCGCGTCGCATGCGGAAGGCCTCGCCCACCTGCAGGGTGCGCGGCACGTCGAAATAGGCCGGGACGTTGAAGTCCTTGCCGGTGGACATGTGCAGCACCCGCACCGTGCCGTTGTGGTCGAAGTCGGCGAAGGCGAAGACGGCCTGGCGCTCCTCGTCCACCACCACATAGCGGCGGTTGCGGATCTGGGTGACGAAGCCGAGGAAGCCGGTCTTGAACTGCGCTTCGCAGCCCATGGACGAGAAGTCGGTGTCGGTGGAATGGCCGTAGGCCTCGGGCGTCTTCAGATTAGTGGTCTGGCTGGCGTGCTCCAGCCGGTTGCAGTCCGGATCGAAGAACGAATAGTCGCCGTTCGGATCGTTGCGCTGCATTCCCTGGAAATACTTGTCGACGCTCGCCGCCAGGGCGTCGCGCGGGATGCGCTCGGCGACGGGGACGGCCTGCAGCCACAGGGGCTCGGGGACGGCGAGCTTCTCGTAGCGGCCCGCCCCTCCGGCGTCGCGGATGATCTGGCTCTCCACCTCGACGACCTTGCGGTCGACCACCCTCAGGCGGACGTCCAGGATCGCCGGGACGTCGTTCTCCCGGATCGTGGTGATGACCGCGACCGCTCCCCCCTGCGGGTCGGAGAAGATGTGGCGGTAGGTCCCGAGCCCGCTGATCGTGGCCCAGGTCCCCTCGCCCAGCTTCAGAGGCTGTTCGTTTTCCACGAAGCGGGCCGACTTCAGGGCCGGGTCCTTCAAAGGATCGTGCCCCGCAAGGGCCTCCAGGTACTTGCCGACCATGCCTTCCAGGCAGGCGCGATCGCACGCCTTGGGCGCCGCCGAGGCGGGCGGCGCCGCGATCGTGAGGACAAAAAGTCCCGCCATCGCAAAGATCAGGCCGGTTGCGGCTGATATCCGGTTCATCACCCCTCCCCAATCGGGCCAAGCCACGATAATCGATGGCCGGGCCGGAACAACCGAAACCGACAAGGCCTGGAGGACCAGAGCGCATGACACTTCTGCCGACTTCGCTGGTGGGATCATATCCGCAGCCGGACTGGCTGATCGACCGCAAGACGCTCGCGAGCCGTTTCCCGCCCCGCACCCCGACGCCCGCCCTGTGGCGCGTCGCCCCCGAGCTGCTCGAACAGGCGCAGAACGACGCGGTGATCCTGGCGATCCACGACCAGGAACGCGCCGGCATCGACATCGTCACCGATGGCGAAGTGCGCCGGGAAAGCTATTCCAACCGCTTCGCCAACGCCCTGTCCGGCATCGCGCTCGACAATCCCGGTGAGGCCCTGGACCGCTCCGGCCATCCGGTCAGCGCCCCGCGCGTCACCGGCAAGATCAAGCGCCTGCGTCCGGTGGAGGTCGAGGCCCTGAAGTTCCTCAAGGCCAATACGTCCAGGCCGGTGAAGATCACCGTCCCCGGCCCCTTCACCATGCAGCAGCAGGCGCAGAACGACTTCTATCCGGACGACAAGAGCCTCTGCCTGGACTACGCCGACGCCGTGAACGCCGAGATCCGGGACCTGTTCGCCGCCGGCGCCGACGTGGTGCAGATCGACGAGCCCTATATGCAGGCCCGCCCGCAGAAGGCGCGCGAATATGGCCTGGAGGCCCTGAACCGGGCCCTGGACGGGGTCGTGGGCGAAACCGCCGTGCACATCTGCTTCGGCTATGCGGCGATCATCCACGAGCGGCCGGCGGGCTATAACTTCCTGCCCGAGTTCGCCGGCTGCCATGTGCACCAGATCTCGGTCGAGACGGCCCAGGCCGACCTCGACACAGTGATGCTGGAGCCCCTGCGCGGCAAGACCATCATCCTGGGCGTGCTGGACCTGTCGGACCCCACGGTGGAAACGCCCGAGACGGTGGCCAAGCGGATCCGCCGCGGCCTCGAGCACGTCGCCCCCGACAAGGTGGTCGTCGCCCCCGACTGCGGCCTGAAGTACCTCCCCCGCGACATCGCCTACGGCAAGATGAAGGCCATGGTCGACGGCGCGAAGATCGTCCGGGCCGAACTCGGGGGGTAGGGTCATTGGATCTTCCCCCTCCGGGGGAAGTACCCGCGAAGCGGGGGTAGGGGGCTGCCGTGCACTGCCGTCGGACGTTGATTCATAGGATCGATGTCACGCGACACCAACGTTTGCGCCAATCGGCGGCGCGGCGCGCGTCAGCCCCCATCCCGCCCTTCGGGCGGACTTCCCCCAAAGGGGGAAGATCTGGCGCCTACCCCTCGCTCCACTGCGCATAGGCTTCGAAGAGGTCGGACACCCTGACCCCGTCGATGGTCATGTCGTCGGTGCGGCAGCCGGAGATGACGACGCCGGCGAGGTCGCAGTCCAGCATCTGGGCGCGGGTGAGGTCGACGTTCTCGAAGCGTGAGCCGGCCAGGTCCGCATCCCGGGCGTCGATCGCCTTGGGTTTGCTGCGCGCGGACCTGGCCATCGGGCTCAGAACTCGATGGGATAGGGCGCCAGCTTGCCCGAGGCGTAGAGCTCGGGCAGCTCCGGTGAGCCGTTCTCCATCACCATCAGCATGCAGCGCTTGGGCGAATAGCCCTGGTGGCGGATGTCGGCGGGCATGGCGCAGACGTCGCCGGCCTTCATCACGATGGTGCCGCGCGGATTGCCGGTGTTCTTGTCGGCGATCTTCCAGTGGATCTCGTCCGACAGCTGGATGAACCACTCATTGCGGTCGTTGCCGTGGATCACCGGCAGCATGTGCTCCTCGGAGGTCACGCAGCAGATCGAGGCCTTGGTCACCGCGGTGACCGAGGGGTTCCAGGTCACGTCCGAGCGCGAGATGTGGTCGAACAGGTTGATGGCGTGCAGCTGGCCCTCGAAGCCGGGCTCGACCTCGATGTCCGGCTTATCCATCTCGACGTCGCCGAAGGCGCGGTTGATCGGCGTGCCGGTGGCGTCCGAGCGGACGGGCTGGTCGCCCGGCAGGCCCAGCATGCGGGTGGCCGGGTTGAAGTTGCGCAGCAGCGGCCCCTTCATCGGCTTGCCCTTGGAGCCGATCGGCGTGCCGGTTTCCAGCGGCGCGCTCAGCGGGTCATAGCCTTCGCTGATCCAGTCGGTGGAGATGGTCTCGAAGGCCTTGGACACCGAGGTGGCCGTGTAGGTCTGCAGGAAGTCGATGCCCGCGGCCTTGCAGCCCTGGTCGTAGGCGCCGGCGTAGATGTCCACCGTGCCGTAGTGGTTGTGGGTGCCGAACACGTCGTCGAAGAAGATCCAGCCGTAGAAGAAGCCCCAGCCGATGTCGCGGACCATGGCGCGCAGGAAGCGGTCCACCTCCATGACGTGCTTGCCCTTGGGCCACTCTATGTGGACGAAATACTCGTCGCGGCTGAACTTGAAGGCGTCGAACTGGAAGCTGCGGTAGCCCTGCTTGTTGAGCGGGCCTGCGATGATGTCGGGGTTCTTGGGGTCAGCCATGATCTTGGCTCCTCGCGTGGGGATTCAGGACAGGGTGCAGATTTCAGACCAGCGCTCGACCGTTTCCGGTCCGAGCAGGGTCTGGATGATGGCGACGCCGGGCTTGGTGGAGCTCAGCTGATAGGCGGCGCCGGCGGGCAGCAGCACCTGGTGGCCGCGCCGGGCGCGGACCTTGCCCATCTTCTGGCCGTTGGGCTGGCCGGCCAGTTTCTTGGCCCCCTGGCCGCCGGCGGGCGCCTGGGCGGGGTCGAGCTTGATGAAGGTGAACTCCACCTCGCCGTCCATGACCACGGCGAATTCGTCGTGCGGGGCCACATACCAGGGGCCTTGGCCATCGACCTTGGTCACTTCGGCTACATATTCAATATTCTTGGTGACGGCGACCCGTTCAAACGGCTTGGAATTGCCGGCGACTTCAAAGACGTTTGAGAAAGCGTAGTGCTTCAGATCGTCTTTGACCTCAATCGTGCCCTTTTGATAGGACCCCAATGAGCCGAACATTGTCTCATATGCCATGCATTCCTCCGCGGCCGTCGCCGTTATTTCTAACCCCTGCCGCAAGTCCATAATTTCGCTTGCGATTATGTGCGTAGTTGCCAAGAAGGCTTAGAAAGAATGGACGTCGAGTCAAGTCAAAGTTCCTTCAGGCGCAAGCGCTCGGAGGCATATGAGGAGGATGCATGAAGATCGGTCGCGAGGAACATACAACCACCGGCATTTCCGGCTCCAACGCCGAGACGATCGTGGTGCGCGGGCACGACCTGGTGGGGGACCTGATCGGCAAGATCTCCTTCACCGACCACGTCTGGCTGCTGGTCGCGGGCTCCCTGCCCACTGAGGCCCAGCGCAAGGTCCTGGACTCCACCCTGGTGGCGATCGCCGAGCACGGCCTGGTGCCTTCGGTGGTGGCGAGCCGCATGACGCTGGCGGCCGCGCCCGAGGCGATCCAGGGGGCGGTGGCCGCGGGCATCCTGGGCTGCGGCTCGGTGATCCTCGGCGCCTCCGAAACCGCCGGCAAGCTGTTCGACGAGATCCTGGCCCAGAAGAAAGAGGCCGGCGGCGACCTCGACACGGCCGTGCGCGAGGTGATCGCCCGCTACCGCGCCGTCAAGCGCCCCATCCCGGGCTATGGCCATCCCCTGCACAAGGGCTTCGACCCGCGCGCCCGCAGGCTGATCGAGGTGGCGCAGGAAGCCGGCGTCGCCGGCGCCTATGTGGACGCCGCCCTGGCCGTGGACCGGCTGCTGCCCGAGATCACCGGCCGGCCGCTGAAGATGAACGTCTCCGGGGCCATCCCGGCGGCATTGCTTGACGCCGGCTATCCGCTGATGGCGCTCAAGGGCGTGCCGGTGCTGGCGCGGACCGCCAGCCTCATCGGTCATCTGCTGGAAGAACAGACCCGGCCGATCGGATTCCTCATGGCCAACGCCGGCTCGGCCGCCGTAACCTATGACGGGCCGGCGCCTGAGGGCTTCACGGCCGATGAAAATTGAGTCGGAATAGACCCATGAACCTTCCTTTGAATGGCGTGCGCATCCTCGAGCAAGGCACCTTCATCACCGGCCCCTGCTGCGCCATGACCCTGGCGGACCTCGGCGCCGACGTGATCAAGGTCGAGACCCCGGGCACGGGCGACCCCTACCGGAATTTCCGCGGCGGCCTCTATAGCGCGCACTTCCAGGCCTATAACCGCGGCAAGCGCTCCATCGGCCTGAACCTCAAGGAGCCGGCGGACATCGAGGTGTTCCGCGAGCTGGTCGCCGAGGCCGACGTCTACATCCAGAACTTCCGGCCGGGCGCCGCCAGCCGCATGGGCGCCGACTACGAGGCGCTCAGCGCCATCAATCCGCGCCTGGTCTATGCCTCGATCTCAGGCTTCGGCCAGGACGGGCCCTACGCCCACCGGCCGAGCTACGACTCCGTCACCCAGGCCCTGTCGGGCTTCCTGGGCGTGGCCACCGATCCGCACAATCCGCGCCTGCTCGGCCCGGCCATGGCCGACGCCATGACGGGCATCTACGCGGCCATGGGGATCATGGCGGCGCTGATCGAGCGCGGCCGCACCGGCAAGGGCAAGCTGATCGAGATCTCCATGCTCGAGGCGATGATGCACTTCGCCGTCGAGCCCTTCACCGGCTACTTCGCCCTGGGCGACATCCCCACCGCGCTCGACCGGCCCAAGCTCGCCCAGGCCTATATCCTGACCTGCAAGGACGGCCGGCACATGGGCGTGCACATGTCCTCTCTCGACAAGTTCTGGGACGCCCTGGTCGAGGCGCTCAGCGCCCAGGCCCTGGCGGCCGATCCCCGGTTCGACGTCCGCTCCAAGCGGATCGACAATTACGAGGACCTGCTGGTCGAGCTGAACAAGATCACGGGGACCAGGACCCGGCCGGAATGGCTGGCCCGGTTCGACAGTTTCGACCTGCCCTTCGCGCCCCTCAACAACATCGAGGAGGCGGCCAACGATCCCCAGGCGCGCCATCTCGGCATGGTCGTGCCGGTGGAGGGCCGGATCGAGGGCGCCCACGAGGCGCTGCGCTCGCCCTTCACCTTCGACCACCAGCGGCCCAAATCGAGCCGCGCGGCGCCCCTGGTGGACCAGCATTCCGACGAGATCCGCCGCGCGCTGCAGCAGTCGCCCGGCCAGTGGCCGCCGCTTCGTTCAGAGCCGGCGTCCGTACCCGCCACCCAGCCCGCCTGAGCACTGGCGAAGAGGAGGAAGTCCATGCCCTACTCATCCTTAGACACCATCACCGACCAGGCCATCGCGCGCTGGAAGACCTCGCACGATCCGCGCCTCGCCGAGGTGATGACCGCCGCGGTCAAGCACCTGCACGCCTTCGCCCGCGAGGTCGGCCTGACCCACGAAGAGTGGATCGGCGGCCTGAACTACCTGGCCAGCGTCGGCCACATGTGCAGCGACAATCGCTCCGAATTCATCCTGCTGTCGGACGTGCTCGGCCTGTCCATGCTGACGGTGATGCTGAACGACAAGCTGCCCAAGGGCGCGACGCCGCACACCGTGCTCGGCCCCTTCTACGTGGACGATTCCCCCGTGCTCGACGCCGGGGGGAACATGGCCGACGGGGTGGAGGGCGAGCCCTGCTACATCACGGGCTTTGTGCGCAACCTGAAGGGCGAGCCGATCTCCGGGGCCAAGCTCGACATGTGGCAGGCCGACGAGGAGGGGACCTACGAGGTCCAGCTCACCGGTCATGAGGGTCCCTACCTGCGGGGCATCTACCACTCCGGATCCGACGGCCGCTATGTGGTCAAGACCATCGCGCCCCTGGGCTACGCCATCCCCATGGACGGGCCGGTCGGCGACCTCATCCGCAAGACCGACATCAGCTATTTCCGCCCGGCGCACATCCACTTCATCATGACCGCGCCCGGCTATCAGAAGATCATCACCCACCTGTTCAAGCGGGGGACCGAGTACATCGAGAACGACGTGGTCTTCGGGGTGAAGGAAGAGCTGGTCACCGACTTCAAGAAGAACCCGCCCGGGATCACCCCCACCGGCGAACGCTCCGACACCCCCTTCTGGACCATCGACTACGACTTCACCCTGGCCCCGGAAGGCGTCACGGCGGAGCGGGCGAAGGAAGCGGTGACGGCCTGATTCCTTGTCCAACTTTCCTTCTCCCATAGGGAGAAGGAGGGGCCCGGCCGCACAGCGGCCGGGAGGATGAGGGGTTTCGCCCTCGACTTCCCCAACCCCTCACCTTCCCATTGCTCCGCAACGGGCCCCTTCCTCTCCCTATGGGAGAGGAGCGCCCTCCCGGACCACCTTCAGAACCGCTGCGCCGTAGCGGTCGAGCTTGGCCTGGCCGACGCCGTTGACCTCGCCGAGGGCGTCCAGCGACGCGGGGCGGGCGGTGGCGATCTCCGCCAGGGTGCGGTCGTGGAAGATCACATAGGGCGGCACGGCCTGCGCCGCCGCCTGGGCGCGGCGCCAGGCGCGCAGGGCGTCGAACAGGGACCGGTCACCCGCCGGAACGTCCCCTGACGCCTCGGATCGCGCTCGCTTGGAGGCGGCGCCGGCCACGGCCTTGGGGAATTCACGCACCTGCACGCGGCGCTCGCCGCGATAGACCTCGCGGACCGCCCCGGCGTCGCCCAGGCCGATCAGGGGGCGGCCGTCGTTGGGATCTTCCCGGAGCAGCCCCTCGTAAAGCAGCTGGTCCAGAAGGTCGCGCCACGCCGCGGCGCTCAGGTCCTGGCCGACCCCGAAGGTCGAGAGCGACCCCTCGCCGGCCGCCGCCGACTTCTCCTTGCCGAGCAGGTGGTCGACCACCCGGCCGCGACCGAAACGGCCGCCCAGGCGGTGGATGGCCGACAACGCCTTCTGGGCGTGTTCGGTGGCGTCGCGGGCCTCGGGCCGGGTCAGGCAGAGGTCGCACTGGCCGCAGGCCTCCACCTCGGTTTCGCCGAAATACCGGCGCACGGCGGCGGCCCGGCAGCTGAGCCCGTCCAGCATGGCGTAGAGCTGGCGCAGCTTGCGGGTCTGGACCTGCTTCACCTCGGGTCCGATCTCGCGCTCCTCGATGCGGCGCAGCGCCCATTGCATGTCCGCCGGGCTGTAGAGGGTGATCCCCTCGGCCGGATCGCCGTCCCGGCCGGCGCGGCCGACCTCCTGCCAGTAGGCCTCGATCGACGCCGGGGCGTCGGCGTGGATGACGAAACGGACGTCCGGCTTGTCGATGCCCATGCCGAAGGCGATGGTCGCCACCATCACCACCTCGTCCTCGGCCAGGAAGCGGCCCAGGTGGTCCTGGCGCACGCCCTTGTCCAGGCCGGCATGGTAGGCGAGGGCGCGCACCCCCGCCTCCACCAGGCTCGCCGCCAGGCGCTCGGTCCCCTCGCGGGAACCCACATAGACCACGCCGGAGCGGGCGGGCCGCTCGCGCACCAGGGCCTGGACCCGCGCGTGGCCGCGGCCGTGCTTTCGCTCGGCCATCAGCTGCAGCTCGGGCCGCGCGAAGGTGTCGACGAATTCCAGGGCGTCGGTGAGGCGCAGCTCGGCGCGGATGTCGGCCCGGGTGCGGGCGTCGGCGGTGGCGGTGACCGCCAGGCGCGGGGCCGCGGGGAAGACCTCCGCCAGGCGGCCCATCATGCGGTATTCGGGGCGGAAGTCGTGGCCCCACTGGCTGACGCAGTGGGCCTCGTCGATAGCCACCATGCCAATGGGCAGGCGCGACAGCCGCTCCAGCATGGCCGGCTGCATCAGGCCCTCCGGCGAGACGTAGAGCAGGTCGAGCTGGCCCTCCTCGATCCGCCGCCAGATCCGGGTGCGGTCCTCCGGCGCGATGTTGGAATCCAGCCGCTCGGCCGCCACGCCCAGCTGCTGCAGCCCGGCGACCTGGTCGGCCATGAGCGCGATCAGGGGCGATACGACGATGCCCAGGCCGTCCCGGAGGATGCCCGGGATCTGGTAGCAGAGGCTCTTGCCGCCGCCGGTGGGCAGCACCGCCAGGGCGCTGCGGCCGGCCAGCACCTCCCGGACAACCGCCTCCTGATGCCCCCGGAACCCCTCGTGGCCAAAGGTGTGCCGAAGCGTCTGGCGCGCCAGCTCAAGGGGGGAATCGAAGGGCATGGCTCCTTATGCCCTTTAACGCCGCCCCCATGAAATGGCGTGAGATGCGGGAGGAGCCTACATCACCACTTCGACGTGGTTCCCGCCTGGTGCGGATGGGTCTTGGGGTGGGTGACGGCGTACTTGTAGTGCTCGGGGTATTCGGCGTCCCAGCCCGTGGGGGCCAGGTAGGCGTTGATGAAGCCCGAGGCCTCGATCTCGTGGATCTTGCCGCCGGTGATCTTGAACATTTCGGCCGCCTGCAGGTCGTTGGGGCCGAAGTTCATCGGCATGGCGTCAACCCCCGCCACCCCCACGATCTTCATCTCGCGCACATTGCCCCGGTGCACGAACCTGGGGAAACCGAACACGATGCCCTTCTGTTCGTCGACGATCAGCATGTGCCGCGGGCGGATCATGGTGATGTACTGCAGCACGTGGGTGTTCATGGCGTCATGACAGCCCAGCGGCGCCAGCTTGGCGAAGGCCGAGGACTGGCCAGGGTTGGCGGCGTCGAGCGGCGTCGGCGCCGGGGTCTTGTTGGTGGTCGTCTGCATGCCGTTCTCGTGGCGCACGCAGTCGTCGGCGTAGGGCGCGACGTCGCCGTCGTCCTGTTCGATGGAGTCGAAATAGGAGTCGGCGGCCGCCAGCATCTTGGCGCGCGGGGTCCGCTCGGCCGTCGGCACGTCGTCGAGCAGGGGCTGCCGCGGCGACTGCAGGTTGGCCATGCTGGTCTCGCGCAGGTCCGCGGCGACGACGTTCTCGATCTCGGTGATCTTGCCGCCCGCCAGCTTCAGCCGCGAGGCCAGGAGGATCGGCTTGCCCCACTGCTTCATGACGCCGAAGAAGCCCACTTGGCCCGTGGTCGGATCGGCGACGAAGATCTTGAATGTGGTCGGCGAGTCGGAGGCGCTGACCCAGAGGCCGTCGCCGACGGGGATGCGGGCGGCCTGTTCGGTGACCTTCACGCCCTTGGCCAGCGGCAGGCCCTTGGCGCTGTGGGCCACCAGGGAGTCGAGGTAGTGCTGCATCACGCCCACGAGGCAGTCGCGGTTGCAGGACGGGGTCCTGGCCGCCGGCTTGGCCGGCGCCGACTTCGGCGCGGCCGCCGCGAACGCCGCGCCGCTCATCAAGGCCGCGCCCATGGCCGCGGCCGCGAATAATCCAACCCTCATCATCATCCTCCCGCGTACGTTTCTGTGACTCTTCATTGAACCCCGACGTTAGACCCGGACAGCGGCAGAGCGCCAGGGGCCCTGATGATCGGCAGTCGCGATGTCAGGGAAGGGAATGGTCGATCTTCCCGGGTCCAAGCCGGCGCCTGGCGTTCTTCCAGGTGGTCGTGGCCGACGGCGCGCCCCGGGGTCGCCGACATGATCAGGATTACAATCTCGGGCCGATCCAGCGGAGGATGGTGAGGCGGCCGCCCCCTCCACCGCTACGCGGTCCCCCTCCTCCGCTGCACGGGGGACGGGAGGCTACTCACCCCACCCGCTTTTCTGGCCGTAGGGGAGGTTCACGCCCATGGCTTCGATCTCGTGGATCCTGCCGCCCCGGATCTTGAACATCTCGCCGGCCTGCAGGTTCGAGGAGGTGGCGCCCAGGCCCATGCTCTCCAGGCCCGGTACGTTCTTCAGGTGGATGCGGCCTTCGGCGTTGGCTTCCTGGTTGAACATGGGGAAGGCCAAGACCAGGCCCTTCTGTTCGTCCACCACGGTCAGGCGGCGCGGCCACAGGCGGGTAATGAAATCCATGATGTGGGTGTCGAACTGGTCCTTGCAGCTCAGGGTGCCGAGATAGGCCATGGCGTCGTCGGCGGCCTTGGAGCCCAGCGGCACCGGCCAGGGGACGGGCTTGGCGTTGTGGGTGGTCTGGCCGCCGTTCTCGTGCCGCTCGCAGTCGTCGGCGAAGGGCGCGCGGGCGCCGTCGGCGTGCTCGATCGCCTCAAAATAGTTGTCTGCTGCGTTAATCATCTCCCAGCGCGGCGTGCGCTGATCCGCCGGGACGTCGGCCAGGAATGCCGGGCGCGCAGTGACCAGGTTGGCCAGGGCAGCCTCGCCGCGGATGTTTCGGGCGATGACATGCTCCACCTCGGTGATGCGGCCGTTGATCACCTTCAGGCGCAGGGCGAGGATCAGGGGCTGGCCGCGCTCCTTCATCACGCCATAGAAGCCGACCTGGCTCGAGCCCGGGTCCACCGCATAGATACGGAAGGTCGTGGGCGCCTCCGAGGCGCCGATCCACAGACCCTCGCCGAGCTTCAGCTCGATGGTGTTCTCGGTGAAGCGCACGCCCCTGGACAGGGGCAGGCCCGAGGGGTCGTGTTTCACCAGGGCGGCCAGGTACTGGTCGACCAGGCCTTGCATGCAGGCGCGGTCGCAGCTGACCGGCGCGGGCGGTCCGGAGCCCTCGGCCGCCGCGGCGCGCGCCGGCGGGGCGGCCGTCCAGGTTGCGGCCGCAGCGACGGCGAACGCCGCCAAGATGATCCTGAAACGCATGGCTCCCTCCTGTTGTCGGCGCTCATTGGTCGCCCCAGGTGCGCATGACCGGAGTCAAAGTCCTCGTTCGCGGGTGAACCAAATGCCATGGTGGCCCGTAGAACCAAGAACACGCGTCAGGGGAGGATCGCCGTGTTGGGAATGATGCAGAGCTGGCCGCTCACCGTCGACAAGATTCTGGACCACGCCGGGACCCGCCACGCCAATCGCGAAGTCATCGGCCGCTCGGTGGACGGGCCGATCGTCCGAACGACTTACGGAGAGGTCCTCCAGCGCGCCAAGCGGGTGTCGAACCTGCTGCTCGACATGGGGATCCGGCCGGGCGACCGGGTGGCGACCCTGGGGTGGAACACCTCGCGGCACCTGGAGGTCTGGTACGGGATCATGGGGATCGGGGCGGTGTGCCACACCCTCAATCCCCGCCTGCACCCTGACCAGCTGTGCTGGATCATCAACAACGCCGAGGACCGGGTCATTTTCGCCGACCCTGGTTTCGCGCCCATTCTGCTGAGCCGCCTGGACAAGGCGCCCACGGTGGAGCGGGTGATCATCCTGACCGACGAGGCCCACCGGCCGGACGGCATCGCCGGCGACGTCCCGGCCTATGAGGAGCTGATCTCGGCTTATGCGCCGGACTGCGCCTGGGGCGGCTTCGGCGAGGAGGCGGCGTGCGGCCTCTGCTACACCTCGGGCACCACGGGCGATCCCAAGGGCGTGGTCTATTCCCACCGGTCCAACTACCTGCACACCCTGATGGTCCTGCAGCCGGACATCATGGGCCTGTCAGCGCGCGACGTCATCCTGCCGGTGGTGCCGATGTACCACGCCAACGCCTGGGGCGTGGCGTTCGCCGCCCCGGCGGTAGGGGCCAAGCTGGTGCTGCCCGGCCCCAAGCTCGACGGCGCCTCGATCCATGAACTGCTGGAAACCGAGGGCGTCACCATGTCCTGCGCGGTGCCCACAGTGTGGCAGTCGCTCCTGCAGCACCTGGACGACACCAAGGCCCGGCTCACCACCCTCAAGCGCGTGCTGATCGGCGGCGCCGCCTGTCCCGAGGTCATCATCCGCGGTTTCCACGAGCGCTACGGCGTGGAGGTGGCCCACATCTGGGGCATGACCGAGACCTCGCCGGTCGCCACCCTCGGCGCGCCGGGCCCCGACGTGGCGGCCCTGCCCTACGACGAGCAGATGGCCTACCGCCTGAAACAGGGCCGCCCCCAGCTGGGCTGCGAATTGAAGATCGTCGACGACGACGGCCGCCGCCTGGCCGAAGACGGCCAGGCCTTCGGGCGGTTGATGGTGCGCGGCCCGATCATCGCCGGCGGCTATTTCAAGGGCGTGGGCGGGAATCTGCTGGACGAGGAGGGCTTCTTCGACACCGGCGACGTCGCGACCATCGATCCCGGCGGCTACATGCACATCACCGACCGGGCCAAGGACGTCATCAAGTCGGGCGGGGAGTGGATCTCCTCGGTGGACATCGAGACCATCGCCGCCAGCCATCCCAAGGCCGCCCTGGCCGCGGTGATCGGGGTGCCCCATCCCAAGTGGGACGAACGCCCCCTGCTGCTGGTCAAGCTCAAGCCCGGACATACCTCCAGCCGCGAGGAGTTCCTCGAGCACCTGCAGGGGCGCATCGCCAAGTGGTGGACCCCGGACGAGGTGCTGTTCGTGGAGGAGATCCCCCTGGGCGCCACCGGCAAGATCGACAAGAAGCTCATCCGCGCCCAGTACGTCGGCTATCGCCTGCCGACCGCCTGAGCGACACCTGTATCAGCCGGCATTGACCGCCGCGGCCGCCGCGGGGGGAGGCGGGGCCAGCGTCAGCCCCGGCGTCGCCGACTCCACCTCATAGGCCCAGACGCGGAAGCCGGTCAGGGTGTGGGGGCCGAAGGAGCTGATCATGGCCACATCCGCGGCGTCGCGGCCGCGGGAGACGACGATGCGGCCGATGCGGGGAATGTTGTTGCGCGGGTCGAAGGTGCGCCAGCGGCCGCCGAGGTAGACCTCCATCCAGGCGCTGAAGTCCATGGGGTCGACCACCGGCACGCCGATGTCGCCCATGTAGCCGTTCACGTACCGGGCCGGGATATTCATGCACCGGCAGAGCGCGATGGCCAGGTGGGCGTAGTCGCGGCAGACGCCGGTGCGGTCCTCATAGGCCTCGAAGGCGGATCGGGTGGAGCGGGCGTTCTGGTAGTTGAAGGTGATGTGCTGGTTGACGTAGTCGCAGATGGCCTGGACGCGGGCCCAGCCCCGGGGGGTGCGGTCGAACAGGTCCCAGGCCAGCTGGCTCAGCCGGTCAGTGTCGCAGTAGCGGCTGCCCATCAGAAAGAGCAGTGCGTCATCGGGCAGATCTGCGACCTCATGCTGGACCGCGCCGGGGGCCAGGGCGTCCAGTGCGCCGCTGTCCTCGGTGATGGTGTCGCTCCACATCGTCAGGTCCCCGGCGGGGGCCATGAGCCGGCGGCAGGTGTTGCCGAACAGGTCGTGGTAGGTCGAGGTCTGGACCTCGGGGGTGGTGAAGAAGACCTCCGGCGCGCGGGCGTCCGCCCTTCGCTCGTCGTGGACGGTGAGCTGGGTCACCAGGGCCGTGGGGCGCTGGCAGTTCAGCGATATCTCGTATCCATGCCGGATCAGCATGCGGGTCCTTTCGAAGCGGCGCCGATCGCTCCGCAGGGGTGAACGCCCGGCGAGGCCGCAGGATGCGCTGGAAAACGGACGGGTGTCTTGGCCTTTGCGCAGGCAGCCAGTCTGCGGCCACGTGCGTGGCGAGCATTGATCACCGTCAAGGCGCCGGACCCGCGGGCGCCCCCATCTTCCGCCCAGACCTGGGGCAGTATGATGACCGACCGATCCGTCCTGATCATCGGCGCCGGCGTGGGCGGCCTGTCCGCGGGCTGCTACGCCCAGATGAACGGCTACAGGACGCGCATCCTCGAGATGTACGCGCGCCCGGGCGGGGTCTGCACCTCCTGGACCCGCGAGGACTACATCTTCGACGGCTGCGTCCACAATCTGGCGGGGACGAGCCCGGACAGCCGGTTCCGGCCGATGTGGCGCGAGCTCGGCGTCCTGCCGCGGATCCGGATGCACCGCTTCGACGAACTGGTCAGCATCGAGCGGCCCGATGGCCCGCCGTTCACCGTCTACACCGACCTGAACCGGCTGCAGGCCCATATGAAACGCCTGTCCCTGGGGGACGGCGACCACATCGATGAGCTGATCTCGACGGCGCGATGGTTCTCGGGATTCGACATCATGGGGCTTTCGCTGGCCCCGCCGCTGGAGCGCGCCACAGCCCTCGTGCGGGCGGCGCCCATGCTGCTCAAATGGGGCGCACTGACGCTGGAGACCTACGCCCGCCGCTACCGCGACCCGTTCCTGCGCCGCGCCCTGCCCACCATGATTTACGATTGGCCCGATCAGTCGATGCTGACGGCGCTCTATTTCCTCGGGCGCGCCTCGGTGGGCGACCTCGGCTGGCCGCAGGGCGGCGCCCAGGAGCTGTCGGAGGCCATCGCGGATCGCTTCGAGGTGCTCGGCGGCGAGGTCCAATACCAGAGCCGGGTCCAGTCCATCCTTGTCGAACAGGGCCGGGCCGTGGGGGTGCGCCTGGACGATGGCCGCGAGGCGCGCGCCGACATCGTCATCTCCAACGCCAATGGCTTCGAGACCATCTTCGGGATGCTGGGCGGGCGCCATACGACGCCGGCGATCCGCGCCCATTACGCCGCGCCGCTCGACCGTTGCGAGATGGGCCTGCACGTCAGCCTCGGACTGGCGCGCGACCTGTCGGAGGAGCCGCACGCCATCGTCCTGCCCCTGGACCCGCCCGTCGAGATCGCCGGCGAGCGGCGCGAACGACTCTATGTCGAGCCCTTCGGCTTCGACTCCACATTGGCGCCCCAGGGCAAGTCGCCGCTGAAGGTCGTGCTGGCCACCAGCTTCCGGCGCTGGGAGGAGCTGTCGCGACGTCCGGACGCCTATGCCGCGGAAAAGGCGCGCATCGCGGATGTGGTGATCGCGCTGCTCGACGCGCGGTTCCCGGGACTGACGCAACAGCTGGAGGTCGTCGACGTGGCGACGCCGGCGACCACCCTCCGCTTCACCCGCAACGGCCGTGGCTACAGGACGTCGGTCGTCGGCGCGATGCTCTCGCTCCTCGCCGGCCGGCGCCTCAGCGAAACCCTGCCGGGCCTGCGCAACTTCCACATGGTCGGCCAATGGGCGGGCGCCCCAGGGATTCCGATGGTCGCCGCCATGGGGCGGGACGTGGTCAGACGCATGTGCCGCGCGGACGGGCGGGCCTTCAGAACCGCGCCGGAGGCGCCCGGCTCCGGCGCTAGAGGTCCAGCACCAGCCGGCCCGACAGGCTCCCCGAGCAGCAGATCATCATGGTCCGGTTCGAGGCCTTCTCGGCCGGGGTGAGCAGGAGGTCCCGGTGGTCGGGGACGCCCTCAAGCACGCGCGTCTCGCAGGTGCCGCAGACGCCCTGCTCGCACGAGGCGACGACGGTCATCCCCGTGCGGCGAAGGGTCTCCAGGATGGTCACGCCGGGCGCGATCACCAGTTCCTGGCCCGACCTGGCCAGCACGACGGTGAAGCCGCCTTCGATGGGCTGCGGCGCCGGGCCACTGAAATACTCCACGTGGACCTGTTCGGCAGGCCAGCCAGCGCTGGCGGCCTCGAACGCCGCCATCATGGGCGCGGGCCCGCAGCAATAGAGGTGTGCGCCGCTGGACGCCCCGGCGAGGATTCCGGCGACGTCCAGCACGCCGCCCGCCTCGACGTCCACGTGCAGACGCGCGCGCGGGGCCATCGTCTCCAGCGCCTCCAGGAAGGCCGCGTCGGCACGGGTGCGCACCGCGTAGTGCAGCTCGAAGGGCGCGCCGATCTCGTCGAGGCGCTGGGCCATGCACCAGACTGGCGTCACCCCGATGCCGCCGGCGATCAGCACCGTGTGGGTCGCGTCCTCGGCCAGGGGGAAGTGGTTGCGCGGCGCCGCGATCCGGAAGAGCTCGCCCACCCGCGCCTGTTCATGCAGATATCGCGACCCGCCGCGGCCGGACCGGTCGAGCTTGACCCCCACCAGGTAGGGCTGGTCCGGCCGGCAAGGCCTCGCCAGGGAATATTGCCGCATCAGCCCGCCCGGCATGTGCACGTCGATGTGCGCCCCCGGCCCATAGTCCGGCAGGGGCCGTCCCTCGGGATCGGCGAATTCATAGAGGTGGGTGTCCTGCGCCGCATAGCGGATCGCGGCGAGGCGGAGGGTGAGGAGGTCACTGTCCAAGGCGGGTCCGCAGTCAGGAGCAAGAAGCCCTTCCCCCTCGAGTGGGGAAGGGCGAGTGTAAATTGAACCTATGGCCCCCCGGCTCCGGCCCTACTTGAAGAAATTTCCCGACGGCACGTGGACCTTGGCGTCGTCCTCGAAATGGACGCCGATCGGGTCGCCGCCTTCCATCACCTTGCGGATCTCCCGCTCCAGCATGCGGCGTTGCATGGCGATGCCGCGGTCGGAGGTGGCCAGGTGCTCTTCGGAGTGCAGGGAGATCGGCCCCTGGCCCACCTGGGCCTCGTAGTCGCCGGGCGCGTCCTGGCGTTCCTCGACGGTCATCTGCGACCAGCGCTTGGCGTTGGAGAAGCCGGTCCCGCGCATCATGGCCCGCAGGCCGCCGTTCATGCGCCCGCACATCAGGATGCGCGAATGGGTGTCGTCCACCGGCACCGAGAAGCCGAGGTTCGAGGAATGGCCGGGCGCCAGCACCACGCTCGGCACGCTCATGATGTTGGGCATCATCCAGGTGGAGATGCGGTCGACCTGGCGGCCGTCGTCGAGATCGCGGTGGGCCTTATAGATCACGCCATTGTCGATGTACTCGAAGTCCACCGTCGGCATGACCTCGAACTCCTTGACGAACTGCACGAAGCTGAACGTCGAATGCAGCACCTGGACGTGGAAGGGGTCCATGACGTTGTCGTTCATGTGCAGCCAGGAATAGGGCACCACCTCCGGACCGTTCGGATCGCCATGCGCGCCCATGGAGTTGTCCGCTGAATAATAGGACTCCCCTTCCTGCAGGGGCTCCATGCAGTCGAAGCGCGGCAGGACCGGCATCCTGTCGGGCGGGCCCATGTAGGCCCAGACCAGGCC
>FTIH01000038.1_pt4 | contig 33055 bp, 37 predicted proteins | sample 1658451 | NCBI WGS metagenome assembly FTIH01 (sample SAMEA3914826, study PRJEB12502) | metagenome | biome: forest; material: soil | place: Canada | collected 2011-07-03 | depth 0.3 m
CGCCCGCCGTTATGCCTGCGTCAACGTCAAGCTCGACAAGGCCGGCGGCCTCACCGAGGCCCTGGCCCTGGCCGAGGCGGCGCGGGCGCGGGGCCTGATGACCATGGCCGGCTCGATGCTGGCCACGTCCCTGGCCATGGCTCCCGCCATGATCCTCGCCCAGGGGGCCGAATTCGTGGACCTGGACGGCCCGCTGCTCCTGGCGCGGGACCGGCGGCCTGGCCTGGTGATCCTGGGATCGATGATCGAGCCCCCCCGGCCGGAACTGTGGGGCTGACGTGACGGGCCATTATGTTGACCTGACGCTGAGGCTCGTCGCCGCCCTCGCCGCCGGGGCCGGCATCGGCCTGGAACGCACCTACCATGGCCGCCCGGCGGGTTTCCGCACCTACGCCCTGGTCTGCCTGGGGTCCGCCCTGCTGATGGTCTATGCGAGCCTTGGCCTCGCGGGCGGCGATCCGGCCGCCGCCTCTCGCATCGCCCAGGGCGTGGTCACGGGAATCGGCTTCCTTGGCGCGGGCGTGATCTTCAAGGAGCGCCGCTCGGTCCACGGCCTGACCACCGCGGCCTCCATCTGGGTGGTGGCGGGGCTCGGCATGCTGATCGGCGGGGGCTATTGGTACGCCGCCGTCCTGGGCCTGGGCGCCGTCCTCCTGACGCTATCCGTCCTGCGTTGGGTGGAAGATCGCCTTCCCCATCAGGTCTTTGTCCACCTTACCGTATGTTTTACACGAGACAGCGCGCCGGGACCGCAGGCCCTGCGGTCGCTGCTGACGGACGCCGGCTTCAAGCCCGGGCGCCTCACGCGGCGATTGAACGAGCAGACGGGCCTGGTGGAATACCGGGTCATGTCGTTCAGCCTGAAACCGGAACAGGCCATCGATGGCCTCGCCGAGCGCCTGCTGGCCCTTCCGGGCGTCAAGGGCTTCGATCTGGAACCAACCGACGACTAGCTGGAGCGAGGAGCGGATATGGAAGTGCAACCGCGCATCTGGATGGTGCTGGCCTGCGTCAGTGCGATCATGGCCGTGACGGCCGGGGCCTTTGGCGCGCATGGCGTCAGCGATCCGCAGGCGAAATCCTGGCTGCAGACCGGCGCCCACTACCAGCTGGTCCACGCCGTCGCCGTGTTCGCCTGCGTCATGCTCTGGCGCCAGGGCGGCTCGGCGGCCCAGCTCGCCGCCTGGCTGTTCCTGGCGGGCGGCCTCGTCTTCGCCGGCACGCTCTATCTGATGGCGATCGGCGCCCCGCGGGCGCTGGGCGCCGTCACGCCGATCGGCGGGGTGCTGCTGATCCTCGGCTGGGCGGCGCTCGGATGGACCGCCCTGGTCGGCGCGCGCGGCACGCTGGTCTAATAGGCAACGGCCTGGGGAATTCGGCGTCTTATGCGGTGCGCGCGCTGGAACGCCGCTCGGCTTGTGCAGTAGATTGGCGGGATGGAACAGAGTTTGGCAGCTCCCTCAGGGTCAAGCGCGCGGCGCAGCCTCTATCCCGAGAATGAGCCCTTCGCGTTCGGCTGGCTGCCCCCCCATGGCGGCCACGAGATCTATTACGAAGAGTGCGGCAAGCGCACCGGGCGGCCGGTCGTTGTCCTGCACGGCGGCCCGGGCGGCGCCACCAATCCCACCATGCGCCGGTTCTTCGATCCGAACCGCTGGCGGATGGTGCTGTTCGACCAGCGCGGCTGCGGTCGCTCCCGGCCGAATGCATCCCTGGACAACAACACGACCTGGGCGCTGATCGAGGACATCGAACGGCTCCGGATCCAGTGCGGCGTCGACAAGTGGACGGTGTTCGGCGGCTCCTGGGGCTCCACCCTGGCCCTGGCCTACGCCATCACCCATCCGGAGCGGGTGTCAGGTCTGATCCTGCGGGGCATCTTCCTGCTGACCCAGCGCGAGCTGGACTGGTTCTACCAGCATGGGGCCTCGATGCTGTTCCCGGACGCTTGGGAGCGGTTCCTGGCCCCGATTCCGCCGGAAGAGCGGGGCGACATGATGGGCGCCTACCACAAGCGGCTGACCAAGGCCGACCGGGCGGTCCAGTCCGCGGCGGCCGCGGCCTGGAGCCAGTGGGAGGGCGACACCATCTCCCTGCGCGGCCCCGAGGCGCGGCCCGCGAAGTTCAACGAAACGGAGTTCGCCACCGCCTTCGCGCGGATCGAGTGCCATTACTTCGTCAACGGCGGCTTCTTCCCCGAGGATGGGTGGATTCTGAAGAACGTGAACCGCATCCGCCAGATTCCCGGCTGGATCGTCCAGGGACGGTTCGACGTGGTCACGCCGCTGGACGCCGCATGGCGGCTGAAGACCGCCTGGCCGGAGGCCCGCTTCGACATCGTCTGGGACGCCGGCCACGCCTCCACCGAGCCCGGCATCATCGACGCCCTTGTCCGGGCCGGCGATGAAGCGCTAGCGGCGCTGTAGAGCGCGTTCCGCAAAAGTGGAACCCGGTTTTGCGGTAAGAACGCGCTCAAACTATTGAATCTAGAGCACGTTTCAGACCAGCGAGCCCTTGCCGCTGGTCACTTCGGCATAGCGGTGCACCCGCACTGCCTGGACCAGGCCGAAGCCCGCCATCACCGACAGCATCACCGTCCCACCGTAGGAGAGCAGCGGCATGGGCACGCCGACCACGGGCGCTAGGCCCATGACCATGGCGCCATTGATCATCACATAGAGGGCGAAGGTGGCGGTGACCCCCGCTCCGGCAAGGCGGCCGAAGTGGCTGTGGGACACGCTCGCGATGCGCAGGGAGATGATGACGATGGCGGCGTAGAGGATCAGCACCGAGACGCAACCGACGAATCCGAATTCCTCAGCCAGGGTCGCGAAGATGAAGTCGGTCTGCTTTTCCGGCAGGAAATTCAGCTGGCTCTGCGAGCCCAGGCCATAGCCCTTGCCGAGCAGTCCGCCCGAACCCAGGGCGATCTTGGCCTGCAGGGTGTGGTAGCCGGCCCCGGACGGATCATTCTCCGGGTGCAGGAAGGTCAGCAGCCTGTCGCGCTGATAGGAGTGCAGGGCGAACATGAAGACCGCCGGTGTCGCCGCGGCCAAGGCGACCATGCCGGCGGCGATCAGCCGGAGGCTCAGGCCCGCCATCACCATCACCGAAAAGCCGGTGGCGGCCAGCAGGATGGCGGTGCCGAGATCAGGCTGGTGGGCGACCAGCGCGGCCGGCAGGCCGATCATCGCCACGGGGACCATGAGCTTCCATGACAGCCTTGCGTCCTCGGCCGACAGGGCGTGGTAGAACCGCGCCAGGGCCAGAACGAGCCCGATCTTCATCAGCTCCGAAGGCTGGAATTTCAGCACCCCGCCCACCGCCAGCCAGCGCTTGGCCCCCAGCGAGATATCTCCGGCGGCCTCCACCACCAGCAGCATGAACAGGCCGAAGGCATAGAGCGGATAGGACAGGGCGAACCAGGCCCTCAGGTCCACCAGCGCCAGGACGATCATCAGGCCGAAGAACAGTCCGAAACGGGCCAGATGATCCCCCGCCCAGGGCTTCCAGGAGCCGCCCGCGACGGAATAGAGCATCAGGCCGCCGGCGCCGGCCACCAGGCACAGCAGGCCGCACAGCATCCAGTCGATGTCGCCGAACTTGACGATCCAGCGGTCGCGTTCGCCGGGGCGGGACAGGGCGCTGGAGATCATGCCGCGTTTCCGGGTGCAGGCGTGTCTGACGGCAGCTCGGGCGCGCGCCCGTCCGCCGGCGCGTTGGGATCGATGGGCGGGGCGGCGGGTTCGGGCTGGACGATGCGCGCGCGCACCTCCGGATCCTTGAGCAGGGCCACCCGCATCATCTCCCGCGCGATGGGCGCCGCGGCGTCCGCGCCGAAGCCTCCGTGCTCGACCAGGACGCTGGCGGCGTAGCGCGGATCATCATAGGGCGCGAAGGCGATGAACCAGGCGTGGTCGCGCATCGCCCATGCGCCGTGCGCGCCATGCTCGCCAGTGCCGCCCGCATAGCCGCGCGCCTGGGCCGTGCCGGTCTTGCCCGCCATCTTGATGGGGCCCAGGCCCAGCTGTGCCGTGGCGGCCGCGGTGCCGGATTCCGTCACGGCGGCCATGGCGGCGCGGACGAAGTCGATGTGTTCCTTGGCGAAAGGCAGGTCGTCCGCCGCGGCGCCGGAGGGCTGCTCCACCCCGCCGATGGATTTGATCAGCCGCGGCTTGATCATCTTCTTGCCGTTGGCGAGGCGGGACGCCTGGACACACAGCTGCAGCGGATTGAGATTCACGTAGCCCTGGCCGATGCCCATGCTGGGCGTCTCGCCGGGGTGCCAGGCCGGGTCCTTGGGAAAGGCGCGGCGCTTGTAGGCCGTATCGGGAATGAGGCCCTTCTTCTGGCCCGAGATGCCGATGTCGAAGAGATCGCCGAGGCCGAACTTGCGGGCCACCGCCGCGATCCGGTCGGGGCCGACGTTGAGGGCGGTCTGGTAGAAGAAGATGTCGCACGAGGTGGAGATGGCGCTGTGCATGTTCTGCACGCCGTGCGCCTTGTCGCAGTGCCAAGGCCGGCCGCCCCAGTTCCAGACCTTGTTGCACACATAGGTCCGGTTGGGATCGACCCCATATTCCAGCGCCGCCAGGGCGACCATGGTCTTGAAGGTCGAGCCGGGGGGATAGGTCGCCGTCAGGGCCTTGTTGAACAGCGGCTTGTGGTCGTAGGTGGCCAGCGCCTGGTATTCCGCCCGCGGCACGCCCTTGACGAACTGGTTGGCGTCAAAGCTCGGCGCGGAGGCCAGGCACAGCAGATCGCCGGTGCGGCAATCCATCATCACCGCCGCGCCGGACTGGTCCTTGAACATCTCCAGCGCCCGGTTCTGGATGTCGGCGTCGAGCGACAGCACGACTTCCTTGCCCGACAGGGCCGGCACATCGCCCTTGGGATCCTTGCGCACCACGCGGCCCCGGGAGTCGACCTCGACCTTCTGGGCGCCCGCCCGGCCGCGCAGGTCCTGGTCGAGCGCCTTCTCCACCCCTTCCTTGCCGATACGGAAGCCGGGGTGCAGCAGCACCGGATCGGGGTTAGGCCCTTCGTGCTTCAGGTCGTCCTCGGACACCCTGGAGACGTATCCGATCACATGGGCGAACGCGCCGCCGAAGGGGTAGACCCGCGCCTCGCCGACGTCCGCTGTCACGCCGGGAAGCTCGGGCGCGCGCACGTTGATCCGCGCGAACTCCTCCCAGGAGATGTCGTCGGCCACGGACACCGGCACGAAACGCGCGCTGTTGACCAGATCGCGCATGATCTGGCGGCGGCGGCCGTCATCGATGGGCAGGAGGGCGGACAGCCGGTCGAGCGTGGCGTTGGCGTCCGTCACCTCGTCCCGGGCGAGCAGCAGGCGGAAGATCGGCCGATTGCCCGCCAGCTCCACCCCATTGCGGTCGAGGATGCGTCCGCGCGGCGGGGGAACGAGGCGGAAGTTGAACTGGTTGCCCGCCGAGAGGATCTGGTAGCGGCCGGTCTCCAGGAGCTGCAGCTGCGCCAGCCGCCCGGTCAGGGTCAAGAGGCCCGCGCCCACCAGGCCGCCCATCAGGAACGCACGCCTGTGGAACGCGCCCTGACGCTCGTTGACCTCCTCGAAGAAGATGGTGGGTTCGTTGAGGCTCATCGGAAACGGACGTCAGCGTCCCCAAAGCGTTCGATCAGGCGGTGACAGAAGGGATAGAGCAGCGCGGTCGGCAGCATCTGCCAGAAGGCGGACGCGATGCTGGGCAGCGAGCCGGTGTCGAGGGTGGTCAGTATGAAGCCGGAGGTCATGGACATCAGGACCATGAAGACGAACCAGCTCCATAGCACCAGACGGCTCTGCCCGCTCATCATGTTGCGCGCCGAAAGCACGACGGCATAGCCGACCAGGATGCTGAGGCCCCACAGCCCAAGCGGCCCGCCCCACAAGAGGTCCAGGAACAGCCCCATGCCCAGCAGCATGAAGGGGGCGAGGATCGAGGGCCGGATCACCGCCCAGGCGAAGGCGGGCGCCAGGGGAAAGATGGGTTCGGGCAGCTGGAAGCCGAATAGGCGTAGTGGGATCGCGAACAGGACGGTCGCCAGGAGGCACATCACCGTCGGCGCGCCCAACCAGCGCCACGGGTCGAGCGGACGGGCGTCCTGGAAGCTCATTTGTGGGCGCCGCCGAGCGCGGCCTGCAGCGCCGCCTTCAGCGGGTTGGCGGGATGCTTGGCCGCCTTGGCGTCCTTGGCGGCCTTGGACGGCTTGCCGGGCGCCGCCGCAGGCGCGCTCGACGCGCCGGGTCCGGACGCCCCGGGCGGGTGCGCCGCAGCCCCGGCGGCCCTGGCGGACGAGCCTGGGGCGGACGGCGCCGTCGGCGATCCGTCGATGCTCACCACTGTCGGGTTGGCGGTATTCAGTGGCGGCGCGGGCGGCATGGCGGATTTCTCAAGATCGGGCATCTTCACCAGGGCCGTGAAATCATCGAATTCCAGCACACGGATGAAATCGATGGCCGAAAGGTCTGAGTCGAGGCGGACCCGCCATTGGCCGTCCAGGCCCTTGGCCGCCTCGCCGACCGGCAGGCCGCGCGGGAACACGCCGCCGTCTCCGGAGGTCAGGATGCGGTCCCCTTCCTTGACGGGGTTCTGCCCGCGCAGGAACGCCAGCTTGGGATTGGCGCCGCCATCTCCCAGCAGGATCGCCCGGGCGTCCGTGCGGTTGACCAGCACCGGCGTTCGGCTCGCCGCGTCTGTCAGCAGCAGGACGCGGCTGGCGCCGGAGGTCACGCCGACGATGCGCCCCACCAGGCCCCGGTCGCTCATCACCGGATTGCCCACCTTGACGCCGGCTTCGGCCCCTACGTCGATGAGGCGAGTGTTGGCGAAGGGGCCGCGCGAATCGAGCACGGCGCGGGCCGTGACCATCGGGATCGGCGGTTCGGTCTTCAGTCCGAGCACGGCCCGGTAGCGGGCGTTGCTGTTCTGCAGGGCGATGGCGGCGTCGCGCCATTGGCGCAGTTCCGCCACCTGCTGGCGCAGCTTGCGGTTCTCTGAGACGGCGAACATGTACCCGCCGCCGAAGTCCGAGAGTTCGCGCACCCAGCGGGCGGGCGCTGACAGCAGGCCCGAAACCGGCTTGTCGGCGGCGTCGAACACCTTGCGGCTCACGCCGTAAGCCTGGGTCTGGAGCGTTTCGCGGCGATCGGAGACAAGCAGCGCCACGGCCACCACGATGGCCACGATGACGGCCACGGCGGCCGTCCAGGTGAGCGGCACCTTCAGATCGTTGAACGGCCCGTCCCGAAACGACACGGCGAAATCCCTGCGACGCCCCCCTCAGGTCTTCAATTCAGCTCCGGACCACGGCCAGCGATTTGGCCGTCGATGCGCCGTGGTCGGGGCAGGCCTTCAAGTCCCTGAGGAACCCGAATCCGTCCCCTGAGAAGCTAGGCCTAAACGATGGAAGATTCGAGGACACCCTTCATCCACTTCGGGTGTTCCAGAACCTTGCCGCACCCGAGCGCCACGCATGACAGCGGATCGTCGGCGACCGTCACGGGCAGGCCCGTGTGATCGCGGATCTCGATGTCCAGGCCGCGCAGCAGGGCCCCGCCGCCGGTGAGCATGATGCCCTTGTCGGCGATGTCGGAAGCCAGTTCAGGCGGCGTGGACTCCAGCGCAACCTTCACGGCGTCGATGATCTGGGCGACCGGTTCGGCCAGGGCGTCGGACGCTTGCTTCTCGGAGATGCGCACCTCGCGCGGCACGCCCTGCATCAGGTCGCGGCCCTTGACCTCGATGGCCAGTCCCTCGCCGTCCGCCGGCGCGCGGGCGGTGCCGATTTCCTTCTTGATCCGCTCGGCCGTGGTCTCGCCGATCAGGAGGTTATGGTTGCGGCGCATGTAGGAGATGATCGCCTCGTCCATCTTGTCGCCGCCGACACGCACCGAGCGGGAATAGACGATGCCGGACAGCGACAGCACGGCCACCTCGGTGGTGCCGCCGCCGATGTCCACCACCATGGAGCCCGTCGGCTCGTGGATCGGCAGGCCGGCGCCGATGGCTGCGGCCATGGGCTCGTCGATCAGTCCCACCCGGCGCGCCGAGGCGTTCAGGCACGAATCGTTGATCGCCCGGCGTTCGACCGCCGTGGCGCCCGACGGCACGCACACGATCACCTTGGGGTTCACGAAACCCTTGCGGTTGTGGACCTTGCGGATGAAGTACTTGATCATCTCCTCGGCCACTTCGAAGTCGGCGATGACCCCGTCGCGCATGGGGCGGATCGCCTCCATGTGCCCAGGCGTGCGGCCGAGCATCTGCTTGGCCTCGATGCCCACGGCATGGACGACCTTGCGGCCTCCGGCCGTGCGTAAGGCGACCACGGACGGTTCGTTCAGCACGATGCCCTTGCCCTTCATGTAGATGAGGGTGTTGGCGGTGCCGAGATCGATGGCGATGTCGTTGGAGATGACGCCGAAGAGAGATGGCAACATATCGGTCTTGGAGCGGCCTGCGGTTGATGAGTCAAGCGCCGCCAGCAAAAAGCAGGACCAATCCGGCTGCGCTCCCCTTGCGCCGGCTTCAGGGCTTCCTCGACGACCGACCGGGTGTGACGTGGCCGGAGGAGGAAAGCAAGAGGCTTAACTGGCGCAGTTCGGCGATCGCGACCTCCAAGTGAGGGCCAGCACCCCCGCGATCACGATTTTCAGCTGGGCCAGAACCTTTGAACGCCTGCGGAGTTTGAGAGTCTGGTGATCGATGGAGGCGGCGTTGACGTTTGTGAGACCCGAGGTCCGATACCCTGGATACTTGCCCTCCAAGCGGGTCATCGCCCTGTTCGCCGGCTCTGTGGTCGCGGCGGGGCTAGGCTTGGCTCTCGGCGCCTGGCTGAAACCATCACTCCAATACCAGACCGATGGGGACCCGCCCGCGGCGATCCAGCCCTTCAATCCCGGCGGCGGATCGGCGGCGGCCTATGTCCAGCCCGCCTCTGAACCGGTCCGCGCCGAACCCATGGTCCGGGCCGACCCACCCCCGCCGACGCGCGACGACATATCGACGCGCCCCGTCGAACAGGATGTCGCGCAGCCGCAGGCCCCTGCCGAGCCCGTTGAAGACGGCAGGGACGCGGCGCCGGTCGAGGCGCCGCCGGCCGTCCAGGGCGCGGGCGCGCCCTAGAAGCCGCTTGCGACCTTGGTGTCGGGCGCGCTCTTCTCCTTGCGGGCGAAGAGGTTGTTGAGCGCATTCACATAGGCCATGGCGCTGGCCGTCAGGGTGTCAGTGTCGGCGGCCGTACCCGTCGAGATGCGCCCCTCCTCCTCGAGCCTGACCGACACCTGGGCCTGGGCGTCAGTGCCCTCGGTGACCGCGTGCACCTGGTAGAGCCGCAGCATGGCGGTGTGGGGCACGAGTTCCCGGATGGCGTTGAACACCGCGTCGACGGGACCGTCGCCAGTGCAGGTCGCGCTCTTGGCGTCGCCGTGGATGGTGAGGGTCAGCTCGGCCGTCTGGGGCCCCTCGGTGCCGGCCACCACGCGCAGGCGGGTGACCGTGATCTTCTCCTGGCCGCGCGCCAGGGAGTCGTCCACCAGGGCGACGATGTCGTCGTCGAAGACGTGTTTCTTCTTGTCGGCCAGCTCCTTGAACCGCTTGAAGGCGTCGTCCAGCGCGGCCTGGGGCAGTTCATAGCCGAGCGCCTTGAGCTTCTCGCGGAAGGCGTGCCGGCCGGAGTGCTTGCCCATCACCAGGTTGGTCTCCACCTGGCCGACGTCCTCCGGCTTCATGATCTCGTAGGTTTCCGCGTTCTTGAGCATGCCGTCCTGGTGAATGCCGCTCTCGTGCGCGAAGGCGTTCTTGCCGACGATGGCCTTGTTGTACTGCACCGGAAACCCGGTGATCGCCGAGACATAGCGGCTGGCGCGGGTGATGTGGCGCGCATCGATGCGGGTGTCGTAGGCCAGCTTGTCGCCCCGGACCCTGAGGGCCATCACCACTTCTTCCAGGGCCGCGTTGCCGGCGCGCTCGCCCATGCCGTTGACAGCGCACTCGATCTGCCGCGCGCCGCCCTGCACGCCCGAGAGCGAATTGGCGACCGCCAGGCCGAGGTCGTTGTGGCAGTGGGTGGAGAAGATCACCCCGTCCGCCCCGGGCACATTCTCGATCAGGTCGCGGAAGATCTCCGCGTATTCAGACGGATAGGTGTAGCCCACAGTGTCGGGGACGTTGATCGTCGTGGCGCCCGCCCTGATGGCGACCTCCACCGACCGGCGCAGGAAGTCCCGTTCGGTGCGGGTGGCGTCCTCGGCCGACCATTCCACGTCGTCGGTGTGATTGCGGGCCAGGGAAACCGAGGCGTGGATCGCCTCCAGCACGGCGTTCGGACCCATCTGCAGCTTGTGCTTCATGTGGACCGGACTGGTCGAGATGAAGGTGTGGATCCGGCCACGCCGCGCCGGCCGGATGGCCTCGGCGCAGCGCTCGATGTCCTTGGCCGTCGCCCTGGCCAGGCCGCAGATGGTGGATTCGGTGACGATCTCGGCGATCCGCCGCACCGCTTCGAAATCGCCGTTGGAGGCGACGGGGAAACCGGCCTCGATCACATCGACGCCCATCTCCTCCAGGATCTTGGCGAGTTCGAGCTTCTCTTCCAGCGACATGGAGGCGCCCGGCGACTGCTCGCCGTCACGCATGGTGGTGTCGAAAATGATGACGCGGTCTTTGCCGGGTGCGGCGACGCCGCGCGCGGGATCGGCTTTCGGGGTGGTCATGGCTTCAAGTCCTTCGCGACGAGTTGGGGAAAGTGCAGGTCCCCTGAACGCTCGCCGCGAGGAGTCGCGGCTAAGACGCCCAGGGGCTGGTAAGCCCCAGAGGAAGGCCGGAAAGGCGAAGGCCGGTCAGGACGGGTCCATGCTCGCGCATGAGGGTTATCTATCCAATCGGCTTCGTCCGCACAAGTTGCGGACTTAAGAAGGCGCCGCTTCGCGCTCGAGCGCCCTCTGGGCGGCCGGCCGGGCCGAGACCCGCGCGTGGTGGCCGACCGCCAACGGCATGCGGCTGGCGTCCACCAGGCCGCGCGCCCGGATCCAGCCGGTCATCACCATCAGATAGGGGTCCGACACGCTGTACGTCTCGCCGAGCACCCAGGGGCGGCCGTCCGCCAGGCGATCCTCGATCAGGTCGAAGAAGTCGCCGAGGGCCTGGGGGGCCTTGACCAGCATCGCCGCAGCGGCCGCCTCGCCGTCGGCGTATCGCCCCGGCCGGGAGACGTGGGCGTAGGCGGCGTGGACACTGGACGCCAGGAAGGCGTTGAAGGACTGCATCTGAGCAAAGTCCCAGGGGTCGTCCAGGGGCGCGAGCCCGGCCTTTGGCCAAACCTGGGCGATCCACGCCAGGATGGCGACGCACTCGGTCAGCACGCCGCGTTCGGTGACAAGGGCGGGCACGCGGCCCTTGGGATTGATGGCCAGGTAGCCCGGGCTCCGCTGCTGGGTCGCGGCGAAATCGAGGCGCACGGCTTCGAACTGCGCCCCTGCTTCTTCCAGGGCGATGTGCGGCGCGAGCGAGCAACCGCCGGGCGCATAATAGAATCTGATCATGTTCCAACGCCTTCCACGTCCGTCTCCCGCCTCCGGATCCATCGCCTGGCCAAAAGGCCCGTGCCGATCCACAGCGCCAGGGCGGAGGCCATCAGGGCGAGGTTGATCCAGAGTTGACCATGGCGCGCCTGCGCCACCGAGTGACCCGCCAGCATGGTCAGCACAATCTTGGGCGCGATGCCGATGGCGGTGCCGGCCGCGAAGGATGTCACGCGCATGGGCGTCATGCCCGCCGCCATGTTGACCGCGACGAATGGCGCGGACGGCACGAGCCGCACGATCAGACTGGCCAGGAAGCCGTTGCGGCCGATCATGGCGATGAAGGCCCCGATTCCCTTGCCGCCCAGGTCGCGCAGCAGCCGGCCGCCCGTGAGCCGGCCCAGCCAGAACCCGACGAAGGCCGAGACCATGGTGCCGATCCAGCTGTAGGCGCCGCCAAGCCAGGGCCCGAAGGCCACCACCGCGGCGGCGATCAGCACCACCTGGGGCACGCCGGCGAAGGCCAGGACCGCGAAGGCGGCGACGGCGATCAAGAGGGCGTAGGGGCTGTGCGCGGCGAATCCCAGCCACTGCTGGACGGCGGCCTCGCCCTCGAACCCGAACACCGTCGCGGCCAGCAGGAAGAGCAGTCCGACCCCGCCGAACAACAGGAAGGTGACCGCCAACGTGCGCCAGGCGCGCGCATCCATGTCGAGGACGAACTGGATCATCCGGCGCATGCGGCCACGCCTCGCCGATCGCCCGCTTTCGGTCAAGGCCGGCGCGATCCGCCGACCCGGCTCAGGGGACCAGTTCGAGCAACCGCCCCGGGTCGGAGTCGGTCAGGATGTAGATGCCCCCGTCCGGGCCTTGCTTGACCTCCCGCAACCGCTCCTTGAGGTCGACCAGCAAGCGGTCCTCTCCCACCACCTTCTGGCCATCGAGGACCAGCCGGACCAGATGCCGCTGGGTGAGCGAGGTGACGAAGGCGTCGCCCTTCCACGCCGGGAACAGGCCGCCGCTGTAGAACATCACGCTGGAAGGCGAGATCACCGGATCCCAGTAGTAGACCGGCTGTTCGAGACCGTCCTTCTGGGTCCCCACCCCGATCTGTTGGCGGGAATACTCCAGGCCGTAGCCGATCACCGGCCAGCCATAGTTGCCGCCCGGCTTCAGCAGGTCGAGTTCGTCTCCACCGAACGGACCCACGTCCACCACCCAGATCTCCTTGGTCCCGGGGCGCGGGCCGATTCCGAGCGGATTGCGAAATCCGGACGCCCAGATCTCCGGCAGGATCCCCGCCTTGCCCACGAAGGGATTCCCCGGCGCGGGCTTCCCGTCAGTGGTGATCCGGACCACCTTGCCGACGCCAGTGTCCATCTGCTGGATCAGCGGACGCACGGACATGGAATCGCGATCGCCCAGGGTGACCAGCAGGTTCCCCTGCGGGTCGAACAGCATGCGGCCGCCGTAGTTGCTGTGCTCCGTCACCAGGTCCGGCTTTTGCCGGTAGATGATCGTCACGTCCTCGAAGTGCGGCTTTGGACCGTCGACCAGCCGCCCGCGGGCGACGGAGGTGGCCGAACCGGTCGTCCGCGCCTCGACGAAGGTCCAGTAGACGAGATGGTTGGACTTGAACTTCGGATCGATCACGATGTCCTGCAGGCCCGAGATCTGCTGGATGTGGACCGTCGGCACGCCCTCGATCGGCTCCGACAACTGACCGCCGGAAACGACGCGGATCTGGCCCGGGCGCTCGGTCACCAGCATGCGGCCGTCGGGCAGGAAGGCCAGTCCCCAGGGGTCATGGAGCCCGCTCGCCACCGTCTTCACCTGGAAGTGGACGTTCGAGGGCGTGTACGGCGCACGCGTCTGCTGCGGGAAGGCGGGCGTCTGGCTGACGGCGTTGGGCGGCCTGTACTCGACCGGCTGACCCGGGATGAGCGGGGGCGCCGGCGGCGGAGGCGGAGGTGGACGCGTGGCCTGGGCCGCGGGCGGATCCGGCGCTGCGGCAGGGGTCTGGGCCAAGCTGGGGCCGCAGAGCAACAGGCCGAGCGCTGCGGCCGCGAGAATCTTCGAATGCATACGGCGTTTCCCGTGACAGCCCGCTTGGCGGATCATGAGTTCTGATGTGGGGCCATTTCGCTCCGCGCGCCGCCTGGACGCAAGCGGCGATGCGGCGGGAGTCGCATCTCGATCACACTTCGGCGCCGCAGGTGCGAAAAGCTGCCCTGCGCCGCCCCCTTGGCCGTTGTCCGCGAGGCGCGGCGCCGCTAAACCGGCGCCGTCCCTGCCCGAGGAATGGTCATGTTCTCCGAGTCCACCGCCCTGCGCCGCATCAAGCCGTCCGCGACCCTGGCCGCCACCGACAAGGCGCGAGAGCTCGCCCGTCAGGGCAAGAACATCATTTCGCTGAGCGTCGGCGAACCGGACTTCGATACGCCGGACAACATCAAGAACGCCGCAATCAAGGCGATCCGGGACGGCAAGACCAAGTACACCAACACCGACGGCATCCCCGAGCTGAAGCAGGCGATCTGCGACAAGTTCGCACGCGAGAACGGCCTGACCTACAAGCCCGGCCAGATCAACGTCTCCCCCGGTGGCAAGGCGGTGCTCTACAACGCCTTCGTGGCGACGCTGTCAGCAGGTGACGAGGTGATCATCCCCGCCCCCTACTGGGTGTCCTACCCGGACATGGTGCTGCTGGCCGGCGGCGAGGCCGTCGCGGTCAAGACCACCATGGAGAGCGGCTTCAAGCTGCAGCCCGCGGACCTCGAGGCCGCCATCACGCCGCGGACCAAGTGGCTGCTGCTGAACTCCCCGTCCAACCCGACGGGAGGGGCCTACACCCGCGCCGAGCTCAAGGCCCTGGCGGACGTTCTGCTGCGCCACCCGCAGGTCTGGATCCTGACCGACGACATGTACGAGCATCTGGTGTTTGACGACTTCGAGTTCACCACCATCGCCCAGGTCGAACCGGCGCTCTATGACCGCACCCTGACCATGAACGGGGTGTCCAAGGCCTACGCCATGACCGGCTGGCGGATCGGTTATTGCGGTGGTCCCGAGCCCCTGATCAAGGCCATGGGCAAGGTCATGAGCCAGACGACCTCCAATCCCTGCTCGATCTCGCAGTGGGCGGCGGTGGAGGCGCTGAACGGCACGCAGGACTTCATCAAGCCCAACGCCAGGCTGTTCCAGGAGCGGCGGGATCTCGTCGTGTCCATGCTGAACCAGGCGAGCGGCCTGCGCTGCCCGACGCCCGAAGGCGCGTTCTATGTCTATCCGTCCTGCGAAGGCCTGATCGGCAAGACCGGCCCCTCGGGCCGCACGATCAAGACCGACGAGGACTTCGTGGTCGAACTGCTCGAGTCCGAAGGCGCGGCGGCCGTGCACGGCGAGGCGTTCGGCCTCTCGCCCTTCTTCCGTGTGTCCTACGCCGCCTCCAACGAGGTGCTGGAAGACGCCTGCAGCCGCATCCAGCGGTTCTGCGCGGCGGTGAGCTGAGCCCGCGCCTCAGGTCGAGGTCTTGCTGTCGGCGAGTTCGTACAACATCAGATAGGCGATGATGGCGATGATGATCACCATCTCGCCGCCCCGGTCGGGTGATCGCCAATGCGGAAGTTGGCTCCACTGGAAGTGGGGCTCGGTGAGTCCCTGCCACGCCCACATCGCCCAAAAGCTTGAGAGGGCCAGGACGGCGACCTGCCGCAGCAAGCCCCGGCGTCTGAGCAGCAGGACTTCAACGACCAGGACGACCGCCGCCGCCGAGACGGCGTAGACCTCGCTCAAATGCGCTTCCGACAGGAGTTGACGGGCCAACAGCGCCGCAGCGGCCGGGCCGGACAGAACCGGTCCCAAAAGCAGCAAGGTGAGCGCGAGAGCCCTCATGAGAACAAGCTTGCGGCTATCCGGCCGGCGTTGAAAGCGGAGTCAACCAGCCGGCGTCTCCCGCTGGCGCCGAGATCAGGCCGGGCGGCTTACGGCGAAGTCCGCCAGCTCCTCCAGCGCCGCGCGCCAGGCGCCGGCGGGCAGCGGGGCCAGGGCCGCCTTGGCGGCGCCCGCGTAGTCGGCGGCGTGGTCGAGGGCCGCCTCGAGAGCGCCGGTGCCGATGATCAGCTCTCGGGCGCGACGGAAGTCCGCCTCGGTCTGGTCGAGCCGTCCCACGGCGCGCTCCCAGAACGCCGCCTCGCGCGGCCCGGAGCGGGCGATGGCGAGCAGCAGCGGCAGGGTCGCCTTGCCCTCGCGGAAGTCGTCGCCAGCGTTCTTGCCCAGGGTCTCGGCGGCGCCGCCGTAGTCGAGCACGTCGTCGGCCAGCTGGAAGGCGAGGCCGAGGTTCATGCCGTAGCGGCGCAAGGCCGCGGACTGGTCCTGGGAGGCGCCGGCCGACACGGCGCCGGCTTCGGCGGCCGCGGCGAACAGCTCCGCCGTCTTGGCGCGGATGATGTCGAGATAGGTCGCCTGGTCGAGATTCAGATCGTGAGCCCGGGTCAGCTGCAGCACCTCGCCCTCGGCGATGACGCTGGACGCCTTGGACAGGATATCCAGGACCCGCAGGGAGCCGGTTTCGACCATCAGTTCGAAGGCCCGGGCGAACAGGAAATCGCCCACCAGCACGCTGGTGGCGCCGCCCCAGATCAGATGCGCCGCCACCTTGCCCCTGCGCAGCTTGGAGCCGTCCACCACGTCATCGTGCAGGAGGGTTGCGGTGTGGATGAACTCAACCGCGGTCGCCAACTTGAGGCAGGCGTCGCCGTGGCCGCCGCAGAGGCGCGCGGCGGCGATCGCCACCAGCGGCCGCAGGCGTTTGCCGCCAGCATTGACGAGGTGCTGGGCGAGGGCCGGGATCACCGGGACCTCGCTGCACATACGCAAGGTGATCAGGTCGTCCACGCCAGCGAGATCGCCGTGCGTCAGGCTCAGCAGAGGCTCGACGGAACCCTTTGGCCTATCGAGAATGGCTCGTGCTGCGTCCAAGTCTTCCACTCCCGGCTCAGCCGGCCCCTTTGGCCGGGACAATGGTGGCGCCATAGGTCAGGGTCAAGGAAAAGCACAGGGCGGCAAGGTGAGCGAGGAGCAGATCAGCGAGGACGGGCTGCTGGGTGGCCAGGTGCGTCTGTTGCAGGCGCTCGGCGGCTACCGCGCGGGCCTCGACGCCGCCCTGCTGGCGGCCGCGTGCGACGTCGGCGCCGGCGCGCGCGTGCTGGACGCTGGATGCGGCGCGGGCGCCGCGCTGCTGGCCGCCGCCTTTCGCCGGCCGGACGCGCGCTTCACCGGTCTGGAGCGCGACCCCGCGGCCGCGGCCCTGGCGGCGCGAAATGTCGCCCTGAACGACCTGAACGACCGCGTCCATGTCGTCACTGGAGACGTCGCGGCCGGGTTCGCCGCCCTGGGCGTGAGACCCTATGACGCAGTGCAATGCAATCCGCCCTTTTTCGATGACGCCGGCGCCCTGCGCGGCCCGGCCCCCAAGCGCCGCGGCGCCTATCTGACCGAGGATGGCCTCGGGTCCTGGGCGGCGTTCTGGATCAAGGCCGTGCGCGAAAGCGGGAAGATCACGGTGATCCACCGCGCCGACCGGCTGGCGGATCTCCTGTCGCTGCTGGCGCCGAAGGCGGGCTCCTTTCGCATCCGCCCGATCCACCCCTTCGCGGACCAGCCGGCCAAGCGCGTGCTGGTGCGGGCGATCAAGACCGGCAAGGCGCCGTTGGCGCTCCTGCCACCACTGGTCCTGCACGATCGAACGGGCGCCAAGCACACCCCCGAGGCGGAAGCCATCCTGCGCGGCGAAGCGGCGCTGGGCTGGGACTGAGGCAGGTCTAATCCAAGTAGAGTTTCACGGCGTCCAGGCAGAGCTGCAGGCCGGTGAGGTCGCTGCGGGAGTCCGGCGACACGATCACGAACAGTCGCCGCGCCTCGGCCCAGAGCATCAGGCTCTCGGGCAGGCCGAAATCCTCGATCAGCAAGCCCTCCCCGTCCCGCCAGTCGCCGTCCGGGTCCAGCTCGGCGTAACCGTGCGCCATCACGCGCGCGCAGAGTTCCGCTTCATCTTCGGCGTGAACGTTCATATAGGCGAACACGGGTTTGCCGAGGCCGGCGAGAAAGCCCGCCTCGAAGGCCGCGTCGGGATCGCAATGCGGTCCGCGGAAGGGCGAAAGATCGACGATGCCGGCGTCAGCCTGGCGCATGCGCGCCGCCCGCGCGGCATAGATCTCCCGGGCCATGGCCTCCGACGGCTCGCTCTCGGTCAAAAGGTCCGGCTTGGGGCTGAGGGCCGTGAAGCCGGCGGCCTCGCAAAGGGCCCGCGCCCGAACGGCCAGCGTCTCCGCCTCCTTCAAGTGGACGTTCGGGCCAGCCAGGTAGACGGAGCGTATGCGGCGCATGCGACATGCAAAGCAACGCCGGGCGTCCGGGTCAACTGGCCCGGCACAGGCCTGTCCCCGCCTTTGCTTCGCTCAGCGATCCAGACTCACACCGTCGCCGTCCAGCTTGTCCCGATCGCCACTCACGCGGAAGACCAAGCCGCCGTCTTCCGCGTAGAGGCCCACGGTGTCGGTATCGAACCTCCAGGCCGTCACGCGCGCCAGCCGCCCATGACAGCCCGTTGGGCGCGCCCGGAGGCCACCCTCGCCGGAGGTCGAGGTCAGGAACAGATGGCAGACGCCGCCTGTCTCAGGCTCCACCGCGCGCCAGTCGCCGCGCACGCTCCTGGGCGTCATCTCCGGACCCTTGTTCAGGGCCTCCAGCAGGCCGGTGGCCGCCGGAAGGCTGATATGGCCGCCAGGCTTGGCGCCTTCGTCCTCGCAATGGGTGTTGCTGGTCGTGCTCAGGACCTGTTCGCCGCGCTTCACGACCGTGGTCGTGGTCGTACAGACACGGTCGATCGCTGTCGGGGGCGTCGCCGGCTGGGCATGTACGCCGGAAGCCGCCAGGGTCAGCGCCGAGATGCCAATGACAAACCGCATGCCGTTCTCCCGTCCCGCGACGAGGGAGTCCTGCCCCTAGTTGCGGCTGACGTCCACGAGCTTGTTCTTGCCGATCCAGGGCATCATGGCCCGAAGGCGCGAACCGACCTCCTCGATCGGGTGCTCGGCGTTGTGCCGGCGCGTCGCCTTGAACGACGGCTGGCCGACGGCGCATTCCGCCATCCAGTCGCGCACGAAGCGGCCGGACTGGATATCTTCAAGCACGCGCTTCATTTCCGCCTTGGTCTCGGGCGTGACGATGCGCGGGCCGGTGACGTATTCGCCGTACTCGGCCGTATTGGACACCGAGTAGTTCATGTTGGCGATGCCGCCTTCGTAGATCAGGTCGACGATCAGCTTCACCTCGTGCAGGCACTCGAAATAGGCCATCTCCGGGGCATAGCCCGCCTCGACCAGGGTCTCGAAGCCCGCGCGGATCAGCTCCACAAGCCCGCCGCAGAGCACGCTCTGCTCTCCGAACAGGTCAGTTTCGCATTCCTCGCGGAAGGTGGTCTCGATGATGCCGGCGCGGCCGCCGCCAATGCCGGACGCATAGGCCAGGCCGAACTCATGGCCGCCGCCCGAGGCGTTCTGATGGACGGCCAGCAGGCAAGGCACGCCACCGCCCTTGAGGTATTCGCCGCGCACCGTGTGGCCGGGCCCCTTGGGCGCCACCATCAGCACGTCGATCGTTGGCTTGGGCTCGATCAGCTGGAAGTGGATGTTCAGGCCGTGACCGAACAGCAGCGCCGCGCCGTCCCGGATGTTGGGCGCGATCTCGGACTCGTAGATGCTCTTCTGCAGTTCGTCGGGCGCCAGGATCATCAGGCCGTCGGCCCACGCGGCGGCGTCCGCCACCGTCATGACTTTGAGCCCCTCGCCTTCAGCCTTCTTCACCGAGGCGGACGTGGACTTCAGCGCCACAGCGATCTGTTTCACGCCGGAGTCGCGCAGGTTCAGCGCGTGGGCGTGGCCCTGGGAGCCATAACCGACAATCGCGATCTTCTTGTCGAGCAGGCGGGCAAGGTCGGCGTCGCGGTCATAATAGACGCGCATGTTCGTGTCTCCAAAGGCGCGTGGCCAAAAGGCGCGAGGAAATCGGGCCGCGCAACAGGGCGCCGCCAGCGAGCCGGCTTTCGACCGGTTTTTTGCCTCTGCGTCAAGGCTGGATCACGACGCGAAAGGCCCCGGGGCGCGGGTCCCCGGGGCCTGGATCGACGATCTCGGGGAGCGTCGGTCAGTAGAACTCGCTGTAGATCACCTGCAGGATCTCGCCCGTCTGGATGTCCACCAGGACCGCGTCGCCGCCATAGCGGATCCATTCGCAGCCGTAGGGCGGAGGCGGCAGGCCGTAATCGTTGAAGTCATCCAGCCAGTAGCTCTGGGACAGGAAGATGTACGGCAGGGTCTCGCCGAAGGACCAGCGCCGGTAGCCGTAGCCGCGTGGCCAGTTGAAACCACCGAGGTTGAAACGGCTTCGGGCGTTGAAGTCGCGGAAGAAGCCCTGGCGGTCGCCGCGGCGGTCTTCCCAGCGGTGGTCGCCCCGGTCGCCGCTGAAGCGGTCGCCTGAACGGCCATCGTTGCGGCCGCGCCAGGCCTCGCCGTTGTTGGAGTTCGCGCCCTGGCCGTTCTGCCCGCGCCATTGCCCGTTGGGGCCGCGGTTGCCGCCGCGAGCGGCCTGTCCCTGGGTGAACGCGCCGGACTGGCCGGTCTGGCCCTGCCAGTGACCGTTCGGTCCGCGATTGCTGGACTGTCCCTGGACGTAGGCGCCGCCCTGGCCCTGGCCCTGACCCTGACCCTGGCCCTGGCCCCGCCCTGCCGTCCCGGAATAGGTCCGCGCCTGGCCTGCGCCCTGGCTCTGGCCCTGGCCTTGAACGGCGCCTGGCGCGTATCGGCCAAAGCCGTACTGCTGGCCCGCGTTCTGGACCGACCGGTCGCCGCCGCCTCGAGCGACAGAACCCTGAGATCCGGAGCCCTGGCCGCCAGACGAGCCGCCGCCCCCGTGGTAGCCGCCGCTGTCGCCACCCCCTCGATCACCGCCTCGATCACCCCCTCGGTCGCCACCATGTGACTGGGCGAAGGCCGGTCCCGTGAGCAAGCTCAGCGCGGCGGCCGCGAGCAATATCCGTTTCATCGTTCGCTCCTGCATCCGGCCCCACGCCGGCGGCGTTTGAATTCCGACACGATCTTTACCATTACGCCACATGAACCCATGTTGAACGGCCCGCTGTCCGCCGTTCAGGTTGGGGCACGGCCTCACGGCCCGAAAACTTAACCGCTTTGAATCCAGAGACTTGATCTGAAATGTCTGACCCTTGGAACGAGGTTGTCGAATTCTGGACCGAGGCCGGCTCCAGGCGCTGGTTCGTTAAGGATCCCGCCTTCGACGGCGCCATCCGCACCCGGTTTGAGACCCTGCACATGACCGCGTCCCGGGGCGAGCTGGCGAAATGGGACGGGACGGCGAGAGGCGCGCTGGCGCTGCTGCTGCTGACCGACCAGTTCCCCCGCAACCTCTATCGTGGCTCGGCCCACGCCTTCGCCACCGACCCCATGGCGCGCGCCATCGCGGACAAGGCCGTGGCGGCCGGCATCGACCAGCAGGTCTCGCCCGAGCTGAGGCCATTCTTCTACCTGCCCTTCGAACACGCCGAACGGATCGAGGACCAGGACCGCAGCGTGGCGCTGTGCGAGGCGCACCGGACCGCCAGCGGCGACGAAGGCACGCTGAAGTGGGCCCTCGTCCATCGCGACATCATCGTCCGCTTCGGGCGCTTCCCCCACCGCAACACGGCGCTTGGCCGCCTCACAACCCCGCAAGAGCAGGCCTTCCTGGACGAAGGCGGTTTCAGCGGTTGAGGCCAAACGACCCATGCGGTGACCCCTTGAGACAAATCAAGGTCGGTGGTGGTCCTGGCGCGCATGGTCGCGGCGTCAGGAAAGGGCGATGCCATGTTGATCTGGCGCCTGTTCGGCGGCGTCCTCGCGGCTTGCGGCGGGGCGTTGATGGCGTTCCTCTGGTCGGAGCTGTTCGACCGGTCGGGACGGACCCTGCTGATTCAGCAGGTCGGCATTCCCGGAGACCTGCTGCTGGGCTTGGTTGGACTCTGTTCGATCCTGATCGGGCTGCATCTTCTGGTCAGGCCGGCCGCGGCGCTGGCGCACGCTTCACCGCCCAAACCCCGCCCGCACTGAAGGATCCGCTTGGCAGGGCCCCAGGATCGGCGGAAAATCCAGTTCGCTCATGAACGCCCCCGCCCGATTCCCCGCTGCGCCCGCCGCTCATCCCGAGCGGCAGTATCTCGACCTCCTGGCCGAGGCGCTCGATCACGGCGTGCGCCGTGAGGACCGCACCGGCACAGGCACGTTGGGACTGTTCGGCCGCCAGATCCGCTTCGACTTGAACGGCGGTTTTCCGCTGCTCACCACCAAGAGGATGCAGCTGAAGTCCATTGTGCTGGAGCTGCTCTGGTTCCTGAGCGGCGACACCAACGTGCGCTGGCTTCAGGAGCGCGGCGTGACCATCTGGGACGAGTGGGCCGACGAGAACGGCGATCTCGGACCCGTCTACGGAAAGCAATGGCGCTCTTGGCAGGCGCCTGATGGGCGGGTCATCGACCAGATCGCCAACGTGGCCGTGCAGCTGCGGGCCAATCCCTTCAGCCGCCGGCATATCGTCACCGCCTGGAACCCCGCGGACGTTGACGACATGGCGTTGCCGCCCTGCCACTGCCTGTTCCAGTTCTTCGTCGCCGACGGGAAGTTGTCCTGCCAGCTCTACCAGCGCTCGGCCGATCTGTTCCTGGGCGTGCCGTTCAATATCGCAAGCTATGCGCTGCTGACCCTGATGATGGCCCAGGTCACGGGCCTTCAGCCCGGCGAATTCGTCCACACCTTCGGCGACGCCCACCTCTATCTGAACCATGCCGACCAGGCGAAGGCGCAGCTGGAGCGGGCGCCCCTGCCCTTCCCGACGCTGGCGCTGGCGCCGAAGACGGACATCTTCGCGTTCGCATATGAGGACGTCGTTCTGGAGGGCTATCAGCCCCATCCCACCATCAAGGCGCCCATCGCCGTCTGAGCCCTGGTCCCGCATCAGGCGGGCCGCTAAAGGGGAGCCATGTCCGCCATACTCGCCCTCGGCCCCATCGCCCGCTCGATGAACAACGTGATCGGCAAGGGCGGACACCTGCCCTGGCGGATCAAGTCCGACATGATCCTGTTCAAACAGACCACCATGTCCAAGCCGGTGATCATGGGCCGCAAGACCTGGGATTCCCTGCCCACCAAACCCCTGCCCGGCCGGTTGAACATCGTGCTGTCGCGGGATGGCTCGTTCGAACCTGGCGGCGCGCTGGTCTGCCAGGAGCTCAACGACGCCCTGCAGATCGCCCGTGAACAGGCCAACGAGGACCAGGTCGAGGAATACTGCGTCATCGGCGGCGCCGAGGTCTTCCACGCCGCCCTGCCCAAGGCCAGACGCATCTACCTGACCGAGGTCGAGGCCGAGGTCGACGGCGACACGATCCTGGAGCCCTTCGACGAGACGCCCTGGAAGGAAGTCCACCGCCAGCACCACCCCGTCGGCGACGGCGACGAGTTCCCGTTCACGTTCCGGGTGCTGGAGCGACGTTAGCGGGCGCTGGCCCATCGTTGGCGCAGCCGTTGGCCGCCGCCGAATTGGGCTTTCGTCGACAATTGGCGCACGGAAGTCATGTATGTATCTAGATCGCGGCCACCCTGGGAAGAAGACCACCACCTCGGCTAGCGTCAACCGCATTTCTACGCCGGAAAGCCAATCGTAAACGCAGCTCTTGACCGCATATCAGTCATTGAATTCGGTCGATTCACCGCCAAATTTTCTTCGAATTAATCTAAAATCAAACATGAAGGTGTTGCGCTTCGCCAGTGAAGTCTCATTGTCATTGTCGCGAACTCAATGCGGCAAGGACCGATTGAACGCGAAAGGCGCACATGGCCACTCAGACTGGCGTCACGATTGTGATGGTGGACGACAACGCGGACGAGATCTTCCTTACGCGCCGGTTGGTTCGACGGGATGGAATCGTCAATAACTTCGTTTCGGAAAAGAAGCCGGCGCACCTGTTGCGCACCCTCGACGACTTGCGCAGCGCCGGGGTCGACCCGCACTCGATGGTCTTGCTGCTCGACATCAACATGCCGCGGATGAACGGCTTCGAGACGCTGTCGGAAATCCGTGCAAGCACCGACTATTGGGACCTTCCCGTGATCATGTTGAGCGCCTCCGAGGAAGAGGGCGACGTGAAGGAAGCCTTCGCGAGGGGCGCCAACGGCTACATGGTCAAGCCCTTCACCGCCGAGGACTTCCTGGAGACCCTGGGTCGGGTGCCCCAGGTGAGGCTGCAGCTGGTGACGGCCGTCAGCTGATCCAGCCGTGCCTACGGCGCACGCCAGCTGGGTTGGCTGCGCCTATCCAGACGACACCGCCTTGGCGGCGCGCCCACCGCAGGGCGGGCCCATCGTCATCCCCCCATGATTGTGTAGGGTGGCCCTTGAGCGGGCGCCGACCCGCGGAGGGCGCTTCATGGACATCGAACTCGTCGCCGAGGGACTGCAGTTCCCCGAAGGACCCGTCGCCATGGCCGATGGCTCGGTCGTGCTGGTGGAAATCCGTCGCGGAACCCTGACCCGCGTGACGCCGGACGGCGTGCGACGCACCATCGCGGACCTGGGCGGCGGGCCCAACGGCGCGGCCATCGGGCCGGACGGGGCGGCCTATGTCTGCAACAACGGCGGCGCGTTCGGCTGGCGGGACTCCGCCGACATCCACATGCCGGGCGAGTCCGAAGCCCATTACCGGGGCGGCTCGATCCAGCGGGTGGACCTCGCGACCGGCAGGTTCGCAACCCTCTACGACTCCTGCGACGGCAAGCCGCTCAACAGCCCCAACGACATTGTCTTCGACCGCCAGGGCGGGTTCTGGTTCACCTGTTTCGGTCAGTCGGACGGGGAGACGCGCCGGCTGGGCGGCATCTACTACGCCAAGGCCGACGGTTCGCGGATCACCCGTTGGCGCTCCGAACAGATCTCGCCCAACGGTGTCGGCCTGTCGCCGGACGAACGCACTGTCTACTGGGCCGACTCCATGCTGCAGCGACTGTGGGCCATGGATCTGGAAGGCGCCGGCAAGCCGCGGCCGGCGGAGGGCTTCGCGGTCGGCCGCGTGCTGGTCAACCTGCCCGGCCTGCAGTGGTTCGACAGCCTGGCGGTGGAGGCCTCGGGCAAGGTCTGCGTCGCGACCCTGTTCAACGGCGGGATCACTGTCATAGACGATCCCTCAGGCGCCTATGAGCACGTCGCCTTCCCGGACGCGGTGACCACCAACATCTGCTTCGGCGGCGCGGACATGCGCGACGCCTGGATCACCTGTTCCTCAACGGGCAAGCTATACCGGTGCAGGTGGCCAAGGCCGGGGCTGAGGCTGGCGTTCAACGGATAGTTCGGGCCGGCGCGCAGCGCGTAGACCCGGGCTCCAGGCGCCTCGGTCAGAAATCCACGCTGTCGATGAACTCGAAGTCGGGCGGGCCGGGTTGCAGCGTTTCGCGCACGGCGGGAAACAGCTCGGTGAAGTGACTGGTCTTGGCGTGCTCGTCCACCGCAGCCTGGTCGCGGTAGAGCTCCATCACCACGTAGGTGTTGGAATCCGAACGGCTCTTGCAGAGCTGGTACAGCAGGTTGCCAGGCTCGGCGTCGCTCGTGACGATGGCGGCCAGGGCGCGGAACGCCGTCTCGAACTGCGGGCCCTTGCCCTCTTGGACCTTGAGCTTGGCGATCAGCCCGATCATGCGGCGTCCCCTCTGATGTATCGTTCACCGCATCTAGGCTGCGGGACGGCCTGGACGCAACCCGGACCAGGAACCACCAAGGCGTCGGCCCGCCCGCCCTACAGCGGGGCGGACGGGCCGGGGCCGGATCAGGCGGGATCAGCCTTTCAGAGACGCGCATGCGCCGGTGAGTTCGGCGGAAAGACGGGCCTTGGCGAAGTCGTCGGCGTGGTTGGCTTCCTTCTTGGCGCTGTTCTGCATCTCGTCCGCCTTGTCCAAGATGTAGTTGTCCCGCCCCTGGCTCTGGCTCTTGAGGATCGCCACGAACGACGGGGCGTCGGTCGAACCCAGTTTGGCTGAATTGGCGAGGCCCGCGCAGCGGGCCGCCTCCATGTAAGCCGTGTCGCTGAGCCGGCCGGGTTGGGCCCAAGCCGCCGTCGACGCGAGCGCCGCCGTGATTACAATTCCAGTCAGGATGCGCATGTTCTTTCCTCCTTCAGCGCCAGAAGCACCTGGAAGATGCTGATATACCGCAATCTAATCAAATTAAATCGCTGTCATTCTGAATATTACATTCTATTCATACTTACATCGACTTTCGATTATAGATTAAATCTCCGTAATGTCGAAAACTTAACTTGATTTTGACTGAATGCTTGTCAACGCAGGTGCGTCGCGCTAGAGCCGCCGCCCCTTCACCCGAGTCCCGGCGCGCCCATGGAGCCTCTGCTCGTTTCCGCCTTCGTGGTCGCCATCTCCGAGATCGGAGACAAGACCCAGCTGCTGGCGATCTTGCTCGCCACGCGCTTCAAGGCTCCCCTCCCGATCATCGCCGGCATCCTGGTCGCCACCATCGCCAACCATCTGCTCGCGGCCACGGCGGGGGTCTTCCTCTCCAATCTCCTGAGCGGCGCCTGGTTCCGGATTCTGGTGGGCGTTTCCTTCCTGGTCATGGCCGGATGGGCGCTGATCCCCGACAAGGCCGACGACCTGAAGCCCACGGCCGGCAAGCTCGGCGTGTTCGTGACCACCGTGGTCGCCTTCTTCCTGGTGGAGATCGGCGACAAGACCCAGATCGCCACCCTGGCCCTGGCGGCGCGGTTCCACTCGATCCTGCTGGTGGCGGCGGGCACCACCCTTGGCATGATGATCGCCGACGTCCCGGCCGTCTTCCTGGGCGAGGCCGCCACCAAGATCGTACCGCTGAAATACGTCCGTTGGGGATCGGCGGCGATGTTCGCGGCTCTCGGAGTCTGGGCGCTCCTGCAAACAGCCGGCTGGCTGCATTGATTCCGCTGGCGTTGTAGTCTGGCCCCATGGCCGAAACCTTCAACGACAAGACCCTGTCTCCCGCCAAGGCCGATCGCTACGCCGAGCTGGCCGTGGAGATCGCCGCCGTTCTGGAGAACGAGGCCGACGTCGTGGCGCGAATGGCGACGGTCGTCGCCATGCTCGCCCAGAGCTTCTCCGCGTTCCTGTGGACCGGCTTCTACGTCGTGGACGAGAAGCGGCCCGGCGAACTCGTGGTCGGCCCATATCAGGGCACGCTCGGATGCCTCAGGATTGCGTTCGGCAAGGGCGTGTGCGGGACGGCGGCCGCGACGCGCCAGACCCAGATCGTGCCGGACGTCGAGGCCTTCCCAGGCCACATCGCCTGCGACGGCCGCTCACGCAGCGAGATCGTAACGCCTGTGATCGATGCCGACGGCCGACTTCTGGGCGTCCTTGATGTGGACAGCGCCGATCTCGCGGCCTTCGATGAAACCGACGCCCTTTGGCTGGAGCGGATCATGGCGGACGTTTTCCGGCGCCGAATCCCGATCAACACAACGCTTCCCTAACCTGCGGCATGGAAAGTGGGCGCGCCGCCCATTCGCCCAGGGTCCCTGATGATCACCGCCGACGTCCAGCATCCCCGCGACCTGTCGCCGGCCGACATCGCCGCATGGCGGGACTATGTCCGGGCTGAACCGGCGTTCCACAGCCCACTGCTGGGTCCGGACTTCGCCCGGCTGGTGGGCGAAGTGCGTGAAGACGCGCGTGTCGCGATGTTCCGCCGCCAGGGACGCACGATCGGGGCCCTGGCCTTCCACAAACGGTCCGGCGGCTTCGCGCAGCCCATCGGAGCATGCTTCTCGGACTACCAGGCCCTGGTCTCGGCCCCGGGTGAACAGATCGACGGCGAGGAGGCCCTGGCCGCCGCGGGGATCGGCTCGATCCGATTCGGAGCGTTGATCGACCCCTCGGGATCCTTTCCCCAGGCCGGCCCGGCGGACTACCGGGGCCACGTCATCGAACTCAACGGCTCCGCGGCGGATCACGACGCGGCGCTGCGGGCGGCCAATTCCAAGCGGCACAAGAACTGGCGGCGGTTGCAGGGCCGGCTCGAACGCGAGATCGGGGAGATCACGCTTGAGCCCCGGTCCGACGACCAGGACGCCTTCGATCAGCTGATCGCCTGGAAGCGGGATCAGTTCCGCCGCACCGGGACCCACGACGTGCTGCGGCCCCAATGGGCGCGCGCCCTGTTCCAGACCCTGTTCCAGCGCAGCTGCGGCGAGGTGTTCGGCGTCATGGCGGTGATGCGCGCGGGCGGTAGGGTCGTGGCCGGCAAGTTCGGCGTGGTGGCCGACGGATACTGGCATACCTGGATATCGTCCATGGACCCGGATTGCGCGGCCTGCGCGCCCGGCCTGGTTATGATGCTGCGCGAACCGGAGATCATGGAGGCCATCGGCGTCCACACCCACGACATGGGGCCCGGCTATGCCCACTACAAAGGCCATTTCGCCAGCCGCGAGGTGAGCATCGGCGAGATCCTCGCCACCGCGGACGGCGCGGCCGGCGTGGCGGGCCGCTCCCTCCAGACCGCATGGGCCCTGGCCGGCGATGGCCGGATCGAAGCTGTTGGCCGGCTGCGCCGTCGGCTGGACACCATAAATGCGGCCGAACTTTCGGTCGGCGGACGCGTTCGCGGATTTGCGGACGCCATCACCGGCTACAGCCGCCGCGCCTCATCGCGCGAACCTGTCCAGGCGGACGCCGTGGTCCAGGAGTCATGAGCATGCCCATGATCTCGGTGATCATCCCGACCAGGGGGCGGCCCCAGTCGTTGGCGCGCGCCGTCCGTTCTCTGTTCCGCCAGGCCGGCGTGGCCTTCGACGAGATCGAACTGGTGGTGGTGGACAACGACGCCGGCGGCGGCGCCGAACCCGTCGCAGCGCGACTGGCCGTCAAGGCGCCCTTCGCCATGCGCTATGTCTGCGAGCCCCAGGCCGGAGTCGCCAGCGCCCGCAACACCGGCCTGGCCGCGGCCCAGGGCGGACTGATCGCCTTCCTCGATGACGACGAGGAGGCTTCCAGCGGCTGGCTCAGGTCACTCGTCCAGGCCCAGACCCGGTTCGACGCCGACGTGGTGTTCGGACCGGTCCGCGGTCGCGCGCCGGACCCAGACCAACGCCACCGCCAATACCTGGAACAGTTCTTCTCGCGCCTCGGCCCGTCGGAGGCCCAGGTGCTGGAGGACTATTTCGGGTGCGGCTGCAGCCTGATCCGCAGGGCCGCCCTTCCCGATGCCGATGCGCCGTTCGCCCTGTCCCAGAACCACGTCGGCGGCGAGGACGACAGGCTGTTCCAGGCCATGAAGGCGCGCGGCGCGCGCTTCGCCTGGGCGCCGGAAGCCTGGGTCTGGGAGCATCCCGATCCCAAGCGCCTCACCCTCTCCTATACGATCCAGCGCGCCTTCGCCTACGGCCAGGGGCCTGTCAGCGCCTGCCTGGCCAAGAGCCCGCCTGACTTTCCTGGCGTCGCCCGATGGATGGCCGTCGGTGCGGGCCAGGCCCTGGTGTTCGGCGCCATGGCCGCGATGAAGTGGCTGACCGGCGCGCCGGACCGGGCTTTCACCCTCGACCGCGCCGCGCGCGGCCTCGGCAAGCTCCTCTGGTTCCCACCCTTCAAGCGCAAGTTCTACGGCCTGCCCTGAGGACCCCGTCGCGCGGGCGCGCAGTTGGTGTTACGCCAGCTGGATCAGCCCTGAGCGCGATGGAGCCTCACCCTGCGCACCCTGAGCCATTTCATCGACGGCCGCGCCGTCGCCGGCGCGTCCGACCGCCTGGGCGACGTCTTCGATCCCAATACCGGCGAGGTCCAGGCCCGCGTCGCCTTCGCCACGGACGCCGAGGTTGACCTGGCCGTGCAGTCGGCCGCCCGCGCTCAGGCCGACTGGGCGCAGGTCAATCCGCAACGCCGCGCGCGACTCATGTTCGACTTCAAGCGGCTGGTGGAGGCGCGGATGGACGAGCTGGCCGCCCTGCTCTCCTGCGAGCACGGCAAGGTGCTGGCCGATAGCCGCGGCGACATTCAGCGCGGGCTGGAGGTGATCGAGTTCGCCTGCGGCATCCCCCACGCCCTGAAGGGCGAATACACCGAGGGCGCGGGGCCGGGCATCGACGTCTATTCCATGCGCCAGCCGCTGGGCGTGGTCGCCGGCATCACCCCATTCAACTTCCCCGCCATGATCCCGATGTGGATGTTCGGCGTGGCCATCGCCTGCGGCAACGCCTTCATTCTGAAGCCTTCGGAGAAGGACCCCTCGGTCCCGATCCGGCTGGCCGAGCTGATGATGGAAGCGGGTGCGCCGGCGGGCCTTCTGAACGTCGTGCAGGGGGACAAGACTGCCGTCGACGCCATCCTGCACCACCACCTGATCCAGGCGATCAGCTTCGTCGGCTCCTCCGACATCGCCCAGTACGTCTATGCGATCGGAGCGGCCAATGGGAAACGCGTCCAGGCCATGGGCGGGGCCAAGAACCATGGGATCGTGCTGCCGGACGCCGACCTCGACCAGGCGGTCAAGGACATCACCGGGGCCGCCTTCGGTTCCGCCGGCGAGCGCTGCATGGCCATGCCGGTGGTGGTCCCCGTGGGCGACCAGACCGCCGCCGCCCTGCGCGAGCGGCTGGTGGACGCGATTGGGGGCCTGAAGGTCGGGCTGTCCGCCGATCCGGACGCGCAGTACGGACCGGTGGTGACCGCCGCGCACAAGCGCCGGATCACGGACTACATCCAGTTGGGTGTCGAAGAGGGCGCCGAACTGGTGGCGGACGGCCGGGGTTTCGCCCTGCAGGGCTATGAGCAGGGGTTCTTCGTCGGCCCCACCCTGTTCGACCAGGTGACGCCCGCAATGCGGACCTATCGTGAGGAGATCTTCGGACCCGTCCTGCAGATCGTCCGGGCCCACAGTTTCGAGGAGGCCATCGCCCTGCCCTCGGCGCATCAGTACGGCAACGGCGTCGCCATTTTCACCGGCAATGGCCGCGCCGCGCGGGATTTCGCCGCCCGGGTCGAGGTGGGCATGGTGGGGATCAATGTCCCGATCCCCGTGCCGGTCGCCTACCACAGTTTCGGGGGCTGGAAGCGCTCGGCCTTCGGCGACGCCAACCAGCACGGCATGGAGGGCGTCCGCTTCTACACCAAGGTCAAGACAGTCACGGCCAGGTGGCCCGACACCGCGCTGGAGTCCCAGGACGGCTCCGCCTTCGTCATGCCGACGATGAGGTGAGGCCCTGTCCCCTGGCGCCCCCCTGATCGCACGCGCCCTGGATCGGCCGTCGATCGTGGCCGCGGCCAAGCTCTACGAGTGTTCCGGGCGGGCGACGTTCCCCTGGCGGCCGGCCCGGTTCTTCACCGCCGAGGACTTCATCGATTTCGCGCGGAACGAGGAGGTCTACCTGGCCATCCACCAGGGCGCCATCGCCGGAGTGGCGACGCTGTTTCGGCCGCTGAGCTTCCTGCACTGCCTTTTCGTCGACCCGGAGCGCAGGCGCGCAGGCATTGGCCGCGCCTTGCTCGACCACGTCCGCGGGATCGCCGATGCGCCCCTGACGCTCAAGGTCGACGCGCCCAATGCGGCGGCGATCGCCTTCTATGAACGGATGGGCGGGGTCATGATGGACGGCCCGGACCACTCCGGCGTCGACGAGGGCGTTGACTGGCGTCGATGGCGGATCGGCTGAGGAGGCTCGATGTCGGAACCTGAGGTGATCGTCCGCTCGGAAGAGGGTCTGGGCCGGCTGACCCTGAACCGCCCCCGCGCCCTCAACGCCCTGACCGCCGACATGTGCGCGCTGATCTGCGACGCCCTGACGGGCTGGCTGGCGGACGACGGCGTCACGGCGGTGGTGATCGACCACGCGGGCGAACGCGGCTTCTGCGCCGGCGGAGACATCCGGCTGGTGGCCGAGAGCGGAGCCAGCGACGGGCGCGAGGCGCGGCGGTTCTTCCGTACGGAATACCGGATGAATGAGCTGTTGTTCCGCTATCCCAAGCCCGTCGTCGCCATCATGGACGGCATCACCATGGGCGGCGGGGTGGGAATCTCCCTGCCCTGCCGGGTCCGCGTCGCGACTGAGCGGACCGTGTGGGCCATGCCCGAGGGGGACATCGGCCTGTTCCCGGACGTGGGGGCAGGGTGGCACCTCGCGCGCCTGCCGGGCCAGGTCGGGGTCTGGCTGGCCTTGACCGGCGCCCGGCTGCGGGCGGCAGACTGCAAAGCGTTGGGAATCGCCACGCACATCGTGGACAGCGGACGCGTCGGGGAATTCGTTCGTGCGCTTCAGGACGCTCCCTTACCCTCCACCATCGAGGACGAGGGCGGTGTTGTCGCACATCTGCCCGCCATCGACCGCCTGTTCGCACAGGACACCGTCGAGGACGTGCTGGCGGCGCTCGACGCGGACGGCTCGGACTGGGCGTCCGTGCAACGGGACACCATCGCCCGGAAATGCCCGACCACACTGAAGGTCGCGCTGCGCCTGCTCCGCGAGGGCGCCGACAGGACCACGTTCGCCCAGGAGATGGCGGTTGAGTTTCGGGTCGCGGTCCGCATGAGCGCGCGTCATGATTTCATCGAAGGCGTGCGGGCGCTGATCCTAGACAAGGACAATGCCCCCCGCTGGTCGCCCGCGACGCTGGACGACGTCACCCCTGCGATGCTGGACGCGATCTTCGCGCCCTTGCCCGCCGAAGACGCCTGGAGCCCGCTGCCATGAGCCGCATCGCGTTTCTCGGCCTGGGCGCCATGGGCGCAGGCATGGCGGCCAACCTGGCCAAGGACGGCCGCGAGGTGATCGCCTTCGACCTGGCGCCGGAGGCCCTGATGCGCGCCGCGGCGGCCGGTCGCCGGACAGCCGCCAGCGCGGCGGAGGCGGTCACGGGCGCGGCGATCGTCATCACCATGCTCCCGGCCGGACCACAGGTGCGCCAGGCCTACCGCGAGGACATCTTGCCCAACGCCCAGGCGGGCGCCCTCCTGATCGACTGTTCCACCATCGACGTGGAGTCCGCCCGCGCCGTGGCGGCCGAGGCGGCGGCCGCCGGTTTGCGCATGGCCGACGCGCCTGTCTCGGGTGGGACCGTGGGCGCGGAGGCCGGGACCCTGGCCTTCATGGTCGGCTGCGCGGCGGACGACTTCGACGCGGTTCGCGACACACTGGCGCCCATGGCGCGAAACGTCATCCGGGCGGGCGAGGCCGGAGCGGGCCAGGCCGCCAAGATCTGCAACAACATGATCCTCGGCGTCTCCATGCTGGGGGTTTGCGAGGCCTTCGCCCTGGCCGAGAAGCTGGGCCTCGACCGGGACCGCTTTTTCGAGATCGCCTCGCAGTCGTCCGGCCAATGCTGGTCGCTGACCACCAACTGCCCGATCCCCGGCCCAGTGCCGGGGATCGGGCAGTTGGTGGTCA
>FTIH01000205.1_pt2 | contig 32283 bp, 34 predicted proteins | sample 1658451 | NCBI WGS metagenome assembly FTIH01 (sample SAMEA3914826, study PRJEB12502) | metagenome | biome: forest; material: soil | place: Canada | collected 2011-07-03 | depth 0.3 m
GGCTTCATGTTCCAGAACCGCGGCGAGCTCTTCGCCCTTCAGGACGGCCACCCCAATATCTATGCGCCGGGCAAGCGGCCCTTCCACACCATCATCCCGGGCTTCGCGACCCGTAACGGAGAGCCCTGGCTGGCCTTCGGCGTCATGGGCGGGGACATGCAGCCCCAGGGTCAGGTTCAGATCATCACCGCCATGGTCGACCATGGCCTGGGCGTGCAGGAGGCCGGCGACGCCCCGCGGTGGCGTCACGAGGGCTCGTCCGAGCCCGTCGGCCGCGCCGCCGCCGGCCAGGGGGTGCTGCATCTGGAATCCGGCGTCCCAGAGGCCACTCGCGAAGCACTGGCCAGGCTCGGCTGGCGCCTCGGCCCTTCGGACGGCGGATTCGGCGGCTACCAGGCCGTCGAACGCCGCGCGGGCGTCTACGCCGCCGCCTCCGAGATGCGCAAGGACGGCCTGGCCCTCGGGTGGTGAAACCGAAGGGGCATACTGGTGTCGTCAATCCAAAAGTGATATACAGCGCCGATATCGGATATCAAATCATGCGAACGCTCGTCGACATCCCGAAGCAGGATCTTGAAGCGCTGGATCAGCTGGGCCGCCGGCGTCGGGTCTCCCGCGCCAAGGTCATCCGGGAGGCTGTGAGCGCCTACCTGGCGCGCAATGCGGGCCCCGCTTTGAACGAAGCCTTCGGGCTCTGGTCCAGACACGGCGTCGACGGCCTGGACTACCAGCGAAAGATTCGCTCGGAATGGTGAAGGCCCTCATCGACACCAACGTCCTGGTCGACTTCCTCAACGGGGCGGCCGACGCGCGACGGGAGCTCGAGTTGTACGATGATGCGGCCATCAGCATCGTGACGTGGATGGAGGTCATGGTCGGGGCGGCCGACGGCGACCTTGAGCCGACCAAGGCGTTCCTGTCCGCCTTCGAGTTGATCGGTCTCGACGAAGCGGTCGCGGACAGGGCTGTCCGGCTGAGGCGCGCCCATCGCGTGAAGCTGCCCGACGCCATCATCTGGGCGACCGCTCAGAGCTCTGGGCGCCTGTTGGTCACACGAAACACCAGAGACTTTCCTGCGGGCGACCCGGGCGTCCGGTCCCCTTACACCTTGTCCTGAGCCCGGCAAGAACGCTCAGGCGACCAGGACAATCTTGCCCAGGTGCCGGCCATCCTCCATGCGCGCATGGGCCTTGGCGGCCTCCACGAGCGGGAAGGTCGAGTCGATCACCGGCTTCAGCTTCCCCGCTGCGATCCACGGCCAGACGGTCGCCTCCACCGCCCTGGCCAGGCGCGCCTTTTCATCCGCGTCGCGAGGCCGAAGGGTCGAGCCGGTGACGGTCAGGCGCTTGCGCATGATCAGGCCCAGATCGACCTCGGCCTTGACGCCGCCGAGAATGGCGATCTGCACGAGCCGCCCGGCCGGCTTCAGCACCTCGATATTGCGGGGCGTGTAGTCGCCGCCTACCATGTCCAGGACCACGTCCGCGCCGCCCGCCGCCTGGACGGCCTCGGCCCAGTTCCCGGCGGAAGCGTCGACCGCGACATCCGCGCCGAGCGCCGCAGCCTGAGCGGCCTTGTCGGCGCCCCGGCCCGTGGCGATGACCCTGGCGCCGGCGGCCTTGGCCATCTGCATCGCCGCTACGCCGATCCCCGAGGTGGCGCCGTGTATGAGACAGGTTTCGCCTGCCGCGAGACGCCCGATATCGAACACGTTCGCCCACACGGTGAATACCGTCTCCGGCAGGGACGCGGCCTGCACGAAGTCCAGGCCTTCGGGAATTGGCAAGGCGTGGCGCGCATCCACCACGGCGTACTGTGCATAGCCCCCGCCGGGCAGAAGCGCGGTGACCTGGTCGCCGATCCGCCAGCGCGGAGTCTCATCGCCGACCGCAGCGACCTCGCCGGCGACCTCCAGACCCAGCGTGTCGGGCGCGCCAGGGGGCGGAGGATAATAGCCCAGGCGCTGGATCACATCCGGCCGGTTCACCCCCGCAGCGCGGACACGGATCAGCACCTGTCCGGGCTTCGGCTCGGGGATCGGAAGCTCGACGGGGATGAGGTTCGCCGCGGGTCCTTTGCCGTCCCTGACAGTGATTGCGGTCATTGTCGCGGCCATGGTCGGCTCCCGATCTTGCGCATTGCGCTATGGAAGCGCCACATAGAGCCCAATCTGCGGTGAGGCCAAGGAGGCGCGCCATGACCGAAGATGTCGCCGAGCCGCGTCGCATGCGTGGAGAGACTGTCAGGGCCCTTGGCCGGGAGGATCTCGAGCTGTACGGCCGCGAAGAGTTGGAAGAGCGCATCGAGCTGTTGAAACTCGAGATCGCGCGGGTTGAGTCGCAGCTTGAGCGTAAACACGCGGGACGTGCAGCCGCTGACGCTTTGTTCAGCATCAGGGGCGAGTAATTCGCTTAAGACGTGCTTGGCATGGGCGTTGCACCGCGATCGGACGAGTGACCGCGTAGTGTAAACGAGCCGAGTAAGGGGCAAGAGTTCTCATGAGTGAAGTCAGCGCGCCGGCCCAGGACGTCAGGCGAATGAGCGTCGTGCGGGATTTCGCCGCTTCCGAACTTTTTGATCGGACCTTCCAGGAAGGCATGGAACTGGTGGAAGAGACCGCCACCTACCTGGACGGAGCGGGCCGTCACGACTCCAAACGCCTGTCGCGCACGGCCGCCCTGGCCTACGCCTCGGAGAGCATGCGCCTGACCACCCGTCTGATGCAGATGGCGTCCTGGCTTCTGGTGCAGCGCGCCGTGCGCGAGGGCCAGATGGAGCCGGCCGAGGCCTGCAACGACCGCTACCGCCTTGCCGGCGATCTGTTCAAGGCGCAGCCCGCGGACCACGCCGATCGCCTGCCGGGGGGCCTTCTGGCCCTGCTCGACCGGGCCGGGCGGCTCTACGAGCGGGCGCTGCACCTGGACCGTCGGATGTACCTGGAACCCCCTTCCGAGGAGGGCAGCCACCCGGTTCGCTCCCAGCACGACCGCCTGCAGGAAGCCTTCGGGGGCCCCGCCTAGGGCGAGCTTCAGGTCGCGTCGGCCTCGATCAGGCCGCGTATCGCGTCCAGCAGGACGCCAAGATCAGCCTCGTCGACGACGCCGGCCGGAAGCTCCTGCGCCATGGCGTAGGCCCAGTCCTGTCGGGCCGCCGCCGCCGTGCTCATCAGCGGCTCGATCCCGGCCTCATCCACCGTTCGGGCGACTTCGCGCATCTCCTCGGCGCGGCGCCTGCCGTGGATCAGGGAGCGGGAGAGCATGTAGCGCGCCAGCCTCTCCCAGTCGGGATTGGGGATCATGTCCGACAGCGAACCGAGCACGGTCGACTCGACGCCGTATCGGCGCGCGGTCAGCAGGCACTCAGCCAGCAGGGCCTCCACGCCCTTGATCATCACGCTGCGGCACATCTTGGTGGCCGAGGCGAGGCCCAACTCCTCGGAGAACACCCGGGCGTCCAGCCCGACCGGCTCGGCGAACGCCAGGAAATCAGCGGCGTGCGGCCCTCCCAGGAGCATGGGCGACTTCAGGCCCTTGGGCGGCACCGAGGTCATGACGGCCGCCTCCACGTAGCGCCCGCCTGACGCATCGACCGCCCTTCCGGCGGAGATCTTGATCCCGGGAGAGGCGGAGTTGACGTCCAGGAAGAAGGCGCCCTCAGCCAGGCCGCCGAGCACGGAGCGGGCGGCGGCGAGAGCCTGGGCCGCGGTCACGGCGCTGATGATCAGGCGCGCGCCCCGCGCGGCGGCCTCGGCCGAGGTGCACACCTCGACCCCTGCGCTGGCGGCCGCGAGGCCCTGTTTGCTCCCCGCCTGGGCGAACAGGGGATCAAAAGCGGCGAGGCGCATGGCGCCCTTGGCTTTCAGTTCCTCCGCGAAAATCCGTCCGACTTCCCCGAATCCGATCAGGGCGATCCGTTGCGTCAATGCCATGCGCGGTCAGCCCTCGATCAGTTCAGCCTGGTCGTCGCCCGTCTCGGCCCGGATGGCCCGGTCGATCAGCATCCGCGCGCGCACGCCGCCTACGTCGATGTTGAAGGCGCGCAGCCGCATGTGCGGATTGCGGTCGATGGAGGCCTGCTGGGCTTCCAGCACCTCTTGGTCCTCAAGGAACACGGCGCCCTGCTGCTCCTTGAACCTCTGGGTGAAGCCCAGGTCCTGGGTCTCGAAGTTTCGGGACATGCCCCAGAAATAGTGGTGGGTCCCCTCCGTCTCCGGCGTCAGAAAGTCGACCACATAGCCATTCACGCCCTGGGAACGGTCGCCTTCGGGCGCGCCCGTGCCGGCCGGCGCGACGCCGACATCGATGATCACCGTGGCCGGCAGGATGAACTGGCAGATCTGCCAGCGGTCCACGCGCCCCTCCTTGCGCAGGGCGTATTTCCAGAAGTCCGGCGGCTCGACGTCGCGCATCCAGCGGGTCACGAACACCTGGTCGTCCTTGACCGCGGTCTCGATGGGCGAGTCCATGATCTCGGGCTGGCCGATGGAGCTGGCGTGGACATGGGTCTCGTGAGTCAGGTCCATCAGGTTGTCGATGGCCAGCCGGTAATCGCACTTGATGTGGTAGTAGCCGCCGTCGAAGGTCCATGCGGGATCTTCGCACTGCCACAGATTGGGCAGCCGGGCGGGGTCGGCCTTGGCCGGGTCGCCGATCCAAACCCACACGAAGCGGTAGCGCTCGATCACGGGATAGGCCTGTACCCTCAGGTTACGGGCCGTCGCCCCTTCGGCCGGCACGTCGACGCAACCGCCGGAACCGTCGAACACGAAGCCGTGGTAGAGGCAGCGGATATTGTCCGCCTCCAGGATACCCTTCGACAGGGGGAAAAGCCGGTGGGGACAGGCGTCGCGAAGGGCCACGGCCGCGCCGTCGAGTTTGCGGTAGAGCATGATCGTCTCGCCGCAGATGGTGCGGGCCAAGGGCTTTCGGCCCACTTCCCGATCCCAGGCGGCCACGTACCAACGATTGGGAACGAACATGACCGGACCTCCTCGCGCGGCCTCAAAGGCCGCCCGGGACCGTCAATGTCAATTGCTTCGAGGCGGCGCCGGTGTGGCGGCTAGGCGAACTTCGCCTTCAACTCGTCCGGGATGGTCTTGCTCTTCAGTCGGCCGGGGTTGTCCGGATCGTGCGTGGTCCAGACACGCGTCTCAAAGCCTTCCACCGCCAGGTCCTCGCCCTTGAACAGCCGGTGATGGACGATGAAGCTCGAGCGTTTCCATTCCTTGATCGAGGTCTCGACCTGCACGTCTTCCCCGAAGACTGAAGGAATGAGGAAGCGCATGTGCAGATCCACCATGGGAAAACCCGCGATCTCAAAGTCTTTCAGCAGTTGTCGCTTGGGGTAACCAACGGCCTCAAACAGTGCAACCGTACAGATATCAAAGTATTCTACATAGCGTGGGTAATAGACAATACCCGCGGGATCGCAGTCGCCCCACTCAATCCTGACCGTACGTCGACTAACGAACATGACCCGCCGAATCCCTAGAACGCTAAGGAAACAGGTCTTACCTAAGCCCGCATGGCGCGTCGAATGAAACTCTCGACATGTCGCTCGCCAATTCATCCCGTGAAAACGGCCGGCGCATGGGTCCGGTGATCGTGGACACGTTTGCGCCAGTCGCGGAACAACCGCGAGCGGGCGAAGCCTAGGCCGCTCGCCTGGACCAAAGGCGGCTGGAGGCGATCTCGGCGCCTTCGGACAGGGACCGCAGCTTCTTGTAGCTGATCTCCATGTCCATCTTGCCGTAGCCGGCGAAGGTGCCGAAGCCGCAGTCGGTGCCGGCGATCACCCGCTCCTTGCCGACGATCTCGGCGTAGCGCTCGATGCGCTGGGCCACAAGCTCGGGATGCTCGACGTAGTTGGAGCAGGAATCGATGGTTCCCGGGATCAGAACCTTGTCCTCGGGAAGGCGGGCGTCGCGCCAGTTGACCCATTCATGCTCGTGACGGGCGTTGGCCGCCTCGAACAGGATCCCGGACGGCTTGGCCTTCAGCACGATCGACATGATCTTCTCGACTGGAATGTCGTGGTCGTGCGGCCCCTCGTAATTTCCCCAGCAGATGTGGAAGCGCGCCATCTCGGCCGGCACATTGCGCAGGGCGTAGTTCATCGCCTCCACGTGCACCTCGGCCTGCTTCAGGAACTGCGCCTCCGTCAGGTCCTGGAAGCCGATGTGGCGGGCCATCGCCAGATCGGGACAATCCAGTTGCAGCACCAGGCCGGCCGCGAGGATCGCCTCGTATTCCTCGTGCATCACCTCGGCGAGCGCCCAGACGTAGTCTTCGTGGGTCTTGTAATGCTGGTTCGGCTGGAAGGCCGTGATCAGGCCCGGCGAAGCGGTGTTCATGAACGCCTCGGTCACCCCGCGCCGCTTCATGGCCGCCGTCAGGTTGGCGATGTCGACGTGGAGCGGCGTCCAGTCCTTCACCGAGATCGGGCCGATGCAGGACGCTCTGCGGAACTCCTGCACACCGGTCATCCGGGCCAGCTTGGCGCGGAACTCGGGGTGCGGCGCCACATCCATCGGCATGCGCCGCTCGTTGTCGCCGCCGAAACCGTGCAGGCGGTCCATCATGTAGGTGGAGTAGCTGACCTTGGACGCTTCGCCGTCCGAGGGGATGTCGATCCCGACCTCAACCTGGCGGGCGACCACGGCGTCCACCGCGGCGGCGATCACCCGGTCGTAGTTCGCTGGATCGAAGTCCTCGCCGTGATCCTTCTTCAAGAGCGCGTCCACCAGGGACTGTGGTCGCGGCAGCGAGCCGACGTGGGTGGTCAGGATGCGGTCGACCGAACGTCGCATGGATCCAGCCTATTGCGCGGTGGTCAGGGCGAGCGAACCCAGGCGCTCGGCGAACAGCCAGTCGTCGCCCTGCTTCACGAAACGATCGTTGAAGGCGCCGATCAGCATCGGGCCGTCCACCTTGGCCGGCTTGGCGTCGCCGGGTTCGCGCCCGGGGCCGGACCACAACAGGATGTAACAGACCCCCGTGGCCTCGGTCGCGCTCTTCACCGTGATCACGGTGTTGACCATGCCGTGACGGATGGTGCGCGGCGGACGCTTGCGGAACTGCTCAAGGATCACTGCGCGGCCGATCATGGGCTGGTCGGGAATGGTCGGGCGGGCGAACACCCCGTCCTCTGTAAACAGGCTGCACATCGCCTCGAATTCGTTGGCGTCGTTGTGCAGGGCGAACTGGTTCACCAGCCTGGTGCAACGATGTTCGATCAATGCGCGCTCGGCTTCGGTCAGGTCGGTCATTTTGCGGTCCCGGTCGTTTCCTGGCGCCGATTTGACCGAGAAGCCGGCGGCGCGCAATGGCCGCAGGGCCGGCGGCGAAGCCGGGCGGCCAAATCGCTCTGGCGCCGCATCGCCCTGATCGGATATGGCGTCGACCACAAAGCCGCGTCTCAGGTCTCGGAAAGGACGTTCATGGAACAGGTCGAAGGCAAGGTCGCCTTCATCACCGGCGGCGCGTCCGGCATCGGTCTCGGCGCCGCCAAGGCGTTCGTGGACGCCGGCATGAAGGTGGTGATGGCGGATGTCCGCCAGGACAACATCAACAAGGCGCTGGAGTACTTCCAGGGCAAGCAGCAGATCCGCCAGGTCCACGCCATCCAGCTCGACGTCACCGACCGCGACGCCTTCGCCAGGGCGGCCGAGGAGACCAAGGCGACGTTCGACAAGGTCCACGTCCTGTTCAACAACGCCGGCATGGGTGTCGGCGGCCCCATCAAGTCCAACACCTTCAAGGACTGGGACTGGGGCCTGGGCGTGATGCTCGGCGGGGTGATCAACGGCGTCCTGACCTTCCTGCCGCATATCCTCGAGCATGGCGAAGGCGGGCACATCGTGACCACCTCGTCCATGTCGGCGGTCGTGCCGATCCCCAACACCGCCATCTACACCACGGCCAAGGCGGCGGTGGTCGGCCTGTGCGAGACCATCCGCGCCGAGCTCGCCCCGGACAACATCGGCGTCTCGGCCTTCTGCCCGGGCCCGGTCCAGAGCAACATCCACGAGAGCGCCAAGACCAGGCCGGAGAAATACCAGAACCCGGACGCCGCCGAACGCGAGCGCCAGCTGGCGAACCGGCCGGTCAATCCCCTGTGGATGGACAATTACGAGTGCGGCGAGCGCATCCTCAACGGCATCCGCCGCAATGACATGTACATCCTGACCCATCCGGAGTTCCGCCCGGCTGCGCGCGAACACTACGAGGCGATCCTGTCGTCCTTCCCCAACGAGAAGATCAACACCGAGCGCGCCGAGGCCATCGCCTTCCTGCTGGGCAGCCAGACCTTCGCCGACACCACCAAATTCAACCGGGAGAACCCGCTGTGAGCGTCTGCGTCCGCAACACCCCCCGCGCCGACAAGGCGATCATCGAAGGCTTCACCGGCATCGGCGTGGCCACCGTGCATGAGGCCCAGGGCCGCATCGGCCTGCTCGGCTCGCACATGCGGCCGATCTACCGGCCCTGCCATGTGGTCGGCTCGGCCGTCACCTGCGAGGTCGCGCCCGGCGACAACTGGATGATCCACGTGGCCGTCGAGCAGTGCAGCCCGGGCGACATCCTGGTCGTGGCGCCCACCAGTCCCTGCGAGGACGGCTATTTCGGCGACCTGCTGGCCGCCTCCCTGATGTCGCGCGGCGTGCGCGCCCTGATCATCGAGGCGGGCGTGCGCGACGCCTCCACCCTGACCGAGATGGGCTTTCCGGTCTGGTCAAAGGCGATCTTCGCCCAGGGCACCGTCAAGGAGACCATCGGCAACGTGAACACCCCGGTGGTCTGCGCCGGCCAGCTGATCAATCCGGGCGACCTCATCGTCGCCGACGACGACGGCGTGGTGGTGGTCCGCCGCGCCAACGCCGCCGAGGTGCTGAAGAAGAGCGTCGCCCGCGAGGAAAAGGAAGCCGGCGTCCGCGCGCGCCTGCAGGCCGGCGAGCTCGGCCTCGACCTCTACGGTTTCCGCGACCGCCTGGCGGCCAAGGGCCTGAAGTACGTGGACTACGCCGGCGATTGAAGGTGGTCCGAGCCTGCCCTGCCGTCCGATATCGGACAGGACGTCCCCCCGGCCCGGCTACGACTTCGCCCTGCCGATGGCGGTGATCCAGGGGCGCGACGACCAGGTGACCTCGTTCACTGCGGCGAAGGACTGGCTGGAGCAGGTGCGCCCGCCCGCCAAGGCCGGCTGACCCAGACTTGCCCGGCGCCAACTGTCGCGGCGGTCATCGCGCCTCAGGCCCCCTCGCGCGCCGGCTCCATCCCTTGCTCGCGCTTGATCGCGTCGGCCTCTGGGGAGACCAGGAACGCGATCAGGGCCTCTGTCTCGGCCGGACGTTCGGATCGTGCGCAGACGCCGGCGGAGAAGATGGTCACCGCCTGGATCTCCGGCGGCAGTGGGCCGACGACCTGAAGGCCCTGCACGTGGATCAGCTCGCTCAGCTGCTGGAACCCAAGGTCGGCGTCGCCATCGGAGACCAGCTTGCCGACCGGCACGCCTGGCGGCGCCTTGACCAGCCGCTCGGAGTCGGCCGGCATCCCCCACCGCGAGCACAGGTTCAGGAGGTGGTCGCCGCTGGGTCCGGTCGAATAGCCGACCCGCAGGCTCGCCAGGACAGCGCGGCGCACCGCATCCTCGTCCCTGATGTCCGGCGGCTCGGCGCCCGCGCGGACGGCGATCGCCATGCCCGAGCGGGTGAAGCCTTGGACGCTGCCCTCCTGGACGCACCCTTCGGCCTCGAGCTGGGCCATGACGTTCGAGGCGAGCACCACCATGTCCACAGCCTCGCCGGCGCGGATCATGCGGGCCGCGTCCACCCCGCCCAAGGACCTGATGTCGACCGCAACGCCGGTTTTGGCCTCATATCGATGGGCGAGCTCGCCGAGGATCAGGCGCGTGGCCATGGACGAGATGCCTGTGAGCGCCGCGGTCATCTTCCTCTCGCTCTCCATAGCCTTCGTAACGGCTATTTGGACCAAGGCGCGCGCCAAGCCAGGCTTTTTTTGCAGCCGCTTCCTGCTAATCCAGCTTCGAGCAACAAAGAACACCTGGGTCCCGGTCGGAGTTTAACCTCGGGCCGGCCTTCGGCCCGAGCCGGGGGCGGGAGGAGCGGAGGGAATTTGAACAGCTACGACTACATCATCGTCGGCGCGGGCTCGGCCGGGTGCGTCATCGCCAACCGGCTGACGGCGGACGCCAACACCTCGGTCCTGCTGCTGGAGGCGGGCGGCTGGGATGACCAGCTGCTGATGAAGATGCCCCTGGGCGCGCACCTGTCGCGCTATCCGGAGCTGAACTGGGGCTACATGTCCGAGCCGATCCCGGCCATCGGGCGGCCCCTGCCCCTGCCGCGCGGCAAGGCCGTGGGCGGCTCGTCCCACGTCAACGCCATGACCTATTCCCGCGGCCACCCCAAGGATTACGACCAGTGGCGCCAGATGGGCTGCGAGGGCTGGGGCTACGCGGACGTCCTGCCCTATTTCACGCGCTCGGAACGGTCCTGGCGCGGCGAGGGCAAGTTCCACGGCGGATCGGGCGAGATGGCGGTGAGCCGCTCAGATCTTCGCGGCCGGATGTATGACGAGACCGTCGCTGCCGCCAAGGCGCTCGGCTACCAGGAATCCCCGGATCTGCACGGCGAGGTCGCCGAAGGCTTCTCGATCCCCGAATTCACGGTGAGCCGCGGCCGCCGCGCCTCGACGTCCAAGGCCTTCATCCACCCCATCCGCCACCGCCCCAACCTGAAGATCGAGACCCGCGCCCTGTCGAGCCGCATCCTCATCGAGGACGGCCGCGCCGTCGGCGTCGAGTACCTGCAGGACGGCCAGACGCACACCGTCCGCGCCGCCAAGGAGGTCGTGCTGTGCGGCGGCGCCTACAACTCGCCCCAGCTGTTGATGCTGTCCGGGATCGGGCCGGCGGACGTGCTGCGCGAGGTCGGCGTCGAGCCGATCCTGGACCTGCCGGGCGTGGGCCGGAACCTCTCCGAGCACGCCTCCTTCTTCATCCACTACAAGACCAAGACGCAGGTCTCCCTGCTGCGCCACCTGCGCTGGGACAGGCTCGCGGCGAACCTGGCCAGCTGGTACCTGTTCGGCGCCGGCCCCTTCGCGCATCAGGGCACCATCTCGCATGCCCAGGTGAGGACCCGCGCCGAGCTGGAACGGCCCGACGTGCAGATCTTCTTCAACGCCGCGCGGCTGGACTCCAAGCCCTGGTTCCCGGTGATCAGCCCGGCCCAGGAGGACCAGATCAACGCGATCATGATCCTGCTGCATCCGGACAGCCGCGGCTGGATGACCCTGCGCTCCGCCGACCCCAAGGACCCGCCGCGCATCTTCCTGAACATCCTGGCCGAGCGCAGCGACATCGACACCCTCATCAAGGGGCTCAGGATCGCCCGCAAGGTGTTCGAGACCCCGCCCCTGTCCGACCTGATCGACAGGGAGGCGGCGCCCGGCGTCGACGTGCAGTCCGACGAGGCGCTCGAGGCCTATCTGAAGAAGGCCGCCATGGTCTCCCACCACCCGGTGGGAACCTGCAAGATGGGCCATGACGACATGGCCGTGGTCGATCCCCAGCTGCGCCTGCGCGGGATCGCGGGCCTCCGCGTCGCCGACGCCTCGATCATGCCGACGGTCCCGGGCGGCAACACCAACGCCCCGTCCATCATGGTCGGCGAGAAGGCCGCCGACCTGATCCGGGGTCAGATCCTGCCGCCGGCGGAAGTGTAAAGGGCGGGTCCTGTCTATTTTTGTGTGATTTCAATCACATAACAATAGGTGTCATCCCGGAAAGCCGCGCAAGCGGCTTGTCCGGGATCCAACCACCGCATTCAGGTTAGATCCCGGCTCTACGCCCCGCGAAGCGGGGCTCCGGCCGGGATGACATTCGAAGTGCGTGTTCGTTGGGGCTTGGCGCGCTCAGCCGGCCAGCGCTTCCGCCGGGACCCAGCTCCCGTGCACCTGGCAGCGCAGGCGCAGAGGCAGCTTGATGGTGCAGATCGGGCCCTTGTCGAGATGCTCGGCCTCCACGATCACGGCCTGGGACAGGTTCTGGTCGTGCAGGTCGCAGACGAAGGCCAGATAGCCCTCGTGGCCCGGCGTCCTGGACGGGATGTGGACGTGCTCCTGCACGGTGACACGCGGGTCCAGGCACAGGGTCTTCATCTGGCCCGTCTTCACGTTGAGGCGGACCACGGTGTTGAAGCCGGCGCCCACCGGCCCCGAGAGCATCGGCGGTCCGACGCGCGGATCAAAGGTCTGGTAATAGCCGATCTCGTAGTCGCTCATGGCGTCCTTGTCGGCGACGCGAGGCATGTCGCCGCCGGGCGCGAGCTGGGTCACCTGCCAGCTGTCGTCGTTGCGCGACAGATCGAAGGTCCAGCGTTCCAGCGCCCCGCCCCGGTCCTCCGGCGCGATCACCAGGCCCGACGCCTCCAGGATGAAGGGAAAGGGCGGCGCGCTCGAGGCGCAGACGTCCACATGGACCTTGTCGCCCTCGCTGTAGGCGTTGAGGAAGTGGAAGAAGCACTTGGGAGGCCCGTTGAACCAGCGCAGGTCCTTCACCGAACCGCCGCGCGGCATGATGCCCACCTGGGTGCCCTGGCCCGGCTCCCACACCCAGTGCGCACCGCCCGCCTTCAGCCGCTCCAAGTCCGTCGAGATCGGCTGCAGCGGGAAGATCACGTGCTCCTTCGTGACCTGGAAGTCGTGCATCAGGCTGACGAACGGCGCCTCGAACCACTCTTCATGGACGAGCTTGCCGTCCTTGTCGGCGATGCAGAAGGCCACGTCCCGGGTGGCCAGGCCGCCGGCCTCGTAGCCAAAGAAGAACAGCTCGCCGGTATGCGGATCGATGCGGCAGTGGGCGGTCATGGTCAGGCTCTTCAGCCGCCCGTCGAAGTCGTAGGGGCCCAGCGTCTCCAGGGTGTCCGGGTCGATCCGGTAGGGCCGCTCGTCCTCCTTGGCCGCCAGGATCTTGCCCGCGTGGAAGATCGGCGTGGTGTTGGAGGCGGTCCGGCTTTCGTCGAAGAACCCGGGCTCGTCCGTATAGGGGTTGCGGTAGAGGCCGTGGCGGGAGCGCCTGGCGGCGCGGTCCCGCTTCAGCCGTTCGGTCATCACATAGCGCTGGCGGAAATCCACGTGCCCGTCCTCGATACGGAACAGGCTGACCATGCCGTCGCCGGACAGGTAGGTGTCCCAGCCGGGCTTGGGCGGGAACTGCGGATCGGGGATCGAGCGGTACCAGGACCCCCTGATCTCGGCCGGAATCTCGCCTTCGACCACCAGATCGAAAATCTCGCATTCGACCCGCGACGGCGCGTTGAAGCCCTCGAAGTCCATGGTCTGGGGAAAGGGCTTGGTCATGAGCGGCGGGCTCCCTCTTGGGTCCGGCGGAACCTACAGGCCCGGGCCTGCGGCTCCAAGCGGCGAGCCCCCCGGAACCCACCCGATTTATCTGCGTCGCGCACTTGCCAGACGCGCCGCGCCTCGTGTTTCTATGCCGCGCCGTGTGGGCCGCGGCGACGGACACGACGAGCCGACCGATCGGCTCGATGCAGCTGAAGGAAACGACTGGATGAAAATCGCTCTGATCGGCGCCACGGGCAACGTGGGTGTGCGGCTCGTCAAGGAAGCCGTCGATCGCGGTCACGAGGTCACCGCCATCTCGCGCTCGCCCGAAAAGCTCAAGGGCCCCAAAGTCACCCCCGTGGCCGCCGACCTCACCGACGAAGACAAGATGGCCGCGGCCCTCAAGGGCCACGACGCCGTGATCCTGTCAGTCAGGTTCCAGGACAATGACGCCACCAAGGCGATCGCGGCCGTCCGCAAGGCCGGCGTCAAGCGCCTGGCCGTCGTCGGCGGCGCCGCCAGCCTGATGAACCAGGACAATGTCCGCCTGCTCGACACCCCCGGCTTCCCTGACTTCATCGCCGTGGAGGCCCGCCCCGCCGCCGCCTTCCTCGACTGGCTGCGCGCCAACGTCAGCGACCTGGACTGGGCCTTCGTCTCCCCCTCGATGATGCTGGGACCGGGCGAGCGCACGGGCAAGTTCCGCCTGGGCAAGGACCATTTGCTGACCGCCGACGACGGCAAGAGCTCGATCTCCTACGAGGACCTGTCGGTGGCCATCCTCGACGAGCTGGAAAAGCCCGCCCACCATCAGACTCGCTTCACCGTCGGGTACTGAGAGTCTCCTCTCCTTCGGGGAGAGGAAGGGGCCCAATCCGCAGGATTGGGAAGGTGAGGGGGTAGGGACCAGCCGCCCCCTGATCCTTCATCCTCCCAAGATGCGCGCGGGCCCCTCCTTCTCCCGCTGGGAGAAGGCAAGAGTTCCTTGCCTCTCGGCGTCGATGGTTCTTAGCTGGGCGCCGACAGGGCCCGGACGAGGAGACGAGCATGGAACGGCAGGAACTGGGCAAGTCAGGGCTGAAGGTCGCGCCCTGGGCCTTCGGCGGCAATGTGTTCGGCTGGACGGTGGACGACCGGACGGGCTTTGAGCTGCTCGACGCCTTTGTCGACCTTGGCTTCAATCTGATCGACACCGCCGACGTCTACTCCCGCTGGATCCCCGGCCACGTGGGCGGGGAGTCCGAGACCCTGATCGGCAAGTGGCTGGCCCTCGGCGGCGGCCGCCGCGGCAAGGTGGTGATCGCCACCAAGCTCTGCGCCCCCATGCCGGAAGGCCAGGGCCTGTCGCGCGCCTACATGCAGGTCGCGGTGGAGCGGTCCCTGAAGCGGCTGCAGACGGACTACATCGACCTCTACCAGTCCCACCAGGACGACCAGACCACGCCGCTGGAAGAGACGCTGTCCTCCTATGCGGACCTGATCAAGGCCGGCAAGGTGCGCGCCATCGGCGCCTCCAACTACACCGCCCCCCGTCTGGCCGAAGCGCTGAAACTCGCCAGGGACAAGGGCCTGCCGCGCTATGAGACCCTGCAGCCCTGGTACAACCTCTATGACCGCGACATCTTCGGCGGGGACCTGGCGGACCTCTGCAAGGCCGAGGGCCTGGGGGTGATCCCCTATTTCGGCCTGGCCTCGGGCTTCCTCACCGGCAAGTACCGCACCGAGGCGGACCTGGTGGGCAGCCCCCGCGCCTACCGCGCCAAGGACATGCTGAACGTCCGCGGTCTGCGCATCCTGGCGGCCATGGACAAGGTCGGCGCCCGCATCGGGGCCACGCCCGCCCAGATCGCCCTGGCCTGGCTGCGCGCCAAGGGCTGCGTTCCCATCGCCAGCGCCACACGGATGGATCAGCTGACAGAGCTCGCCAAGGCGGCCGACGTGTCTCTGGACGCCGAGGCGGTCGCCGCGCTCGACGCCGCCAGCGTGATCAACCCCGGCGAGGAGCCTGTCCGCGCCCCGCCGCCGAACCCGCGGCCCCAGGCCAACCAGGCGGCGGAATAGGAGGCCATCGATGCAACGGCTTGAACTTGGCAAGTCCGGCCTGAAGGTCGCGCCCTGGGCCTTCGGCGGCAATGTGTTCGACTGGACGGCGGACGAGGCGACGAGCTTCGCCATGCTCGACGCCTTCGTCGATCTCGGCTTCAACCTGATCGACACCGCCGACGTCTACTCCTTCTGGATCCCCGGCCATGTCGGCGGCGAGTCCGAAACGGTGATCGGCAAGTGGCTGGCCCAGGGCGGCGGCCGCCGGGAAAAGGTGATCATCGCCACCAAGCTCGGCATGCCCATGCCCGAGGGCAAGGGCCTGTCGCGGGCCTATATGCAGGGCGCGGTCGAGCGTTCGCTGAAGCGGCTGAGGACCGACCGGATCGACCTCTATCAGTCCCACGTGGATGACGCCGACACGCCGTTGGAAGAAACGCTCTCAGCCTTCGGCGAGCTGGTCAGGGCGGGCAAGGTGCGCGCCATCGGCGCGTCGAACTACGACGCCCCGCGCCTGGCCGAGGCGCTGAAGCTGGCCCGGGACGAGGGCCTGCCGCGCTACGAGACCCTGCAGCCCTGGTACAATCTCTATGACCGCGACACCTTCGAGGGGCCCCTGGCCGACCTCGCGCGCGCCGAAGGGCTGGGGGTGATCCCCTACTACAGCCTGGCCGCCGGATTCCTGACCGGCAAGTACCGCACGGCGGCCGATCTGGAAGGCAGCCAGCGCGCCTACCGCGCGGCGGACATGTTGAACCCGCGGGGCCTGCGCATCCTGGCGGCGCTCGATACGCTCAGCGCCCGCATCGGCGCGACCCCGGCGCAGATCTCCCTGGCGTGGCTCAGGGCCAAGGGCTGCATCCCCATCGCCAGCGCCACCAGCCTGGAGCAGCTGAAGGACCTGGCCCTCTCCGTCGACGTTCAGCTCGACGCGCAGGCCCTCGCGGACCTGGACGCGGCGGGCGCGGTCAATGCCGGCGAGGAGCCCGTCCGCGGACCCATGCCCGGGGCTCAGGCGACGTCCACCCAGGCGGCGGAGTAGGCGCCGGCGGCCGCCCGCTCAGCGCTGGCCGCTTTCCAGCGTCACGAACATCTCCGCCTCGATAACCCACTGGCCGGTGACCTTGCGCCAGGTCGCCAGATAGGTGCCGGACGTCGTCTGCTCGCCCGAGCGCCGCGTTGAGGCCCAGCGGCCAGTCTCCGCAGCGCGGACGCCTGAAACGTCGACCTCGACCTTTTCGGTCGTCCGCACAAAGGCGCCGAAATCCGGATCGCGGAACTGTGCGTCAAAGGCCGACACCACCTCATGCGCCCCCAGGATCAGCGTCCCGTCCCCGGCGATCACCTTCACCCCAGGGTCCAGGAACGGCCGCAGGCGCGCCGCGTCATGCGCCGCGATCAGCTTGTTGGTCAGCCGGCGCCGGGCGCGGATGGCGTCTTCCGGCGAGGTCATCCGGCCAGGAAGTCCATGATCGCGGGTATGGCATTGGGATCCTGCATCGTGAACATGTGCCCGCCCTCGAAGAACCGCAGCTGGGCCCCTGCAATACGCGCGGCCATCCGCTCCTGGCTCTGCGGCAAGGCGATGCCGTCATAGCGGCCCGCGGCGATCAGTACGGGACAGGCGATCTGGTCCAGTCGATCCCACACGTCGTGCTTCGCCCGCGCCTCGAGCTGGCGGCGCGCGCCGGCCGCGTGACCCTGCTCGTCGGCGAAGGGCGCCATGGACCCCAGCAGAACCATCTCCTGGAAGGCGTCGCGATTGGCCCGCGCCCAGGCCTCGTCATGGCGGGTGTCGGTGATCGGGATCATGTGCCGGGCCCGCGCCTCGCCGGTGAGAGGTGCGATCTCATGGAAGGGAAACGACGCGCCGCCCTCGCCGCCGGGCGACGTGCAGGCAAGGACCAGCCGGCGCACGCGCCCCGGATGGCGAAGCACCAGCTCCTGCGCCACCATGCCGCCAAAGGAGACGCCGATCACCAGGGCGTCGTCCCAGCCGATCTCGGCCATCAGGGCGGCGGCGTCGTCGGCGTAATCGGCCATGGAATAGGGGGTTTCGGGCTTGGCAGACCGGCCCATGCCCCGCTGGTCGAAGGCCAGCACCTCGAACCGTCCGGGCAATGGCCCCTCGAACACGCCCGGCCGGGCGCGCAGGTCGCCTCCAGTGCCCGAAATGTAGAGCAACGGCGGACCCGAGCCGCCGTGCTGATAGAAGAGGTCGACGCCGGGCAGGTGGGCGATGGGCATGCGGCCGGATTAGCACCGCCGCCTGCGGACGACGACCGCTATCCGCCGGTGAAGTCGCCCTCGGTGGTGAAGTTGGAGGCCATCACGCAGGTGGGACGCCCGTGGGCGACGGCGACGGTCGCGGGACCGTTCTGGGGCAGAAAATAGAACTCGCCCCCGGAGGTGGTGATCCTCAGCATGCCCGGGCTGGTGAACTGGCAGACCGGATAGGTCGAAAACAGATCGCGCCCGCCGTCATAGGCGATCTGATCACAGCTGACGTGCCCGAATCCGCGGTCGAAGCGCACGTCATCGTATTCAATGGGATGCGAAGCCTTGACGGGGCTGGCGATGAACGCCTTGCGGTCGAGGGCCGGACAGGGCGGCCCCGTGATGGTCCAGGCCTTGGCCTTGGCGACCGCGCCTGCCTCGCGCCTGAGTTCGGCCTTCCAGAAGACGCCGGCCAGGGCCACGGCGCCGAGGATCAGGACGACCCGCAGGATCCCCATCGTCGGCACGGCGCGCTTCTCGGCGCGAACGCCATAGTCCGAGCCCATGACCTTGGTCCTCCCCGCCGACATCCAAGGACCGGGGCCTACACTTGTCAATTGAAGCTGGCTGGTGCTCTCGCCGCGGCCGTCGGGCCTCAGCGGCCGCCGCCGCCGGTGATTTCCTTGATCAGGCCCTGGACGACGGCCTTGCCGCCCGCGCCCCACACCGCCTTGAGGTGCGCCAGCGTCTGGGCCGCCGGGCCTTCCAGGCGCCAGTCGCAGTCGTCGAACTTGCACCCCGAAAAGATCGGGGCCGCGCCGCCGCTGTAGACCAGGCGGCAGTGCTTGAACTCGCAGCCGTCATAGCTTTCGCCGTCGAGCTGAACGGTCTCGTGATTGAATGTCACTGAAGAGGTGATGGGATCAGCCTTCGTTTTCCGAGCCGGCGTCCGCCGGCCCTGCCTTGTCCAGTTCGGCCTGGGCGCGCTTTTCCCGCTTGGCCTCAGCCTTGCGGGCCGCCTCGGCCGCCTTCTGCCGGTCACGCTCCATGCGTTCGAATTTGTAGTTCGGCGCGCGCGCCATGCGGGCGGCCTCCTCTGCTGAAGCGAGGGGCCTATTTGGGGTATCCTGGACTGAACCGCAAGCCGGGCGGCCGGGGCGAGGGCGACGGCGGCTCAAGGCGGCATGACTCGCGCAGCGCCACGATGCTAGAAGCCCCGTCCAGAAACCAATCCCCAGGGGAGTGACCGCCGATGAAAGCCTATGTGATGCCCGCCGGGTGCAAGGGGATCGACGACCTGAAGCTGGTCGAGCGGCCTGATCTGAAGCCTGGCGCGGGCCAGGTGCTGGTGCGTGTGCGCGCGGCGTCGCTGAACTACCGCGACCAGGCCGCGGTGACCGGCAAGTACTTCCAGCAGGTTACTCAGGACACCATTCCGCTGTCCGACGGCGCCGGCGAAATCAGCGCCGTGGGCGACGGCGTGCTCGGCCTGAAGGTCGGCGACAAGGTGGCCGGGACCTTCTCACAGCCCGACCCCAAGGGGCCGGCCAACGCCATGCCCAACGCCATGGGCCTGCCCCTCGACGGCATGCTGACAGAGCAGGCCGTCATGCACGAGGTCGGCGCCATCAAGCTGCCGGACGGCTATTCCTTCGAAGAGGGCGCCTGCCTGCCCTGCGCCGGCGTCACCGCCTGGAACGCCCTCATGGTCGCGGGCCGGCCGGTCCGCCCGGGGGACACTGTGCTGGTGCTGGGCACGGGCGGCGTTTCCATCTGGGCCCTGCAACTGGCCAAGGCCGCGGGCTGCCGGGTGATCGCCACAACTTCGCGCGACGGCAAGGCCCAGCGCCTCATGGCCCTCGGAGCCGACGAGGTCATCAACTACAAGACCCACGAGAACTGGGACCAGGAGGTGATGCGAGTCACCGGCGGCAGGGGCGTCGACGCCGTTGTCGAAGTCGGCGGCGCGGGCACCTTGCAGCGCAGCTACAATTCCATCGGCCGGGGCGGCAAGGTCGGCCTGATCGGGGTGTTGACCCAGGGAGAGTCCAATCCCCACACCCTGATGATGAAGGGCGGCAGCCTGCACGGTATCTTCGTTGGCGATCGCTCGCTGTTCGAACAGCTGAACGCGGCCATCAATGTCAACGGCATCAAGCCGGTGATCGACAAGGTCTTCCCGTTCGGGGAGGCCAAGGAGGCCTTTCGCCACCAGATCTCCGGCGACTTCATGGGCAAGGTGGTCATCTCGATCTGACCGCCGCGCCGCCAGGGGAAGATGACAGGACGTTCACTTCCCTTCTCTGCTCAAGGTCGATTGAATGGGGCTCCGTGTGACGTGGAGCGGAGCCCCCGCCTTGCCCAAGATCGATAACGCCGCGGCGCCAGCGCGCAACGGCTCCGGCTATCCGCCTCCCTTCGATGAACCTTGCCGGGCGCGCGAAGCGCGGCAGCTCGGCCTCGCGGCGGGCCTGACCCAGTTCGGCGTGAACCTGGTCACCCTGAAGCCAGGCGCCTGGTCCAGCCAGCGCCATTGGCACTCGCACGAAGACGAGTTCGTCTGGGTGCTGTCCGGCGAGCTGGTGCTCATCGACGACGACGGCGAAACGGTGCTGAAAGCCGGCGACTGCGCGGGGTTCAAGGCTGGCGAGACCAACGGCCACCACCTGATCAACCGCGCGACCGCGGACGGGACGTTCCTGGTGGTCGGCGGCCGGGACGATGAGGATCACGGGCAATACCCGGACATCGACATGCGCTTCGAGCCCGGACGCTATTCCGGGCGGGGCGGGTTCTCCCACAAGGACGGCTCCCCCTATTAGTCCCTCCTCCGAGGCGAACGAGACATATCCAGGAGACACGCCATGCCAAACCTGTCCCGCCGCGACGTGATGCTCGCCTTCGCCGCTGCGTCGGCCAGCGTGGGACTGCCGGCCGGCGCCCTGGCGGCCGACGCCGCGGGCACGGGCTCGGACGCGCCCCTGTGGGACCTGACCGATCTCTTCGCCTCCGACGCGGCCTGGAGCGCGGAGCACACGGCGGTCAAGGGCGTGATGCCCTCGCTGATGTCCTGGCGCGGCAAGCTCGGCGAGGGCGCCCAGACCCTCAAAGCGGCGTTGCGGGCCATTTCCGATGCGTCCCTCAGGCTCGACCGCCTGTCGCTCTACGCCGGGCTCACGGCGGACGCGGACACACGGGTGGCGGCGACCCAGGAGCGCCGGCAGCTCGCCGTCGATCTGGCGACCTCGTTCCAGTCCGCCACTGCATGGCTGAGCCCTGAGATCCTGAGACTGGGCGCCGAGAGGATCGAGGCCTTCCAGAAGGCCGAGCCCGGCCTGACGCCCTTCAGGTTCCAGCTCCAGAACATCGTACGGCTCGCGCCCCACACCCTGGGCGACGAGGCGGAGGGCGTGCTGGCCGCCGCCGCCACCATGGAGGACTCGCCCACGGCGATCCGCAGCCAGCTGGTGCTGTCCGACATGCCCTGGCGCGAGGTGACCCTGTCGACCGGCAAGGCCGTGATCGACAACCAGGGCTACGAGGCCCACCGGCGCACGACGGTGCGCGCGGACCGCAAGGCCGTGTTCGAGGGCTTCTTCGGCGCCTACACCCAGTTCAAAAGCTCGCTTGGCGCGGCCCTGGCCGCCGAGGTCCAGACCCATATGTTCCAGGCCAAACAGCGCCGCTTCGGCAGTTCGCTGGAGGCGTCCCTGTCCGGGGTCAACGTGCCGACCGAGGTCTACCGGACCCTGATCGCCGAGTGCCACGCCGGCCTGCCGGCGCTCCACCGCTACTTCGACCTGCGCCGCCGCCTGCTCGGGCTGGACGAGATGCACTACTACGACATCTATCCGCCGGTGGCGCACATCGACCGCCGCTTCACCATCCCGGAGATGCGCACCCTGGCGCTGGCGGCGATGAAGCCGCTGGGCGAGGCCTACGGCCAGACCTTCGCCGCGGCCACCGCCGCCAGGTGGATGGACCCCTATCCCCGCAAGGGCAAAACCGCCGGGGCCTATGAGAACGACGCCTATGGGCCGCATCCCTATCTGCTGCTGAACCTCACGGACGACTACGAGAGCCTGACGACCTACGCCCACGAGTGGGGTCACGCGATGCATTCCGTACTGGCCGACAAGGCCCAGACCTACGAGAACGCGTCCTATCCGATCTTCCTGGCCGAGATCGCCTCGACCAACAACGAGCAGCTGCTGAACCACATGATGCTGGCGTCCGCCAAGACCAAGGCGGAACGGATCTTCTACCTCGACCAGCTGCTCGAACTGCTGCGCGCGACCTTCTACCGGCAGACCATGTTCGCGGAGTTCGAGCTGGCCATCCACGAGGCCGGGGAACGCGGCGACGGCCTGTCAGGCGACAGGTTCAGCGAGATCTACTGGGGAATCCTGAAGGCCTATCACGGCGACGCCGTGAAGCTCGACGATATCGTCGCCATCGAGTGGGCTTATGTCCCCCACTTCTACCGCAACTTCTATGTCTACCAGTACGCCACCTCGCTCGCCGCCTCGGCCTATTTCAGTGAAAAGACCCTCGCGGAGGGCGCGCCGGCGCGGGAGACCTATCTCGGCGTGCTGAAGGCCGGCGGATCGGACTATCCGGTGGACATCCTGAAACGCGCCGGCCTGGACATGACCACGCCCACCCCCTACCGCGCCCTGGTCGCCAAGTTCACCCGCACCGTCGACGCCCTGGAGGCGGAAATGGCGAAGCCCGGCTGAGCCGGCTCAGTCGTAGCTCAGCCTGGGATACCAGCCCGCGCCGCGGCCGCCCGGAGCCAGGTCCAGTACGTTCCAAAGGGGCCAGATCGAGTCCACGTGCCGCGGGTCCTGGCCGGGGTCGCGCGAGGCGAACATCAGCTCGGTGTTGTAGGTGTGGAACGTCTGGCCGTGCCGGCGGGTGAAGACGTTGAGCGCCGGGATCTGGGCGCCTTCGGCGGTCTCCCCATGATAGTCGGCGTTGTAGCTGTTTCCCGCCGACGACAGCAGCGGCAGGCGACGCCAGCCGCGGTCGGCCGCGAAGTCCGTGATCCGCCCGATCGGCGACTTGGCGACCACCGCCAGGCTAACCTGCTGCGTCACGTGCCCCACCTGGCCGTCCATGCCGTCGAGCATCGACGTACACGATGGGCAGGCATGCTCCATCTTCGGCCCATACATGAAGCTGTAGACCACAAGCGTCGGCTTGCCCGCGAACAGGTCCGTCATGCGCACCGGCCCGGCCGGGCTTTCGAACAGGTAGTCCTCCGGGACCTCGCCCCCGAGGGGCAGGGCGCGGCGCTGAGCGGCGACGGCCTCCACCTGCCGGCGCAGATCGCGCTCAGCGTTCAGGAGATCATTGCGGGCGGCGCGGTAGGCGGCGCTCTCGTGGGGAAAACGGACGTCATGGGGCGCCCGGGTCGAAACGGCCTCGTCGGTCATGGTCATCTCCTTGCATCCCGACCCGCCGATCCTAACAGCTTGCCGGAGACCGTGGGATGACAATGGTTTCAGGCGGGGATCGCCTCGATGACGCTGAAGCTGCTGGCGGTCGGGGAGATGGTCGTAAGACGAAACCCCGCGGCGGCCAGCAACGTCCGGTATTCCTCCGCCGTGCGCTCCTTGCCCCCGACGGTGAGCATGGTCAGGTCGCCGCGGATCACCGCCCGATCGTCGAAGCGGTCGGCGAGCCGCTCGGGGACCACCTGTTCGAGGATCACCAGCCGGGCCTGCGGGCCTGAGGCCGCCCGCACGCAGGTCAGCAGCGTATGGCAGGCCTCGTCATTCCAGTCGTGGAGGATGTACTTCAGCACATAGGCGTCGTAGCCGGCCGGCACGGACTCGAAGAAGCTGCCCTCGATGAACCCGGCGCGATCGGCGAGCCCTGCGCCGGCCAAATGGGCCCTGGCGCCCTCGGCCACCAGCGGCAGGTCGAAGACGTCGCCCGTGAGCGCCGGTTGCGCCCTGAGCAACACCTCGAGCACGCCGCCGAAACCGCCGCCGACGTCCAGAACCCGCTTGAAGCGGCCGAAGTCATAGACCGCCACGGCGTCCCGGGCGGCGCGCAGGCTGCTCTCGGCCATGGCGCGCTGGAACACTGCGAGTTCGCCTGCCTCCATCGACTCGAAGTCCTTGGGCGCGGAGGGCGAGCGTTCGCCGGTCCGCACCGCGTGGGCGAGGCCGCCGTAGGAGTTCCAAAGATGCCCGCCCGCGAAGAGCGCCCGCCCCCGCGCCGATCCCGGCGCGTCGCTGCGCAGCAGGTCGCCCGTCGGCGTCAGGGCGTAGCGGCCGTCGGCGCCGACCTGCACGAGACCCAGGGTCTGGAGCGCCCGCAGCAGGCGGAAGAGTGACGGCGCATGGGCCCCTGACGCGTCGGCCAGGGCCTGCAGGTCCTTGGGGCCCTCGCCGAGCTGGTCCGGAAGGCCGAGCAGGACCGCGGCGTTGATCGATTGGGTAGTCCAGTATCCCTCGATCAGCTCGCTCAGCCGTTGGGCGGGAGGCGTCTCGGCAGGCAAGGACATGGCTGGTTTCCTGGACGGATGGCGGCGTCCGCAATGGCCCACGGCCCGGCGCCCCGTCAACGCCTTAACGAAACCTAAAGTGGGCCAGGCGCATTGACCGGGCGTCCGCCAGGAGACGCGCGATGGCGATCAGCGGCGATTACACGACGCCCGTCTATGTGAACGGCTTCCAGTGCAAGAACTGCACGGACGTCGACAACGCCAAGAAGTACATCGATCCGGCGCATCCGCAGTCGGGCCCCTTCGGCGTCAACGCCAGGACCGACCCCACTCAGAGCGCGGCCGTGAAGTATGGCGGCGCGCTGAGCAACGTTTCGACCGCGCCAGGCGCGGCGGCCGTCCAGTCGCCGCAGGCCGCAGCCGGCGTCGGCGGCACGCTGAACATCTCGGTCTAGGACGCGGTCCGGAACAGCCTGACCATCGAAACGACGCCCTTGTCGGCGTCGGCGGCGTGTCCGAGATGCTCGCGAATGCCGAAGGCGTCCTCGAAGGTCCGCAGCATCGAATAGTGGTTGTAGGGCGTATCATCCTTCACGCCCCTGGGGCCGTGGTTGGTGATCACGATCGTGGGGATGTGTCCGCCGCCGAAGTTGGACAGGGCGTCGGGCGTCACGGCGCAGCAGCCTTCCCGCGTCTTGCCCGAACCCTCGTCGAAGGTGATCACGATCGCGACGTTCTGAGCCGAACGCCAGGCGCGGGTCTTCTGGATGCCGGCGACCAGCTCGCCCGCGACCTTGTCACCGCGCCGGATCAGCGCCGCCGGATCAGCGCCCGTACAGTCAGCCGGAACCTTCGTCCCATGCAGGCCGTGCATCTCGTTGCACTGGTTGGGCACCACCAGGGCGAAGCTGGGAAGCTTGTCCTTGGCCAGGTCGGATCGGAACCGATCGAAGCCCACCAGGTGCTCCGCCCGGCGCGGATCGGCCTGCACCGAGGCGAAGTTGATGAAGCCGTTGTGCTTGGCGGCGTAGAGCGCGGTCTTCTTCGTCCCGTCGTCAAGGGCCGGGTCGGACGCGGTCACGGCCAGCGAGCCCGGCTCCGGCAGGTTCTCGTAGTAGCCTTTCCAGGTCAGGCCGGCGGCCTCGAGCTGCTGGCCGAGGTGGGGCGCGTGCACCGTATGATCGACGTAGCCCGGCTGGGCGGCGCCGGCGCAGTGCGCGTCCGTCGCGGCCGGACGACAGAAGAAGGCGTCGTCGTCGTGGATTCCGAAGGTGTCTCCGCCCAGCAGCGCCACATAGTTGGCCTCGCTCGGATGAACCTCGGCGAAGAACTCGGTCGCTTCGCCATAGGTCGCGGCGAGCGCCGCGAGGTTGGGCGCGGCGGCGGGATCGACGATCTGCTGGCGGTCCTTGTTCTCTTCCACGATGACGATGATGTGCGCGTAGCGCGCCGCCGCCGGCAGCGCCTGAGCGGCGCAGGTCACGGCCATGGCGATCAGGAAGCTCGCGAGGACTGTCAGGCGTTTCATGAGGGGCTCAACTCTAGAACCTGGCGGTGACGCCGGCTTCGAAGGACTGGTCGTAGAACTCGCGCTGGATCGGCAGGCTGACGTTCCCGACGTAGATCCGCAGCGGCGCGTTGGTGAGGTTCTTGACGTTGAAATAGACCTTCCAGTTCGGCGTGAACGCATAGCTGGACGTGAAGTCCAGGGTGACGCGCCTGTCCTCGAACTGGTCCAGCGCCTTGGAGCCGCCCAGGGTATAGAGCTGCTTGCCGACGTACTCGCCCGAGACGCGGGCCTGGATCCCGTAAGCCTCGTAGAAGGCGGCCAGATTGCCCGCGATATGAGAGGTCCCGGGCAGGGCGCCGTATTCCGCCTGGCCGGTCGCCGAAGTGAGGGCGTCGTATTCCTGGACGCGCGAGTCCACGAGGGTGGCGTTGCCTTCCACGCCGAAGCCGTCGAAGGGCTTGGGCAGCCAGAGGAACTGCTGGTGGTAGGCGGCCTCGATCCCGCGGGCGTAGGCGGAAGAGACATTGTCGAAGGTGGTGTAGCCGACGTTGGCGCCGATGAAGGCCGGGTCGGCCCCGACGTACGCTTTCCGCTCGAACCGATTGATGATGTAGTTGTCGAACTGCTTGTCGAACGCCCCCAGCTGCACGATGCCGCCGCGCGGCAGGTAGACCTCGAACGAGACGTCGAAATTGTTCGCGGTCACCGGCTTCAGGCCGGGATTGCCGGTCGTGATCTGCGGATCGGACGGGTCGTGGTTCGACGAAGTGATCGCCGAGTTCTGCAGGAATCCGGGCCGGCCGATGCCGGTCGAATAGGTCGCCCGCACCAGCATCACGGGGGTGAAATCGTAGCGCACCTGCACCGTCGGGAAGACGTTGGTGTAGCGCTCGGGCCGGGCGACCAGGGCCAGCGTGGCGGTCGCGTTGTCGTCGCTATAGGCGCTGTAGAGGGCGTCGGTGGTCTCCACCCGTACGCCGGCCAGCAGGCCCCATTTCCCGATCCTGGTCTTGTACTGGGCGTATCCGGCGTAGATGCGCTCGCGCGCCGCGAAATAGGCGGTGGGATCGAAACCGCCGCTCGAGGGCCCCGCCAGGGCGCGGATCTTGGCGATGTCGACGTTCGGTCCATTGCTGTAGTGGCCGTCGTAGAAATCCGTGATCGCCGGATTGGATGCGGCCGAGAGGTTCAGCGGCCCCACGGCGATGCTCTGGCTGAAGGGTGAGCTCGTCTTGTTGCGGAAGCGCAGCTGGCCGCCGGTCTTCACCGTGTCGCTGTCGTTGATCAGGTGCAGGGGGAACTCGAGGTTGGCCGCATAGGCGAACTCCCGGTCGACATCGTTCTCCTGGCTGTTTCCGACCTTGTTTCCGCTGAGTTTGTAAAGGCTCGCGTCGTTGGGATTGGTTGCGTCGGTGATCGCCAGCGCGGGAAAATCGCCGTTGTCGCCGCTGTTGTCATAGGCGACTGCGACGCCCTGGGGCCCCTTGAACTTGGCGCCGTAGTTCTTCGACACATCGAAGGTCGCGCGGCTGTAGGACGCCCGATAGTCCAGAACGACATTGTCGCCGAACACGTCCCGCCCCCCGGCGACAAAGACCTGGTTGCGGTGGGTCTCTTCCTCGTCCGTGCTGGCCAGGGAGAGGTCGGCCAGGGTGGTGAAGCCGCCGGAATGGGCGGGGTCGGCCGTGGGCGGGGTGTAACCGCTGAAGTCGTAGGTCAGCCGGTTCTTCTTCACCGACTCCCGATAGCCGGCGATGTTGGCGCGCAGATAGTAGCGGTGGTCGTCGCTGGGCCTGAAATCGAACTCTCCGCCGTAGCCGAAGCGCCGCCGGTGGTAGTCGTAGCGGCGCAGCTGCAGGTCGTCGTAGCCGCGGCCGGCGGTGGGATCGGTATAGTCCTCCTCCAGGTCGTCGAAACCGCGCTGGTCCGTTCGCAGCGAGCCGGTCAGCACCAGGGCGAAGGCGCCGAACCGGGCGCCGGCGGCCAGGTCGCCATTGAACGGCCCGGCATGGCCGTGCGCCGGCTCGTAGCCTGCGCCCAGGGTCGCCTCGACGAAAGGCTTGGTGATGTTGGCCGCGGTCCGAGGCGTCAGCTCCACCGTGCCCCCGATGCCCTCGGCGTCATGGTCCGGAAGCCCGGTATAGGTGATCACGATGCCATCGATCGAGCCGGTGGGCAGGGTGTCGAATTCCACCGCCCGTCCGCCGCCGCCGTTATAGGTGCCGCCGGGATTGGTGTTGAGCAGCGGCACGCCGCCGAAGGTCGCGCCGTTGAGGTTGCCGTCCAGGCCGCGGATGTTGACGAAACGCCCCTCGCCGGTGTCGGTCAGGATGGAGACCGCCGGCATCCGGCCGAGCGCCTCGGCGGCGTTGAAGGCCGGGTATTTGGCGATCGTCTCCGCCGACAGGACAGCCACGAGATTGGGCGCCTCAAGCTGCACCTGGCGGGCCTTCACCTCCTCACGCGGGGCGGTGACCACCACTTCGCGGACCTTGGCCGGAGAGGCGTCCTGCGCCGTCGCCGCCTGGGCGCAGGCGAAGACACTGACGGACGACAACAGCGCCGCGGCGCCAAGCCTGGTTCGAAACATCGGCAGATCCCCTCGAAGCTCAGCCGGGGCCGGCCCCGTGCAGGGCGGACGTCGGCTTTCGAGGGGTGCTAGGCTTTCATCACGTCCGCCGCGTGATGGTTTGATGATGGTCTTGCGACGCTTGCCGGACCGCCTCAGGCGACGGTCTTGAAATATTTCTGACAGCGTTCGGCTGCCGGGACTTCGCACTCAAGCAGGTCTAGGCTGCGAATCTTTCCCACAGATTGGAGATTGCCGATGTCACGCTCCGGACGGGCATTCCGCCGCGCGCTCCTGGCCTTCGCCGCCTGCATGGCGTCAGCCGCGGCTTCAGCCGCGCCGTCAGCCAGTTATGTCATCACCAAGACCATTCCGCTCGGCGCGCCGGACCGGTGGGATTATGTGACAGTCGATCCGCCGTCCGGCCGCGTCTACGTCTCCCACGGCGACCGGCTGAGCGTGGTCGACGGCCGCTCCGGCGCGGTGCTGGGCGCGGTGGAGGGCATGCCGGGCGGGACCCACGGCATCGCGATCTCGACCGCTGCGGGCCGGGGCTACACTGACGACGGCCGCGCCGGCGTGGCCGTGTCGTTCGACCTCAAGACACTCAAGACGATCAAGCAGATACCGGCGGAAGCCGACGCCGACGGCGCCGTGTTCGACGCGCCCAGCGGCCATGTGTTCGTGGTCGACGGCGACCCGGGCCATCTGACCGTCATCGACCCCAGGACCGACGCGGTGGTCGCCACCGTCAACGGCGGCGGCAAGCTGGAGTTCGCCGTCAGCGGCGACAACGGCAAGCTCTACGTCAATGGCGAGGCCAACAAGGAGATCGTACGGGTCGACACCGCCAGCAACCTCGCGGACGCCCACTGGCCGATGCCGGGCTGCACCAGTCCTCACGGCCTCGCGATTGACCGGAAGAGCCACCGGCTGTTCGCCAGCTGCGCCAACAGCGTCCTGACCGTGATGAACGCCGATACCGGCGCCGTGGTCGCCACCCTGCCGATCGGACGCGGTTCCGATGGGGCGGCGTTCGATCCCAAGCGCAAGCTCGTGTTCAGCTCCAATGGCGACGGCACGCTCTCGGTCATCTGGGAGAAGGACGCCGACACCTACGTGGCCCTGCCCGCGGTCAAGACAGCTGTCACCGGCCGGACCATGGGCATCGATGAGGCGACCGGACGGCTCTACATTCCCGCCGGCGACGTCGACCCGGCCAGTCCTCCCGGCGGGCGTCCGAAGCTGCTGCCGGGGAGCCTGAAACTGCTGGTCCTGGATCCGGCGCCGTAGGGGCGATCCCGCCTGGCCCGGCCCTCGCTTACGCTCAGGCGTTCGGCGGGCCGATCGATCCACTGGATCGATCGGAAACCGGCGCGCTGGCGCGCCGCTCCCGCCTCACCCCCATCTCGCGTGCTCGGGGCCTGGGGCGTAGGCTTCGTCGGGTTTGCCGGTCCGGGACACGGCCAGGGCCTTCTTCACCGCCGGGCGCGCGCGCATACGGTCCAGCCAGGCCATGAAACGCGGCGAGGCGCTGGCGTTGGCGACCTCAGGCATGAGTTTGGGCAGGCCGTTGGCCAGGGCGAAGGCGTCGATGTCGGCGAGGGTATAGGTGTTCTCCACCAGCCAGTCGCTGGTCTCCAGGGCCGTCTCGATCCGCTCGACCAGCAGCGCCGCCTTGCGCTGAGAGTCCGCGATGACCTCGTCCGAATAGGAATCGTCGATCGCCTCGGCCCAGGCCTTGCGGCGCTCCTGGGTCTGCATCCGCTCCAGGATCTGGTCGGCGGAATTGATCCGCTTCTCCTTCAGGACCGGGACCAGGTACTTGTGGCAGCCGAGGGTGGACACCGCGGGGGCGGCGCGCTCGCCGCAGAACCGTCCCCACACTTGGACCTGCCAGTCGCCGTGCGCCGTGCCAGGCTTCAGCGGAGTCTCGGGGAAGGCGTCCTCAATGTACTCCATCATGAAGAAGGATTCCGAGATCACCGCGCCGTCGTGGACCAGAAGCGGTCCCTCGGTCTCGGGATTGTGCTCGGCTTCCAGATTAGGCTCGGGGCCGCCGGGGCCGAACTGCTCGAAGTTCGACCAGTCGACGTAACGGCTCTCGTACGCCAGCCCCTTCTCGTTCAGCGCGATCAGGGCCTTGAGGCTGAAGACGTTCGGCTCCCAATGGTAAAGCGTCAGCACCGCGTCCCTCCCTGTTGTCGCTCCGGTCTCAGAAGCTCGGCTCAACCATGACCTCGATCAGGCAGGGCCCCACTGACGTCATCGCCTGTTTCAGCCCCTCGTCGAGCCGCTCGTGCCCTTCGACCTTCAGAGCCTCGCACCCCAAGGCGCGCGCCAGGCCGACGAAATCGATGCCCGGCAGCTCGATGCCGACCGGGTCCTTCATCTGGAACATGTCCGCCATGTGCTTGAGCGCCAGATAGCAGCCGTTGTTGATGATCACGATGGTCATGGGCAGCTTCAGCTGCGCCGCCGACCACAGGGCCTGGACGCCATACATGGCCGATCCGTCGCCGATCAGGGCGATGATGCGGCGGTCCGGCCGCGCCAGCGCCACGCCGACGGAGGCCGGCAGGCCATAGCCAAGTCCGCCCGAGCCCGTGGTCAGGAAGCCGTCCTGCTCATTGATCGGCAACTGGTCGTTCATCGGGTCGCGGGAGGTGGGCGCCTCCTCGACGATGATCGAGCCTTCGGGCCTGAACTGGCGGATCTGCTGCATGAGGTAGCGCGGCGGGATCGGGGTGGCGGGGGCGATTTCCGGCAGCGGCCCCCGGCCCTTCGCCGGCGGACGGGCGGCCGGAGCCGGCCGCGCCAGCAGGTCCAGCAGGGCGGCGCCCACATTGCCGACCACGCTCACGCCCTCGGGCGTATAGGCGGCCTGGTCGGGGTCCGAGACGATCTGGATCAGCTTCGCGCCCTCCGGCAGGAACGGGCCGACCGTCTCATTGTGGTAGGTGAAGGCTGGCGCGCCCAGCACAAGCACGAGGTCATGACCCTTCAGCCTGGCGGTTACGGCGGTCTTCAGGGGCGCAAGAAAGCCTGCGAACAGCGGGTGGCTCTCGGGAAAGCCGCAACGGTAGGTGCGAGGCGCCACCCACACGGGGGCCTGGAAACGCTCGGCCAGCTCGACAACCGCGTCGAACCCGCCGCTGCGGTCCACGTCCGAGCCGACGACGATCACCGGACGGACGCTGGCCTCCAGCGCCTCGCCGACCGCCGCGAGCGCCTGCGGATCGGGCCGGCGGCGGGAGACCACCTGGCGAGGTTCGAGAAGCGTCGTGGCCTTGTCCCAGTCGTCCACCGGCACGGAGACGAAGGTCGGCCCCCTGGGCTCGGCCATGGCCACGTAATAGGCCCTGGCGATGGCGGCGGGCACATCCTCCGCCCGGGCGGGTTCGATGGAGAACTTGACGTAGGGCTTGGGGAACTCCGCCGCCGCCGTCGCGCCGAGGAACGGGTCCATCGGCAGCATGGCGCGCGCCTGCTGGCCGGCGATCACCACCACCGGAGCGTTGTTCTTCCAGGCGGTGAAGAGGTTGCCGAGCGCATGCCCCACCCCTGCGGCGGAGTGCAAATTGACCACGGCGGCGTTGTGGGTGGCCTGGGCGTAGCCGTCGGCCATACCCAGCACCACCGATTCCTGCAGGCCCAGGACATAGCGGAAGTCCTTGGGCCAGTCGCGGAACAGCGGCAGTTCGGTGGAGCCCGGATTGCCGAACATGGTGGTGCAGCCGAACCCGCGCAGCAGGTGGATCACCGCCTCGCGGACGGTCACCTGGCGCGTCGAGGCCGACGATGTGAGTTTGGCGGATACGGCGTCGTCCATGCACGGTTCCTAATAAGACTCCCTTCCCCCTCGATGGGGGAAGGGAGTCTTATTAGGAACCGTGCATGGACGACGCCGTATCCGCCAAACTCACATCGTCGGCCTCGACGCGCCAGGTGACCGTCCGCGAGGCGGTGATCCACCTGCTGCGCGGGTTCGGCTGCACCACCATGTTCGGCAATCCGGGCTCCACCGAACTGCCGCTGTTCCGCGACTGGCCCAAGGACTTCCGCTACGTCCTGGGCCTGCAGGAGTCCGTGGTGCTGGGCATGGCCGACGGCTACGCCC
>FTIH01000011.1_pt2 | contig 31534 bp, 28 predicted proteins | sample 1658451 | NCBI WGS metagenome assembly FTIH01 (sample SAMEA3914826, study PRJEB12502) | metagenome | biome: forest; material: soil | place: Canada | collected 2011-07-03 | depth 0.3 m
CATGGGCGCCGGTGACGACGGTCACGGTCCGCGCGGGCGCGGCGAAGGCGGCCCTCAGGGCGGCGTGCAGCAAGGGAGCGCCGCGCCAGTCGGCGACCAGCTTGGCCCCGCCATAACGGGCGCCCTCGCCGGCCGCTAGGACCAGGGCGTGCAGTCCGCCGGCGGGGACCGCGCCTGGCCAGGCCTCGACCTCTTCGCGGCTCCGGACGACCTGGATCATCTCGCCCACCACCGAGACGGCGATCTCCCATGGCGACTTGCCGGCCAGAGCCAGTCCGATGGGCGCCTTCAGGCGTTCAAGATCGGCGTCCGTCGCGCCCAGCGCCCGCAGGCGGTCCAGCCGTTCGGGCAAGCGGCGGCGGCTGCCGAGCACGCCCACATAGCCCGCCTCCGACGCCAGGGCGGCGATCACGGCCGGGTCGTCCAGCTCCGGGTCGTGGGTGGCGACGGCGACGCAGGTCCAGGGATCCAGGCCGACCTGCGTCAGGGCCTGGCCGGGCGCAATGCGGAGGTAGGCGACGCCGGCGACGGGAGGCGGCGCGGCGGGGCCCTTGGGGCGCACGAGGGTGGTCTCGAAGCCGATTTGCGCGCCCATGGCGGCGATGGCCAGGGCGGGCGGGTCCGCGCCTATGACGATCAACTTCTGGTGCGGATTGAAGCGGCGGAACAGGGCGAAGGGCCCATCATGCCCGGCGCATGCCCCGCCTTGCGACGCCAGGGCGTAGGCCTGGCGCAGCGGCGCCGCCAGATGGTCCGGGGTCTCCCCGGGGCCCAGACAGGCGCGCTCCATGCCGTCGCTCAGCCAGAGCGCCGGACGGCGCTCCCCGCGCAGGGCGATGAGCCGTCGCGCGGCGGGATCGTCCGGAGCCAGCCGTTCCAGCAGGACCTCGATGCGTCCGCCGCAGGGCAGGCGGACGTCGGCGGGACCGCCGCGGCCATAGACCAGGCGGCGGGGCGTCCCGTCAGCCATCACAGCGTCGGCGTGCAGCGCGACATCGGCTTCCACGCACCCGCCGGAGAGGTAGCCGACGACGACGTCGGCGCCGAACAGCATCTGGGTCCCGACGCCGCGCGGGGATCCGCCCTCGGCGGCGAACAGGGTGGCCAGAACCGCCGGCTGCCCGGCCTCCTGGAGGGCGGCGAGGCGCGGGCGGACATCGTCCTCCAGCCCGAAGGTCGGCCAGTCGATGTCGGTCAGGTTCACCGCCGCGGTCCGGGTCAGGGCGCCGCGGGCGCGGGGACCGTCTTCAGATAGGCGATGACGTCGGCCCGGTCCTGGGCGTCGGGCACATTGATGAACATGGTCGTCCCAGGCACGACCTTGGCGGGCGCGGCGAGGAACCCGTCCACCGTCTCCTCGGTCCAGGTGACGCCGGAGTCAGCCATGGGCTTGGAGTAGTGGAAACCGGGCGCGCCGCCCGCCTTGCGACCGAGCACCCCCGCCAGGGGCGGGGCCGCGAACGACATGCCTGTCAGGACGTGACAGCCCGAACAGCGCGCGAACACGGCCTTGCCCTTGACCGGATCTCCGGCCGCCAGGGCCCCGCCGCTTGAGGCGGCCAGGACCCCAAGCGCGAGGACCGACACACCGACGAGGCGCCAGACCATGCCTAGACCGCCTTCAGCAGGCCGGGATCGATGGGCAGGCTGCGCACGCGCTTGCCGGTGGCGGCGAAGACGGCGTTGCATAGCGCCGGGATCACCGGCGGCAGGGCCGGCTCGCCCAGGCCCGTGGGCGCATTGTCGGTGACCAGCCAGTGCACCTCGACCTGGGGCGCCTGGTTCATCCGCAGAGGCTTGAATGTGTCGAAATTCGCCTCGACCACCCGGCCGCCGTCGATGGTGATGGCCTGCCCGAGGGCCTGACCGATGCCGTCGAGCGCCGCCCCCTGCACCTGATTGAGGGCGCCGGCCGGATTGATCACCTGGCGGCCCACGTCCGCCACGATCCAGACCTTCTGGGGCGTCACCGTTCCGTCGGCGTCGACCTTGGCCTGCACCACTTCGGCGAAATAGCCCAGATGGCTGAAATAGCAGGCGAAGCCCATGCCCGTGCGGGCGGGGAGGGTCTTCTTGCCCCATCCGGACTTCTCCCGCACCAGCTCGGCCACGCCGCGCATGCGCCCGGTGTGGAACTGCGGCTGCGGCCCGAAGGGCCCCCCCGGCCCGGGAGGCGCGGGCAGGGCGCGCGGATCGCCGAACAGCGCCAGCTGGAACTCGATCGGGTCCTTGCCGGCCGCGTGGGCCAGCTCGTCCAGGAAGGACTGGTAGACATAGGACAAGGCGTTGGAGCCCGGCGCCCGCAGCGGGCCGGTCGGCGTCCCCAGCGGGATGGCGGAGCTTTCCAACGTCAGGTGCTCCAGCACCCGGGCGGGGAATTCCGTAGCCCCCATGTCGCCGGCGCTGGTGGTCTTGCCGTCGGGCCCCTCGAAGGTGACGAAGTGATCCTTGAACGCCACGAGCTTGCCCGAGGCGTCCAGTCCGCCCGTGAAGTTGTGGAAGCCCGCGGGCCGGTAGAAGTCGTGCTGCATGTCGTCCTGGCGGTTCCACAGCAGCTTCACCGGCTTGCCGGCCTGCTTGGAGATCCAGGCCGCTTCGACCATGTAGTCGTTGCTGAGCCGCCGGCCGAAGCCGCCGCCGCAGCGGGTCATATGCACCAGCACGTTGTCGGCCGGCACGCCCAGGGTCTTGGCGACGAGCTGGCGGCCCGCTTCGGGATTCTGCGTCGGCGCCCAGATCTCGACCTTGTCGCCCGTCACTTCCGCCGTGCAGTTCTGCGGCTCGAGCGTGGCGTGGGACAGGAACGGATAGAAGTAGGACGCCTCGATCACCTTGGCCGCGCCTTTCAGCGCCGCATCTGCGTCGCCGTCCTTGCGGATGGACTTGGCGGCCGGCTGTTTGGCCAGGACCGCCGCCTGGGCGGCGAACCCCTTGCTCGACTGGCTGGTGGAGGGGCCCTCGTTCCAGACCACCTTCAGGCCCGCGCGGGCCTTGTTGGCCTGGTGCCAGGTGTCCGCCAGGATGGCGACGCCGCCCAGCAGGCCCGACAGATCCGCGCCGCCCTCGACCACGAAGGCCTGGCGCACGCCCGGGCGGGCCTTGATCTCGTCGAGGTTGGCGCTGGTGACCTTGCCGCCGAACACGGGCGATTTCTGGAACACCGCGTAGAGCATCCCCGGCCGGCTCACATCGATGCCGAACAGCGGCTGGCCGGTGACGATCATGGGGTTGTCCACGCCGGACGTGAACTTGCCGATGATGCGGTAGTCCTTCGGGTCCTTGAGCACGACCGACTTGAGGTCGGGCGCGGGCAGGGTGCAGGCCTTTGACGCCAGGGCGCCGTAGTCGAGCTTCTTGCCGGATGGCATGTGCTGGACCACGCCCGCGGCGGTGGCGCAGTCGCTGGCGGCGCAGCCCCAGGTCTGGGCGGCGGCGGCGATCAGCATCTGGCGACCGGCCGCGCCGGCCCGGCGCAGGGGGTCCCAGTTCATGGGGGTGGCGAAGCTGCCGCCGGCGAACTGGGCGCCGAAGGTCTTGGGATCGTTGTCGGCCTGCTCGATGCGGACGTCCTTCCAGTCCACGTCCAGCTCCTCGGCGATGAGCATGGGCAGCATGGTCTTGATGCCCTGTCCGATCTCCGGGTTCTTGGCCATGATGGTGACGACGCCGTCCGGCGCGATCCGGACAAAGGCGTTCAGCGACGGAAGATTTCTGGCCGCGCCGGCGACCGCGTCGATGGCGGCCGATGCGGCGAGGGGTACGGACAGGCTGAGCATCAGGCCGCCGCCGGCTGCGGCGCTGGCCTTCAGGAAGATGCGGCGGGCGGCGCCGTCGGGCTCGAGGGTGTCGTCCGATTGGGTGGGAGCGCGTTCACGAAGCATGACGGTCAGACCTCCCTCGTATCGGTGGTGGGCAGGCCAGCGGCCTTCTTGATGGCGGCGCGGATCCGCGTGTAGGTGGCGCAGCGGCAGACGTTGCCGGTCATGGCGGCGTCGATGTCCGCGTCGGTGGGCTTGGGCGTCGCGGTCAGCAGGGCGGTGGCCGCCATGATCTGGCCGGCCTGGCAATAGCCGCACTGCGGCACATCGATCTCCATCCAGGCGGCCTGGACCTTCTCGCCGATCGGCGAGGCGCCCACGCCCTCGATGGTCGTGATGGCCACGTCGGTGACCGCCGAGACCGGCGTGACGCAGGCCCGCGTCGGCTGGCCGTTGATGTGGACGGTGCATGCGCCGCAAAGCGCCATGCCGCAGCCGAACTTGGTGCCCTTCATGTCGAGCACGTCGCGCAGCACCCACAGCAGCGGGGTGTCGCCCTCGACGTCGACCGTACGGGCCTTGCCGTTGACCTTGATCGTGTAAGCCATCTCAGCTCCGCGGAATGCTCATGTTGCGAGTGACCTTCGGAAGGATCGATCCGCCGCGCGTCCGGCCCAAGGCGCGCGCCAGCGTCGAAGTCTGGTCCTTCGCCCCATAAATAGTCCGCCTGCGCGGTCCAGGCCACTAAATTGATCAAGTCAACGCGAGAAAGGGGTCGGCCCCGGAGGTCAGCGCCTGTGGCGAATCCGATCCGGGCGGCTGACGGTGACATCCAGGTCGTTCACCAGTCCGTTGGCCAGGGAATAGACCCAGCCGTGCACGCTCAGGGCCTGGCCGCGCGCCCAGGCGTCCTGGATGAACACGTCGGAGGCGACGTTCTTCACCTGCCGGATGACGTTCAGCTCGCACAGCCGGTCGAGCCGGGCGCCCGGGTCGCCGATCGCCTCGAGTTCATGATGGTGCTCGTTGGAGACTTCCCGGATCGGATGCAGCCAATGGTCCACCAGGCCGCGCCGTTGGCCGTCCACCGCCGCGGCGACGCCGCCGCAGCCGTAGTGGCCCACCACCATGATGTGCTTCACCTTCAGGACATCCACGGCGAACTGCAGCACCGACAGGTAGTTGGCGTCCTGGGGCGGGGCGAGGTTGGCGACATTGCGGTGGACGAACAGTTCGCCCGGATCCAGGCCGACGATCTCATTGGCCGGCACGCGGCTGTCGGAGCAGCCGATCCAGAGGAATTCCGGCGCCTGCTGGCGCTCCAGACGGCTGAAGAAGTCGGGGTCGGCGGCGATCTTGCCCTGCGCCCAGGCGCGGTTCTTGGATTTCAGATGATCGAGCACGGTCGCGTGCTTAGGACCAAGCTCGCCGGCCTGCAATCCCATGCAGGGTCCAAAGAAAAAGGAGCGCCCCTCGCGGAGCGCTCCTTCACTGACGCCTGGCCTGAGCCGGGGCGCGGATCGAACTAGAAGTTCCGGTGGACCGTGACCAGCCACTGGCGCGGCGGGGCGATGTTGCCCTGCTCGCGGCCCAGCGAATTCACGGCCAAGGCCAGTTTGCCGTAGTAGTAGACCTTGTTGGTCAGGTTGCTGATCGACAGCGCCGTGGACCACTTGCCGTCCGGCGAAGCCCAGGTGAGCCGGGCGTTCAGCAGCATGTAGCCTGGCTGGTAATTGAGGCCGCCCGGCACGCCGGACGCGGCGGTCGACACCAGTTTCGTCTTGTCGAACGGACAGGCCACCGAGCCCATCGGCGCGGTGCAGTCGCCGCTCAGCGGGATGTAATAGACCCGCGAGGTCACCTGGGCGTCCATGCGGGGCGTCAGCGACCCATACATGCCCATGTCGACCTTGTACTGAGCGCCGGTCGAGAAGGTCCACTTCGGCGCGCGCGTCTGCGGGCAGAGCGAGCCATCGGTGAAGTGGGTGCAGATGCCGGTCTGCGCCGACAGCGTATTGTCCTTCAACTCATAGTGAAGGTAGCCCAGCGAGCTGTCGATCTGCAGGCCGTCGATCGGGCGGGTCTGGAGTTCGACCTCGAAGCCTTCGTTGATCGAATTGCCGGCGTTCAGTTCGTGGAACCAGGTTTTGCCGAGCGCGTCGACGTCGGTCTTAAAGTTCTGCTGGCCGTCATCGAGCATGTAGAAGACGTCGGCGTTCAGGCGGACCCTGTGGTTCAACCACTCGCTCTTGAAACCGAGCTCGTAGTTGGTGACGTCTTCGGGACCGAACGGAACGGGCTGCAAGGCGTCGGCCGGGCGGGGACTGAAGCCGCCGCCACGGAAGCCCGTGGAGTAAAGCGCGTACGCCATCAAATCCGGCGTGGCCTGATAGGACAACTCCGCCGTGGGATTCCAGCGCGTGGCGTGCACATCGACAGGCTCAATGAAGTCGTCGGCGCTGCTGTAGCGACCCTTGACGCTGACCACCGCGTGCTTGCTGTCGTTGGTGTAGCGAACGCCCGCCGTCAGGGCCAATTGGTCCGTCAGGTGATACACGCCGTGGGCGAAGAACGCGTAGTTCCGGGCCGACTGGGTGTCGTTCAGGTCGTGGTCGTACAGGCCGAGACCGTCGAGGAACGGCAAGGGTCCCACAAACGATCCGGGGGGCAGCGCCCCCAGTCCAGGAGGTGTCGGCCACAGTGAGTCGAAGCCGGTGTTGCTGTCATAGGCGTGATAATAGAAGCCGCCCATGGCGTATTCGAGCCGCTGCACCGTGCCGGTGAAGGTGATTTCCTCGGTGAACTGGTGGTGGCGCGTGTCGTCGTAGGTGGCGCTGTTGCCGAGCGGCGAGGCGTCGCCGCGGCCGAAGGTGTTCCACCAGGACCGGTAGGCGGTCACGGCCTTCATATGGGCCATCGGCGCCAGGTCGACGTCGACGGTGTGTGAAACGCCCCAGTGATCGAGGTTGTTCTCGTTGGGGACGAAGCGGCCGTCGGACGGGCTGGTGCCGTACCTGGCGTAGCTGGTGTACGGGCTGGTGGTGACGAAGCGTTGATCGTAGAGGACGCCGGCTCCGAACAGCTGTTGCGGCGTGTTGACCCAGAATTGCGGCAGGACCCCGTCGATGCCGTGGGGGCCCGGAAATGCCGACGGATCGGCGATGTAGCTGTACTTGTCCGTGGGCGCTTCCTGCCGCTGGCGGGTGTAGTCGGCGACGAGGTTCACCTCGACCTTTTCGTTCGGGACCCAGCGGAAGGCGATGCGTCCGGCGTCAACGCCTTCGCTGCCGAGGTGGTCATTGACGCAGCTCTTCCGTCCCGGGTAGGAGGCCGCCTGAATGTTCCCCAGGCTGCCCGCGCCGTTGACGCAGACATAGTCGAGCAGGTTCATGTAGCCGTCGGCGTGCTTGCTCGACACCGCCAGGTGCATGAAGAGCTTGTCTGGAACCACCACGCCGTCCCAGGCCGCGCGGACGTTGACGCGGTTGTAGCTGCCGTAGCCGGCCTCGATGTAGCCCGTGTCGGATCCGGTCGGCTTCTTGGAGATCAGGCGCACCGCGCCGCCGATCGCGTTCTTGCCGAACAGCGTGCCCTGCGGGCCGCGCAGGACCTCCACCCGGTCGAGGTCCAGAAGGTCGAAGATCGCGCCCTGCGGACGGCCGTTATAGACGTCGTCCACATAGATCGGCACGCCTGGCTCGAAGGACAGGATGTTGTCGCCGAGTCCGACGCCCCGGATGAAGGCCGCCAGCGTGGCGCCCCAGCCGCCGCCCAGGGGCCCGATCACCGTGTTCGGCACCGTGGCGGCGATATTGGTGACGTTCGTGGCGCCTTGCGCTGCAAGCATCTGGCCGGTGACGGCGCTGATGGCGAGCGGGGTTTGTTGCAGCTTGGTCTGACGGAACTGGGCCGTCACGACGACTTCCCCGATCCTGTTGCTGTCGTCAGCCGCCGGCGCGGGCGCCGGCGCGGCCGCGAATGCGGCGCCGAGCGCGAGGGGCGACATCGACAGGGCCCCGCCTATGGCGAGAGCCGAAAGGCAAGTCGTCCGGAGCATTGGTATGCGCATAGTGTCCTCCCTTTGATCCGTGCCCTCTGGACACGGCTAAACCCGGCTTTGCGCCTTGACTTGGGGTCTTGTTCTACATGCCAACCCATGTTCACGAAGAACAATCAGGCTGGCCAACTGTCAGCAACCGGGAATGCTTGGATGAGACTGGCCGTCAGGCGATGGATCCCTGATCACATCTGAGACGACGCTCTCCCTCGCCGCGATTCCCAATCTTGATAGCAAGCTAATATGTTCCTTTGGCTTGTCAACGCGGATGCGGACGCGCCGGAACGGTCATAAAGGCGTGTTGCAGTTTGGCTTCAGTCCCGATCGAGCCGGGACATGACGCGGTCGAAGACCGACTGGCACAGCAGCAGCTCCTCGTCCGTCAGATCCTGCAGGATCTCCGCCCGGAATGGGGCGATGAGGGCGGCGATGTCGGCCAGCACCTCCTCGGCCTTGCCCTTGAGCCGGATGGTCTTGGCGCGGCGGTCCAGCGGCGTGGACAGACGCTCCACCAGGCCTTCCTGCTCAAGCTTGTTGAGCATCCGCACGAGGGTGGGACCCTCGATGCCCATCCGTTCGGCCAGCTCGCTCTGGGTGACGGCGTCGCCCGACGTGGAGATCCAGAACAGGGCGTCCCAGCGGGCCTGGGTCTGGCCGATGCTCTTCAGCCGCTCGTTCAGGCGTGTGCGGTAACGCCGGGCGATCAAGTTCAGCCGGCCGGTGAAGCGGTAGTTCAGGTCCGCACGGGAGCCCAATTCATGGAAGTGGTGGGCCGCACGGAACAGGTCCGCGGCCTCGACCATCGAGGGTCTCGCAGGTCCCTCGCCGCCGCGCAGGTCGCCCTTTGGCGGGGAGGATTTCCTGGAAGCCACGACATGTCTCCGCTTTGACGATCAGGACGCGAACCACCGGCTGGATCGCCCGACTCGTCCCGTCCTGTTGCAAGGGTGGACTCGGCCCGCCGCCGAGCACAACCCTGCGGACTCTCGGCGCCAATACCAAGCTATGTATTGGCTACACAACCTGATCAGGCGGCGATCGGCCGTCGAAATGGGCGTCGAGGTTGGCCGCCACGCGCATGCCCATGGCGACTCGGGTCTCTTTCGTGGCGCTGCCCAGGTGGGGCAGCAGCACGACGTTCTGCAACCCCATCAGCGCCTCTGGAACCTGCGGCTCCGCCTCATAGACGTCCAGGCCCGCCCCGGCGATGCGCCCGCTCTGGAGCGCGTCGACCAGCGCCGTCTCGTCCACCACCGATCCCCTGGCGGTATTGATCAGGAAGGCGGTGGGTTTCATGGCCGCGAGCCGTTCGGCGTTGATCAGGTGGCGGGTCTCCGGTCCGCCCGGGCAGTGCAGCGAGATGAAGTCCGAGCCGGCGACCAGATCGTCCAGCGATGCGCAGAAACGCGCGCCGCAGGAGGCCTCGACGTCGGGCTCCGCGCGGCGGCGCGAATGATAGAGAACCTCCATGCCGAGGCCGTGACAGGCCTTGCGCGCGGTCGCCTGGGCGATGCGTCCGAAGCCGACGAGGCCCAGGGTCTTGCCGGTCACCTGGGCGCCCATCATGTGGGTTGGCCGCCAGCCGGTCCATTCATGGCCCCTGAGGTGTCGCTCGCCTTCCCCGGCCCGCCGTGCGGCCATGAGCATGAGCAGGATGGCGAGTTCGGCGGTGGCGTCGGTCAGGACGTCAGGGGTGTTGGTGACGACGATCCCGAGCTTGCGGCAGGCGTCCATGTCGATGTGATTCACGCCGACGCCGAAGTTGCCGATGATCCTGGCGCCGCCCGCGCCTTCCTCCAGGACGTCGGCGGTCAGGGCGTCGGAGACGGTAGGACAGACCGCGTCATGGGCCTTCAGCGCTTCGGCCATCGCCCGGGCGTCCATCGGCGTGTCCGCCGCGTTCAGCGTCACTTCGTAACGTTCGGCCAGGTGTCGCTCCACGGCTTCGGGCCAACGGCGGGTCAGGAGCACACTGGGACGCGACATGCGGGACTCCGGGTCTTGCGGACAGGAAGACGCGGTCCTTATCCCGCGATCGGCCCCACCGGAAGCGCCGGACGTCGATGGCGCGGCATCGCCCTTGTCAGGCTCCCTGTCGATCTCCGATAGTGTCCCCGACAAGAGGGGGACCGACAATGAAGGGCTCGAGATGGCTGCGGCCGCTGGGCGGCGCGCTGATCACGGCGACGGCGGTTTGCGCGGCGGGTTACGCCTGGACCCAGGCGGGTCCGCCTTCGATGCGACCCCTGTCCTCTTCCGGGCCCGCGACCTTCACCGAGAACGGGCTGATGCTGTTCGAGGCCAAGTGCCTGAGCTGCCACGGCAATCCCGACGTTGAACGGGCGCCTCCGCCCCAGGCGCTGCGGGCCATGCCGCCCGAACGGATCTACGCCGCGCTGACCACCGGGCCGATGAAGGCCCTTGGCGACACCATGACCGACGTGCAGCGCCGCCAGGTCGCCGAGTCCACGGCGGGCCGGCTGATGGGAGTCTCCCAGTCCGGCGACGCCAAGGCCATGCCCAATCGCTGTCCGACGGACCCGCCGCTCGCGGATCCGGCCGCGGGGCCGGCCTGGAACGGCTGGGGAGTCGACGGGGCCAACACCCGCTTCCAGCCGAAGCCCGGATTGACGGCGGCCGACCTGAACAGGCTCAAGCTGAAATGGGCGTTCGGATTTCCGGGCTCGACCTCCGCCTACGGCCAGCCGACCGTGGTGTCCGGCCGCGTTTTCGTCGGCACGGACACGGGCTACGTCTATGCCCTCGATGCGGCCACGGGCTGCGTCCACTGGTCGTTCATGGCCAAGGGAGGGGTGCGCAACGCCATCCTGGTCGAGCCGCTCAAGGTCCATGGCGAGACCCGCTACGCCGCCGTGTTCGGCGACCTGAAGGCCAACGTCTACGCCGTGGACGCCCGGACGGGGGAACAGATCTGGACCCGCCACGTGGACGACCACATCACCGCCCGCATCACCGCATCTCCGGCCTATTCAGGGGGCAGGCTGTTCGTCCCGGTCTCGTCCTGGGAATCGTCCGCCGCCAAGACCCTCGACTATCCGTGCTGCACCTTCGTGGGCAATGTGGTCGGCCTCGACGCCGCGACCGGCAAACAGCTCTGGAAGCGCTACGTCTTCAGCCAGAGGCCCAGGCCGGTCCGCAAGAACAGCAAGGGCGTGCAGCTCTATTCACCGGCGGGCTCGGCGGTATGGAACACCCCGACGGTCGACCCAAAGCTGGGCGCGGTCTATTTCGGCACCGGCGACGCATCCACCTATCCCGCGCCGGCGACGGCGGATTCGGTCATGGCGGTCAGCATGGCGACCGGCAAGGTCCTGTGGACCTACCAGGTGCACAAGGGCGACGCCTCGCTCGTCGGCTGCTGGGCCGATGGGATCACGGACAACTGTCCCAAGGTCGGCGGTCCGGACTGGGACGTGCCCGCCTCGCCGATCCTCCGCACGCTGAAGGGCGGCAAGCGCATGCTGGTTGTCGGCACCAAGCCCGGCGACATCCTGGCCCTGGATCCCGACCATGGCGGCGCGCCGATCTGGCGGATGAACGTCAACGGCCCAGCCCTCGCCGTGCCGGGCCCGCCCGACTTCAAGAAGCCGGCGATGAAGGGCGTGCTGTTCGGCGGCGCGGCCGACGCCGAGACGGCCTATTTCGGATTGAACGGCGGAGGCATGGCGGCGGTGCGGCTCAGGGACGGCAAGAAGCTGTGGTTCTCGCCGCTGGACTGGGTCCCGGGCGGGCGGCAGTCCTACCAGGCGGCGACCACGGTCATTCCGGGCGCGGCGATCGTGGGGGGCACGGACGGAAGGCTCGTTGCGGTCTCCACCGAGGATGGTCACACCCTCTGGGACTACGACACGGCCCACGGCTTCGAGACGGTGAACAAGGTTGAGGCGTTCGGCGGATCCTTCGGCTCCGCCGGCCCGACCGTGGCTGGCGGCATGCTCTTCGCCGGCTCAGGCTATGCGGTGATCTTCACCAGGCCCGGCAACGTGCTCCTGGCCTTCGCGCCGGAGTAGGCGGCGATGCAATACGCCCCTCCCGCGGGGGAGGGGCGCATCTCGTCGCGCGTCCAGCTGGCGGGTCGGACGGCGACGAAAACCTGATGCTTCAGGCGGCCTTACGCTGGCTGGCCGGCTTGTTGTCCAGCACCAGCAGGCCCGCGGCGGTGTTGGAGATCGGGATATGGTAGTTTGAGCAGACTTTGGAGACCTGGCCGGTCAGAGCCCCGCGCATGGCGATCCACATCAGCAGCTCGACGCCCTGCGTGCCGGCCTGTTCGACCAGATCGTGGACGGTGTAGCGGGTCAGCGCCTCGGGGTCCGACACCAGCTTGTCCAGGCACATCAGGTCGAACGACTTGTTGATGAAGCCCGCCCGCTCGCCATCCAGCTGGTGCGACAGACCGCCGGTGCCGAGGATCATGACCTTCATGTCCTTGTCGTACGACTCGATCGCGCGGCCGATGGCCTGGCCGAACCTGTAGCAGCGCTTGGGGGTCGGCAGCGGGTGCTGGACGGTGTTGAACGAGATCGGGACTGTGGGAATGGCGTGCTTTGAGCCGGGCCACAGCAGGGTCATGGGATTGACGAAGCCATGGTCGACTTTCATCTCCTGGCAGGTCGTCAGGTCGAACTCCTCGGCCATCACCTGTTCGATGATGTGCCACGAGAGGTCCGGGTCGCCCTTGTAGGGCTCCTGGACCGGCAGGCCCCAGCCTTCGTCGGCGTTCAGGTATTGCCTGGCGGCGCCCACCGCGAAGGTCGGCATCTGGTCCAGGAAGAAATTCAGGCCGTGGTCGTTGTAGAGCACCACGACCGCATCGGGCTTCTCGGCCGCGATCCACTCGTGGGCGGGACGGTAGCCGTCGAAGAAGGGCTGCCAGTAGGGATCCTGCTGCAGACCCTTCGCAATCGCGTTGCCGATCGCGGGAACGTGAGAGGTGGCGATTCCGCCGACAATCCGGGCCATCCTATTTCCCCGCTTCCAGGAGTTTCGCCTTGAAGGCGTCGACGGTCATGCCCGTCTGCTGGGCGCCGAGATCCTGCACGCCCAGACCGAAGATCCCGGCGAACTTGGCCAGGTAGTAGACGTTGCCGCCCGCGGCCATCATCTCGAGCACGTTGCGATGGGCGATGGCCTCGCGCTGCTGCGCGTTGAGCTTGTACCTGGCGCAATAGGCGTCTTCGTCCTTGACGAATTCAGCCCGGTTGCCGGCGTCATTGAAGGAAAAGCACATCTTGTTCAGGGCATAGCCCTTCTGCGCGGCGTCGCCGTCGAAGATGTACGTCCCGGGTATGGCGTGGTCGTCTGACATGGTCTCGTTCCTCCGCAGCCTGAATGGGCGCGCGTGCGGGCGGCGGCATTGACCTGGATCAAGCGTCGCTGCGTGTTGCGCCCCCGAGGGCCGGGTCCGCCCGACTTTTGAGAAACGCGCTCTGGCCTTCCGCGACGCTCGCCGTTATGCCCCTGACCGTCCAATCCAGACCGAGTTGAGCGCCGATGATCATCGATTGCCACGGGCACTACACCACCGCGCCGAATGCGCTGCAGGAGTTCAGGGACAAGCAGATCGCGGCGCTGGATGACGCCACCCTGCTGGCGACCCTGACTCGGCCGGACATCTCCGACGACCAGATCCGCGACAGCCTGGAAGGCGCCCAGCTGAAGCTGCAGCGCGAGCGCGGCTCCGACCTGACGATCTTCTCGCCGAGGGCCTCGGCCATGGCCCACCACATCGGGAACGAGGCGACCAGCCTCCTGTGGTCCCAGGTCTGCAACGACCTGATCCACCGGGTCTGCCAGCTCTATCCGGACAACTTCGTCGGCGTCTGCCAGTTGCCCCAGTCGCCCGGCGTCCCGCCCGCCCACAGCGCCCGCGAGCTGGAACGCTGCGTCAACGAGCTGGGCTTCATCGGGGCCAACCTGAACCCCGATCCGTCCGGCGGCTGGTGGACCAGCCCGCCGCTCACCGACAAGTCCTGGTACCCGATCTACGAGAAGCTGGTGGAGCTGGACGTTCCGGCGATGGTCCACGTCTCGTCGTCCTGCAACGCCTGCTTCCACGCCACCGGCGCGCACTACATCAACGCCGACACCACCGCCTTCATGCAGTTCATCCAGGGGGACCTGTTCAAGGACTTTCCGACCCTGCGCCTGATCATCCCCCACGGGGGCGGGGCGGTGCCCTACCACTGGGGCCGCTACCGGGGCCTGGCCCAGGACATGAAGCGTCCGCCGCTGGAACAGCATGTGATGCAGAACGTCTTCTTCGACACCTGCGTCTACCACCAGCCGGGCATCGACCTGCTGCTCAAGGTGATCCCGGTCGAGAACATCCTGTTCGGCTCGGAAATGGTCGGCGCCGTGCGCGGCATCGATCCCACCACCGGCCAGTTCTACGACGACACCAAGCGCTACATCGACTCAAGCGCCCTCGCCCAGGCCGACAAGATGAAGATTTTCGAAGGCAACGCCCGCCGGGTCTACCCGCGGCTCGGCAAGCTGCTGGACGCGCGGGGCGCCTAGAATTCTAGGCTGAACGCCGGGCCGCCCTGAAGGCGAGCCACAGGCTGGCGCTCACCGCGGGCAGGGCGATCCAGCCGAAGGAGGTGTCCGCCAGGCCCGAGACGAGGGTGGAGATCGCGCCCGCCGTCAGGCCGACGGCGGAGACGCCTCGCGCCAGCGGCGTCGCCAGCGCGGCCGCGGCGAGGAGCCCCCCGGCGATCAGGGCGGCGCGCCCCGCCAGCGCCAGCCGACGCTCACGAACCACGCGGCGTTCGACGCCCGAGACGAAGGCCTCGTCGGCGGGATGCTCTGCGGACTGCACGAACAGCCGGGTCAGATCCGTGTCCTTGTCGGTCATGCCGGCGACTCCAACAGTTCGGCGCGCAGCCTGAGTACGCCGCGCGCGATATGGGATTTGACAGTGCCCAGCGGCCAGCCCGTCGCCTCGGCGATCTCGCCGTGGCTCATGCCTTCGACGTATGACAGCACGACGCACAGACGCTCATTGGGTTTCAGTTGGGCGAGCGCGCGGTCGAGGTCAATGCGGTCGCCGGCCTCGGACCGCGGGACGGCCTGATCGGCCTGGTCAATGCGCTCGGCGAGTGGCTCCAAGGGGGGGCGGATCCGGCGCGCCTCCTGCAGCCAAACGTTGACCGCGATCTGTCGCAGCCAGCCGCCGAAGGCTCCCGGCGCCCGCAACCGGCCGATCCTGCTCCAGGCCTGGACGAAGGCCTGCTGGGCGAGGTCGTCGGCCAGGGTGCGGTCGCCGCTGAGCCGGCGCATCAGCTCGCGAACCATGCCCTGCCGGCGCCGGACCAGCTCGGCGAAGGCCCGATCGTCGCCGGAAACGGCCAGGGCGACGACGCTCGCTTCGGCCGCTGCGGCGAGCGGCGACTGGCTCACCCTCGGCCTGCTCCGCCGCGGCCGCGCATAAAGGCGCTGGCGATCAGCAGGGGAACGCCGATCATGGCGATCAGCGCGCCGACCCCCCGCGCCTGATAGAACATCTCCGGATTGTTATGGGACCCGAACCAACCCATCAGGGCGACGCCGCCGCCGAGGCACACCATGACAAGCCCCCCGATCGCCAATCCCGTCCGGTTGGGCGGCGGCGGCCGGTCGGCCGCGAGCAGGCGCTCCAGCGTCTGCGGGTCGAGGGTCTGGCCCCGCTCGATCGCCTGGCGGATCGTCTTCTGGGTCTCGCGATGGCGGAACGCCTGGCCGATGACCGAGGCGACGACCACGACGGCGATGAACAGCCAGAAAGCCGCGCCGCCGACGGCTGCGGCGAGAGGCGAGTAATCTGCAGGATGGGATGGCATGGCGGTTCTCCTGATTAGGCCCTAACACGAGTAGAGATGCGCCGAGCTTCGGCTTTGGATGCAGCCCCGATCCTCTGATCCTCGACCAGCCCCGCCTCATGCGCCTTTTCAAGCAGCTCTGGTTCCAGGTCCTTGTCGGCATGGCGGCGGGCGTCGTGCTCGGCTGGCTGAAGCCGCAGCTCGGCCAGGACATGAAACCCTTCGGCGACGGCTTCATCGCCCTGGTGCGCATGCTGATCGCGCCGGTGATCTTCTGCACGGTGGTGCACGGCGTCGCCGGCATGAACGACCTGCGCCGCGTCGGGCGCGTGGCGCTGAAGACCCTGGTCTATTTCGAGGCGGTCACCACCGCGGCCCTTGCCCTGGCCCTCGTCGCGGTGAACCTGTGGCGGCCGGGCGCGGGCATGAATGTCGACGCCAGGGCCATCGACGCCCATGACCTGGCCCAGTACGTGGGCCCGGCGCAGCACCAGAGCGTCCCGGACTTCCTGCTGCACGTCATCCCGAACACCTTCACCGCCGCCTTCGTGCAGGGCGATGTCCTTCAGGTGCTCCTCGTATCTGTCCTCAGCGCCTTCGCGCTCGTGAGCCTGGGCGAGCGCGGCCGGCCGGTGCTGGCCGCCATCGAGACCATGTCCAAGGTCTTCTTCAAGATCGTCGAGCTGGTGATGTGGGCCGCGCCGATCGGCGCTTTCGGGGCCATCGCTTTCACGATCGGCAAGTTCGGCGCGTCGGCCCTGCTGTCCCTGGGGGCCCTGATCCTGGAATTCTACCTCGTCTGCCTGGCCTTCACGGCCGTGGTGCTGGGCGCCGTCGCATGGGCGGCCGGGGTGAACCTCCTGCGCCTGCTGGCCTTCATCCGCGAGGAGCTGCTGATCGTGGCGGCCACCACCTCCTCGGAAACGGTGCTACCGCGCCTGATCCAGAAACTGGAGGCCATGGGCTGCGAGGAATCGGTGGTGGGGCTGGTGGTCCCCACCGGCTATTCGTTCAATCTCGACGGCACCTGCCTCTACCTCGCCACCGCCGCCGTCTTCCTGGCCCAGGCCACCAACACCCACCTGGATCTCGGCCAGCAGCTCAGCCTCCTGGCCGTCCTGCTCCTGACCTCCAAGGGCGCGGCCGGGGTCGCGGGCGCCGCCTTCGTGGTGCTGGCGGCGACCCTCGGATCCACCGGCGTGATCCCCGTCGCCGCGGTGGCCCTGATCCTGGGAATCCACCGCCTGATGGCCGAGGCCATGACCTTCGTGAACGTGGTCGGCAACTGCGTGGCGACCATCGTGGTGGCGCGCTGGGAGAAGGCCGTCGATCCGCTGCGGCTGGCCGAGACGGTTGGCTTCGCGCGGCGGAGCTAGCTGGCCGGTCCACGCGACGAGCGCGGATTGTCGCGGCCTCATGGACGGCGCCCGGCGACATGCCAAACTACCCCCATGCAGACGCCCGCCCGCTGATTCGCTTGGTCCAGCCGCAGCTCCACGTCCTGGTTCAAGCCGGCGGCCGTGGCAGCCGGCTGCGGCACCATACCTGGAACAAGCCCAAGTGCCTGGTCTCGGTCGACGGCAAGCCGATCCTCTATCACCTGTTCGATCGCTTCCCAGACGCCCGCTTCGTGGTGATCGGCGACTATCTGTTCGACCAGCTGGAGCGTTACCTGCAGATCAATCCGCCCGGCGTGGACTATGCCCTGGTGCTGGCGACCGAGGCGGGCACCTGCGGCGGCATCGCCGAGGCGCTGAAGCAGGTTCCGGCCGAAGCGCCGCTGGTCCTGGCCTGGAGCGACCTGATTCTCGGCGAGCTGCCGCCTTGGCCGGACACCGCACTGCCGGTGGTCTGCACGACGGACGCCTTCACTTGCCGGTGGACCGTGGCTCCGGAGGGCCATCTGCACGAAAAACCCGGGACCACGGACGGCGTCCCGGGGCTGTTTTATTTCGACCGGGCCGAGCGCCTGCCGCCGCCGCCGCCCGCCGGGGAATTCGTACGCTGGTTCGCCAAGGCCCTTCCCGGATTCGCCCGCCTCGACTGCCCCAACCTCAAGGAGCTTGGAGACTTCTCGACCATCGAGACCGGCAACGACCGCGCCGGTTTCTCCCGCTTCTTCAACCGGGTGGACATGGGCGTCGACCTGGTGACGAAGACCGTGATCGATCCTCGTTTCGAGGACGTGCATCGCAACGAGGTGGCCTGGTACGGCGAGGCTGAAAAGCTCGGCTTCCGCCGCATCCCGAAGGTTCACAGTCACGCGCCCCTGGTCATGGAGCGGATCCGGGGCCAGCACGCCCATCAGATGACCGACCTGACGCCGCGGGAGCGCCGCGCGGTGCTGGCGGACCATCTGGACGCCCTGATCGCCCTGCACGATCTGGGAACGGCGCCCGCCGTTCCGGCGGACGTGCGGGAAGTCTATCTGGACAAGACCGTCAGCCGGGTCCGCAGCGTCGCCGCGCTCGTTCCGGGGTTCGACCGCGAGTCCGTGAGCGTCAACGGACTGAAGTGCCGCAATCCCTTCGCCGACAGACATGCCGATCTGCTGGAGGGGCTGCTGCCGGGACTCCAGCCGGACAGGTTCACGCCGATCCACGGGGACGGCACCTTTTCCAACACCCTGATCGACGACAAGCTACGGGTCTGGTTCATCGACCCGCGCGGATCCTTCGCCCGGCCCGGCGTGATGGGCGACGAATGGTACGACTTCGCCAAGGTCTATTATTCCGCTGTGGGCGGCTACGACGCCTTCAACCGGCGCAAGTTCAAGCTGCACATCGATCATGAGACGGTCGAGGTGCTGATGGACGAGCCCGCCTTCATCGGCGAGGGGCGGACGATCTTCCCGGAGTATTTCGGCGCGCAGATGGGGCGGATCGAGGTGATCCACGGCCTGATCTGGCTGGCCCTGTCCGGCTACGCCCGGGACGATATCGACTCCATGATCGGCGCCTTCTACCTCGGCCTTTACTGGCTCGAGACGGGCCTGGGCGGCCTCTAGGATCTGGCGTGATGACCCCACCTTCGCCGGCGCCCCTGCGCCTCAGCACCCTGGCCCACACCTGGCTGATCGACCTGGACGGCGTTGTATGTCCCCACAATGGTCACCTGCGAGGCGACGAGACGATCCTGCCGGGGGTGAGAGACCTGTGGGCCTCGATTCCGGCTGGTGACGTCATCGTCCTGCTCAGCGCCCGGGGCGCCGAGCACCGGTCCACCGCCCTCGCCCTGATGGCCGCCCAGGGCCTTCGCGTGGATCACGCCCTGTTCGGACTGCCGGTCGGCGAGCGGATCCTGATCAACGACGCGAAGCCTGGCGGCCTGCTCACGGCCGTTGCGGTCAACGTCGCACGCGACAAGGGACTGCAAGATGTCGTCGTCGAGGTGTCGCCGGACCTCTGAGCCGCGCCTGGCGGCGCGTTGGTGGACGACCCATCAGAATCGAAATAGCCAAGCTTGTTAGTTCGCCTGGCCATTCAGGTCGGGCCGCTTGGATCGGCCGTGAAGTCGACAATCTCGCCAAGTATCCGAACGCCCGCCCAGCAGGTGATCCGCCAGATCATCAAGACGGCCCTGCTGAACGCCTCCAACGCCAGGCACCTGCCCTCGCCGCTGATGCCGCGGATCGGTGTCAAGCGCGTGCTGCCGCCCTATCTCGGCGAGATGGGCTACGAGGTGAAATACCATCTGGCCCGTGTCGAGCCGTGGCTGCGCAATGGCTGGAAGATCCTCGCCAGGCGGCCCGAATTCTATCCGCCAGGGACGGCGATCGAGTCGCCGGAATTCTTCCAGGCCTGTGACACCATCCTCGAGGAGAACGTCGTCTTCGGCATCGGCGGGGGCATCTTCGCGACGCCGCCGGACCTGGCGAGCCTCGACGTCGCCCCGCACCTGGATGGCGACAGCGTCTCGATCCTCGTGAAGCTCTCGGGCCTGAACAAGATCAATCGGGAGGCCAACGCGGAGATCCGCCTCCGCCAGCTGTTCCTGGACTGGCTGGACTATGACGGCAGGCCCCTGACCGACTACGACCGGAACATCTTCGCCTTCTCCGAGACCTGTGTGGCCGAGACCGACATCCGGCGCGCGGAGTCCCTCAGGCCCAGCTACCTGCCTACGGCGTTCGAGGCTCCGCCGGAGCGCATGGTTCCGCACGTGGGTCTGCAGATCCGGGCGGTGAAGCAGCTGGTCGTGACTCGCAACAGCGACCCCGCATGGATGTGCGCCACCGCCGCGGCCGTCGGCGCGCACCTGGGCCTGCCCGTGATCGCCTACGGCCGACCGGAAGGCTGCACCATCCCGGTCGGGATGCAGACCACCTGGCGGGAAGCGGAGGGCGGGCGCGGGCATCTGGCGCGAGAGCTCGGCTATCTGCGAAGCTGCCGCGTCATGCTGGGACCTGACAGCGGCTGGACCGACCTGATGGCCTGGCTCGGTGTCCCGGTGCTGCTGGAAAAGCTCAACTACCCGTATGCGTTCGAGGAACTGCGGGACAGTTTCCAGCCGCGCATCACCCTGGTGGACCGTCTGGCGCCGATCGAACCGCAGGTCGACGCCCTGCTGAACTCCACCCACTGCCTGCCGACCACCGATCCCAGAAAGGGCGGCCTTTCGAAATCCCTGTTCCCCTGGGACTACTAGGGAGAAAGGGCCGTACACGGTCCCGTTCGCACGCCGGTCAGGCCTCCAGGGCGACGGGCCTGGCCGCGAAGATGCGGATTTCCTCTCCTTCATGCAGGACCGGCGCGAGTTCCGACCATCCCGCGCGGATGAAGACGCCGGCGGCCGCCGCCGTGCCAGCCCGCACCTCGGCGATATTGAGCGCTCCCGCCTGTCCGACCGCGGCTTCCAGGACCTTGAGCGCCAGGCCCTTGCGCCGGTGCTCGGGCGCGATCCACAGGCCCACGATCCAGGCGCCGAATTCGCCCCGGCGCGACATGGACTCCTCGGCCAGGGCGCAGGCGCCGACGGCGCGGTCGCCGTCGGCGGCCACGACGCCGCAGGGCACGCCGTCCCTGCGGGCCCTTGCGGTCATGTCGGCATGGGCGTCGCCGCGCCCGTCCGCGCCGTACCAGGACGGCCACTGCGCCTCGTAGGCGAGGGCGAGGGCGTCGATCAGTTCGGGGCGGTCGGCCAGCAGGCCTATCGTGACAGGCAAGGTTGCTCCCGGCGCTGGTCCATCCTAACAGGCGGCGGATTTCGAGAGGCGAGGCGATGGATCCCGATTATCTGCCATTTCACCCCAATCCTTCCAAGCCGCGATATCGGCCGCCACCGGGCGCCGTCGACGCCCATTGCCACGTGTTCGGGCCGGGCGATGTCTTCCCCTATGCGCCCGAGCGCAAATACACGCCCTGCGACGCGCCCAAGGCCAAGCTCTTCGAGCTCCGTGATTTCCTGGGATTTGAGCGCAACGTCATCGTCCAGGCCACCTGCCATGGGTCGGACAACCGCGCCCTGGTCGACGCCCTCCAGAGCGCCGGGGACAGGGCCCGGGGCGTCGCCACGGTCGGGCCCGACATCACCGAAGCCGAGCTGGAGGCCATGGACAAGGCGGGGGTTCGCGGCGTGCGGTTCAACTTCCTGAAGCGCCTGGTGGACTTCACCCCGCGCGAGGTGCTGGCGCGGGTGGCGGACAAGGTCAAACCCTTCGGCTGGCACGTGGTGATCTATTTCGAGGCCCCGGACCTGGAGGAGCTCGAACCCTTCTTCACCAGCCTGCCCACGGACGTGGTGGTCGACCACATGGGCCGCCCGGACGTGAAGCTCGGGGTAGACCATCCGCAGTTCAAGCGCTTCCTGGACTTCATGGCTGGCAATGAGAATGTCTGGTCCAAGGTCAGCTGCCCCGAGCGCCTGTCCGTCCAGGGCCCGCCCTACGACGACGTGGTCCCCTATGCCCGCGCCATCGTGGAACGCTTCCCCGATCGGGTGCTGTGGGGCACCGACTGGCCGCACCCCAACGTCAAGCCGCTGATGCCCGACGACGGGGTGCTGGTGGACGTGATCCCCAAGATCGCCGTGAGCGCCGAGCTGCAGCGCAGGCTGCTGGTCGACAATCCCATGCGGCTCTACTGGGCCGATTGACCTCATCCGCGGGTGATGTGCTAGAGGACCCGCCGCCTCCTTCCCGAGACGTCTCCAGAGGGCATCCTCGATGACCGCCAAGAACGAATACGAAGACATCCCCGGCACGGTGGTGTTCGACGCCCAGCGCGCCCGCAAGGGCTATCACATGAACCAGTTCCTCTATTCGCTGATGAAGGCGGAGAATCGGAAGGCGTTCCTGGCGGACGAACACGCCTACCTGCTGAAGTTTCCCATGACCGAGGACCAGCGGCAGGCGGTGATGAAGCGCGCCTGGAACACGATGCTCGACCTGGGCGGGGTCTCGTACGCCCTGGCCAAGCTGGCCTTCACCGACGAGCATTCCTACCAGCACATGGCCGCCGAGATGAGCGGCATGAGCCAGGAGGGCTATGTGAACATGATGCTGGCCGGTGGACGTTCGCTGGAAGGCTGGCGGTCCAAGAAAGAACGCGGAGAAGCCTGATGGCCAAGATCATCGCCGGGGTCGGAACCTCGCACACCCCCGCCATCGGCGCCGCCATCGACAACGGCAAGACCGGCGACGCCTACTGGTCGCCGCTGTTCAAGGGCTATGAGCCGGCCAAGCAGTGGATGGCCGAGGTCAAGCCGGACGTTGTGATCATGGTCTACAACGACCACGTCAACGCCTTCGACTTCAAGATCATCCCGACCTTCGCCATCGGCTGCGCCGACGCGTTTCCGATCGCCGACGAGGGGTGGGGCGCCCGTCCCGTGCCCGTCGTGCAGGGCTATCCGGAGTTGGCGTCGCACCTCGTGCAGTCACTCGTGCTGGACGAATTCGACATCACCATCGTCAACGAGATGGAGGTCGACCACGGCCTGACCACGCCCATGAGCCTGCTGTTCGGCTCTCCCAAGGCCTGGCCGGTGCGCGTCATCCCGCTGGCCGTGAACGTGATCCAGTACCCGGCGCCCACCGGCAACCGCTGCTACAACCTCGGCAAGGCCATCAAGGCCGCGGTGGAGAGCTGGGACGAGGACCTGAACGTCGTCATCTTCGGCACTGGCGGCATGTCCCACCAGATCCAGGGTCCCCGGGCCGGCCTCGTGAACAAGGAGTTCGACACCGCCTTCCTTGACGACCTGTCGCGCAATCCGGACCGGTTGGTGCACATCCCGCCCATCGAATACCTGCGCGACGCCGGCAATGAGGCCATCGAGCTGGTGATGTGGCTGATCATGCGCGGTGCGCTCGGCGAGAAGGTCGACGAGGTCTACCGCTTCTACCACGTCCCGGCGTCGTCGACGGCGGTCGGCGGCATCATCCTGGAGACAGGGGACTTCCACCAACAACGCAAGGGCAAGGCCGCGGCATGAAGATCGTCTTGGCGGGTCAGGGGGCGTTCGGTCAGCGCCACCTGGAAGGCATCCAGAAGATCGACGGCGTCGAGGTCGTCTCCCTGGTTGGCGGGCGTCCGGAGTCCACCGAGCAGGTGGCCAGGAAATTCAACATCCCGCACTGGACCGGCGACCTCGGCGAGAGCCTGAAGATCCCGGGCGTCGAGGCGGTGATCCTGGCGACGCCCACGCAGATGCACGCCAAGCAGGCGGTGCAGTGCATGGAGGCGGGCAAGCACGTCGAGATCGAGATCCCGATGGCCGACAGCGTCGAGGACGCCCAGTGGATCGTCGACGTCCAGAAGAAGACGGGCCTGGTGGCCATGGCCGGCCACACCCGCCGGTTCAATCCCAGCCACCAGTGGATCCACAACAAGATCAAGGCCGGCGAGCTGAACATCCAGCAGATGGATGTGCAGACCTATTTCTTCCGCCGCTCCAACATCAACCTGCAGGGCCAGGCGCGGAGCTGGACCGACCACCTGCTGTGGCACCACGCCTGTCACACCGTGGACCTGTTCCAGTACCAGACGGGCGAACTGGCCTCGGTGGCCCGTGGGGTGCAGGGGCCGATCCACCCCGAGCTTGGCATCGCCATGGACATGTCGATCCAGATGAAGGTCCCGGGCGGGGCGGTCTGCACCCTGTCGCTGTCGTTCAACAACGACGGGCCGCAGGGCACCTTCTTCCGCTACATCTGCGATAACGGCACCTACCTCGCCCGCTACGACGACCTGTTCGACGGCAAGGACAATCAGATCGACGTGTCGAACGTGGCCGTGTCGATGAACGGCATCGAGCTGCAGGACCGCGAGTTCTTCGCCGCCATCCGCGAAGGCCGCGAGCCCAATTGCTCGGCCGCCCAGGCGCTCAGCGCCATGCAGACGCTGGACACGATCGAGAAGAGCCTGGTCTGATTTTTCCTCCCCGTGCTGAGGAGAGGGAGCCAATACCGGAGTTGAACCATGCGGACCCGCGCTCTCGGCCCCTTCACTGTTTCCGCCGTGGGCCTGGGCTGCATGAGCCTGTCGCACGCCTATGGCTCCCCGCCGGCTGAGGCGGACGCGGCGAAGCTGCTCCTGAAGGCGCTGGACCTCGGCTACACCCACTTCGATACCGCGGCGCTCTATGGCGGCGGCGCCAACGAGACCCTGGTGGGCAAGACCCTCAAGGACCGCCGCAGCGAATTCACCCTGGCGTCCAAGTGCGGCATGCGGATCGAGGACGGCCAGCGCGTCATCTCCAGCCGCCCGGACAAGCTGCGGCTGACCTGCGAGGAGAGCCTGAAGCGCCTGCAGACCGACGTCATCGATCTCTACTACCTGCACCGCTGGGACAAGCAGACTCCGGTGGAGGAGGCGGTCGGGGGGCTCGCCGATCTGGTGCGCGAGGGCAAGGTGCGGTCCATCGGCCTGTCGGAGGTCTCGGCCGCGACCCTGCGCCGGGCCCACGCCACCCACCCGGTCGCCGCGATCCAGTCTGAGTACTCGCCCTGGACCCGCAATCCCGAGATCGCGGTGCTCGACGCCTGTGCTGAACTGGGCGTCACCTTCGTGGCCTTCAGCCCGGTCGCCCGCGGTTTCCTGACCAGCACGCCGCTCGGCGCCCATCAGCTGGGCGAGCGGGACATCCGCCGCGGCATGCCCCGTTTCCAGGGCGATAACTGGCGGGCGAACCTGGAGCTGCTGGACGGCTTCGGCGCCATCGCCCGGGAAGCAAGGTGCACCCTCGCCCAGCTGTCCCTGGCCTGGACCCTGGCCAAGCGCCCCTTCGTCACCCCCATTCCCGGCACCACCAGCCTCGCCCACCTGGAAGAGAACGCCGCGGCGGGCGACCTGACCCTGTCCCAGGCGGCGGTCGACGCGGTCGACGCCCTCATCAATCGAAGGACAGTCCTGGGCCCGCGCTATCCGGCCACCACCCAGCCCGAGATCGACACCGAGGAATTTGACGCCGCCGCTTGATGCGGACGCCGCCTTGGGGCCAGGATCGCCGCCATGGCCATCACCCTCAAGGTCAATGGCGTCCAGCACGCGGTCGAGGCCGACCCTGACGAGCCGCTGCTCTACGTCCTGCGCAACGCCCTCGGCCTGAACGGGCCCAAGTTCGGCTGCGGCCTGGGCCAGTGCGGCGCCTGCACGGTGCTGAAGGACGGCCGGCCCATCCGCTCCTGTGTCGTTCCCGCCGCCGGGCTAGAGGGCGCCGAGATCACCACTCTGGAGGGCCTGGGCGGCGGCGACCAAGGCAAGCTGCATCCGCTGCAGACGGCCTTCCTGCAGGAGCAGGCGGGCCAGTGCGCCTATTGCATCCCCGGCATGATCGTCACCGCGGCGGCGCTCCTGAAGCAGACGCCGCATCCCACCGACCGTCAGGTCCGCGAGGCCCTGCATGGCAACCTCTGCCGTTGCGGCTCGCACAACCGCATCATCCGCGCGGTGCTGCGCGCGGCCGGCAAGGCGCCGGCATGACCGCTCGGGCCCTGTCCCGCCGCGCCGCGCTGAGGGGCGGCTCCCTCGCCATGCTGTTCACCCTGGCGGGCCCCGCGCTCGGCCAGCCCCGGGCGGCGGACGCGAGCCTCCCCGGCGATCTGGCGCGCAATGCCGAACTCGACGCCTGGATCGAGATCACCGCGGCCGGCGCGGTCACCCTCAAGACTGGCAAGGTCGAGCTGGGCCAGGGGGTGCTGACCGCCTTTGGCCAGATCTGCGCCGACGAACTCGACATCGACCTTGGCCGTCTGTCGATCATCTCGGGCGACACTCAGTTCAGCCCGCGCGAGGGCGTCACCGCCGGAAGCTTCTCCATGCCGGACGGCGGGACCGCTGTCCGCGCCGCCAGCGCCGAGGTGCGCCGGATCCTCCTGGGCCTGGCGGCGCAGCGCCTCGCAGTCCCCGCGCAGGGCCTGAAGGTCGCCGACGGAACCGTGACCGATCCGGCCAGCGGCCGCACCGTCTCCTACGGGGCGCTGGTGGACGGCCAGACCTTGAAGCGGAGGGCGACCGGAACCGTCCCGCACAAACCGATCCCTGACCGCCGCTATATCGGCAAGCCGACGCCTCGCCGCGACCTGCCCGCCAAGATCGCCGGCGAGACGATCTTCGTGCAGGACTACCGGCCCGCCAACCTCGCCCACGGTCGTATCATCCGTCAGCCCTCGTACGGCGCGAGGCTCCTCAGCGTCGACCAGGCAGGCGTCCAGGCCATGGCCGGCGTGCTCAAGGTGGTGCGGGACGGGGATTTCCTGGGCGTCGTCGCCGACAGGGAATGGACTGCGATCAAGGCCGCGCGGGCCCTGGCCGCCAGCGCTCGCTGGGAAGAGTCCGCCGCTTTGCCCGCGGATCCCTGGACCTGGCTGCAGGCTCAGACGCCCCAGGACGCGGTGATCAAGGCCCAGCCCCGCGCTGGAGGCCCAACGCCGGCGCGGACGCTGCGGGCGGTCTACCGCCGGCCGTTCCAGATGCACGGCTCCATCGGGCCGTCCTGCGCGGTGGCGGCGTTCGAGGACGGGACCCTCACCCTCCACACCCACAGCCAGAGCGTCTTCGAGACCTCCGAAGCCATCGCCAAGATGCTGGGCCTGCCGGTGGACGCCGTACGCGCCCGGCACATGAACGGCTCGGGCTGCTACGGCCACAATGGCGCGGACGACGTCGCCGCCGACGCGGCCCTGCTGGCCCGGGCGGTCCCGGGCCGGGCGGTGCGCGTGGTCTGGTCGCGAGACGACGAGCACGGGTGGGAGCCCTACGGCCCGGCCATGATCACCGAGGTCAGCGCCGCCGTGGACGCCAGGGGCGATGTGCTGGACTGGACCTATGCGCTCTGGTCCACGGCGCATGGCACGCGGCCGAGCGGGGACCCCGGCAATCTGTTGGCCGCCAGGACGCTGGCCAAGCCCTTTGCAATGCCGGTCCCGCGCAATTTCGGCGGACCCAACTACGCCGCCGACCGCAACGCCATTCCGCTCTACGCCTTCCCCGGTCAAGGCGTGACCACCCACTTCGTCACCGACATGCCCGTGCGGGTTTCGGCCCAGCGGAGCCTCGGCGCCTACGCCAACGTCTTCTCCATCGAGTCCTTCATGGACGAACTGGCCCATGCGGCCGGCGCCGATCCGGTCGAGTACCGCCTTCGTCAGCTCACGGACGAGCGCGCCAGGGTGGTGATCGCCAAGGCCGCCGACCAGTTCGGCTGGCGCGACTGGCGTGCGGCGCCGGGGCGCGGGCGGGGGTTCGCTTTCGCCCGCTACAAGAACCTCGCCGCCTATTGCGCCGTCGCCCTCGAGGTCGCGGTCGATCCGGACGGGGCGGCGAGACCGGTGCGCGCCGTCCTGGCCGCCGACGCCGGCGAGATCGTCAATCCCGACGGCCTGGCCAACCAGCTGGAAGGCGGGCTGATCCAGTCGCTGAGCTGGAGCCTGATGGAACAGGTCCGCTACGATGACCGGCGCACCGTCTCGCGCGACTGGGCCGGCTATCCGATCCTGCGCTTCGCCGATGTCCCCGAGGTCCAGGTCGCCCTGATCGATCGGCCGGGCGAGCCGTTTCTCGGCGCCGGCGAGGCCTCCCAGGGGCCCTCCGGCGCGGCCCTGGCCAACGCCGTCTTCGACGCGACCGGCGCCCGCGTCCGCCAGCTGCCTCTCACGCCCGCCAGCATCGCCGCAGCCCGGATCGCCTAGAGGATCACGGACGCCAGTTCCGCCTGGTGGTCCAGCACATAGCGGGGAAAGCTGTCGTCGAGGTCGCAGCGTTCCCAGCCGCGCTCGGTCTCGCCGGCGCGGATGGCGCCCAACAGCGCCTCCAGGGCGGTCTCGTCGCGATAGACGTTCACGCGATCCTGGTGGGCGTAATTGTTGTACTTGCGGGCGATGGTCTCGGCCTGGCCGAGCGAGGTGAAATGCCAGCCGGCGTCCGGGATGCGGCACTGGTCCTTGTGCCGGCGGCTCAGCACGAACCGCGCGTAGCTCAGGCCGTTGTTCACCAGATGCCTAGCCTTGAAGATCGCGCCCGTCCTGCCGATCCGCGACGGGTTCCAGTCCATCGGCCGGTAGTTGAGGAAGAAGCGGAAGAGCTTCATGTCCAGCCGGGCGCAGTCGCCGTCGAACCCCTCCACGGCGGCATGGTCGACGATCTCGTCCACGTCGGTGATGAACACCAGGTCGTCATCGCCGCAGAGGTCCGCGAGGGCCTCGACGGCCCGGTCGCGCTGGTGGAAGTCGCGCGCCCAGTGGCTGTTGATGTGCGGCGGGAATGCGTCGATCGCCAGGGGCACGATCTTGGCGCCGAAGGCGGCGAAGTCGCCCTGATTTTCCTGGTAGTGCAAGGGCTTGGGCGCGCCGACGAAGGTCTCGCGGGCCTCGATCAGGACGAAGTGGTCGACCCAGTCGGCCATCTCGTGCAGCCGCAGGTTCAGCAGCGTCAGCTCATCGCAGAAGGGGAACAGGTTCACGATCCTGCGCCGCCTGCGGGCGCGCGGCCTGAATTTCACCGACGCCAGCACGTCGGCGCCGACGGCGTGGGCCAGGGCGTGGCGGATGTCCTGGTCCTCCACATGATCCGCGCTCAGCCGGCCCAGCTGCTCGCACGCCGACGGCAGGTCCCCCGCCGCTTCGGCCGCGAGGGCGAGATTGCAACGCAGGGCCCGGTCGTCGCCCACCCCTGGCGTCGGCGCGATGGTGCGGGCCGTTTCGGCGCGTCCGTTGAGCACTTGGCAGGCGATCCGCAGGGCAAGCAGGCGCGGGTCGGCCGGCGCCAGGGCGAGGGCCGCCGTCACCAGCCGCTCGGCCGCGTCCCGGTCCGCGGCGAGTTCGAGGCCCGCCTCCAGGACCGCGATCATGTCCTCACGCGCCTTCGGCGACGCCGCCGGGGGGATCGAGAGCGCCTGCTGCACCAGCGCGGCGGCGCTGGTTTCGGCGCGAAGTTCGGCGTAGGCGGCCATCAGCCCCCTGACGTCGGACCAGTCCGATCGGGCCTCGACCAGGACCTGCAGGCGCAGGGTTCGGGCCAGGGTCCGCATCAGGGTGACGGCGGCGGCGAAGTCGGATCGCATGGCCAGGGCGTCTTCGGCCGCGCCCAGTGCGCCGATCAGCCGCCCGCAGGCGGCCAGGGCCCGGGCGACGTAATAGGCCGTCTTGGGCGCCGGCCGGGCGGCGACCGCGGGGTGGGTCAGCATTCGCAGCGCGTCGGCGGGCCGGTTGTGCAGCAGCAGGGTCACGCCCGCCCGCTCGCCGGCGGTGGCCGTGAGCGCGCCTGACCGGTCCATTGCGTCCGCGGCGGCGGCCACGGCCTTGGTGTCCCGGATGGCCCAGGCGCGATCGGCCTCCACGTCGAAGCCGGCCGGGTCCGCCGCGAGCCGCGCGGCCCAGCGCTCCACGATCGCCGGGTAGTCGCGCCAGAAGTCCGCTTCGAACGCCCGCACGGGGGACTGGGAGAGAAACATCAGGGGTCCTGTGGGGGCGGCGTCCCGGCCTGCCGCGGTCGTGGACGACCGCCTGCGACGCCCAGGGCGAGGTAGAAAGCGGCCAGGATCACGGACACGTCAAGGGCGTAGAGGTAGCGGTAGTCGCAGGACACCGAGATCACGAAGAAGGTCGCGGTGAAGCCCAGCGCGCTAGCCAGCAGCCCCGCCATGGCGATGTCCGCCCCCCGCCGGCGGATGACGAACCGGGCGAGCATCGCGACGGCCAGAAGGGCGTAGGCGACGTGGGAATAGAGCGGCGTGTCGACCAGGCTCTCGGCGTATTGCGCGAGCGCGTCGTCCGAGGCCCGCACGCGGGTCTTCAGACCCAGTCGACCCATCCAGGGCTGGGGGCCGTCCACACCCACATAGACCGGCAGGCACAGGTCGAGCGTCGGCGTCAGGAACACCCAGCCGAACGCCGCGGCGCGGACACGCAGATAGAGCAGCGGATGGCCGGTCACCAGATCGCGCCACTGCCCCCCGATGACCTCCGACGGCAGGGCGGACATGGTCGCCTGCAGGTTCTGCAGCTCCTGGATGGAGTCGATGCGGCTCGGCGAATAGGCCTTGACCCCGTCGGTCCGGATCAGGTGTTCCAGGCGGGGGCTGGCCTCGTGCAGGCGCTTGAGTTCCAGGTCGGGCTGGATCTTCACCGCCGCGATCAGGTCGTAGGCCTGCAGGTCCTGGATCTGATAGGCCGCCGCCGGCTCGCCGTCCCCTCGCAGCGCCAGGGCGGCGTTGGAGAGGGCCACGGCCAGTCCCGCCGCCGCGAGGAAGCCCGCGCCGTAGGCCAGGGCGGCCCGCGCGGGCCGCCCTGGCCTACGGCGCGGGCTTCCTCGCGGCGGCGGGACTGGCCGTGGCCCTCTCCAACGCCGCCCTGGCGCTGCGAGGGGACGGCGAGCCGGCGGCGGCCTATCAGATCCAGGACCTGCAGGCCTACGACCTGATCGCGGCGGTGAAGATCCAGCCCGACCTGGAACTCAAGCGCCTGCACGAGGCCAGCCCCCGCCTGGAACACCTGATCCGGACCGACGGGGTCAAGGCCTATTCGCCGAGCCGCATCGACTCCATCCAGGAGCTGCAGAACCTGCAGGCGACCATGTCCGCCCTGCCGTCGGAGGTCATCGGGGGGCAGTGGCGCGATCTGGTGACCGGCCATCCGCTGCTCTATCTGCGTGTCCGCGCCGCGGCGTTCGGCTGGGTGTTCCTGACGCCGACGCTCGACCTGTGCCTGCCGGTCTATGTGGGTGTGGACGGCCCCCAGCCCTGGATGGGTCGACTGGGTCTGAAGACCCGCGTGCGGGCCTCGGACGACGCGCTCGCGCAATACGCCGAGAGCCTGGTCGACACGCCGCTCTATTCCCACGTCGCCTACGCCCTTCTGGCCGTCGCGATGCTCGCCCGGTTCGTCATCCGCCGGCGGGGGGCGGACATCGCCATGGCGGGGCTGCTGGCTAGCGCGCTGGGCTTCACCGCGACCTTCTTCGTGATCTCGGTGTCCTGCGACTACCGCTACCTCTACGCCCTTGACGTGTCCGTGATCCTGGCCGCTTTCTACCTCGCCCTGGGCGTCGCAGGCGGTCGTCCACGACCGCGGCAGGCCGGGACGCCGCCCCCACAGGACCCCTGATGTTTCTCTCCCAGTCCCCCGTGCGGGCGTTCGAAGCGGACTTCTGGCGCGACTACCCAGCGCTCCACGATCGCCGGGTAGTCGCGCCAGAAGTCCGCTTCGAACGCCCGCACGGGGGACTGGGAGAGAAACATCAGGGGTCCTGTGGGGGCGGCGTCCCGGCCTGCCGCGGTCGTGGACGACCGCCTGCGACGCCCAGGGCGAGGTAGAAAGCGGCCAGGATCACGGACACGTCAAGGGCGTAGAGGTAGCGGTAGTCGCAGGACACCGAGATCACGAAGAAGGTCGCGGTGAAGCCCAGCGCGCTAGCCAGCAGCCCCGCCATGGCGATGTCCGCCCCCCGCCGGCGGATGACGAA
>FTIH01351434.1_pt1 | contig 30651 bp, 32 predicted proteins | sample 1658451 | NCBI WGS metagenome assembly FTIH01 (sample SAMEA3914826, study PRJEB12502) | metagenome | biome: forest; material: soil | place: Canada | collected 2011-07-03 | depth 0.3 m
CGGCGCCTTGTCCCTGGCGCTCTGGCTCGGATCGAGGACGCAGTGGCTCAGTTGCGCCTGGGTGAAGGGCAGGCTTTCGACGGGAACGCCGGTGAGGACCGCCCCCTCGAAGTTGGCCCCCGTCAGCCTGGCTCCGTGGAAGTCGGCGCCCTCCAGGATGGCGCCGCTGAAGTTGACCCCGGACAGGTTCGCATCAGTCAGCCGGCCGCCGCCAGAAGCCTCCCGTTCGCAGCGCCGACTGCACCAACTGTTCCATGCGCGGCGTCCGGCTGACTGATGCGAACCTGTCCGGGGTCAACTTCAGCGGCGCCATCCTGGAGGGCGCCGACTTCCACGGAGCCAGGCTGACGGGGGCCAACTTCGAGGGGGCGGTCCTCACCGGCGTTCCCGTCGAAAGCCTGCCCTTCACCCAGGCGCAACTGAGCCACTGCGTCCTCGATCCGAGCCAGAGCGCCAGGGACAAGGCGCCGCTGCTCATGGCCGCACTCGAACAAGCCCACGCCTGGGTGACGACCGCCGGCAGCCGCGGCGAGCCAGCGGTCCTGGACGGCGAGGACCTGCGCCCCATCGCCCAGTCGCTGACGGGACTGAGCCTCGCTGGACTATCCGCCGCAGGCGTATGCGCGATTGGAGTCGACTTTTCCGGCTGCCGTCTGGACGGCGCCAATTTCGAGGGCGCCGATCTGCGCTGCGCCAAGTTCGACGGCGCGATTCTGCGTGGCGCATCCTTCAAGAACGCCAAGCTGTCCCACGCCCGGTTCAAGAGCGCGATTCTGGAGCCGCTGATCCTGTCCGACGGCCGCCGTCACCCGCCCAACTTCCAAGGCGCGGAGCTGGCCGGGGCGGACTTCACGACCATCATCGGCGACGCGCCCGCAATCTAGCGGCGCCTTTTGCGTCAAGGCCGGGGTCGCTGAACGATCACTGGCGCGCGGACCGCGATGACCACCACGGCCAATGCACACACGGACGCTGACATCCGTTCTGATCCTACGTCCGCAAAGCTGGGAGTCCTGCAGGCGGGGCCGCGAGAGCGGCCGCCGCCTTCTGCATTCACGGCAGGTGGAGGTGGTCCGGGGCCGCCCGAATTTCCCAATACCAGATAGCTGCAGGCAGAAGCTTTGCAATAAAAGCGGCCGAATTAAAGCAAAGCGCCACCATGAAAATGGTCGAGCTGGCCTGATGGTCGTCGAATTGGTGTTGAAGAATAGTTCATTATTGAGGTCTTCCGGGTGGAACTTCACGGGTCGAGCCTTGTTTAGCCTCCTGGTCGCCACATTTCGCTCCGCGGCGCCCTGCCTGACGACGCCGGGGCCGTCGTCGTGAGAGTAAAAAGGGGCTGGGCGGACCCAAAGGCGGGCCGCATGAGGGATGGGACGGTTCAATATGAGTAATTTCAAGATCACCGCGGTCGCGCTTGGCGCCGCACTCGCTGTTGTTGCGGGCGCCCAGGCGAACGCCGCCACGTTCGCCGACTACAGCGCCTTCAGCAACGACGCCAACCTCGCCTGGACGCAATCCGGCGATTTCGCCAGCGGGACCCTGGCCACGACCGGCGTCGGAGGCGTCGCGAAAACCTACTTCAGCTTCCTAGACCCCTCCCTGTCGGCGCTCTCGAACCTGGGGGCGAATTTCACGCTCACCGCCACGGGCTCCGCGAGCGACCCGGCCCAGACCCTGTTCGGCCAGATCGTTGAACCGAACCTTTCCGGATCCTTCAGCTTCATCTACTCGGGTTCGGCGCCGCTGACGGTGGGCTCCCACACCTACACGACGGGCGCCAATCTCCTCAGCGGGACATTCTCGGGAGCCGAGATCATTGGACCCGCCGGCGGGTCCACCGGGTCGGTCCAGGACGCCATCCTGTCGGGCGGCGCAATCACCTACAGCTCTGACTTCCTGCAGTTCTCGTCCACCGGCGACAAGGGTCTCAGCCTCGAACTGACCTCTGTCCTGCCGTCGTTGAACGCGTTCGGCGGCGATTCCCTGAACGACTTCTCCGGGGTCAGCACAGGCTCCTTCGCGGCCGATATCTCGGGCGGCGGCGGCGGCGGCGGCGTTCCTGAACCCGCCACCTGGACAATGCTGCTGGTCGGCTTCGGCGCCATCGGCGCGTCCCTTCGTCGCCGGTCGCTGGCAGTCGGCTGACGTCGTGGGATTCTGAAAATCAGGAGGCCGCCGTCAGCCCGGCGGCCTCTTGGCCCTTTATCTCGTCAACGAGCTCGACCGTTCCAGGCGCCGACGCCGCGTGGCGGCGCCCGCCAGTCCGAAGCCCAGCAGAAGCATGCCCCACGTCGCCGGCTCGGGCACGCCGCCGGCGCCGTTGATCGGGGATGTGGTGTCCGGCGCCCCCGTGAGCACGGTGTTCGCCATTGTCCAACTGCCCCATCCCAGGGCGTCGAGCGCGTTCAGGTCACTGGAAGAAAACGCGTAGGCCCTTCCTGTGGTGAGTGTCGCGGACTGCAAGTCGGTGGAGGTGGGCAGAGTCAGCCAGTCGCTGCGATCCCCCGAGCCGGCATAGTTGAAATCGCCAAGGTCTGTGAGACCTCCGTCAACCGAGAAATAGGCGTGCGCGCCATAGGCGAAACTGGGCGAGTTGGCGGCGGTGTAGCGATACAGATCGTAGGGCGTGGCCCAGTGCGGGCTGGTGGACTGAAGGCCCGTGATGCGGCCGAGCACCTCGGCGAGCTCATGGTCCGCAAGCCCCTGGAAATCGTAGGTTCCCGCTGAGATCCCGCCCACCGGATTGAAATCGAAATTCGCCGCGCTGTTGAACCCGATATAGCCGTCCATGGTGTTTTGGTTCGCCGCCAGCAGGCCGATGGCCTTGGCCTCGGCGTATGGGATTTCGAACTGATTCAGCTTGGTTGGATCTGTCCCGGGCAGATGGCTGACGGCCTTGGCGAGCGTGAGGTCGGCCGGATTGGCTTTGGAGGTTGCCGTCAGATAGTGGGTGATGCTGTTGAAGGCGTACGGACCCGAAAGATTATCCAGGCTCGCGCCGATATCGCCGGAGGGCAGGGACTGCCCCGCCACCGAGCCCCAACTGACCGTCACATACACAGTCGCCGGATTGGCGAAGGCGGTGTCGAGTTTGTAGATGGCGGAATTGAACGCGCTCTCGATCACGGCGGCGTTCGTCCGCGACGTGATGGTCGTATCGAAGCGCGCCTTTATGACCAGGGCGTCAGCTGGTCGGGCGTCCAGTCCGGTGACAAGGGTTGCGCCGATGATGGCGGCCAGGATGGTGGCCGCACGTGATTTCGCACCGTCGCGCAGCGACGTGCCATTGTTGATACCAGTCAAGACGTGGCCCCCCGCGGTGCGCGTCAATCGGTGTTTGATCGTCGTGTCATACGCAGTCTACCACCGCGTCGCGGCGATCATATTGGTCAATTGGTCGCGCATTAAAGTAACGCTTGTTAGACTGCAAAGGAATTTCTTGAATCGATTTGGCATGTGCAGATCTAAGGTCAAGCTTGTTGGGGTGGATTCTGGCGCCTGATCTTGCCGACACGCCGTGCCGGCCACAGCAGCTGATCAATGAGCGATCGACTCGCCCACGAAGTTCGCCCTCAGACTGACAATTGCCCCGTTCAGGCCTAGGGTAGGGCATGACAGATGATCCCGAGACCGATGCGCCGGCGGACGAGACCCCGATCGCCAAGGCGCTGCGCCTGAAGAAGGCCGCTTTGGACGCCAAGCCGAAACCGCCGCGCGGCGGCAGGTTCCAGCGCGAGCAGGCCGCGGCCCATGCCGCGGGATCCAAGAACAAGCCCTGGACGACACGTTCGCGCTGAGGGGTCAGCGCGGCCGCGCGCTGGTGAGCGGACCGCCGGGTCGGCGGTAGGAAGGTGCGCCGCCTTGACGGCGCCCGTCTAAAAGATATATCTAACTCTTAGATATGTCGGAGACTGTATTGTCCATGCGCGGCGAACATCACCATCATGGCCGGTTCGGCCTGCACGGACCCGCACATCGGGGGCGCGGTGAACGCCTGTTCGAGCAGGGCGACCTGCGATGGGTGGTCCTGAAGCTGATCGCGGAACAGCCCCGCCACGGCTATGAGATCATCAAGGAAATCGAAGACCGTGTGGGCGGCGGCTACAGCCCCAGCCCGGGCGTGATCTATCCGACCCTCACCCTGCTCGAGGAACTCGGGTGCCTGGCCGCGGCGTCCGCCGAGGGCGCCCGCAAGCTTTTCAACATCACCGCCGAAGGCGCGCGCCAGCTCGAGGTCCACCAGGTCGCCGTCGAGGCCCTGGTCGAGAAGATGCGCCGGGCCCGCGAACGCAGCGCCGGCAGCCATCCGCCGCCGATCCAGCGCGCGACGGAGAATGTCCTGACCGCCCTGCGGCTGAAGCTGCAGCAGGGGGGGCTGGACGACGAGCAGGTACGCACCGTCGCCGAGATCCTCGACACCGCCGCGGTCGCGATCGAACGCGCCTGACCCATTCCGGAGGAACCATGACTGCCCCAGACACCACCTTGCAGGCGCCGGTCAGCCAGCCCGACCTGCCGCCCAACCTCATCGCCATGATGCAGAAGCGGGGCCTCACCGCCCTGACCCTGACGGTGATCGACGCCGCCCAGGTCACCCCGCGCATGCGCCGTGTCCGCCTGGACGCCGGCTCGCCCGATGGATTCGCCCCCCTCCCGGGCCAGGACATGGTGATGATGCTTCCGGACGGCGAGGGCGGTCTGGGGCGGCGGCACTACACCATTCGCCGGTTCGACCCCGCCGAGAGCCGGATCGATGTGGACATCGTCCTGCATGGGGACTCGACGCCCGGCACGCGCTGGGCGCTGGGCGCCAAGGCCGGAGACGAGGTGCTGGCGTTCGGGCCGCGGGGCCGCAATGTGATCCATCCCGGCGCGGACTGGCGCCTGTTCGTGGGTGACGAGACCTGCATCCCACCCATATTCGGCATGCTCGAAGCCCTGCCGGCCGGCGAGACGGCCCACGCCATCATCGAGGTGGCCGCCGATGAGGATCGCCAGGACCTGGTCAGCGCGGCCGATGTGACCATCGACTGGATCTCGCGGGGCGGCGCTCACGCCCAGCCGTCAAGTCCGGCCCTGATCGAACGGCTGGCGGCCTGGCCGCTGCCGGCCGGCCATGGCCATGCCTACGTCCTGGGCGAGACCAGCACCATCCGCCGCCAGCGCCACGACCTCATCGCCCGGGGCCTCGGCAAGGATCAGATCTTCGGTGAAGGATATTGGCGGCCCGGCCGCGTCGGCGGTCACGACCACCTGGTGGAGCACTAGGAGCAGGTCCCAACGCAACGCGCCCGCGCGGTAAGTTGGGGCTAACGGGTGTCGCCTGGCCTCTATTTCGGCGTCGGGCGGTTGTGGTGGGCGCGAAAGCCCTGCCATGCTGGCGGCCGAAGGTCACCGAGAGATACACGTCATGATCGCCGTCATCGCCACCGTACGCGTCAAGCCGGGCAGGGGCCCGGAGCTCGAGGCTGACTTCAGGGCCTGGGCCGAGGTGGTCAAGGCCAAGGAGCCGGGCACGCTTCAGTACAATCTGAACCGCAGCCGCGAGGATCCCGACCTCTATTACGCCATTGAGCTCTATGCGGACGACGCGGCGGTGCAGGCGCACATGCAGAACTTCCAGGGGCGGCCCGCCGGACCTGACCTGACGCTGGAACCGCCGCAGATCATCTTGCTCGACAGGATCGTCTAGAGCGCGTTCCGCCAAAGTGGAACCCGGTATTGCGGTAAGAACGCGCTCAAACTCTTGAATCCAGAGCACGATTCAACGATCAGACGAGTCCGTCTGATCGCAACGTGCTCTAGCGGGCATTGGAGACGCACGCTGTCGGACGTGGCCTCGGAGATCCAGGACCTGATCGCCCGCGAGCGGCTGCCGGCCGACTTCGAGCCGACGACCCTGGCGCATTACCGCGCGATCGCTGAATGGATCGCCGCCCGGCGCCGCATGCGAGGCGCGCCGATCCTCGTCGGGTGCAGCGGTCCGCAGGGCAGCGGCAAATCCACCCTGGCGCTGTTCCTGGAGGCGCTGCTGCGGCCCATGGGCCCCTTCGCCGTGGCGCGACTGTCGATCGACGACCTCTACCTGACCCGGCGTGAACGCGAGGCGCTGGGCGCCGCCGTACATCCGCTCCTGGTCACCCGCGGCGTTCCGGGCACCCATGACATCGACCTGGGCGTCGCCCTGATCGACCGGCTGATGACCGCCGCGCCCGGCGATGTCACGCCCATCCCTCAGTTCGACAAGGCCACGGACACTCGGGCGCCGGAGGCCGCGTGGCCCCGGTTCGAGGGCCGCGCCGATATCGTCCTGCTCGAAGGCTGGTGCGTGGGCGCGACGCCGACGCCGGACGGCGAACTCGCTGACCCCATCAATGACCTGGAGCGCTTTAGCGACCCCGATCTCGTCTGGCGCCGGTACGTCAACGCCCAGTTGGAGGGGCCCTACCGTCGCCTGTTCGGGCGCATCGACGCTCTCGTCGCGGTCCAGGCGGACGACTTCGACTGCGTCCTAGGCTGGCGGACCGAGCAGGAGCACAAGCTCGCCGCCCGCCTGAAGGCGGACCCGCGCGCGGGGGATGCCCGGGTCATGAGCGACGAGGCGATCAGGACCTTCATCATGCACTACGAGCGGATCACCCGCGCGCTGCTCAAGACCATGCCAGACCAGGCCGACGTCGTCGTCGACCTGGATCCGGACCGGACGATCCGGGCGGTGCGGATGCGGACCTCTTAGCTCCGACGGACATTCAACGGCGATGATCGAGCCATTGCGGACGCCCGCGCAGTCGCTGAGCTTTCTGGTCGGAGTGCAGGGCGATCATGGACATTCACAAGCCGAAGCCGGTGCACAGTGTCCGTGAATTTCTGAGTGAAATCGGTGTGATCGTTGTCGGCATCGCAATTGCACGTTCCGGCGAGCAAGCGATCGAGGCCCTCCATTGGCGGCACGTCAGCGAGCAGACTGAACGGGACCTCGACAAAGAGCTCGGCGTCGACCTGACCCAAGCGGCGATCAGGCTATCCTACAAGGACTGCCTCAAGGTGCGGCTGGCGGAACTGCGGGACAAGCTCGCTTCGGCGAACGATGACTGGAAAGCCGACCCAATCAAGCTCAAGGGGGGCCCAGCTCCGCAGCCTCCCGAGGCTATGCCAGGGCACGTCATGCCGATTGTGCATGGACTGCCGTACTTCTCCTACTCCCGCGAAGCGTGGGAAACTGCGCGCGCCAGTGGCGCGCTTGACCACCTGCCGCACGACAGGCTCGACTTCTATGCCTCCTCTTACGAGGATATCGAAGCCTTGAAGGGATGGCAGGCAGCCGAGAGCGCGTCGGCCGTACAACTTGCACCCTTGGCGTTCAACACGCGGCTCGAGCACCGTGATCGTGATGCCTATCTGGCCGATCTCGCCGCCGTTGATTCCAACGCATTCTACCTCGAAAATTTCACACGAATCCTGCTCGAAAGAGGCCGCGCCCACGGCATTCACCCAGCCCGGGCCGAGGTCGCCGAATGGATCAAGGAAGGACGGGCGATGTCCGGAGGGTGCGTGAAGGACGTCGGGAGCTGACCAGCCCCCTCTAGCGGCTGTTACTCACCCGTCTCAAAAGTTCGGAATGTCGGCGCCCCGGCGGCGGGTCTCGATTGGCGTCGTCCGTTCGGGAGTGGCCGTCAGGCCGCGCGCTCCGGAACGGCGAGCCACCGGATCAGTTCTTCGGTCACCTCGGCCGGGCGCTCCACCGTGGCCATGTGTCCGCAGCCGTCGAGCAGGACCAGCCGGGCCCCGGGGATCAGCGCCGCCATCTCCTCGTGCTGGGCTGGCGGGCTCCAGCCATCCTGGCGGCCGCACAGGATCAGGGTCGGGCAGCTGATGTTCGGCAGATAGGCGGCGGCGTCCGGCCGGTTCAGGCCGGCGCGCTGCTGGCCCTCGAAGATCTCCGGGGTGGCGCGGCGGACCATGTCCACGAGCGGCTCCATCAACGCCGCGTCTCCAATGCGGTCGGGATGCACCATGGGCGGAAGCCAGACCCTGGCGACCTCGGCCATGCCCTTCTTGTAGGCGAGGTCCACCAGCGCCATCCGCTTGGAGGTCTCCTCGGGGCGGGGGCCGTGGAACCCCGTGCTCAGCAGGGCCAGACGCCGCAGGCGGTCCGGAGCTAGCCGCCACAGTTCCAGGGCCACTCGCGCGCCCATGGAATGGCCGGCCACCGCCAGGGGGCCCGGGACTTCGTCCAAGACCTTGCGCGCCATGTCCGCGAACGAGCTGAGCCCCCAGAAATTCGGCACATGGATGTCGCTCGACGAAGACAGCGCCGCGCGCTGCGGCGCCCAGACGGTGGCGTCGCACAGCAGGCCGGGCAACAGGCAGAGTGTTTGGGATTGTGACATCAACAAGGATAAATAGACGAAGGCTCAAGAGGGAGGGCGGCCGACTACCGCATTTGGAGCGGCCTGTAACTGGAACCATGACTACCAGCATCAGCTGCGGTCTGGCTGGACCCAGCCTGCGTCTCCTAGATGCGGCGCGAAAGTCGCCGGGGGACGTCCGTGAGAGACAAGATCATCATCACCTGTGCGGTGACCGGGGCCTCGGCCGTCCCTAGCCACCCGAGCTTCCCCAAGAGTAACCAGGAGGTCGCCGACGCGGCGCTGCAGGCGGGCGAGGCGGGCGCCTCGATCATCCACATCCACGTGCGAAAGCCGGACGGGACCCCGTCCACGGACCTCGCCGATTACGAGGAGGTCTACAATCGCGTCCGCCAGAAGAACAACGAGCTGATCCTGAACCTGACCACCGGTCCGGGTTGCAACTGGATGCAGAGCGACGAGGACCCCGCGATGCCGGGGCCTGGGGCCATGATGTTCACGGCCGAACGCCGCCTGGAGCATATCGAGCGGCTGCGGCCCGAGCTGTGCACGCTCGACATCTGCACCATGCAGATCTTCGGGACCGTCGCTATCAACACCAAGAAGATGATGACCACCATGGGCCACATGATCCGCGACTGCGGCGTCAAGCCCGAGATCGAGTGCTTCGATACCGGGGACCTGGTGTTCGCCGAGGATCTCATCGCCGAGGGCGCCCTTGAGGGGCCGGGGCTCTATTCCATCGTCATGGGCGCCAAGTATGGCATCCACGCCACGCCGGAGGCCATGATCTATTGCCGCAACAACCTGCCGCCGGGCGCGGTTTGGCAGGGCTTCGGCGTCAGCCGCCATACCTGGCCGATGGCGGCGCAGTCGATCCTCCTGGGCGGCAACGTCAGGACCGGCTTCGAGGATTCCACCTACCTCTCCAAGGGCCGCCAGGCCGGCGGCAACGCCGACATGGTCGTCCAGGCGGTCGAACTGGTGGAGCGTCTGGGCTCTCGTCCCGCCACCCCCGGCGAAGCCCGCCAGGCGCTCGGCCTGCCGGACTGACCCAGCGGGGTCGCGGTTCAGGTCCCCGGCAGGCCGACGCTCAGGCCAAGGTAGTTCTGGGCGTAGAGCTGGCCGACGATGGGCTGGGCCGAGGGGTGCACCAGGTACATCTGGATGTCCCGGAAATAGCGCTGCATGCGCTGGCCCTTGTGGGTCGACGACGCGGACGCGGTCCGGAACAGGAGCTGCACGGCGTCGCAAGCGAGGTAGCAGCCCTTCTGCGCCGTCGCCCAGAGCCTGAACGTGTCCTCGGCGGTGATGGGCTCGCCCGTCTTCTGCCAGCGCCGGCACTGGGCCATGTAGTCGTTGGCCACGGAAATCGCGATCGCCTCGGCCGCGTGGGTCATGGCCAGGGCTTCGCCGAGGGCCGCCTGGCTCGCCGGGTCGTGCATCTTCAGGAGCTTCGGATTGCCCATCACCGATTTCTTGCGGAGGATCTGCTCGAACTCGTCGATCGCCGCATAGGCCGTTCCCGCGAGGATGGAGGTGAAGGTCGCGTGGTACACGCCTCCCGGGACGCCCAGGTACATGGGGTTGCCGTGCAGGCGGGTTCCGGGCGTGCCGTTCGACCAGTCCGGCAGGGTCAGGAGGACCTGGTCCACGATGTGCCGGTCGGGCACGAATACATCCGTCAGCTTGACGGACTGCGATCCGGACCCGCGCATGCCGAGGCTGCGGTCGCCGCCCCAGTCATGGATGATCTCGAACGACTCGCGCGGGACGATGATGTCGACGCTGCGCGGCTTTTCGCCCTCGCCGCGCGGGATCTGGGCCCCGCCCATGAAGTGGGTGCTGATGGGCACGCCGGAGGAATAGTTCCAGACGCCGCTCACCCGATATCCGCCCTCGACCCGCTCCAGCTTGCCGGCCGGCGGCGCGCGGTGCGGCGCGCGGAAGTCACCGTTCGGTCCGAACAGTTCCACCTGGGCTTCCGCGCTGAAGTGGGAGGCCGCCACCATGGCGTGGGAGGATCCCAGGCAATAACACCAGCCGCTGGACGGGTGACCACGGGCGATCTCGATGACCACCTTCATCAGGGTGGCCGGCTCGAACTCATAGCCGCCGAACAGCCTGGGCTGGACGATGCGATAGAAGCCGCCGTCCTTGAACGCCTGGTGGACCTCGTCGGTGAACCAGCCGCGCTCGTCAGCCTCGTCCTGCTGGGCGCGCAGCGTCTCGCGCAGGCCCCGGGCGCGGTCGACCAGCATTTCGGGGGTCAGGCCAGGTTCAGGCTGAGCAAGGGCCGCGGGTTGCTGGCCGGCGGACTTCAGGAAGGCGAGGGCATCGGTCATGGTTCGACGAAATCCACCGGTGTCAGATGGGGTTGCTGGGACGGGTTCGCGGGTCAGGGCGCCAAACGCCTTGAGGGCCTCGGCGCGGCTTTCGTTGGCTGGCTGGACGATCAGCGTCAACCATCAGCAATGGACGTGGCGCACAAGGAGCGTGGCGCTGGGGGTATTGGCGCTACCCGCGGGCGCGGCGGGTGGCAAGCCGCGCATCCCCCACTCTGGGGAGCCCGGGCCGCTCGGGCGCCGCCCGTTGAGGAATTCAGTCAATCGCGTGAATGGTGGGTGCAGTAGGATTCGAACCTACGACCCGCTGATTAAGAGTCAGCTGCTCTACCAACTGAGCTATGCACCCTCACCAAAGAGCGCGCCTTATAAGCCAAGGGCTTGCGATTACAAGCCTGTCGCTGGGCGGCCGCGGGTGGCGAGAAGAGCCCTTGTCCTTCAAGGGGTCTGGCGGGCGGCTGCAGGGGCCGCTGGTGTTCAGAGGGCTTGCCGGCGCCATGTCGTCGCGGCGTTTGCGCCCGGTTAAGCCGGCGAGGGCCATAGTCGCCGAACCCGCGAAGGGGGCCGGCGGCGTGGCCAGGCGCAAGACAGAGGGTGGACTTTCCATGGCGAAACGGGACCTGACGGGCGCGGTGGATTTTCCCTACCTGGAGCGCTACGCCGGCCATGATCAGGCCCTGGTCGAGGAAGTGCTCGGCCTGTTCCGCGAGCAGGCCGAGATCTGGGTCCGGCTGCTGGATCCCGCCGCGGCCGACGAGGCCTGGCGCGACGCGGCCCACTCCCTGAAGGGATCGTCCCTGGGCATCGGGGCCTTCGCCCTGGCCGACGAATGCGAAGCGGCGGAACGATCTTCGGGCGCCGACCTTGGCGAGCGCACCGTCCTTTTGGGCCATGTGCGCAGCGCGCTCGACGCGGCGCTGGCCGACATCGCGGCCTATGTCCACGAAAGCGCCCTGAAGTCGCTGAAATCCGCCCGGGCGTGACGCCGGGGGATCAGATCCCGGCGCCCAGGTCGATCGTCCGGTGAGAGCGTTCATGGGCCTCGGCCTCGGCGCCCAACCAGGCCACGAAGGCCTTGACCTGCGACAGCCGCCCCTTGGCCTTGGGGTGGACGATGAAATAGGCGAAATCCACCGCGGTCTCGATGTTGAAAGGCGCGACCAGGCGCCCGGCGTCCAGGTCGGCCTGGGCCAGGGTCTGCTTGGCCAGGGCTATGCCGCGGCCGTTCACCGCCGCCTCGATCACCAGGCTGGACTGGTTGAAGCGAGGTCCGCGCGCCCCGTCCACGCCCTTCACGCCCCGGGCGGCCAGCCACATCGACCAGTCCGGGCAGCTGTCGTCGGCGTCGGGGGAGCCGTCGTGCAGCAGGATATGGCGCGACAGGTCCGCCAACTCCTCCATGGGCGTTTCCGCCAGCAGGCTGGGGCTGGCCACGGGCGAGACCGTCTCGCCCAGCAATCGTGTGACCTCCAGGCCCGGATAGCGGCCGGTGCCGTAGCGGATGGCGAGGTCGACCTCGCCGCCGGTGAAGTCCACCAGTTCGAGTCCGGCCGAGAGCCACACGTCCACTTCCGGATGCTCCGCCTCGAAGCGGCCCAGCCGCGGCACCAGCCATTTGGCGGCGAAGGAGGGGGCGGCCGAAACGGTCAGGCGCCGGCCGTCCTCGGCGGCCGTGAGCAGGGACGCCGCCTCCGCGAGCCGATCGAACGCCTCGCGCAGGGCGGGCAGGGCGGTCTGGGCGCCATCGGTGAGCAAGAGGCCCTTGGGGGTGCGCTTGAACAGCGGGGCCCCTACATAATCTTCAAGGTTCTGGATCTGCTGGCTGACCGCGCCGGGGGTCACGGACAGTTCGTCGGCCGCCCGGCTGAAGTTCATGTGCCGCGCCGCCGCCTCGAAGGCGCGCAAGGCGTTGAGCGGCGGGAGCCTCCGGCGATTCATAGATTTCCTAAAGGGATAAACAGAACTTCTGCGGATTGCGAAGTGGCGCCTTGATGCACACTTTGCAAGTGCCCTCCGCCATATCGGCCCTTTGTGCGGCGGGCTCGGCGGGGCGGATCTTCGGGTCCGCCCCGTCCTCAATCCGGGTCGAGGTATAGAGGACCTAAACTCCATGGCCGGCCACCCCCCGTCTCGAAAGCGAGCCGGGCGCCTCGTCGTCCTCGACGGCGCAGGGGCCGCCGCTACACGTGGGGGAAGCGTCTGGCTGGTGGGCGCGGGCCCCGGCGACCCCGATCTTCTGACCATCAAGGCCCTGCGCCTGCTCCAGGGCGCCGACGTCGTGGTCCACGACCGCCTCACCCCGCAGCCCGTGCTCGACCTCGCCGGCCCTGACGTCCGCCTCATCGACGTCGGCAAGCGCAAGTCCCGCCACACCCTGCCCCAGGACGGCATCAACGCCCTGCTGGTGGGCCTGGCCCGCGAGGGCCTGAAGGTCGTCCGCCTGAAGGGCGGCGATCCCTTCATCTTCGGCCGCGGGGGCGAGGAGCTCCTGGCCTGCCGCGCCGCCGGCGTCGACTGCCATGTGGTTCCCGGCGTCAGCGCGGGGATCGCGGCGGGCGCCGCCGCCGGCGCACCCCTGACCCACCGCGGCCTCGCCCAGGCCGTCACCTTCGTCACCGGCCATGCGGCCACGGGAGAGGCGCCCGACCTGGACTGGGCCGCCCTGGCGCGGGCGAACCATACGGTGGTGGTCTACATGGGCCTGTCAACGGCGCCGGCCATCGCCGCGCGCCTGATCGACGCGGGCCGGCAGCCCTCCACGCCCGTGCTCGTGGTCGAGAGCGCCAGCCTGCCGCATGAGCGGCGGCTGATCGCCACCCTGGCTGACCTCGGGACGAGGACCCACGGGCTGGACGGCCCGGCCATCCTGATCATAGGCGAGGTCGCGGCGCTGGCCGACACGGAAACCCTCGTCGAGCTCGCGACCCGGAGACGCGCATGAAGGCCCTGACCGCCAACGATCTTCTGACCGGCGAGGCCATCTTCTGGTCCGAGGGCCGGTGGGTGGAGCAGTTCGCGGACGCCGAGCTGTTCGACGGCGATCCCGCCGCCCAGGCCCTGGCGCTGGCGGAGGCGCAGCCCACCGTCGTGGTCGCGCCCTATCTCGTCGACCTGCAGGACGGTCCCTCGGGGCCGGTTCCCGTCAGCTACCGCGAACGCGTGCGCGCGCTCGGCCCCACCAACCATCCCCAGCATGGCAAGCAGGCCAAGGGCGGGGCGGACATCGACGCCCTGGCCCACGCCTCAGGCGCCGCCCGCTCTTCCGGCCGGCTCTCGCTCATCAAGCGGCACTAGGCTCACATGTACCTTTACGACGCCATCGACCGGGAATTCCTCGCCGACCGAACGCGCGAATTCCGCATCCAGTGCGAGCGCCGCATCGCGGGCGAGCTCAGCGAGGACCAGTTCAAGCCGCTTCGTCTGATGAACGGCCTCTATCTGCAGCTGCACGCCTACATGCTGCGGATCGCCATTCCCTATGGCGCCATGTCATCGCGGCAGCTGCGCCGCCTCGCCCACGTGGCGCGGGTATACGACAAGGGCTATGGCCACTTCACGACGCGGACGAACCTGCAGCTGCACTGGATCAAGCTGAAGGACGCGCCGGACCTGATGGACCAGCTGGCCGACGTGGACATGCACGCCATCCAGACCTCCGGCAACTGCATCCGCAACGTCACCGCCGATCCCTATGCCGGCGCCACGGCCGACGAGATCGACGATCCCCGGGTCTGGTCCGAGGTGATCCGGCAGTGGTCGTCGGTGCACCCGGAATTCTCCTACCTGCCGCGCAAGTTCAAGATCGCGGTCAACGCCGCGCCCAAGGACCGCGCCGCGCTGCGGATGCACGACATCGCCCTGCAGGTGAAGCACGGCCCGGACGGGACACTGGGCTTCGAGGTGATGGTCGGGGGCGGGCAGGGGCGCACGCCCTACCTGGCCGTCACTGTCCGCGACTTCCTGCCGGCCGAGCGGCTGTTCTCCTACCTGGAAGCCATCATGCGGATCTACAACCGCCAGGGCCGCCGGGATAACCTGCACAAGGCGCGGATCAAGATCCTGGTCGCCAGCCTGGGCGCCGAGGAATTCACCCGCCAGGTCGAGGAGGAATGGGCCAAGATCGGCTCGGCCCCCGATGTGCCCCACGCCGAGGTCGACCGCATACGCGCCTCCTTCGCCAAGGTGGCGTTCGAGACCCTGCCGGCGACCTCCACCGCTCTTGAGGCGGCCAAGGCGGCCGACCGCGGCCTGAGGAGCTTCGTCCGCAACAACCTGCACGCCCACAGGCAGTCCGGCTACACCATCGTCGACATCTCCCTGAAGGCGCCGGGCGAAACGCCGGGGGACTGCTCCTCCGAGCAGATGGAGGCCATCGCCGATCTCGCCGACCGCTTTGGCCAGGGCGACATCCGGGTGACGCACGAGCAGAACCTGGTGCTGCCGCATGTGCGGCTGGACGACGTGCCGGCGCTTTACGCGGGCTTGAAGGCGATCGGCCTGGCCACGGCCAACATCGGCCTGGTGTCCGACATCATCGCCTGCCCAGGGCTGGACTACTGCTCGCTCGCCAATGCCCGCGCCATTCCCGTCGCCCTGGCGATCGCGGAGCGCTTCACCGACCAGGATCGCGCCGAGGCCATCGGCGAGCTGAAGATCAAGATCTCCGGCTGCATCAACGCCTGCGGCCACCATCACCTGGGCCACATCGGCATCCTTGGCGTCGATAAGAAGGGCGAGGAATTCTATCAGCTCTCCCTCGGCGGCTCGGGCGCCGAGGACGCCAGCCTCTCCCAGATCCTGGGGCCGGGCCTGTCGGCCGCCGCTGTCCCGGACGCGGTGGAGGCGCTGGTCGACGCCTATTTGCGCCAGCGCAATGACGGCGAGCGGTTCCTCGACACCCTGCGCCGCGTCGGCCCGCATCCCTTCAAGGAGGCTGTCTATGCCGAAGCTCATTAGGCTGACCGGCGCCGCCTACGCCTGGGCCGAAGACCCCTTCACCACCGTAACGGATGATGAGGCCGTCCCCGCCGGCGACGTGATCGTGTCGCTCAAGCGCTTCATGGCCGAGGGCGAGCAGCTGCTGTCCGGCCGCGCGGTCGGCGTGCGCCTGGAGCCGGATCAGGCGGTCGAGGATCTCGCCTACGACCTTCCGCGGATCGCCGTGGTGGCCCTGGCCATTCCCAAGTACCGCGACGGGCGCGCCTACACCGCCGCCCGCCTGCTGCGGGAGCGTTACGCCTATGCCGGCGAGGTGCGCGCCGTGGGCGAAGTGCTGCGCGAGCAGGCCCTGCACATGACCCGCTGCGGTTTCGACGCCTTTGTTCCGGCCGACGGGTCCGACCCCGACGCCTGGGCCGCCGGCGCCGGCCGCTATCGCCATGTCTACCAGCGCGCCGCCGATCATCGCGCGCCGGCGTTCGTCGAACGGGGGACGGGGTGATGAGCATGCCGTTGGACCAGTTGGCCCCGTCAGGCGGCCCAGCCAACGACCACGTCGACGTCCGCGCGCTGGACGCGCGGCTGCGCGACGCGGAGCCTCAGGCCATCCTGCGCGAGGCCGTCAGGCAGTTCGGCGGTCGCCTCGCCCTGGTCTCGTCCTTCGGGGCGGAGTCGGCGGTGCTGCTGCACATGGCGGCGCAGATCGATCCGAATATTCCGGTGCTGTTCCTGGACACCGGCATGCTGTTTGGACAGACGCTCGACTATCGCAAGGCCCTGGCCGCCAAACTCGGCCTGACCGACGTGCGTGACCTGCGTCCCCTCTATCAGGATGTCGCGGTTCACGATCCGAACCAGGACCTGTGGAAGACCGACACCAACGCCTGCTGCCACATCCGCAAGGTCGTCCCCCTGGACCAGGCGCTGGGCGACTTCGACGCCTGGATCACCGGCCGCAAGCGTTTCCACGGCGGCGACCGCCTGCGACTGAAGGTGGTCGAGCCGACCGAGGGCAAGGTGAAGTTCAATCCGCTGGCCAACTGGGGCAAGGCGGAACTGGACGCCTATATCGCCGAACACGACCTGCCGCCGCATCCGCTCGTGGCCTTCGGTTATCCATCGGTCGGATGCTGGCCCTGCACCCAGCCAGCGGAGGGCGACGATGTGCGTTCCGGACGCTGGGCGGGTTCCGAAAAATCGGAATGCGGCATACATACCCCGCGCGCGGCGTCATCGTCTGTCGAACTCGGCGGCGATATCTAGCCGCCCTGATCCAAGTTCACCTGTAAGGAGCGCCTGAGAAGGCCATGAATGATATGAACTTTCGCGCGTTCGCCACGGCTGAGGCCGGCGCGGCCCATTCCACGGATGTGATCATCGTCGGCGCGGGCCCCATCGGCCTGTTCGCGGTGTTCGAGCTCGGTCTGCTCGATATCAAGGCCCATCTGGTGGATATCCTGGACCGCCCGGGCGGCCAGTGCGCCGAGCTTTATCCCGAGAAGCCCATCTACGACATCCCTGGCTATCCGATCATCACGGGCCAGGAGCTCACCGACCGGCTGATCGAGCAGATCGCGCCGTTCGCCCCGACGTTCCATTTCAATGAGATGGCCAGCGCGCTCTCCAAGACGCCTGACGGCAAGTGGCGCCTGACCACCGACCAGGGGACCACCATCGAGGCGCCTGTGGTGCTGATCGCCGCCGGCGGGGGCTCGTTCCAGCCCAAGAAGCCCCGCGTCCAGGGGCTCGAACTCTTCGAGGACAAGGGCCCCGGCGTCGGCGTGCACTACGCCGTGCGCAAGATGGAGGCGTTCCGGGACAAGCACATCGTGATTTCCGGTGGCGGCGACTCCGCCCTGGACTGGGTGCTGAACCTGCAGCCGATCGCCGCGCACGTGACCTTGATCCACCGCCGGGACGGCTTCCGCGCCGCGCCCCACTCCGTCGCCCAGATGAAGGCTCTGGTGGAAGGCCGCAAGATGGACTTCCTGCTCGGCCAGGCGCTGGAGCTGAAGGGCGAGGATGGGGTTCTGGACAGCGTGGTCATCGAGGACAACGCCGGCGTCAAGAGCAGCATCCAGGCCGACGCCTTCCTGCCGTTCTTCGGCCTGACCATGAAGCTCGGGCCGGTGGCCGAGTTCGGCCTGAACCTCCACGAGAACCTGATCCCGGTGGATACCGAGAAGTTCGAGACCTCGACGCCGGGGATCTTCGCGGTGGGCGACATCAACCACTACCCGGGCAAGCTGAAGCTGATCCTCTCCGGCTTCCACGAGGTGGCGCTGATGGCCCAGCAGGCCTTCCGCTACATCTATCCGGAGCGGAAGCTGCATTTCCAGTACACCACCAGCTCCAGCGACCTGCAGGAGAAGCTGGGCGTGAAGTGAGAGTTGAGGCGGCGCAGCGCTGCGCCGCCTCAACCCTGCCCTGAAGATCGGCTTGACGCCACCCCGCCGACTGGCTTTGCTGGCGGCGGGGGATGGCCATGTTCAAAGTCCTGCCTTGTCTGTTGCTGGCGTTGGCGCTCGGCGCTTCCACGCCCGCCGTCGCGGCTCCACCGCCGCTGGAGGCCTACAGCCGCGCGCCAGCGGTTGATCAGATCAGCCTGTCGCCATCCGGAACGCGCGCCGCCTTCGTCACGCCGGTCGCGGGAGAGCGGCGGATCGTCCTGCAGGACGTCGGAAAGTCCCTCCTGGCGACGGTCAGCCTCGGCAAGGCCAAGCTTCGCAGCCTGACCTGGGCCGGCGACGATTTTCTGATCATCACCACGTCGGCGACCTACGATCTGGGTCCGGATTTCGCCGGATCGAGGTGGGAGATCGACAGCTCCCAGGTGCTGGACCTCAAGACGTTCAAGGCCATTGGCGTCTTCCATCAGAAGAGCGCGATCGCCAGGGACGCCGTATTCGGGCTCTACGGCACGGCGAAGGTCGATGGACGCTGGTACGGATATTTCGGCGGCGTGACCTTCGAACACACCATGGGCGGCGAAGACGTTCTCACCCATACCTACCCGGACCTCTATCGGGTCGACCTCGAGACCGGCCAGGTGAAGCTGGTCGTCCACGGATCGGACTCGCTCCGGCGCTGGCTGGTCGCGTCGGACGGAACGGTCCTCGCTCATACCGACTACGATCAGCGGTCCGGTGAGTGGCGGCTGCTGACAGGCGCGGGCGTCAGCGGCAAGCTGGCGGCGCTTCGACGCGATCCGCTCGGGGACGTTTCGCTGCTCGGCCAGGGCCGCGCGCCCGGAACGGCGCTCATTCTGGACGCGACAGGCGATACGGGCCGCCTTGAGGAGATCACATTCGCGGACGGCAAGTCGGAAGAACTTCTGGCCGACGTATCCATCCCGTCGGACGACACCTTCGGCAACTCCTATATCTTCGACCGCACCACGGGGCTGTTCCTCGGCGCCCTGACGGACGACCGCGCCGGGGCGGTTCTGTTCGATCCTGTTCGCCAGGCCAAGCTGAAGGGCGCCTTCAAGGCCTTTCCCAAGTACCGCACACGGCTGGTCAGCTACGACCCGAGCTTCGACTCGATCATCATGGAAACGGACGGGGGCGACGACTCCGGGACTTTCTGGTTCGTCGACATCCCCAAGCGCTCCGCGGCGCCGCTGGGACAGGAGCGACCGGATGTCCCGTCCGACCAGACCGGCGATACGCGGTGGTATGACTACAAGGCCGCGGACGGCACAGCGCTCCAGGGCGTCCTGACTTTGCCGCCGGGGCGCGCGGAAAAGGGGCTGCCCCTGGTGGTGATGCCGCACGGCGGTCCGATGGACTTCCACGATGAGGTCGGCTTCGACTGGTGGGCGCAGGCGTTCGCGTCGCGGGGCTACGCGGTCCTGCAGCCCAATTTCCGTGGCTCCTCGGGATATGGGACGGCGTTCGAGCGCGCCGGCTACGGCGAATGGGGCCGCAAAATGCTCAGCGACGTCGCCGACGGCGTCGCCGCACTGGCCAAGGACGGCGTCATCGATCCCAAGAGGGCCTGCGTCGTGGGCGCGAGCTACGGGGGCTACGCCGCCCTCGCCGGGGTGACGCTGCAGCACGGCCTCTACCGGTGCGCGGTCTCCTATGCGGGGGTGTCGGACATGTGGGCCCTGCGCAGCTGGGACGTGGACCGGAGCGGGGAGGGCGACAACGCCACCGTCCGCAACTGGAAGGTCGCGATCCGCGGCGTCGCCAAGGACGCGCCGAGCCTGGACGCGATCTCCCCGAGCCACCACGCCAAGGAGGCCGACGCCCCCATCCTGCTGATTCACGGCAAGGACGACACCGTGGTGCCGATCGACCAGAGCCGCCGGATGGCCAGCGCCCTGACCGCGGCTCAGAAGACCGTCGAGTTCATCGAGCTGCCCGGCCAGGATCACTGGCTGAGCGATGAATCCACCAGGGTGCAGATGCTCCAGTCGGCCGTGGCGTTCGTACAGAAACACAACCCAGCGGACTGACGCAGGGCGGTTGTGAAGCCTGTTCGCCGAGGTTGTGACGGGGCTTGCTTTGCAAGGGGTTGGGTCACGCGCGTATGGCTCGGCTCATGGCCCTGATCATCCACGGCGACAGCCGCTCCGGGAACTGCCTGAAGGTCAAATGGACCGCCCAGAGGCTGGGCCGGCCGTATCAGTGGCGGGAGGTCGACGTCATGAGCGGCGCCACCCGCACGCCGGAGTTCCTCGCGATCAACCCCGCCGGCCAGGTCCCGACGGTGGTGCTGGAAGACGGCCGGCCGCTCGCCCAGTCCAACGCCATCATCCTGCACCTCGCCGAGGGCTCGGACCTGGTGCCGGCCGACGCCTATGCGCGCGCCCGGATGCTGGAGTGGCTGTTCTGGGAACAGTACAGCCATGAGCCGACCATCGCGGTCGCCCGCTTCCAGATGGTCTTCCTGGGCAAGCCGCGCGACGAGCTGGATCCTCGGCTGGTGGCGCGGGGCGAGGACGCGCTGAGGCGCCTGGAGGCGGGGCTGGCGTCCAGCTCCGCCGGCTATCTTGTCGCGGATCGATTGTCCCTGGCCGATATCTCCCTTGTCGCCTACACGCGGTGGGCGCACGAAGGCGGCTTCGAGCTTGGCGACTATCCGGCGGTGCGGGCCTGGATCGCCCGGCTCGAAGGTGAGCTGAAGATATCTGACTAGGCGGTTGAATGTCTTACCAAAGCAGGGCGGTTGATGTGGTCCGTCTGGCCGCGCCGATCCTGGCGGCGATGGGCATGGCGGCCGTCGCCGGCCACGCCCTGGCCTGGGGCGCGACCGGGCACAGGCTGATCGGGGTCGTGGGCGCCGCGGCCCTGCCGGACGAGATCCCCGCCTTCCTCCGCGACCCCGCGGTCGTCGCCCAGATCGGCGAACTCGCCCGCGAGCCGGACCGGTCGAAAGGGACGGGCGATCCGCACGACGCGGACCTCAATCCCGGACACTTTATCGACCTGGACGACCAGGGGCGCATCCGCGCCGGCGCGGCGGTGACCAACCTGCCGCCCACGCGGGCCGCCTACGACGCGGCCCAGAGGGCGGCGGGCAGCGACGGTTACCTGGAGGGTTTTCTGCCCTACAGCATCCAGGAAGGCTGGCAGCAGCTGGTCAAGGACTTCGCCTACTGGCGTGTGGACGGCTGGGGCGAGACCCACGGCAAGACCGCCGCCGAGCGGGACTGGTTCGCCCGGGACCGCCGGCTGCATGAGCAGCTCGCCGTGCGTGACCTCGGCTACTGGTCCCACTTCGTGGGCGACGCCAGCCAGCCCATGCACGTCAGCATCCACTTCAACGGCTGGGGCGATTTCCCCAACCCCAGGGGCTACACCACCGAGCGGGTCCACGCGCCCTTCGAGGGCGCCTTCATCCACAGCTACCTCGACGCCGAACAGGTGCGCACCCACCTGACCCCTTACCGGGACTGCGCCTGCGCCATCGCCCAGCACACAGGCCGTTATCTCGCCGACACGGTCGCGACCGTCGAGCCGTTCTACGCCCTGGAGAAGGCCGGCGGTTTCAGGCACGGCGATGCGCGCGGCCGGGAGTTCGCCGCCGCAAGGCTGGCCGCCGGCGCCTCGATGCTGAGGGACATGGTCGTCGACGCCTGGCGGGCCAGCGCCACGATGAATGTGGGCTATCCGGCGATCCTTCCGGCGGACGTCGAGGCCGGCAAGGTCGATCCCTATCCGAACTTCGTCGGCGAGGACTGAACCTGACCGCCGCGGCGCCCCTGCAGTTCGGGACCGCCGAAGCCGGCGTGGCCTATAGGGACCGGCCCTCCGCGTTCGGCGTGGCGCCGCGGGACGGCGAGATCGCCCTCGTCAGGGTGACGAAGCCCGGCTTCGAGCCCTGGTTCGACCTTCCGGGCGGCGGCGTGGATCCTGGCGAGACCGACGCCCAGGCGGTGGTGCGCGAGTTCGGCGAGGAGACGGGGCTGATCGTGCGCGCCGGCGGTCTGCTTGGCCGGGCCGACCAGTTCGCGCGCAACACCGAGGGACAGGCGTTCGACATCCGCGCGGCGTTGTTCGAGATTGAAGTGCTGGGTGCGAAAGATGCCCTCAAGATCGAGGATGACCACGAGCTGGTGTGGATGGCGCCGGACCTTGCGCTGCGGCGACTCCGCCACGATTGCCACGCCTGGGCGGTCGCGCGCTGGCTTCGTACAAGGGCCGCTTGATCGGCAAGGGGCGGACGACTAGAACCCTCGCTCGCGTTGCGCCGTCTTAGCTCAGTTGGTTAGAGCGCCAGATTGTGGCTCTGGAGGTCCCCCGTTCGATCCGGGGAGACGGTACCACCCTTGAACGTCGGCTTTGGCCCGTTTTTCGCACGTGCACACACCCAAGAAGATCAAAGCCCAGGCGGTTTGTGCCCTTTTAGGACCCAGGCCCGCACAGGCTTTGACGCAGGATGGCGGACGCATTAGCCTCGACTTCGTTGAAGGCGGCTTTTCGCGCTTGCACAATATTCGGAGCCACGGCGGTGGTCGTGCGTTCGCTCTGCGGGCGGTCGAGCTGAAGGGTGCGGGTCTTGAGCGAAGTCGTGGTCGAGTTCCCAGTCAGGGCGGGCGAAGAGGCCCAGCTGTTCGGCGTCTTTCTATCCAGGTTCATGGAAAGCCGGACGTTCGAGGCCGAGCAATGCGCCGCCGACAGCGATGCGCCCTTTCTGATGATCCGGTCCGATCCGCTCCAGGACATGGAGGTCAAGGTTCTGACCTTCCAGCAAAGCAGCGCCGCCCAGGCGTTCTGCTCGGGTTGGGACCAGACCCGACGCCGCACGGATCGCGGAACCGCCTGACTTACCCTATAGCGCCGACGCGCCGTCGCCGGTGAACACGTCATCGGGACCCAGTGTCGTGGTTGCGGGCGCCGGCGCCATCGGCGCGGCCGTGGCGTGGCGCCTGCAGTCGGCCGGCATCCCGGTCGTGCAGGTCGATCCATCGCCCATCGCCGGCAACGCCTCTGGCGTGGCGGCGGGCATGCTGGCGCCGGCGTTCGAAACGGTGCTGGACGATCTCGGCGTGGACGCCTTCCCGATGCTGCGGGCGGCGCGTGACGAGTGGCCCGCCTTCATCGCCGGGCTCGAGCCCTTCGGCGCCTGGATCGATCGCTCCGGCGCCCTGTGGGTGGATGACGCACCGTCGCAGGACCGCATGCTGGAGCGCCTGCGCGCGGCCGGCGCTGACGCGGTCCAGCTGGGCGGCGGCGAGGTCGAGCGCCTCTGCCCAGGCCTGCAGGCCCCGGCGGGGGCGATCCACTGCCCGGAGGACTGGCGCCTCGATCCCGTGGTCATGCTGAGCGCGATGCGCCGGGCGTTTCTCGCCGCGGGCGGGCGTTTTGTCGAGGCGTCCCTCCGGTCCATGGACGCCGGCGGGGCCATTCTGTCCGATGGAACCCGGCTGGGCGCGGACGCCGTCGTGCTGGCCACGGGCCTTGGACCCATGGCGCGGGGCGAGGGGCCGCTCGAACTGGCGCGCCTCACGCCCATCAAGGGCCAGATCGCCCGTTCGGCCGCCTCCGTTGCGCGTGGCGGGCCGATCGTGCGGGGTCCCGGCGTCTATCTCGCTCCCGCCGCGTCCGGCGCCGCGGTTGGCGCGACCATGGAAGTCGGCCGCGCGGACCTTGAGGTCGACCCCGAGGTGATCGCGCGTTTCAGGGCGGCGGCCGGGAGCCTCTTCCCGGAAATGGCGGGCGCGGCGCTGGTCGGCGCGGCCGGAGTGCGGGCCGCGACGCCGGATGGCCTGCCCATGGTTGGGGCGAGCAGCCGTCCGGGCGTGATCCTGGCCCTGGGCGCGCGGCGCAACGGCTGGCTGCTGGCGCCCATGATCTCGCGCAAAGTCGCCGAGGCGCTGGCGGGCGCGCCTGCCGGCCGCTTCGATCCTCTGAGGTTCGAGGACTAGCCGTTCAGGGCGAAGCGGATCGGGATCCGCACGCTCGCGCCGTCCACCGGCTTGCCGTCCTCGGTCCTTGGACTCATGCGGAACCGCTTCGCCAGTTTCAGGGCTGCGGCGCCGAAGCCGAGGTTGGCCGGCGATTCCGACGCGACCGTGCAGGCGGTGAGCGCGCCAGCGGACGTCACCGCGCAGTCGAGCACAGCATCGCCAGTGCGGTTCAGCTGCAGGGCCCGCTGCGGATAGGCGTCGGCGAGCTGGTCGGCGGTGGGCAGGCTCAGCCAGTTGGGATCGCGGATCACGCGCGCCGCCGGTGGCGGGTTGTCGCTCGCCGTCGTCGTCGCCGCCGCGAGCGTCGTGTCGCCGTGGGTCAGGACGGGCGCCTGCGGCTGAAGCGGAATCGGCAGAGGCTCCTGCACGGTGACCGGTCCCTGCGCGGGCACGTGCACATCGACATGGGGCGCGGGCTTGTCGGCCGGCGCGGGGGGATCGAGGCGCGCGATGTGGACCTGGAAGGCGGGCGGGTCCGGCGGCGTCGCGTCCGCCAAGGGGGGCGTGAAGTGCTGGCCGTACAGATAGGCGAGCGCCGCGACGTGCAGTGCGAGGGCGCCGGACAGCGCGATGGCGCCAGGTCTCGTCAGGTGGGGCCGATGAGCGGAAGTGTATAGCAGGCTACTGATTGAATATCCGCCTGCTCCGGCTGGCCGGATAACCATTGTTGATCCCTCATGGATCTTGCGGCTTCTGGGAAGATATGATCTCATCAAAAATGTCATCTGTAAATATCCAGCCAAGCTTGACGAATTGTATGATTCGTCAAAGAAATCGCTGTGCGTTCAGGACTGATTAACCATAAGGGGCCATGGTCGTCCCATGACCGTCCAGTCGATCCGCGGAGTCGTCGAAGCCGCCATCCAGCGCGCCTCGGACGCCACCGGCGTGGATTTCGGATTCCTCCTGGGCGCCGCCAAGCGCGAGAGCGGCTACAACCCCAACGCCAAGGCCCACACGTCCTCGGCGGCCGGCCTGTTCCAGTTCGTGGACCAGACCTGGCTGTCGACGCTCAAGCGCCACGGCGCCAAGTACGGCTATGCCCGCTACGCCGACCTGATCAGCCAGGGCGCCGACGGCAAGTTTGTCGTCCAGGGCGCGGAGGCCCGCCGCGCGGTCATGGAGCTCAAGCTCGACGCCCATGCCTCATCCCTGATGGCCGGCGAACTGGCGTCCGATCATGCCTCCTATCTGCGCGGCAGGGTGGGACGCGATCCCACCGCCGGAGAGCTCTACGCCGCACACGTGCTGGGCTCGCAGGGGTCGGCGCGGCTGATCGAGGCCTACCAGTCCGCGCCGCGCTCCAGCGCCGCCGCCATGTTCCCGGACGCCGCCGCCGCCAATCGCGGGATCTTCTACCGGGAAGGGCGTCCCGCCACCGTGGCCGAGGTCTACGACAATCTGACCCGCGGCGCGTCGAGCGGGCCGGCGATGATCGCACCCTCGGGCGACCAGGGGTTCATCCAGTACGCCTCCGCACGGCGTCAGGCGATGGTCGAGCAGGAGCGGGCTCTCGTGGACTTCATGCTGCGCGGTCCCATAGACGCAGGCGGCGGGCAGTCCAATCTGGGCGGCTCGCTGTTCTCCTCGGACATGCTGCGGGTCCTGACCGAGGCGCGCGACGGGCGGGGCGGCCAGCGCAGCTAAGGCGCTGGAGCACGACTGAAACGTTAGGCCATCGCGCTTCAGGCGCCGCCGACGGCGAGGCCCTCGCGCAGCGCGCGATTGCGCGACGGGGCCAGGGCGGCGGACAGGGTCCGTGCGAGCGCGCCAACAGCAACCGGTTTCCTGAGCACTTCGTCGGCGCCGGCGAGCACGCTGGCGGGCGTGTCCTCGCCGTCCTCGCCGATCACGGCGATGAGCGGCGCCCCGCCGGCCGCGCCGATCAGGGCGGCCATTTCACGATCGGCGCCCGAACCGGCCAGATGCGGCAGCCGGCCGTTGAAGATGATCAGGTCGAAATTGCACACTTCAGCGAGTTCTAGCGCGCGGCGGCCGTCGTGGGCCTGCACGACCCGGTGACCGAGCTGTTCGAGGAGCGCGCGAAGCATGGCCGCGTGCAGGGCGTCGTCCTCGGCGAGCAGGACGCGGAGGCTATGGCCAGGCGAGGGCGATGTACTGTCGCGGGTCGCCTCGGCGTCATCTGGATCCGGTGCGGGCGCGGCCGCAGGATCGTAGGGCAGGTCGAACCAGAACCGGCTGCCGACCCCCACGGCGCTTTCGGCCAGGACCTCCCCGCCCATCAGGCGGGCAAGCTCGCGCGAGAGCGACAATCCCAGCCCGGCGCCGGGCAGGCCAAGGCCCACCCGGTCGATGCGGCAGAACGGCTCGAACGCGCGCTCCAGTTCGTCCGGGCTGAGACCCGGGCCGGTGTCGGCCACCTCGAAGCGCACCTTGTCGGCGCCGCAGCGCTGAATGCGGACCTCCACGCGACCGCGGGCGGTGAACTTGACGGCGTTACCGATCAGGTTGGACAGGATCTGGCGGACCCGGACAGCGTCGCCGAGACCTGAGCCGGTGACGCCGTCGTCGACGTGGATGCTGAGCTCCAGGCCCTTGGCCGAGGCCTTGGAGCGCATCGCGAGCACCGTGCCGCGGGCCAGCCTCGCCGGATCGAAAGGTTGGCTGGAGAGGCTGAGCCGGCCGGAGCCGGCGATCTCGGTGTCCAGGGTCGCGTCCAGCACGTCCAGCAGTTCCTGCGCCGCGCTCAGGGCCGTCGCCAGCTGTTCGCGGCTGGGCTGGGCCCGGCCCGAGGCGCCGGAGGCTGCGGACAGCACGTGGGTCACGCCGGTCAGGCCGGTGCGGATTTCCTGCGACAGGGTGGCGAGGATCTGGGTCTTGGATTTCGCCAGGCGTTCGGCCTGGCCGAGGGAGGCGGCGTTCTCGGCGATCAGCGCCTCACGCTCCGCGGCGAGAGCGAACTGGCGTCTCAGGATCCGGTTCAGGACGAGGCACAGCGCCATGGCCAGGGCCAGGGCGCCGGACGCCGCTGTCGCCAGCGACCGCTCACCTGGCATCGACGCCAGGGCGATGAGGGGGCCGGCGGCGGCCATGGGGCCGACAATGAGCAGGGACTTCAGGTTGGGGGCGGCGAAGAAGAAGCACACGACGGCGGCCGCCGTGTCCATGCAGAGAATCACATCGCGCGCCGCGCCGGCGTTGAATCCGAAAACGGCGATTTCGGCCACAGTCAGCGACCATAGAAGCCCGGCGCCGATCTGCAGAGCGGCCCTCGCGTTGTCGGACCGCGCCAGGCCGGCCCGGCGCCGGAACAGGTTGATCACCGCGTAGAAGGCGGCCCAGTTCAGGCTGAACTGCACGAAGATCGCCGACATCCACGCCGCGTCGAGCGCATAGGCGCCCGCCCACACGAAAATGGGCAGGGCCACGCCGAAAAACACCAGCGCATAAGGCAGAAGCTCGCTCTGGGCGTCGAGGGTGCGCGCCTCCAGGGAGCGTCCGCCAGCCAGGCTCGCGGCGAACTTCAGCGGATCGGCGTCCGGACGGGTCATCGGGGCTCCTTGTCGGGAGCGCAGCCTACCCGGCCAATGTTGTCGTCACGTTAGGTCTTCTGGTTAACCAGAGCTGACGGAGAAAAAGCGTTCGTTAAGTTTGGACGTTCATTGTGGAGGTTGGGAGCCTCCGCCGGACGGCGAGGGGGATCGTACAGGGCTTCAGTATGGCCACTACACGCACCGCTTTGACCGATGCGGACATCAACAGCCTGATGCGCGGGTCGACGCCGGACGAACGCGCCGCGGCCGCCCACAAGCTGTGCCGCAAGTTGGACGAGTCGGCTCTCACCGATGAAGACAATGACATCGCCCGCGAGATCCTCCGGGTCATGGCCAATGACGCCACCGAGCTGGTGCGCCGCGCCCTGGCGGTGACGCTCCGCTCCTCCGGCGTCCTGCCCCGCGACGTTGCGTTGAAACTGGCGGGCGACGTGGATTCAGTGGCGACGCCCGTTCTGATCCACTCTCCGGTCTTCACCGACGATGACCTTGTGGAGATCATCCGCTTCGCCGGGCCCGTGCGGCAGATCGCCATCGCCAAGCGCTCCAGCCTGACGGAGACCGTCACCACGGCGCTGGTGGACCACGGCTCGGAAGCCGCGGTGCGGACCGCGTGCTCCAACGACAACGCATCCTTCGCGGAATCCAGCCTGCAGAAGGCGATCACCCGTTTCGCCAGCTCCCAGGACGTCCTGGCGGCGGTCGCCTATCGGCGGGTGCTGCCGCTGGCGGTGACCGAGCGGCTGGTCAGCCTGGTCGGCGAGAACCTGCGGGAATACCTGGTCAACAACCACGCCCTGTCGCCGGAAACGGCGATGGAGATCGCGATGAGCGCGCGCGAACGCGCCACCATCGACCTCGTCGATCAGGCCGGGCGCACCGCCGACGTCGAGCGGTTCGTCTCCCACCTGCATGAGCAGGGTCGTCTGACAGCGTCACTGCTGCTCCGGGCGCTCGCGCACGGCCACATGACGTTCTTCGAGTGGGGCCTGTCCGAGCTCGCCAAGGTTCCGCACCATCGGACCTGGCTCATGGTCCACGACGCCGGGGCCCTGGGGCTGAAGGCGATCTACGACCGCACGGGCCTGCCGGCGCGCCTGTTCTCGGCGTTCCGCGCGGGGGTCGATACGTTCCATTCCATGGAATTCGACGGCGCCAGCACCGATCAGCGCCGTTTCCAGGAGCGCATGCTCGAGCGCTTCCTGACCCAGCCGTCGTCGGCCCCGCGAGAGGACCTCGAGTACCTGCTGGAGAAGATGGACAAGACCGCCCGGCCGCAAAAGGTCGCGGCTCGCAGTCGGGCGGTGGCCGCCGTCGCCGGATAGCGCTGCGCGGACCCGCTACCCGGGCCGTAATGCTGTCATAGGGATTGAAGCCGCCTCGGACCCTTGGCCCGGCGCTACTTCTGGTATTCGCGCACCCGCAGTTCGAGCTCGTCCGCCAGAGCCTTGCCCACTGGATGCTGGTCAGTCCGGATGTCGTCGCGGACCGCGGCCTTGATCGAGTCGATGTGGGCGTCGATCAGGTTCAGGGGCGCCCGGGTGCGGGTGTCCGGATTGTCGATGAGCCGGCACAGCGATGCGGCCAGCCGGGTCACCAGCGGGAATTCATAGGTGGCCCCGAGACCCTTCAGGTCGTGGGCGCGCATGTAGAGGACTTCGGAAGTCTCCGGCAGCATGCCCTTGGACTTCACCTCGGCGCGCGCGGCGTCAAGCTTGTCGAGTTCATCCTGGAGCCACTGGGCGAATTGACCCGAAAGGCTCTTCAACGCCGCTTCGGCCCGCGCCACCGCATCGGCGTCCAGACTGAAACGGCCGCCGCCAACCTTCATCTTGAGATTGTTCGGCGGTTGTATGACCTGAGCTTGAGGGTTTGTGCTCACAGGCCTGCTCTCCTGGCGAAATGACTGCGCGATCTCGAACTCGCGTCTCGACACAAGGTGACGCATGCAACTTAACAAGTCGTGCAGGCGGGCCAGATTGACTCAGTTGAAGTCGCATGCGCCGCCACGAACGCGTGCGCCGTTTCGTCTGGAGCGCATTCGGCAAAAGTGGAACCCGGTTTTGCGGTAAGAACGCGCTCAAACTCTTGAATCTAGAGCACGCTTCAACGATCAGACGATTCCGTCTGATCGCATCGTGCTCTAGGCGGAGAACTGCTCCGCGAGGACCCGTTCCTCCAGGCTGCGCCCGGCGTCGAACAGCATGTGCAGGGTGACGCTGCGGTCCTCGGCGACATCTACCGTCAGGACGTCCCTGACTTCGTAATTGTCGGCCACTGCGCTGACCGGGCGGCGATCCTGCTCGATGACCTGGAACGTCACCTTGGCGGTGTGGCGCAGAAGCGCGCCGCGCCAGCGCCGCGGCCGGAACGCGCTGATCGGGGTCAGCGCCAGGGCGCGGGCGCCCAGGGGGATGATCGGTCCGTGGGCCGAGAGGTTGTAGGCGGTGGATCCCGCCGGCGTGCAGAGCAGGATGCCGTCGCAGGCCAGTTCGTTCAGTCGTTCCTTGCCGTCGATGACGACGCGCAGCTTCGCGGTCTGGTAGGTCTGGCGGAACAGATAGACCTCGTTGATCGCCAGGGATTTCCAGACCTTTCCGGTCTTGTCGACAGCCGTCATGGCCAGGGGATGGATCACCGCCCGTTCCGCCGCCTGGATCCGCTCCAGCAGGCCTTCCTCCTGATAGTCGTTCATCAGAAAGCCCACCGAACCTTGGTTCATGCCGTAGATCGGCTTGGTCGACGGCAATGTGCGGTGCAGGGTTTCGAGCATGAAGCCGTCGCCGCCCAGGGCGACGATGATGTCCGCCTCGGCTTCCGGCGCGACGCCGTAGCGTTGCCGCAGCCGCAGGGCGGCGTCCTGAGCTTCCGGACGTTCGCTGGCGACGAAGGCCAGGCGGGGAGGGGACGAGGTCATCCCCGAAACAAGAGCAACTCGGCGGGGCTTGTCAAACCACGGCGATGGCGTGGCGGAAGGCGGTGGCCGCCGCGGCGCCTGGATGAGGCCCGAAAGCGCCGAGGGCCCGCTGGGCGCCTTCGACCCCGCCGGACGGGCGCCCAGC